>SL_7KL_010_BRINEDRAFT_10001007_pt1 | contig 13454 bp, 6 predicted proteins | sample SodLak_010_BRINE_FD_10663 | JGI IMG/M metagenome (IMG submission 10663)
CACCGTTGGCATCACCGACCCGCCGGTGGCGGAGCAGGACGGCGACGAGCAGCCACGACCCTGGTGTGAGGTCGGCCTCCTCGGCCCGTTCACCGTCACCGCCGGCGGCGAGGAGTTGGGCGACTTCACCACGTTGTCGCAGCAGGTCCTCGCCTACCTCGTTACCCATCGCGGCAGCGCCACGACCGGTCGACTTGAAGACTGCGTCTGGGCTGGCCAAGCCGCACCCGGAGGGCATCAGCGCGTCCGCAGCGCCCTCGCCCGGGTACGGAAGTCGCTCGGGCCTGGGCCAGATGGACAACCCCTGCTGCCATCGAGGCGGGCTGGGGACGAACGCATCGAACTCTCGCCCTCCATCGGCACCGACCTCGATCGGGCACACGAGCACCTGCGACAGGCCCGCCTCCTCACGGGCCTCGAGCGCGCTATGGAGCTTCTCGCTGCTCTCCGGCTCGTGCGAGGGGAGCCGTTGGAGGACCTCCCCGTCTCGTGGGCGGTGGACATCCAGGAACACGCCATCGCCCAGCTCCAGGACGCCGCGATCGAGGCCGCCACGGTCTTCCGCGACGAGCAACTACTGGATGAGGCCGAGGAAGCGATCCGCCGCGGCCTCCTGCTCTGCGACCCCTTCGAGATGCTCTACGTGGAGTGGGCACGCCTTGAGCAGGTCCGAGATCGCCCCGACCGGATCCGCCAGATCTGGCGGCGACTCAAGCAGCGCTACGCCGAGGATGCAGACGAGATCATCGGCGCTACCAGCAGCCCGACCCCAGAAACGCAACTGGCCTTCACCGCGTTCTTCGAGCAGGTGTGAGACCTGGCTTGGATAGCCCATGGGCACGCGTTGGGAGGAGTCTCCGGCAACCTGATGTGGCTTCAACGCCTTCCGTGGAAGGCTCTCTCGGAACGGATGGTTCTTGGCTGTGAGGCTGGCTGGGCAGGACGGATGATGCATTCGCGTTAGCTGCGGCTCGGAGAACCCTTCGGTACCCCGATCCGCCGACGACTCCGGGCCTCACGCACAAGTCCGGCGCGGTCTGTGCGTTGATCTACACCTCGTGGTTGCAGCCCTGTCTTCTGCACGGTCTAGATCATCGACCAGATCTGTCGCGACAAGCCCTCGCGATGCGGGTGCAGGTACGGGTAGGCGGGGCTCGGCTGCCCGAGGGCGACCCAGAAGAGCTCGGGCGCCGAGGTGGCGTCCCGAATGTCGATGTCGCTCGCACCGCGCGCGAGGAGAAGCGCGTTGATGAGCCATGCCGACGTGACATCCGACGCTGCGAGCGCCTTCTCAACGACGATCGGTTCGCGTCCGCCACCGGCCACTACCCCAAGGCGACGAAGGGTCGTGATGACCTTCCCTGCCCCTGCCTCGACGGTGGAACTCGCTCCCCATCGGTCGATGAGTCGCCGCCTAAGGATCGGAACCGTAAGGACCTCGCCCAGGGCATCAGCACGACCGATGATGGCTAGGACGCTGCCGACGAAGGGCGTCGTTCCGAGAAGCGCACCAAGGTGCATGTTGCGGCGGTCGGGGAACTCCTGGGGGTGCTCGGTTGCCCATCGGATCATGGGGACGGCGAGTTCCGGAGGGTTGATCCAGATGCGCGTCACGGTCTTCTTCAGCTTGTTGCTCGCGTTCTCCTCCGTGGTGTATTCGCGGAGTGCCACGGTCAGCCGCGCTGACCGGTCGGCAGGTGACGCATCGAGCTGCGCGATCCTGTAGGTGGCATCGAGGACCGGAAGCGTGAGCGTCCGGTCGAGAGCTCGCGGCGTCTGCGCGCTTGGAGAGTGTCTCATGCGGTCACCTGCACCAGGGGGACGATCACTTCGTCTATGGAAAGGCCACCGTGAGTGACCTGGCTTTGGGTCGTGTGGTACCCGACCCGCCCGCGCGCGAACAGGGGCTTGCCGACGTGGCTGGGGAAACCGGGGGGGTCCCATGCGATGCCGTGTTCTCGGGCAGCATCGCGGAGGACCTCGTTGGCGTAGATGCGTACGCGCTCTCCGTTGCTTGCGAGCGCGCGGCTCTCGCGGGGGATCTGTCCCTTCATGGTGGGCAGGTTGCCGTGGTCTGAGGTGATCCAGATGCTGTATCCAGCGGCAGTGCCGGCGGCGACCAGGTACTCGAGTTCATCGGTCTGCGCCCACAGTTGGACGCTACGGTCGACCTGGCGGTCCCCGAGCGTCTCGGCACCGTGAAGGATGTCGTCGATCGCATTGATTACGACGGCAACGGCTCGCCCGCAGAGCTGTAGGTCCTTGGTGGTGAGCGCCTGGTTCTTGTGAAGGTGCTCGTAGCGAATCTCGTGTTCAGAGAGCCCCTCGGCATGCCAGAACGCAAGCCAGTGTGCCGGCTCGGTGCGCGTGGTCCCGATCGTGTCCGCAAACTCTTGCGGCAGCGTGCCCGCGAAGATCGCCTGCCGGGAGACCACAGTGATCGTCGGGAGCATCGCGAGGCAGCCAGTCACCTGCTTGACAGTGAGGGAGGTCTCGGTACGGATGCGATGCCACTGAGCGAAGCCGAGGCCGTCGAGCACGATCAGCAGCACCTTGCCGCCTTCCTGCACCTGTCGTGCGAGGTAGGAAGGAATGCGGTGCAGGGCGGTCGGCGGCTCCGCTGAGGACAGCAGTGCGGACCCATACGAGGTGCGCAGCCACGTGGCGAACTGCTCGTCCAGGGCGTCCCAGCGCTGCCACGCTTCTGTCGCCGAGGTTGGCGCCACGGGTGCACTGGCGATGGTCGCTCGCACCCGTCCCCACCACGCGGCGGTCTCGCACCAGTCTGGCAACGTCTCGGGCGGGTTCGGCTCGTTGGCGAGCAGTTCGAGGACGAGCTCGTCGGCGCTGACGTTGGTCGCGCCCACGCGCACCCATGCGGGTAGGCCCGTGGCTCGGAGGGGAGCCGGGACCAGCTGTCCTGCGCTGTGCAAAGAGATGAGCTGAGCGGCGTTCTCGCTGAGAGCAGCCGCGTGGCCGACGTTTCCGGCCAGCCATGCAGACCACGCATCCTGGATGGCCCGCAGGTCGCCGCCGTCGTGGGCGACGGCTGCCGCGAGTGGGGTTCTTAGGGCGTGTGAGAGCACGGCCCAGACGTCGCTGTGGGAACGCCCGGCTCCAGCGAGGCGCAAGACGCCTTGGAGTTCGGAGCCTTCGTCGCCCAGACGCATCCGTAGAGCGTCGGCAACGATGAGCGCGGGGTTGGTCGACCGTTCTGCGGCGGCGACTAGCGAGTCAGCGAACGGACCTCCGCCACGGAACGCCTCGCGAAGGTCGGGAGGGACGGGCCAATTGATGGCGAGGACTGATGACGCGTCTCGCTCGATGTCGTAGGGAAGGTCGCGCCCAGATGTCGTCTGCGGATCACGGACGAGGACCACGACACGGTCCGCGGACCCACACGATCGGCGGATGGTGTGGTCCCAGAGCAACCGGAGTTCGGCCCACCCATCTGCGCTGTAGAACGACGCATCCTCGGCCAGCGACTTCACGTCGGCGGTGCCAGCGATCCGGTGGGGGTCGAGCACGACCGTGACCCCGTGCGACCTCCTGAGCCGGTCCCCGACTTGTGTGCGAAGCCACCGGCTCATGGTCGAACCCGGACGAGAAGCCGCAGCTGCGCGCTCGGAAGGCTCAGACCGTCCGGCCCCGCGATGCGAGCGACCGCTTGGTAGGCGTGGTCGACGCCGTCAACGACGATGCGCTGCCATGTGTCGTGCGTTGGGGTCTCGTGACCGATGATGGCCGGGGAGCGAACGCACTCCTCCCACGCGGCAAGGGCAAGGTCAGGACGGGAGATGCCCTGGTCAGGATGGAACACCGCGATGGCGTTGCGGTCACGGCCGTCCGGCGTGACCTCCCAGATGACCAGCCAGCCATCGACGCCCCGGGCCACGCTGATCGTTGGGCATGGCTCACCAGGCGCTACCTCAGGCAGTCCGTCGAGCGCATCCAACGGGTCGTCGTGGTCGAAGCCGAGACGCGCTCTCGCGGCAGATGCCGCGGCCATGATCGAGGCCATGCGTTCGGGGTTCACCGCTCGCGACGGGGGGCCACTGGGGTCGATTAGGTCATCGATGTGGGTCGCGGCGTCAACGTCGGCCTTGGTGCTCGCCTCGAACGCTGCTAGTCCATCGCGCAGGCGCTCGGGTGCCACGACTGCGGCCGTCCAGAGAGCGTCTACGTGTCGGTCAGCGGACTCGAGCACGTCGCTGCGCTTGTCTGCTCCGAACTCAGCGAGGATGGTTTCCAGCTTCTCATCGAGCACCTCGAGAACGCGCGCCTCGACGGAGTTCTCGCAGGCGAAGTTGTAGGCACGCACCGTGGAGTTCTGGCCGATGCGGTCCACCCGGCCGATGCGTTGTTCCAGGCGGGACGGCGACCACGGCAGGTCCCAGTTGACAACGACGTGAGCGAACTGCAGGTTGATGCCCTCCCCGCCCGCGTCAGTGGACACGAGCACCTGGGCGTCGTCTCGGAATGCATCCTGTGCGACGGCGCGCTCGGATAGGCCCATACTGCCGTTGATGGCCACCGCGGGGACTCCGGCCGCGTCGAGGACCTCAAGCAGCATCTCCTGGGTGGGGACGAACTCGGTAAAGACCAGAATCTTGACGTTGGGGTTGCCCTCTGACCGGCGGAGTTCATTCATCAGATCGAGGAATGCCCGTGTCTTGGCGTCCGTCCCTGAAGCATGGGCGTCACGAGCGAGGTTGAGCAACTGGTGCAGCTCAGCTCGCTCGCTCTCCCACGCAGGACCTCGATAGCGGGAGAGGATCTCGAACTGTTCCTGGCCGTCGAGGCTCTCCCACTCATCGACCGTGGCGAACAACGCCAGCTGCTGCCCAGGCTCGCCGAGTGCCGCAGACCGGCGCTCGAGAGCAGCCAGGATCGCGGCGGTTGATGATGAGACGAGACGTTGCATCAGCAGCACGAGGAACGCAGCCGCACTTCGGCCGTCGCGTCGTGCGGCGTCCCATCCGTGACGGACGTAGTCCGTCACGGCAAAGTAGAGCTCGCGCTCGACCAGGCGGTCGCCGTAGGGCACCACCCGGAGTTCGGTGACGCGCGGCTTGAAGAGCGGCTCCCCATGGTGGCCGACAGCGCTGCGCTTGTCGGTACGGGCAACGTGGGGCGCGACGGTGCCGCGTGTGACTTCACGACCCTCGGAGAAGGAATCATCGATCAGGCTGAGCAAACGCCGGAAGCCGTCACTCTTCCCGGAGTGCGGTGTCGCCGTCAGCAGCAGTAGGTGCGGCGCCGCAGCAGCGAGTTCGACCGCAAGCTGGTGGCGAGCCACGTCCTCGCTCGAGCCGGCCACGTGGTGCGCTTCGTCGATGATCACGAGGTCCCAACCCGCGTCAATGATCGCACGGAACCTGGCGGCGTTGTGCGAGCTGATTTGCTCGTCGGTCCAGCCCGTCCTGCGACGCAACGGCTTGACCGCGTCCACGGAGCAGACCACCTGGTCGAAGGCCCGCCACGGGTTCACGCCGGCATCGACCGGGACGCCTTCGGGCCCGACCCGCACGAACTCTTCGCCGAAATGCTGGGACATCTCCGCGACCCACTGCAGCTGCACACCCTTGGGCGCTACGACGACCACGCGGAGCGACCGTCCGAGGGCCTTCATCTCCGAGAGGATGGCGCCCGCCGTGATGGTCTTGCCGAGGCCGACCTCGTCGCAAACCGCCAGCCGGAGCGGGTCCATCGCCATCGCACGCTCGAGCGTGGCCAGCTGGTGAGGTAGCAACGAGACGAGATCCCGTGCCGCGACGACCGGCTCGCCATCGGCTGAGAGGGAGAGCGCCCGCGTGGCGGCAGCACGCCAGACGACCTCATCGACCTGCCAGCGCCGCTGGTCGAGCTCCAGTAGTTCATCAACCGGGACCTGGACGCATCGCTGCGTCGACGGGATGACGACCTGCATGAGGTCGCGGCCCCACAGCTGCCGCCCCGACAGCACCTCAACCGGTTCGTTCAGCGATGGGGCCCACCGCCACGATCCGGAAACCACGGCAGGGGTCACGTCGAGAGCCGCTCGGCGTTGCGCAGGTAGTGCAGGAGGGCGGAGTCCTCGATGAAGACGTCTTCAGGGAGTCGGCGACCAACCGCCACGATGGTGTCGAAGTCCTTATCTGCCCAGCAGTTCTTGAACCCAGCGCGTACCGCCTCCGTCCGGAACCGACTCAACCTCCCGGTGCCGCCGCGGTAGCTATCGAACTCGCGCAACAGAGCTCGTGTGCGGAGCTGGTCCAGGTGTTCAGCACGCTTCGGGTCGGGCACCTGCCATCGCCCGTCGCCATCCACGACGAAGTTGTCCTCCAGTAGTTCCCGCAGGTCCGGCATCTCTTCCCAGTCAGCGACGGCGGACTGCAGCTCGGTCATGAACAGTGGGTGGATCTCGCTGAACGAACGCGGCCGCGACTTGAGCAGCTGCCGAAGCCACTGCACGGCCGACGACTCGTCACGGACCATCAGTGTCTGCTGGGCCAGGTCCTTGAAGGTGATGCGGAACCTTTCGTACGCCTCTACCTGATCCGGCAGGAAGTACATGCCGTCACGGAGTGGGAACCTTTGGTCGAGGCCGACGTAGAACTCGGCAGCGGTCATCGGCACGAGGACGTTGCGGGCGACGTGGAACGCGACCATCCGTTCGTACATCCGGTCGGCCTGGCGCTCCCGGACTACAAGCGCTTCACCCCGCCTGCCCTCAGCAGAGGGGATGCGTGACAGGTGTTCGCGGACGAACGCCCACGCCCCGTCGACGCTGCCTGCTGAGAGCGAGAAGGTCTGTTCGGTCTCCTCGGCGGGTCGGTACGCAGAGATGACCAGGTCATGCTTGACGGCGTTACTCGCGGTCACCTGCCGGTAGGAGAGCTGTTCCTTGTCGATGATGCGGGTGTCGGCGACGACGAACCCCGCCGAGGCGAGCGCGTTCTGGATGCGCAGCCACACGTCGTTGGAGCTGTTGGAGAACTCGACAGTCATCCAGCGGCCGGGCTTCAGGACCCGGAAGAACTCCTCGAAGCACCGGGAGATGATCGACTCGTAGTCGTCCCGTCCTCGTCCCTTGAACTTGTCCTCGGTTGCTTCCTCGCCCATGTCGGTTTCAACACCGTGCCAGCGCTCGGTCGCCAGCGCGAGGTCGGAGTAGGGGATGTTGGCACCGAATGGGGGGTCAACGAACACGTAGTCGATGCTCGCGTCGGGAACCGGGAGCGACGTGGACGAGCCAGTACTCACCGCCACGTTGCCGAAGCGGGCCGGCGACTGCCGCCACATCTTGATAAGCGCCTGTCGCTTGCCTCGCGTCGGTGCGGAGCCTTCGAGGTTGTATCTAGGGGAACACTCCGCGTGAAGGGCGGGGACGTAGTACACACCAGACAACTGCTGGTTGACCTGCGATCCTCCGAGCTTGCCGAAAGCGAATCCCTTGTACCGGTTCATCCAGGACAGACCCCAGAACGCCTGTTCTAGCCAGAACTTGAGGGCCAGCGAGGTCAGCGGGTCGGGGTCTTCGTTGGCCCAGCCCCAGAGGACTGAAAGCGATGCGAGCGCGCGGTCGGACCACAGATGATGGATGTGAGTGAAGCCCTTTGGTGCGAGACGCGAACCGTGGACCATCGACTTGATGGGCAGCTTGCCGGTAGGGAAGCCGCCAAGCCTGAGTCCGGCCACGCGGTTCAGCACGCGCTCGTCGGCGTCATCGAAGCGCTTCTGGCCCGTGGCGTTCCCTCGCCGCCACGCAATGGCAACGGGCCGGTAGGCAACCCGTCGGATGGTGTCCCCCGCCAACGTCTGGATGGTCTCGAACCGGCGCTCACTCGACTTCTTCGTGAGTGACGCTTGGCAGGACGGGCACGCGTAGGTATCGCGGACCCGTCCAGTCTCCGGGTCGAATGCAGCGTCGTAGAACACCACGGCACCACCACAGTGGGGACAGGTGTGCAGCTCTGACCAGATCGTGTAGTCGATCTCTGCCTCGAAGGGAGAGCTGCCATCGTCTGGGCTGACGGTGGTGCGGTACATCCATCCGTAGAGCGTCGTGAACCGGTCGAGAAGATCACGGGAAGCCCGGTCGAACGCGTCCGCGTCCACCGGCAGGTTCACGCCGCCGGCGATGAACGTTGCAGCCGGACCGAGGTCGGACAGAACCGCTCGCCGGGCGCCCCACTCGATGTTGTCGGCACCGAGCTCGGTCTCGATCTCGCCCTTGGTCTTCGCGTCAGGCTGGCCGCACGCCTGCGCGGCCACGCCCGTCATGCCGGTGCCTGCGAAGCCGTCGAGAATCACGTCGCCCGGGCGGGTGTAGTGCAGGATGAACCTCATGATCGCCGGGTGCGGCACCTTGGTCGGGTAGGAATGCGCCTTGTAGAACGGGTTGCCCTTGCCCACCGTGACGTCGGCTGCGAACGGCCCTGGGTCCTCCCGGTCTGCGTCGTCTTGACGTTCGAGTTCCTCGAGCCAACCAGCGACGNACGGATTTGGGCTCGCGGTGTACGCGGGCGGGTACGACATGCCGACGATCGCGTCGTCGTCGCCCCCGGGGAAGCCGGGCCGCTCACGCAACTCGTTGAGGCGTCCGCGTAGGTCCTCGCGGGCGGTCGCGATCTCATTAGCGGTTGCCGCGTCCGCGTCTGAGAGGTCGAAGAGGGGGTCGGTCACTCTCGGTTCTCCTCGGTTGGCACGATCCGCACACGTGATGGGTCGGCCTTGTCGGTGAGATCCTCTACCAGGCGCTTGAACCGCATGGTGAGGTCGTTGATGGTGACAGGTGACGCGTCGGGGAAGATGCTGGCCCACACCTCGCTTGGCGTGAGCCGACGGACCTCGAAGCGGTTGAGGACCTGGCGGACCGCGTCGATGAACGCGCCATCGACCGGGCTCGGCAGCTGGCCAGCATCAGCGAACGAGGTGACGGTCTGCCGGTCCTTCGGACCAAGCAGTTTGATCTGGTCGACCATCTCCGAGGCGGAAATGGAGTCGTGCAGTGCCGTAGTCCACTCCTTGCGAAGGGTTGACAGCTGCTGCTCGATGCCGACCAGGGCTGCCTTCGCGGTCGGTCCGCTTTCGGTCTGCGGCCGGTAGCCGCACTCGGGGCAGGTCACGCTTCGCCCGAGCTTGGCTGGATCGAACGACTTGCACTCGCGCAAGCTCATGAGCTTCTGCTGCAGGCTGCTGAGCTTCCCACCCGGCAGGAGCTCCAATGTGGCCAGGTGTGAGAGCGTGTGGTAATCCTCACCCTCCAGGATGACGCGCTTGCGTTCGTCCCCTGCTCCGTCGAGGCGATCGCGCTCGTGAGCGGCGACGGCCGCCGCCCGATAGAGGTCTCGAAGTCGCTCGCCGTCCTGCTTGAGCGAAGCGGCCTTGGTGGTATCCGGCTCTTCACCGGTGCGGAACAGCGCGAGCATGTCGTCGCGGAGCGCGGTGACGTCCCCGTGATTCGGGTCTGTGGGACCGAACACGTCGTCAGCTTCGCGCAGGTACGCGACAACGTCGGAGAGGTGTTGGGTGGTGGTGATCGCGGCCTCGACCCACAGGAGGGTCTCCCGCCCCTTCTTGGCTTCGGTGAGCTTCCCGCGGTCGAGGTCGAGCCGGTTGAGCTTGCCGACGGTGTTGCGGTTCGCGAGGTCGGAGACCAGCGACTCGAAGGAACGAAGGCGCTTCGCCCGCTCCTCCTGGTGTTCGATGATCTCCGCGCCCCAAAGCTGGACACCGGTGTTGACCTGGCCGAGCGCGTTCACGATCCGTGTGGCGTACCCGGTGGCGTTCGTGGCGACAGCCTGTACGAGCGCCTCGTTCGCGCCGCGCGCTCCGACGGCGCCCGGCGGAAGACCGATGAGCTTGACCGCGTCCCGCAGGACGGTCAGCGGGAGTTCCTTCGGTGGCGCTATGTGGCCGAACGCTTCCAGCTCTTCGAGACGCATGCGCGCGAGACGGTCGAGGGCGAGAGCGTCGACCTGTCCGTCGGAGAATCCAAGTTCGAGGTCGCCCAGCTGCGTGAGCGCCGCAGCGACAACGACCAGCCAGCACGGTTCGAGGTGCCAGGGACCCCATGTGTGCACACCTGGGTCGCGTTCGTTCAGTAGCACGTCGCGGTTGACAGCCTTACCGTTGCCCCCCGCCAGCTGGTCCAGTAGCTGCGTGGCGAACGGCCCCGAATTGATCAGGTTGCCCTCGACGTCCTGAAGCCCCAGCCCGATCAGGACCTTGTTTCCGAGCTGGTTCGGGCGACCTGTTGCCACGGAGATGAGCGCTTGCTTGACGGTGTCCGCGCGGTTGCTCTGCGTGATCTTCACAGGGAACGCGGGGTAGCCCGGGTAGCGATCCTCGAAGTGCGACGCGAGCAGTGACGCGGCGGCCGTGTCGATCTGCTCCTTCACGCTGCTGCGTGGGCCTTGCGCCTCAGCGAGCCACGAAGCCAGCGGTCGCTCCTGTCCGCGATAGGCGATTGTGACCGCATCGCCCATGTGGGCGCGAAGCCAGGTCACCATCTCCTTGAGGTAGCCCTGATGCTTGTCGGAGTAGACCGTGCGGTGTTGGCCGGACGATTCCCTTTCGAGCGCGACCGCTCCCGCGTAGCGACGCAACGCCGTGGTGAAGGTGTCGTCGGGCGATGCGAGCCGGAAGAACACCTCATCCGGCTTCTCTTCGTCGTCGTAGTCCGGCGGGTCGTACGGCTGAAGGAAGTAGACGTAGAAGTCGCGCGGGGGCTGTGCCGTGGACCGCTCGTTCGGTGCTCCCATAAACAGGTAGCCGGACCGTGAGACCTGACGGTTCGCCCAGTCGAGCTCATAGGACCAGATGCGGTATCCGGCAACGTAGGGGGTGTCACGCTGCTCGAGGACGGTCTCCAGGGCGTGGAAGTACGCCTCGTCCAGGGCGATGTCATCGAGCGAGTTCGCGCGATCGTCGATCTTCTGGTCGTAGTCGATGTCCTTGTAGACGTCGAGGTAGACCTGGTTGTTCGCCTCGTTGACGGTGATGAACTGGCCCGACATCGTGCGCACAATCTCGTCGACGACCGAGCCTACGGTCGTCTCGAGGAACATCGCGTCCATCTCAGGCAGGCCCGGCGGGAGCAGCGTCAGATCGTCTCGGAGCTCGACGATGGTGGGGCCGATCGGGGCCGTGATCTCCCCCGTTGTCAGGCGGTGCACAGCAAGTGCGTCCACGATCCTCGTCGCGGTCGTCACGTACTCCGACGTCGGCAACGCTCGTTCGACACGGGTACGCACCACCTGAGCGCGGTCGAGGACCTCCCGGACTTCCGGGATCGAACGGTTCGACGGATCCGATTCGAGCTGGGCGCGGTAGGTGTCGTAACAGATGAGCCCAGGCGCGTCGGAGGGCACGTCGACCTCGAGGACACGCCGCATCTCGTCGGAGAGCGTCGTTAGCACCTTGCGCTTCTCAACGAGCGTGACCTGCTCGAAGACCTTGAGGAAGGCCGGATGCACCGGAAACAGAGCAACGAAGTCATCGAACCGTTCGGCCATGCCCTCGTAGGCCGGGGTGAACGGGCGTAGGTGCTCGCTGATAAGCGCCTTCTGCTGATCGGTCTTGCGGAGCAGGCGTTGCTCGACGACGTGAGCGATGTCCTCACGCGAGATGCGCATCTGCGTGAAGCGCTCCTTTACCCGCAGCACCGCGTCGGCCGCGCTTGCGAAACGTGGGTTATCGAAGATCGCTTCCTGCACGCCTCCGATGAAGCGGAACCGGGTCGACTTGCAGATCTCGCCGATCTCGCGCAACACCGCGAGGTCGACCCGCAGTTCGTTGTCTCTGCGACCCGCGAGGTAATCGAGCATCTCGTCGAGGACGAACAAGAGCCCCTTGTCGCCGTGGACCTCTTCGAAGGCTCTCATCATCGCTTCGAGTGGCCGCTTGGTGTTGGTGACCGTCGCCATGTCGGGGAACTCGAAGTCCACCCCTAGACGGGCGAGCCCCTCACTCAGCTCCGACGTAATTATGTCGCGGAGGTTCATCTGCGTGGCGCCGATTTCGGCGCGGATGACGGCGTACCGGCCTGCGACGGGTTCAGCGGCTTCCCGTACTTCCTCCGATGCCAGGTGTCCGAGGAGCTCCTCGTGCTCCAGCACCGAGGACACCACGGACATCAGGTGCGTCTTCCCGGTCCCATAGTTGGCGACGACGAGGATGCCCTTGGCGTCGGGAGCGTTGTCGAGGTCGAGGTTCGGGAGGATGAGGTCGGTCAGCTGCTTGCGTAGGGCGGGCGAGATCACGAGCGTGTCGACGTCGCTTCGCGCCGCGGACAGGTCGTCCGCGTCACGCAACACCTTGACCGAGTCGATCGGCTCGAACGCGATGAGGTCGCCGTACTTCATGTCAATGCCCTTCCATAGTGAACGGCACCTGATCGGGGAACGAGGTCGGCCGTGACCTGAGCACCGTGATGCCACGAGCGTTCTCGCGAACATGATCCCTGCGGCCTGGCGTCGAGAATCTCACGGTCCCCTGCTCGACCTCGCCCGGCCAGACCGCGACGACCCCGGACTCGCGAGCGAGCGACCGGAGAAACCTCACGGGCGCAAGATTCATCCACGGCTTCCAGCAGAGGGCCTCCAGGTCGAACAACAACGAGTTACCGACGAGGCGCTCGGTGAGCCTCTCTGGCGTCGCAGCCACCGACGGTGAGAGAGCACACACCGACACCGATGCGGGCGTGACCCCAAGGAGGCGGCCGAGGTCATGGACCACTCGTTCGGCGTCGGGGCGCGCCCCGCAGATCAGGGTCAGTCGGTCGCGGCGTAGGAGCTGCCTCATATCACCGGCGAGATTCTGCGACCACATGACCGTTGTCTGATTCACCCCGTCTCCCACTCCCTGCTACCTCGACTCTGCCGACTGAGCAACGTTACGCCCACGGCGTTGCGTGGCTCGAAGTCGGAGAGTGCTCCATGAGCGGTTCCGTGTGCGCCCGGGCGTTTGCGTCCCCGCTTGCCAGCAGGCTAGTGCCCACGGTCACACCTTCACGTCAGGCCGCTGATCGCTAGCCCGACAGGCGGATGCATCGCAGCCGGGCGGCTGATGTGTTCAACCCTTCGCGATATCGGCAGTGCTTCGAGGTGGTGGCTGTGACCCCCCTAAAGGGTCGGTCCAGGCGAGTAGGTCCGGAGAGATACTCGGTCGAAGCGAGAGAAGCACCACGCCGGACGACCTCGAATGCCCGCCATAGATCTGCAGCTTCGGGACCGACGCGCTTGTCACAGGGTCGGTGCATGGTGTCGGGACGCAACTCACGGGGATCACGGGGCTGCGGCCTGAACCGCCGGTTCGTTCGGCGGCAGGCCGGTCTCGCGTTGCCGGGGGTGGACTGGCGAACGCCGAGGAGGCAGACATGCGCACCAGGACCTTGACCATCACGACCCTGGCCATCGGCCTGCTCGCCGCCGCCTGCGGAGGCGGTCCCGCATCGGTCTCCGGCGCGA
>SL_7KL_010_BRINEDRAFT_10001008_pt1 | contig 13448 bp, 16 predicted proteins | sample SodLak_010_BRINE_FD_10663 | JGI IMG/M metagenome (IMG submission 10663)
CGCTACGCATTCGAACCTGGGGGCAGCCATTACCGCAGAGCGCGGCCATGTTGGAGTCCGCATTTTTTCCGAAGCAAGGCGCGCTGTGCGGCGCCGCAGTCATTCTGCGGTCAAGCAGCGCAACGCAGCGGTCGGGAAAAATGCGGCCCAACCCGAAGGGCCCGGCCGGTTTTGGCCCCTGGCGGTGTTGCGCCACCGGCCCGGTAGCTCAGGCTACCGAACCGGCACCGCGCCTTGCCAGATGACCAAAACCGGTTTCGGGCATGGCCGCGCCCTGCGGTAATGGCTGCGCACGCTTCGAACCCTGGAGGTTCTTCTATCCAACAAAAAAGCGGGACCCCCGCTGGGGGCCCCGCTTTCTTGTTGGCTGGGGGACCAGGATTACTCGGGGCTGCGCCCCTCGCCCTTCGGGCCGCCCGCGCGCTGCGCGTGCGTTGGCTCCGCTACGCTACGCATTCGAACCTTCCAGGTCCGAACCCTGGGGATTCTTCTATCCAACAAAAAAGCGGGACCCCCGTTGGGGGCCCCGCTTCTTTGTTGGCTGGGGGACCAGGATTACTCGGGGCTGCGCCCCTCGCCCTTCGGGCCGCCCGCGCGCTGCGCGTGCGTTGGCTCCGCTGCGCTACGCATTCGAACCTGGGGGCAGCCATTACCGCAGAGCGCGGCCATGTTGGAGTCCGCATTTTTTCCGAAGCAAGGCGCGCTGTGCGGCGCCGCAGTCATTCTGCGGTCAAGCAGCGCAACGCAGCGGTCGGGAAAAATGCGGCCCAACCCGAAGGGCCCGGCCGGTTTTGGCCCCTGGCGGTGTTGCGCCACCGGCCCGGTAGCTCAGGCTACCGAACCGGCACCGCGCCTTGCCAGATGACCAAAACCGGTTTCGGGCATGGCCGCGCCCTGCGGTAATGGCTGCGCACGCTTCGAACCCTGGAGGTTCTTCTATCCAACAAAAAAGCGGGACCCCCGCTGGGGGCCCCGCTTTCTTGTTGGCTGGGGGACCAGGATTACTCGGGGCTGCGCCCCTCGCCCTTCGGGCCGCCCGCGCGCTGCGCGTGCGTTGGCTCCGCTGCGCTACGCATTCGAACCTTTCAGGTTCGAACCCTGGAGGTTCTTCTACCCAACAAAAAAACGGGACCCCTTTGGGGCCCCGCTTTTTTGTTGGCTGGGGGACCAGGATTCGAACCTGGGTTGACGGAGTCAGAGTCCGTAGTCCTACCGCTAGACGATCCCCCAAAAAGCGGTTTAGCGCTTGGAGAACTGGGTCGCGCGGCGGGCCTTGTGGAGACCGACCTTCTTGCGCTCGACCATGCGCGCATCACGGGTCACGAACCCGGCCTTGCGCAGGTTGCCCCGCAGTTCGCCGTCGTATTCCATCAACGCCCGGGTGATGCCGTGGCGGATGGCGCCGGCCTGTCCGCTGGGGCCGCCACCGGAAACGGTGACGTCGACATCGAACTTGTCGGTCACTTCGACGAGCTCCAGCGGCTGGCGCACGACCATGCGGGAGGTTTCCCGGCCGAAGTAGTCCTCAATGGACTTGCCGTTGATCGTGATGCGACCGCCACCGGCACGCAGGAAAACGCGCGCTGCCGAGGTCTTGCGACGACCGGTGCCGTAATAATGCTGTTCTGCCATGGTTCAATCCGTCCAGGTGGTTATCGGCTCAGCTCAGAGCTCTAGTGGCTTGGGCTGTTGCGCGGTATGCCGATGATCGACGCCGGCATAGATCTTGAGCTTTTTCAGCATGGCGCGGCCAAGCGGACCTTTCGGCAACATGCCCTTGACCGCAATCTGCAGCACCTCACCAGGCTTGTTCGCCTGCAAGCCCTGAAAATTGATGCTCTTCAGATTGCCGATATAGCCAGTGTGCCGGTAATACATCTTGTCACTCGCCTTGCGACCGGTGACACGGATCTTGTCCGCGTTGACAACAACGATGTAATCGCCGGTATCAACGTGCGGGGTGAATTCGGGCTTGTGCTTGCCCCGCAGGCGATGCGCAATCTCCGAGGATAGACGACCAAGCGTCTTGCCTTCGGCATCAACCACGTACCAGTCCCGCTCGACATCAGCCGGTTTCGCGCTAAACGTCTTCATGTAAATCGTCCACCATGTGGGAGCGCGTGCTCCGAATTGCGAAGGCTGCGGATAGTACCCGAAAGGTATTGGCCCTTCAAGCATACCCGCGCGGTGTTAAGGAAACGCTGACTGATTCCCGCGTCTGCGCCCGAGACCGGTTTTGGTCATCTGGCAAGTCGCTCGGCATCTCCCTGACGGTCAGATCAACAGCCGTTCCACGACCTGCCCGCCAACGAGATGGCTTTCGATGATTTCATCCAGATCCTCGCGATCCACATACGTGTACCAGACCTCTTCCGGATAGATCACGACGATCGGCCCCTCCTCGCAACGATCCAGGCAACCGGCGCTGTTGATCCGTACCCGCCCGGGTCCATTCAGACCCAGTTCCTTGATACGGGTTTTAACGTAGGCCCGTGCCTCGCAAGCACCCTTGTCGGCGCAGCATTCCCGCTCGCCGTCCCGGCAATTGGTGCAGAAGAACACGTGATGCTGGTAATACGCCATCGGCGTCTCCCTAGCGGAACTCGAGCCCGAGCGAGACTTCCTGACCCGGTTGCACATTACGACCGTAAAAGATTTCGGCCATCTCCCGCCGCAGTTTGCGCCGGATATCCTGCTTCTCGACCTCCGACACCTCCTCAGCCGATTCACCGAACAGGTAATTCGCCAGCCGCGGTTCTTTCAGCAGCATCTTGGTGTGAAACATGTTTTCCTGATACACGTTCACATCGATGGTGTGATACTGCTCCTTGGTATCCTGCGACAGGTAGTTCTGAATCGAATTGATCTCGTGATCGATGAAATGCTTGTGGCCTTCGACATCGCGGGTAAAGCCACGCACCCGGTAGTCCATGGTAACGATGTCGGAATCGAAGGAGTGGATCAGGAAATTCAGCGCCTTCAGCGGTGAGATGACGCCACAGGTGGAAACGTCGATATCGGCCCGAAAGGTACTGACACCATGGTCCGGATGCGTCTCCGGATACGTATGCACCGTGATATGGCTCTTGTCCAGGTGCGCCAGCACGATTTCCGGCAGCGGTCCCGGCGCCGCCTCGCCGATTTCCTCGCTGGGCACGGTTTCTTCCTCGGCAATCAGGATCGTGACGCTGGCACCCTGCGGGTCGTAGTCCTGCCGCGCGATGTTCAGGACATTCGCACCGATGATGTTGGCCACCTGGGTCAGGATCTGGGTCAGGCGCTCGGCGTTGTAGACCTCGTCGATATAATCAATGTAGGCATGCCGCTGCCCTGCACTGCGCGCATAGCAGACATCATAGATATTGAAGCTCAGCGACTTGGTCAGATTGTTGAAGCCGTGCAGTCTCAGCGTGTCCCATTGCACCAAAGCGGGCCCTCCCCGAATCACGCGCCGCAAAATCGCGACAGACGCATGGTGTGTTACGTGCCGTGATTTTCGAGCACGTATTCGTGTGTGAGTGCTGCCGCCTTGCCAAGCATTATTGAGGCCGAGCAGTATTTTTCGGCCGACAGCCGCACGGCGCGTTCCACGGCGGCGTCGCTAAGGCCGTCTCCGCTGACGTGGTAAACGAGATGAATTTCGGTGAACACCCTGGGCGGCGTCTCGGCCCGTTTCGCCTGAACCTCCACCCGGCAATCACTGACCGGGTGCCGGCCCCGTTGCAGGATATACACCACGTCGAACGCGGTACAGCCGCCGAGACCCAGCAGCAACATCTCCATCGGTCGCGTACCGAGATTCTGACCACCGGCATCCGGTGGCCCATCCATCAGGACGGTATGTCCGCTGTCGGCGGTTCCCTCGAAACTGGCTTCGCCGAGCCATTTCACGGTGGCGTGCACAGGCATCTCCCGTTCATTAGTCGGACCGCCACGTTCATCGGTCCCTGCGCGCGTTCTTCTGCGGCAAGCATTCTCGCCGACGAAAAAAGGGCTCGCATTATAAACACTGCGCTGCCCCGGTAAAACGCCGTTTTTGCGATGCAGCAGAAGTTGCGGCAAGGCGTAGCGTCAGCAGACTTGCATCCCACCCCTGAGCATGTCCCCATAAGGGAACGCTGAGGTATCGTTCCGGCTGCCTTGGAATCTGCCTTTCCCCCAGCCGAGCCGAGGCGCTCTGCGCGGCAGTCGGGAAATATGCGGCCGGGTAGCTTAAGCTACGGACTGGACACCGCGAGTTGGGCAGGACCAGACCGATCCCAGGCACAGACGCGGTAATCAGAAGCGTTTCCACAAGCAGATCAGTTGTCGAAGGATCCCAGTCCATGGATAGAGTCGCGCTTCCCCCTAACCGGCCGTATCAGGACACCGTCGAATCCCTGCTCAAGCACTGTCACCGACGACGCTATCCGGCGCGTAACGGCATCATTTTCGCCGGCGATTCATCGGATGCGTTGTACTACATCGTCGAGGGCTCGGTCAGCGTCGTCATGGAAGACGAAAACGGCCACGAGATCGTGCTCGCCTACCTTAATGCCGGCGACTTTTTCGGCGAACTGGGTCTGTTCTCGCAGGAGACGATCCGCAGCGCCTGGGTCCGCACCCGCACCGCCTGTGAAGTGGCAGAGATCAGTTACAGCAAGTTCCAGCAGCTGGCACACGAAGATCCGGAGATCGTCTTCTGTCTGGCCGCGCAGATGGCGGAACGCCTGAAACGTACCAGCCGAAAGGTCAGCGATCTCGCATTTCTCGATGTCACCGGTCGGGTTGCACGCACACTGCTCGATCTCTGCCGCGAGCCGGACGCCATGACCCACCCGGATGGCATGCAGATTCGCATCACGCGCCAGGAACTGGGCCGGATCGTCGGCTGTTCGCGGGAAATGGTAGGCCGGGTACTGAAAGATCTGGAGGAGCGGGAGCTGATCTCGGTGGCTGGCAAGACGATGGTCATCTTCAATACGCGGTGAGCGTTTTACGTTTTACGTTTTACGTTTTACGTTTTACGTTTTACGTTTTACGTTTTACGTTTTACGTCAACAGCTTAAAACTTTAAACGTTAAACATAAAACGTGTATTAACCAAATAACGCCTTGAGCTTTTGGCCGGGCTCGTCGGCGCGCATGAAGGTCTCCCCAATCAGGAAGCTGTGCACGCCGGCCTCCCGCATGGTGGCGACCTCTTCCCGCGTGGCGATCCCGCTTTCCGTCACCAGCAAGGTGCCGGCCGGCACACGGGGCAACAACCGCAGTGTCGTGCCTACATCGGTATCGAAGGTCCGCAGGTCACGATTGTTGATGCCCAGCAGGTCCGGCTCCAGCGCCAGTGCACGTTCCAGCTCGGCTTCGTCGTGCACCTCCACCAGTACATCCATGCCCAGCTCCCGCGCCAGGCCGTCGAGTTCGGCCATGCGGTCGTCGCTGAGTGCGGCGACAATCAACAGGATGCAGTCGGCACCGAGCAGGCGCGCCTCCCAGACCTGATAGGGATCGATCATGAAATCCTTGCGCAGCACCGGCAGTTGGCAGGCTTGCCGGGCCTGCTGCAGGAAAATGTCATGCCCCTGGAAGAAGTCCCGGTCGGTCAGCACCGACAGGCAGCTTGCGCCCCCCTGTTCGTAGCTTTGCGCAATCGCCGCCGGATCAAAATGCTCCCGGATCACGCCTCTGGACGGCGAGGCCTTCTTTATCTCGGCAATGACCGCCGCCCCACCATGGTCAATCGTGCGCTTGAGCGCGCTGCGAAAGCCGCGCGGTGCCGGCGCGGACCGGGCCTCGTTGCGCAGCGTCCCGAGATCCAGCGCCTGGGAATTGGCAGCAACTTCCTCGGCCTTGCGTCCAAGGATACGCTTGAGCACGTCCGGGGTATCGGCATACAGATCCATGAAAAACCTCAGGCTTCGTGCTGCGATTGGGAGAATTCGACGAACTGGCTGAGCTTGTCCGCAGCGGCTCCGGAGCGGAGCACTTCCTGGGCCCGGAGCACGCCATCGGCCAGAGTTTCGGTCAGCCCGGCGAGGTAGATCGCGGCACCGCCGTTCAGCGCAATCATGTCCGCCGCGGGTCCCGCCTCGCCGGCGAACGCGGCGCGGATCATCGCCAGGCTCTGTCCGGCGTCGCCAACCCGGACCGCATCAAGACCGACCCGGGTCATGCCGAAATCCTCGGGCCGGATGGTGTGTTCACGAATGCTGCCGTTACGCAGCTCGGCCACCTGGGTCTCACCACCGATGGTGATCTCGTCCAGACCATCCTCCGCATGGACCACCATGACATGGCGGCTGCCAAGCTGCTGCAGCACACTGGCAAGCGGCAACACCAGGGTAGGTGAAAACACCCCCAGCAACTGATTCGGAGCTCCGGCCGGGTTGGTCAACGGCCCCAGCACGTTGAAAATGGTGCGTACCGCCATCTCCCTGCGCGGACCGATGGCGTGCTTCATCGCCGAGTGATAGAGCGGCGCGAACAGAAAGCCGACGCCGATCTGCTCGACACTTTCGGCGACCCGCGGCACGGTGAGATCAAGCCGGGCGCCGGCGGCCTCCAGCACATCGGCACTGCCGGAGGAACTCGATACCGAGCGGTTGCCATGCTTGGCAACACGGCCGCCGGCGGCGGCCACGACAAAGGCGGTGGCCGTCGAGACATTGAACGTGCCCGAGGCGTCACCGCCGGTGCCGCAGGTATCCACCAGATGCTCGGTCGGCACGGATACCGTTGTCGCCAGCTCGCGCATCACCCGGGCGGCGGCGGTGATTTCGTCGACGGTCTCGCCCTTCATCCGCAAACCAACCAGAAAACCACCGATCTGGGCCGGCGTCGCCTCACCGGTCATGATCGTTCGCATGACCGAGGTCATGTCCTCCGGATTCAGGTCGCGGCCTTCAATGACCGAGCGAATTGCCGTTTGCATATCCATGGCGTGTACCTGTCTGGTTGGTTTTTCGGCCTGGTTCAGCCCGCGGCCACCGTGGGCTGCCGATCCCGTGGACCCAGGAAATTCGCGAGCAGGGCGTGGCCGTCGGTGGTCAGGATCGATTCCGGATGGAACTGCACGCCCTCCACGTCCAGTTCACGATGCCGGAAGCCCATGATCTCCTCCTGGCTGCCGTCCAGGTTGCGCGTCCAGGCCGTGACTTCCAGGCAGTCCGGCAGGCTGGCGGCGGCCACCACCAGCGAATGGTAACGGGTGGCCGTCATCGGATTGGGCAGACCGCGGAAAACACCGACATTCCGGTGATGGATCTCGGACACCTTGCCGTGCATGACCCGTGAGGCATGCACCACCTGGCCTCCGAAGGCCTGACCGATAGCCTGATGCCCGAGGCAGACGCCGAGCAGCGGCAACCGACCGGCAAAATGCCGCACGATATCGAGTGACACGCCGGCCTCATTCGGCGTACAGGGCCCTGGGGAGAGCACGATCCGATCCGGGCCGAGGCGCTCGATTTCGCCGATGCTGATGGCATCGTTGCGGAACACCCGCACATCCGCCCCCAGTTCGCCGAAATACTGCACCAGGTTGTAGGTAAACGAGTCGTAATTGTCGATCATCAGCAGCATGTCGGCCGCCTCCTCGTCCGTGGCTCAGCCATCCAGGCCCTGCTCCGCCATGGCAACGGCGCGAAAAAGGGCGCGGCCCTTACTCAGGGTCTCCTCCCACTCCGCCGTGGGCACCGAATCGTAGACCACGCCGGCACCGGCCTGCACATGGACCTGACCGTCCTTGATCACCGCCGTTCGAATGGCGATGGCGGTATCCATGTTGCCGCTCCAGGACCAGTAGCCGACCGCGCCCGAGTAGATGCCGCGCCGCGTTGGCTCGACCTCATCGATGATCTCCAGCGCGCGTATCTTGGGCGCGCCCGACAGCGTGCCGGCCGGAAATGTGGCGCGCAGCACATCCAGCGGTGACAGCCCGGCACGCAGCCTCCCGGTGACATTGGAGACAATATGCATGACGTGCGAATAGCGCTCGATGGTCATACGGTCGGTGACCCGCACGGAACCGGTCTCGCTGACGCGGCCGACATCATTGCGGCCCAGGTCGATCAGCATCAGATGCTCTGCGATCTCCTTCGGGTCGGCCAACAGTTCCCGCTCCAGCGCCTGATCCTCGGCCTCGGTGGCGCCCCGTCGTCGAGTGCCCGCAATGGGCCGCAGGGTGACCTCTCCGTCCTCGACCCGCACCAGGATTTCCGGTGAGGAACCCACCACCTGGAAGTCCTCCAGATTGAGGTAAAACATGTAGGGCGACGGGTTGGTGCAGCGCAGCGCGCGATACAGATCGAGCGGCGGCGCCGTGTAGTCGGCCGTCATGCGCTGGGATGGGACCACCTGCATGGCATCGCCATCAATGATGTAGTCGCGTATGCGACTGACCGCAGCCTCGAAATCCGCCTGCGGGAAACCGAAGCGGAAATCCGATTCCTCGACCCGCCGCGGGGTCTGCGGCACCCGATAATCGCCTCCATTGCCCTGGCGCATCCTGCGCACCAGGTGCTCGAGCCGCGCAGTTGCCTGCTCGAAGGCATCCTCCTGTCGCGGATCTGCGTTCACCACCAGATAGAGACGGCCCCCGAGATTATCGAAAACCAGCACCTCGTCGGCCACCATCATCAGAATGTCGGGTACGCCCAACTCGTCCGGCTGGCTGCGCTGCGAGAGTCGCGGCTCGATGTAGCGGATGGTGTCGTAGCCGAAATAGCCGACAAGACCGCCGATGAAGCGGGGAAGATGATCGAAACCCGGCGGTTCGGCCACCTGAAAACCGGCCTGGAACTGCTCCAGCCACTGCAGCGGATCGTCCAGCCGCTGATCAAACTCGGCGACACCGTCGCGGTGCACCGTGACCCGGTGATCCTTGACCCGCACCACGGTCCGCGCGGGCAGGCCGATGATTGAATAGCGGCCCCATTTTTCGCCGCCCTGGACCGATTCCAGCAAGAACGAGTAGGGACCATCCGCGAGCTTCAGGTAGGTACTCAGCGGCGTATCGAGGTCCGCCAACACCTCGCGGATGACCGGGATACGGGTGTGGCCAGACTCGGCCAGCGCATCAAAAGCCTGTTTATCCATAGGGACCACCGTCGCGACTTCCGGCTGTCGCAGCATCGACCGGGAGTCGATTACCGCGGACCGAGGGCACCTGTCAGGCGGCCTCGCGCAGCATCTGTTGCAGCTCGGTCAGATTGTCGATCACAGGCACGCCACATTCCCGGATATCGCCAGACGGATTGTAACCGTAGCTGACGCAGGCAATGGCGGTACCGGCATTGGCCGCAGCGCGGATATCGGTGATCGAATCACCAACCATCAGGGTCTGTTCCGGCGTCGCACCCAGGGCCTGCATGGCATGCTGCAGCGGCGCCGGGTCAGGCTTCTTCTGCGGCAGGCTGTCACCACCAACCACCACCGGAATCAGTTCCGGGCCCAGTCCGACCTGTCGCAGCAGTTCGCGCGACAGATCCTCCGGCTTGTTGGTCACGCAGCCCAGACGGTAGCCCTCGGCGTGGAGCTGGTCGACGCAGTCACGCACCCCGGGATACAGGGCGCTGCGCACGCACAGGGCCTCACGGTAGGCGTCCAGGAAAAGTGCCAGCGAACGTTGCCGATCAGCCTCCGCCGGCATGCCGTGCATATCGCCGGTCAAGGCCCGGTCCATCAGCTTCTGAGCGCCATTCCCGATCCATTGCCGCGCCCGCGACTCGCCTCGAGGTTCATGACCCATGGCTAGCAGGGCCTTGTCCATCGCCACGGCAATGTCTGGCGCCGAATCCACCAGGGTACCGTCCAGATCAAACAGCAGAGTCGTGATTCCCTTCATGCGGGCTCCTCGTCAATCGGGTGAATGGGCCGGCGCGGTGCGCCTGCCTCAGCCAAGCAGGCCGAAACGGCCGCCACTGGCGACGATAACCACCACCACGCCCAGCAGCAGGTTGGCGGCGACCAACTTGCGCAGCATGGCCAGCGCGCTGCCGCCCGCCTGCCAGTCCTGCCGGTCCACGGCATCCCGAAGGGCTCGGAACGGCAGGAAAAAGGTGACCAGGAAAATCACCACCATGATCCAGCTCAGGCCGTGCATCACATGCACATGGGTCGGCCAGTTAGCCATGGTCTGCCACATGCCAAAGCCCAGCCAATAACCGGTCAGGGTCATGATCACCACGGCTTTCCAGACCCAGACGAAAAACTTGGCGAGCACACGACGCCAGAGCATGAGTCGCTCCGGCGTCTCCAGTACACCGGCCGCCACCGGCCGCAGGATGACCCAGGCGAAAAACATGCCGCCGACCCAGATGACGGCGAACAGAACATGCAGCAGACTGGCGAGGCTCAGCACGGCAGCAGACTCCCTGAATGATTTCGTGACCGGTCTGTCGCCATTCCGGGGCCGACAAATCCTGAGGGCGCGAAGAATAGCATGCCGACATTGCTTGCTGGATCATCCGAGCGCAAGTAACCACTGATCTGTTTTAACTCGCGGCAACCATCAGGTCGGCGGAACTGATTCCCAGGTTCTCGCGCACGCGGTGCAACACATCCTGAAAATGCCGGTGACCGCGCAGGCGGGCCAGCTGCAGACCGCCTTGTAACTGGGCGAGGATGACAACTGCCGCAGGACGGCTCGCGCCCTCCACCTGGAGCTCCTGGGAACGACGACCCTCCTCAAGCACGGCAACCAGCCAGGTCTCGAGATCGGAGGCCAGCCCGGCAGCCTCGGCGCGCACCGCTTCGGTGACATTCTCGAACTCAACACAGACCACGCCGAGGGGACAAACCTTGCCCTCCAGGCAATACCGGCTCTCCAGCTCGAGGAATCCTGCGACTTTCTGCGCGGAACTCAGCCCCTGACGCTCCACCTGCTCGGTCCACCAGCGAAAACTGTCGCGGTAACGACCGAGCAGCGCGACACCGAGGTCCGCCTTGCTCGGGAAGTGGTAATGGATAGCGGCATTGCGCACGCCCAGTTGAGCCGCGATATGCTGATAACTGAAACCGCTGAAGCCGCGACGCTGAAACAGCTCAGCGGCGGCATCAAGAATGCGTTTGCGGGTGCTCCTGGCTGCGCTCACCGATTCGTCACCTTGTCGAGTGCCTGAAGAAAACACTGATCCATTCCCGCGTCAGCGTCTCCCTGAAGCCTACCATTGCCGGCCCTGAATGCGCCGCATCGAGACGCCGCGGGGGTCCACCCCGGAGTGAATTGGGGCAGACCGGCGGCGTTCTGGCGCGGTCCTTGCGAACAGTCGCAAATCACTGCTTGCAGCGTAAGCAATTTAATGTACATTTCTTGTACAATTTCTGGTGTGGACCAGTGTTTGATGATGCGAATTGCAGTAGTCGGCGGTGGGATTTCCGGTCTCGGAGCGGCATGGTTGCTGAGTAACCAGCATCACGTGACGCTATTCGAGGCCAACGATTACATCGGGGGTCATACCAACACCGTGGATGTGCCGGGCCCCGGGGGGACCAGGGTTCCCATCGACACCGGCTTCATCGTTTTCAACGAGCGCAATTACCCGCACCTGACCGGCCTGTTGCATACACTCGAGGCAACGACGCGCGCCAGCGACATGTCATTCGGATTCAGTGATCGGAAAACCGGACTGGAATGGGCCGGCGACAATCTCAATACGCTGTTCGCGCAACGCCGCAATCTCCTGAATCCCCGATTTATCGCGATGACGCTGGATATCCTGCGCTTCAATCGGGCCGGCAAGCGCTTCCTCGGCCAGAGCGGTGGCGAGGCAATGTCGCTCGGCGAATTCCTGGATCAGATCAACGCCGGCCAGGCCGTGCGTGAACGCTATCTGCTGCCGATGGCCGCGGCTATCTGGTCGTGTCCGCCCGAGACCATGCTGCACTTCCCGGCGCGCCGTTTCCTTCAGTTTTTCGACAATCACGGGCTGATCGATCTGACCAACCGACCCCTTTGGCAGACCGTACACAACGGTGGGCGTGAGTATGTTCGTCGAATGCTGCCGGCGATCAATGGCGACAGCCACAGCAGCACCCCGGTACGCCAGGTCCGACGCAAGGGTGACACCGTGGAATTGTTCGGCGACCAGGGTTCGCTTGGAGAATACGATCACGTCGTGCTCGCCAGCCATGCCGATCAGGCGCTGGCCATGCTCGAGGAGCCGAGCTTCTGGGAATCCACGCTGCTCGGCAGTATTCGTTATCAGCGCAATGAAGCCTGGCTGCACCGGGATCCGGCGTTGATGCCCCGCAACCGCCGGGTCTGGTCCTCCTGGAACTACCTCGCCGGCAACAACCAGTCACAGGCCTGCGTCAGCTACTGGATGAACCGGCTGCAGGAACTGCAGACCGACGAGCAATGGTTCGTCACGTTGAACCCGCCGGAACCGCCGGCCGACGCGCTGGTCTTTCGCCGTATGGATTACGATCATCCGGTATTCGATACCGGCGCCATGCGCGCCCAGGACATGCTGCCCCAGATTCAGGGGCGCGACCGGGTCTGGTTCTGTGGCAGTTACTGGGGCTACGGCTTCCATGAGGATGCACTGCGCTCGGCAGTCAACATTGCGGCTGCCTTTGACATCCGACCTCCATGGACGTTAATGGACACACTGCCGGAGCAGCCTGCGGAAACCGCACCGTACCCTACCGACATGGAGACGTCCTGAGACGTGACTGCGGCAATCTACATCGGCGAAGTCATGCATCGGCGACTGGTGAAGCCGACCCTGCGTTTCCGCTATCGGCATTTCGGCCTGTTACTGGATATCGACCGACTGGACCAGGATCTCGCCGCCGTGCGGCTGCTTTCGAGAAACCGCTTCAACCTTTTCTCGTTCCACGACCGCGACCACGGCCCGCGTGACGGCTCGCCACTGCGCCCCTGGCTTGAACGGATCCTGCGGGAGGCCGGCATCCGGCTGCAGGGCGGCAGCATAGGACTGCTCTGCATGCCACGTTTTCTCGGCTACGGCTTCAACCCGTTAAGCACCTGGTATTGCCACCATGCCGACGGCAGCCTGCGTGCGGTGCTCTGCGAGGTGCGCAACACCTTCGGCGAAAGTCACGGCTACCTGCTGCATGACGCCGGGGCACCGCTGCCGGCCATTGTCCGCTCCACGGCCAGCAAGCAATTCCATGTTTCGCCGTTCTTCCCGGTCCAGGGGCGGTATGAGTTCAGCATCTACCCGCCGGCGGAAAGCGTCCGTATTGGTATTCGATTGATCCGCGATGAGACGTTGCAGCTGGTCGCCGGTCAGCGTGGTCGGCGCCGCCCACTGAACGACCGCGAATTGCGCTGGCTGGCGCTGTGCCAGCCGTTCAGCAGTCTCAAGGTGATCTTCAGCATTCACTGGCAGGCCCTCAAGCTCTGGCTCAGGGGCGCCCGCTATTACCCGAAACCGCAACCTCCGCAACAGGAGATCACCTGATGGATGCCGAGCGCACTGCCGAGCGCGGCCGATTCGA
>SL_7KL_010_BRINEDRAFT_10001010_pt1 | contig 13433 bp, 4 predicted proteins | sample SodLak_010_BRINE_FD_10663 | JGI IMG/M metagenome (IMG submission 10663)
ATATCATCCGGGTTTAGCAATTCAGAGAATCTGGAAAGATTCAGCTCCATCTCTTCATCCTGCGCGTTCAGAATCACCATCACGCGGTCGTTTTCATCATGTCGGAAGTAGACGTACACATTATCCTCCGGTACAAAATGAGTCAGTTCACCGTTGTGAATTACATCTTTGTCCATACGCCAGTTGGCGAGGTTGGTCATAAAGTCATGGGCTTCAACGACGGGGAAACCTGTCTCTTCGCCGAGTTCAACTCGTCCCTCATGGGTAAACGCATTGATCGGATCTTCCTCCCATCCGCCGGGAAAGTCTTTTCGCTTTAAGCCATCAGGGCCGCCGCCTGTCATCAGAATTTCATCTCCATAGTAAAGTTGCGGTATTCCGCGGGTGGTCATGATGAATGTATTTGCAATTTTAAACTTGCCGTAATTTTCATCAACCACTGTAAAAATACGGTCTAAATCATGATTACCCGGAAAAATTACATTCAGGTTAGCATCAGGAAACAAGAAATCCTGGCTTAGAGTAAAATACAATCTCGAAATTCCGGTATCCCATCCCGGCTCTTCATTCAAACCGGCAGTCAGCGATCCATAAAGTGGGAAATCCGTTACACTTGGCAGGTAACTTTCATATCCGTCCGGACTTTGGAAGCCGGTCTGCCAATAGGCCGTTGATGGTGTGTTCGGCATCCATGCTTCTCCTACCATATTAAAATCAGGAAACTCTTCGAGTACTCTTCGCGACCACTCTGCCATGTAATCTTTATACGGGTATGGATGTGTATCCATGCGGATTCCGTCAATCCCGGAATATTCAATCCACCAGATGGTATTTTGAATCAGGTAGTTAGCAACCAGTTCGTTTCGTTGATCCAGATCAGGCATATCGGTCACAAACCAGCCTTGAACCGTCGAGCTCCAGTCGTGATCAGAGGCATACGGGTCCATCACCGTGGAAGTCCTGAAATTTGTGGTTCCGTACTCTTCAATCGGATGAACCCAGTCGCTGGTCGGCAGATCCTCAATAAACCAGTGATGGGTTCCCACATGGTTATGGATCATATCCATAATGACCTTCATATCGCGGTCATGAGCCTTATCAATCAACTCCAGATACTTCTCATTCGATCCGTAGCGGCGATCTACACGATACATATCGGTAGCTGCGTAGCCGTGGTACGCGCCATACTCGGGCGGCATATCATTTTCAAAAATCGGGGTGAACCAGACGGCAGTCATTCCCAGCTCATCGAGATAGTCTAGGTTATCGATCACGCCCTGGATATCACCACCGTGGCGAGCATCGGGATCATCACGATTTACACCTTCCAGCATTCCATCAATTTCATCAATACTCGGATCGCTGTTAGCAAACCGGTCGGGCATCAGCAGGTAGATCAGGTCGGATGAATCAAACCCTTGATTCCGATTGGGATCGTTGCTTCGTTCTTTAATTTCATAATCAATAGTGTGGGAGTAGTTATCTCTCTCAAAATGGATTTCAACCGTTCCCGGCTCCGCATCTTCATGAATTCGGAGGGTCAAAAATTGATAGTTCGGGTTTTCCACCAGGGTTCGGCGTTCCAGAGTTACGCCGGGATGATCTACCGATGGTTTGGCAGACTGTATATCATCTCCATAAAATAGAACCTGTACATCAGGCTCCTCAAAACCAATCCACCAGTTACCGGGTTCAACCCGGTCAATATCGATGGACTGCGCAATGACGGATGCCGGCAGAAATAGAAGTAGTAAAAGTGTTGTAAACCAGTGTTGTGTATGTTTTTTCACGATAAAATAGATTTTTTTAAAATACTCTGTTAACGCTCCTTTGGAGAAACTACATTCCGAATGTGTTTTTTTAAAGAACTACTTATATAAAAAAACCTGCTTTGAGATAAACAAAGCAGGTTTTGAAATAACTAAGAACCATTTGACGAAAATTTATGCGATTTTCGTAACCAGCTCGGCAGTTCGTGCAGAGTATCCGGCTTCATTATCGTACCAGCCGATTACTTTCACCACGTTGCCATCCACTTTTGTCATCTTGCTGTCGAAGATGCATGAGTGTGGATTTCCGATAATATCGCTTGATACCAGCTCTTCTTCACTGTACTCAAGGATTCCTTTCAATGGGCCATTGGCAGCATCTTTAAATGCTTTCAACACGTCGGCTTCCGTTACATCTTTATCGAGAACGGCAGTAAAGTCAGTTAGTGAACCGTCTGGCACGGGAACGCGAACAGCGCCGCCGTCAAGTTTTCCATCAAGATGGGGAAGTACTAATCCTACGGCTGCAGCTGCACCTGTGGTAGTTGGTACAATATTGGCTGCGGCAGCACGTGCTCTTCTGAGATCTTTATGCGGTCCATCAACAATTGCCTGATCGCCGGTGTACGCATGGATAGTAGTCATGAACCCCTGTTTCAGTCCAAAAGATTCATCCAATACTTTCGCCATTGGAGCCAGGCAGTTTGTTGTACAGCTTGCGTTAGAGAAAATATCGTTGCTCTTGTCCAGCTCATCATCATTTACACCCAGCACGATCGTTTGAATATCACCTTTTCCGGGTGCAGAAATAATCACTTTTTTCGCGCCAGCTTCGAGGTGCTTTCCGGCTGATTTATCATCCCGAAAAAGTCCGGTTGATTCCACAATTACTTCAGCACCACGCTCGTCCCACTTCAGGTTTGCAGGATCACGTTCGGAAGACACCCCAATTTTATGTCCGTTAATTACGATGTTGTTTCCGTCGGCTTTTACATCACCATCGAACGTGCCGTGAACGGAGTCGTACTTAAATAGGTGCGCCAGTGTTTTGGTATCGGTTAGATCGTTGATACCTACTACTTCAATCTCGTCNCTCTGATATTTTAATATGGATCGCATCACCAATCTACCTATGCGACCAAATCCATTAATTCCGACTTTTACTTTAGCCATAATCTATTATTCCTTTTCAATTTCAATTACCTGCTGAATAGCAGCTTCTGTATTTGATTTAAAATAACGGATTATAAGCACTCTATCCATTATTGATACAGGCTAAATAGTCGAAGAAACAATAATTTAGAGATGAAAGCGCTTTTAATTTTTCGTACCGAACCTATTATCGAATCAAAGTCATCTGTTTTACCTTCTGAAATTGACTTCCATTATCACCCACAGCAGTAAATCTGTAGAAATAGACACCGCTGGCAAGTCCGGCTCCATCGAAATCTGCCGTATATACACCCGGTGTTACTCCTGTTTCATCAAACAGAACTTGTACACGACGGCCTATGGTATCGTAAATCTCCATACGGATATCGGATCGAACCGGAATCCAATACTCGATTTTTGAGGAGTGGTTAAAAGGATTCGGATAGTTTTGAAACAGCGCGTATTTATCCGGAACATCCAGCGTGATAAACGTAAATTCATCCGAGCTTGGCGTTTCATCTGTGCCGTCTGATGCAATTACACGCCATTCGTACTCCATATCCTCGACAAAGAAGTCGGTACGGTTTTCAAACGTATAGGTCGTATCTGCGAGCTCCTCAAGCGTTAGCTGCTCCCCGTCACGGCGATCAATAATCAGTGTGTATAAAATATCGTCGTTTTCTATCGTGGTTGATTCACTCCATTCGAACTGNACCAGATTTACCTGTACAGAATCACTATTTACGGGAGAAAGCAGATCTACGGGTGATGGCGGATCGTTTTGGTGATTTACAGACACCATAAAATCCCGCCGCCCGAACAATCCTTCCGGATCTGTGGCATTCAACCTCAGCTTGATATCTTCTTCCTCAAAAAGTGGAGTGGTTGTAAATGTCAGCACTCGTTCATCCTCATCAAAATCTATAAGTAGCCGCTCCTCCTCCGTATTCTCACCATAAGCTCCTTGAAGTAGATCGTAGGCTATTTCGGGAGTCAACTCATCAATTGGAATTCCCTGTTCTCTTGCCAAAAGCAACACAGGATCGCGTGAATTTTCGCCACGAATATCCGTTCCATCTTCCATCACGGATGATTTCCATTGTTATCAAATTCTCGGCCCGAACGTTGACGATCACGCATCGGTTGATCCGGTTCTTGATTGGTTTCCTTCTGTTTGATATCTCCATTAGCGGTAATTTCCCAATCAAAACGGCTATCCGTTAATTCGATGCTCCACTGAATCTCTTCAGGTGTGTAGAAGTTGTCAGTTACCACGGTATCAAGAAATACTTCGAATGTTTCTCGTTGATAAAACTCAATTTTTGATAAGTCAGCTGATACAACCGGGGGACGATTTACTTCCAGTACCTCAAAAATCATAGTGGCGGTTGTAAAGTTTCCATACTGGTCGTACATCCGGTACTGAATGCTGTCTGTGCCTGCAAACCGGTTATCCGGTGCATAAAGTGACCTGTTAAACTCATCTGTCAGCTGAATTCCCTTGTCGGAAATTTCATCCGTAGGATCAACATTATAATCCAGCTGGTAGAGAGTACCGTTTCCGGGCAACTCTATCACTTCTGCATTTACCGTTCCACCGGTAGCATCAAGTGCCGCGAGGCGGACAACAAAATCGGAATCTTGGTTGACCGTTATACGTGTTACATTTCGCAGACTTCGCCGTCGATCTACATCATCACCAAAATAGAAGTCGTTTCCGTACTCTGTAGCATCAAATGCAACATCGCCACCATCTTCATCAAACGAATGATAAAGAACCAGGTTATCCTCTTCCCCGGTCAAAATCAGGTCTTTCAGAGCCTGGATATCACGGCCCGATCGCGGGATGTCCCACAATCTCACTTCATGAATTTCTCCATTAAACCCAAGGCCAACTTCCATCTCTTCATCCGATGACTGCAAGTTGTTATTCAACTGTCGGCGTTCCAGTTCAAACCCATCGCGATAAAGGCTAATGGTTTCACCAACGGGATCAGCAACCAAGCTGATGTGAGTCCATGAAAATTCATCTTCATCATTCCCGTTTTCATTATTTTCACTTACTACAGATGAGGCCGTAAAAGCATTTTCACCTCCATTTTCATCTGATTCACCCTCATTACGGAAAAAGTCATCCACTGTAATCGTATACCGGTCTCCATCTTCATCCATCAGTTCAACCGTGAGCAGATTACCCTCAATATGAATGCGGTATTGACTGTTCGAGAGATCTTCTGAATTCCACCTTTTAGAAAAATAACCGTCCGAATCGAGCGCATTCGGCAACACCCAGGTTTCGTACGTCATCCCTTCGGTTTGATCCATACTCTCATCAAATTCAGCAAACATATACGATTCCAGTCCACCATTAAATACGACCGTATTCACGGTATCTACAAATGCCGGATCCGGAGCTGTAAAAGTGGCGCTCATGTCAAAAAATGCCGAGTCTACATCCTCATTATCCGTCGATACTTCTACCCTATAATCTCCATCTTCTGATCCAAGACGAACTTCCGATTTGGCAAACCCTTCAGAATCTGTAGAAACGGTATCCGGTGTGGCGGATTGATCGAGAGCGTTATCCGGAGTCTGCGAAAATGCGAAGTATACATTTGAATTTGGCACAGGATTATCAAACTCATCGAGAACCTGAAGAACCAGGGAATCTTCCAGTACACTGCGGGTTGGCTGTGTTTGATCATCCCCTGAAATTTTCTCAATTGTTGCGGCCAGTCCGGCTGTTGCCGTCAATGTAAACTCTGCCGATAACTCTTCATATTCAGCTACAATTGTATACTCTCCCGGAAGTGAGCCGAGCGTAAACGTAATTTTTGCGGTCCCATCTTCTTCTGTCTCCACAGTTTCAGCGGAAAGCTCATAGCTGTCTGTATCATCGGGGGATGACGTCACTTCAAATGTAACATCCCGACCACGTACCGGATTTTCGAACTCATCTTGCAGCTGAACCACCAGAGACTCTTCCAGTTCCACTCCGGCATCTCCACTCTGCTCATTTCCTGAAACGATAATTAATCCCTCTACATTACCGGCACTTACCGTACTTGTGTAGGGGCTGTCATCAATTTCATTCCCATCCAGTGATATATTAATATCATCATCGCCAATTACCTCCGGAGTGTAGGAAATGGTGTATTCACCGTCGCCCACATCTTCAATATCAGATATATCAGCGTCCTCGTTCGCACCGCTTATCACCACATCCAGCAGATCTTGAACGCCCTCAACCGGATTCCCAAACTCATCGGTTACTGTAATGGTTATGACGGTTTCCTCACCGGGTGTTCCATTAGGCACCTCTGCAGTTGTATTCTCCGCAACCGGGGTACCGGCATTGAATGTAATTACGGGTTCATCATCCAAAACAGTTGCTGATACCTCAACTGCTACCGTTACCAATTCAGCCGTGGTGTTCGTCACTCCGAACGTGTATTCATTCTCATCAGATTCAAAAGAATCTTCTACGATTTCGGCTTTGCTGCCTTCAAAGGTCAGGGTAAAGTTTGCTTCATCAATATCATCCACAGGATTTTGATCTCCATCAAACAGTGTAACCGTTACAACGGAAGCTTCACCAACAGTAAGCTCATCAGGGTCAACAGTTACGGTTGATTCTGATGCAGATACAGTTGTTATTGGATCAATCACTTCGAACTCATTTGTCGATACCGTAATGGGCCCGTCCACTTCAAACCCGAGAATGTAATTTGTGTTTGCATCTCCAGTAATGGTGAGATTCTCAAATACAGCGCGGCCATCTTCATCTGTCGTATTTTTAAGCGTCCCGGCCAGATTCCCATCTCCCTGAAGCAGGCTCACTGTTACCTCAACATTTTCTTCTGCCACACTGTTACCTGAGCCATCTTGCAGCTGAATGATCGGATATTGAGCTTCGGGAAACCCAACACCGCTAATTACATCTGATGGTTCCTGTACAACCGCAAGCTGTTCGATATCTCCTACATCCACCCGGATCTCAAAATCTGCAGAAGATCCATCCAGCAGCAGATCTCCACTTGCCCATGTTGCAGTCACGGTCTGATCCCCGGCCTGATCCGTGGAGTAGAAAAATTCTCCGGTTCCTCCACCATCCGTTACCGTAAAATCGGTGATTTCCGTATCGCCGGCAGGATCAGCATAAAACGCGGTGCCGGTCGAGCTCAGATCGAACTGTGTGTCGCCGTCTACAGGTGTTACATTTTCAAATTCATCAAGTACCGACAATGTAAACGTGTCGCTAACTTGTCCTGCGATTACATTCCCCGGCCCCACTAACTCCAGGCTGTTTATGTCGGCCGGAAGTACATCGAATGAGTTCGTTGTTCCTGTCGTTGAACCATCTGTAATCGTTATTTCCACATCGTCTTCAGCAAGGAAGAGAGTTATTTCTGCTCCGCCTGCAATACCTTCATTAAAAGTAACTTCAGCAGGATAATCGGGATCAGATTCACCATCCGGGGCAACACCGGCCCCTGAGAAGTCCGGATTGAAATCTCCCTCGTAATTTTTCACGATGTTATCAAATTCATCCAGCGCATGAATGAGAAGTGAGAACATTTCGCCGGCTACCTGTTCCCCAACAGGATCACCGTCAGATGCAAAAATATCAAACCGGTCTATTTCTGTTGATGTAACCTCAAACTTTGCTGATGTCAGATCATCCAAATCAATCGCGGAGAATGTTAATTCATAATCATCACGGGCTGTTTGAATTACAAGGTTATTAAACTCCGCAATTCCGTTTTCGTCTGTTGATACTTCGGTTGTACTGCCTGCCGTAAACTCATTTTCGTTGAGCGAAACAGTTACCGAAATTCCCTCAACGGGATTATTCCCAATGTCTACCACCCGTAATGATGTAATGAGCATCCAGATCCCGAATTACCGTTTGCAGTTCGTATGAGTGGGAAATTTCAAAAGGAGATTCACTACTACCTTCCCCATCAAGTATCGGCCACAATTCAAGATCTTCGGTGCCATCACCATCGGTTGTTATATCAACACTGTCTGTTATTTCAATTCCTGGATTGTTGGTAGTGGCAGAAATCGTATAGCTAACTCCATCAAAAAGTTCGATAGAATATGAACCGTCGTCATCTGTTTGCGTCTCATACGTATCCTCTCCGGATTCGGCAACAACCGTTACGTCGGCGAGTATTCCACCCGCAACTCCATCCGTAATTACCCCATCAACAATTACCGGAACGGGATCAAATTCAACTTCAACGATTTCAATCTCATCTCCGGCTGAGTTTTCACCAATATATCCGGTAACATCTATCGTGTTTGCTGCTTCAGCAGTAAGTTGAGCAGTTGCTTCTCCTTCGCTATTTGTTGTCCATGGACCGGCACTGAGTACTCCCTCACTGCCGCCGGTAATTTCAAAAAATACATTCTCTCCTTCTAACAGATTGTTTCCATAATCGCGTATGGTTATGGTAATTACAGACACGTCATTTCCATCCGCCAATACCTCTTCTGTTCGATCGGCTGAAATAGATGAGTTCCCCACCACAACAGCGCCAGTTACCACTTCAAGTTCTAACGGGGTACTGGTTTGTGTAACTCCATCAATTGTACTTTCTGCTTCAACAGAAACATTCCCGGCTTGATTTCCGGTAGCAACCAATTCGGCCACCCCATCAACAGCTGTAGCTGTAGCGACCTCCAGTGTACCGTCTCCGGTTTGATTTAGCTCAACATCAGCTATACTTCCCGGGCCTGCAACTACGGTATTACCGGCAGCATCTTGAATGGTAGCTGTAAATGTTCTCGTCTCGCCCGATGGCAGATTGTCTTCATTGCCCGTAAGAACGATCTCATCGACGGTTTCAGATGCAATAATCGTAAACTCTATATCATCACTGATGGTCGCACCACCGGTATTTTCGGCTTCAGCAGTCAATGTAATATCTCCGGCAAGAACCGCTTCAAGAGAAATTGTGCCCACTCCGTTTGCTGCCGTTACATCGCCGAGATTATCTACGGTTCCTTCGCCACGATCTTTGGCAAACGTCACCGTCAGATCACTGTCGCCGCCGCTGACTACCACATTATCTTCCGCATCATACAGCGTGGCTGTTAACGTGCGCGAGTCGCCCGAGGTCAGATCATCAGTATCGCCGGTAAGTGCAATTCGCGTGGCCGGGCCGGGTACCACATTAATGGTTCCGGTAGACCCAAGCTCCGTATCGTTTTGCTCAACGGTAATATCAATATCCTCAGCCGTCGTGCTGGTCACCGTAACGGTGTACTCGCCGCCACCCGCATTGCTGAAGCTTCCCTCATTAATCTCTGCGTTTTCCTGGCCGCTGAAATCAAAATCATCAAACTCCAGACCGGCAATTCCTATCTCGTCGCCGTCTTTTACGGTGATGGTCATGGTAACAGCGTCATCGCCATCGGCAATCAGCGTGTTTTCATCTACATCAACACTACTGAACGCAGCATTGGCAACCGGTTCGGTAAATTCTACCTGAGGCTGATCGTCCAGTTCGGTGCCGTCTACATCAACAATCACATTTCCGGTTTCTACAGAGCTGTTGGCTAAATTGAACGTGTAGTTTCCATTCGCTTCATCGGCATCATCAAACCCGGAAAATCGGCTGTGGTACTTTCGGTGTACCGGCGATATCAAATACAAGAGCAAAAGCCTCTTCGCCCAGGCCGGTCACCGGATCATCGGCAAGATCTTGCACATTAATCGTGATCGTTGAGGTACTGACCCCGTTGGCAATCACACTGGCAGGGTTCACAGTTACCCCCGAACTCTCTGCAGAAATAACCGGTGTAACCGTTACCGAAATGGATTCCGTATCGGACACATCCACGTTTTCGTTTCCATCGTTAATACTGGCGGTGACCTGAACATCTCCCGCCTGGCCCTCAGCAGTTATCGCAGCTGTTGCTTCACCATTTTCATCCGTTTCTACCGCAGTGTCAACCGTGGCTATACCGGTATCATCCGAACTAAAACTTACATTTACATCCGGCACCGGGTTGCCATTGGCATCTAGAACGTTAACGGTTACCGTAGTGCTTCCATTTGCCTGTATCGTACCACTGGCCAGTGAAATGGAGGATATTTCAGTTGCAGGCCCGGCAACCGATGTGACATCCGTATCATCATTAATCGTTTCATCTGATGAAAGTTCAGAACCGATCGTTGCTGTCTCTATTGTGGTAACAGTTTCATAAGAAACAGAAGTCTGACCGAGAAAGTTGGTGGTCATCTCTGTAAAAGAACCCGTGAAGTTTCCACCTCCCGAAATGATGGAGAAATCCACCTCAATATCTTCAAGCACATTACCAAATTCATCTTGCACTGTGGAAACCACCTGGCTCGAATTGCCTGCAACAGTATTCGCAGGATTCGAAAACATGGATACGCTGCTTGGTTCTGCCGGAACCACAGAGACGGGATCCGAAAGTTCACTGGTAAATTCGTTATCCCTATCCGTTGCGGTTAGAACTACGCCAACCATAATTTCATCGCCATCTACCGTAATTGATGAACCACTCCCTGATCCTATTTCCACACCATCGGCAAATAAGGTGATGGTTCCCGAGCCACTTACAGGTATGGAGGTGCTGCCCGCCGTTACATCGTTACCATTATTTATTTCAGGTGCGCCAGGAATTTGACCTGTATTTGCTACAGTTACAATATCCGTAAACTCACTTTCCGACTTCCCGAAAGCATTGGCGGTAGCTTTAAACTGATCTCCACCGGATAATGGATCATCAAGCTCAACCGTCCAGTTTCCAAAAGCATCAACAGTGTCTGTACCCAAAATATCTTCACCCGAATGGCTGTAAATGGTAATCTCGGTACCCGGATCTTCACTGGAAAAACCGGTGATTTCCTGATTTTCATTTTCGTAGGCTCCGGCCGATGGCATGGTGATAGTTGGCTCATCCGATTCTTCAATACCAACAATGACTACATTGGATCGGGCAGATCTAATATCCTCATCACTTATCGCACGGGCATAAACTTCATCTCCATCATCCACTGCAGAAATCGTAGCTGACCATGTTCCACCTGTTACAATTGTAGAACCGATTTCCGTATCATCATCATTTTTAAATACTTTTATTTCAGTTCCATCATCTTCGGTTGAAGTACCTTCAATCGTTTGAGAGCCGATAGCCTCAAGTTGGAATGTGGTAATTTCAGGTGCCTCAACGGTAACCGCGTCTCCATCAAACGCAAAATCTGATTCGCATTCGCCGTCAAGTTGAGCCGTAATGTAAAAAGAGGTTCCTGACGGAAAAGCACCTTGAGCTTCCAATCTAAAATCTACGTCTCCTGTGTCATCGTCCTGATCAAATGCTTCAATTTGTCCTGAACCTTCATAAGAAGCTAAATCTACATCTTCAGAATTTGCTTCATCAGAATTAGTACTTATAGTCAATCCTCCCACAGAACCATCTTCATTTACACTATAAAACCGAATAATTAGATCTACCTGAGATTCAACGTCAGGCAATCCTTGGACTGTGCCCGTAGCTGCATTTTGGCTCGCACGATCAAAAGCGGTCGGCACAGGCGTACAAACAGCAGCACCACCATCACCCCCCGCTGCAACTATCTCTCGTCTAGTGCTCTCATTAGATGCATCTTTATCAGTAGCATTCGCCGTTGCTCCCACAAAGTAACCGGCTTCCAATTCCTCTGTTAATCCGGAATCATTTACAGTCCAGGTATTATCAGATACGGCAGTAATAAAACTGGTTTGAAATACTTCAGAATCATCATAAATATTCAGTGTAATTTCGGTTCCATCTGCTTCGGTACTGGTACCGGAGATGCTGGTGTCGTCTTCGGAAATCGGGGCAAAAACTGTTGGGCGCGCGGAAAGAACATTCCCAAACCCACCGCCTTCCTCCAAATTATCACCGCTGGATTCAGGCATCGCTTCCAGTATAGTGAAAACGGCCTGTGGTTCACTGCTAAAATCTTCGTCGGTCACACCTCCTATATCTCCTACAGTTCCACCACTTAAATACGAACCACTTGCACTAGTAATTGTAACGGCAGCTGCCCTGAAAGTGTCATTTGGGCCAAAAGGCATATCATCCCAATTTACATACCAATCGTAATAATAGGTTTGCCCGGGGGCATGTACACCTGCAAGCGCTCTTTGAAAATGCTCATCCAAAGGCAGCTCATCGGCCAACTGAGCATTACCGGCTGCATCATATATTTGAACGCCTGCTTGTCCACCTCCTGTTTTGAGCGTGATTTCCCAATCCGGCACACCATCAGAATTAATATCAAACAAGATACTGTACCCTTTGGCTGCGGTTGAGAAATCTATTAGACGAATACGGAAGAGCATATTATCGCCGTCATTGAACACAAAGGCTCCGGGATCTCCATAGGAACCGTCTTTTACCCCATACATATCCGTATGTGCACCACCAGTTCGCTGGTCGCCATCAGTTTCCTCAAATAGGAGTGGCAGCGGGTGGTACCCGATTTCGTTAGCAGTCCCATAATCTATGTTTTCAGGGTCGTACCCATCGATGCTTGCAGAAACAAACCCGCTTCCGCTCGGGTTCAAAATCAACCGCCCATCGCCTTCAGCAGGTTTAAAAATCTGCCCCGGCGTCTGCCCAAATGCAGTCGATGGAGCCATCATCAAATAAAAAACAGCAACTAACAATACCTGTAGAAAAACCGACTTCTGTAACGTCTTCACCATATTTGTTCCAAATCTTTTCATTACTCAACCTCCCCATCAGCAGCTACCGGTATAATCAACACCTGCTGAATTATTTCTTCTGAAATCCAGGGGGCAAAAACATCAAAATTATCTTCGTTGTATGGGTTATACCCCTCAACCCGATTCGGCTCAACTCCCCGTTTAATCAGCCATGAACGGATCATTTCAGCTCGTGCTTTACTGAGCTCAATTAAGGTTTCTTCCTCAGGGCCGTCGTAATTTGCAAATGTGGCCACATGCAGTTTCAAATCGCTATTCTCTTCAAGAAGCGGAATCAATCCGGCTAATCGATCTTCCATGTCGGATGGCTTATCGAATTTCAGCCAGTTAAATGAGAGCTCCCAATCGGAATAAATCGGTTCGTTCAATTCATAAGCTACCGGCTCTGTTTCCGAAGAGATCTCAAACTCCTCTCCAACAGATTCAGATTCAGCGGCAAAAATCACCAGACGGCCCACTTCCCAACCCGCTATCGTTTCAGCTATTTCCGGGCTTTCCGGCTGGTCGCGCCATATTGTTGTAATTCGGTCTGATGATACTCCTCGCTCGTTCAGTGCAAGGCGCACGGCGCGGGCACGGCTCTCCATCAACATATCGTTAACCGCCTCGTCCCCTTCAGGAGTTACATGGCCCGACAAGTAGAGATGCATATCCGGCTTCTGTTTCATGGAATGTGCAACTACAGATAGATCGAAATCGGCCCGGTTATCAAGGTTCGAGCTGGCTAAGTCAAACTCAATCGTAGTATGCTCAACCGGAC
>SL_7KL_010_BRINEDRAFT_10001011_pt1 | contig 13427 bp, 5 predicted proteins | sample SodLak_010_BRINE_FD_10663 | JGI IMG/M metagenome (IMG submission 10663)
CTATGCACGGCTTGAGTCCATTCTGGCGCCCCATCTGCCCGCGGTGCTGGTCTCTGGCGGTGCGAAGGGCGCCGATGCACTTGCCGAGCGCCTGGCCGAGGAGCATGGGCTAACCATCGACGTCATCCCCGCGGACTGGCAACGCTACGGTCGCGGGGCCGGCCCCATTCGCAACAAACAGATCGTCGAGTCGGCGGATCTCGTTATTGCCTTCTGGGATGGCAAGTCCCGCGGTACGCGCTCGGCGCTAGCGCATGCGGACAAGGTGGGTGTGCCGGTGGAGGTTCATCACCCCGATGGCACGGTCACTAAATGACGCTCCCTACTGCGCACTGGATTGCGGTTGATAGCGAGCGCTTCGGCTGACAAGACGAAGATTATGGAGGCCACGGAGCTGAAGGCATGTAGATAGCCAATGGAGAAAGATGCGCACATGAGCCCTTGTGGTGCCTACCGCCTTGTGGCGTATCACTGCGTCTTCGGATGCCGCCGGAATCGGATGGCCCCGTCGGAGAGACCGACCAGGTATAAACCCTCGCGCTGGAATGCCTGTAGGACATGAGGATTTTTGGCCATATGCCGGAATACCATCCCAAGGCCGGGACTCTCGGGATCGAAGGAGACCTCAGGCAAACTCGCTGGCCCTGGCCGTTCGTAGAACCGCCAGCAGGACCCCGAGCAATCGGCCAAGCGCCATGACCCCGGCCCGAGTGTTGTAGCGACTATCGACGTAANGCTCCGTTCTCTTCGATTCTTCGCAGGGGGCCAGGAAAGACACCCGGCCATCCGGTGCAATAGAGATGCGCCATGGCATCGTCTCCACGCGGACGTAGGTGACCCACCGCCTGACTTCTCTGTGTGCTCGCTGGTTGTCCATGGTCTGGTTCGTGCCGTACGCGCNCGGCGGAACTGGCCGCACGTGCTCGCTCCGGCAGAANTCTCGGAATGACCACAGTTCGCCTGCCTCCGTCGCAATGATCATGCTCATGTCGCCAACTTAATCGATAATTGCGACCTGTAGTGTCGGAGCATTCATCCACTCTTCTCAAAGTAACGATTTTGTTGTTGTGTTGGACTGGCTTTTTATGTCAACCATCAGTACCGTGAACTAGACGAACGACCATGGATTAGGTCATGTACGACATCATTGGCGACATTCATGGACACGCGTGTCGGCTGGAGCAACTGCTCGAGCGGATAGGCTACGAGAGGGATGCGAAAAGCTGGCGCCATCCCCACCTGCAAGCCATCTTTGTCAGCGATTTTATTGACCGCGGTCCGGAGCAAATCGAGACCTACCGCCTGATGCGCTCCATGATCGACCGCGGCGCTGCGCTAGCGGTCATGGGCAATCATGAGTTCAACGCGGTTGCCTTTAAGACACCGCACCCGGAGGAGCCCGGCGAGCGCCTGCGACCGCACACCGAAAAGAATCGGAATCAGCATGCGGCCTTCCTCGACCAGGTCGACGAAGACAGCACCCTGCACGACGAGATGATCGCCTGGTTCAAGACGCTGCCGCTTTACCTCGACCTCAAAGGCCTGCGTGTGGTCCACGCCTGCTGGCATGCTGCGTCCCTCGAGACGCTGGGATCTTTGCTGGATCAGCGACAGTGTTTGCGAGAGGACGCTTGGTGGGAGACCGCGCGTAAAGGAACTGATGCTTATAACGCCGCCGAAACTCTGCTGAAAGGCCTTGAGATCCCGTTGCCGCCGGGCGAGCGATTCCTGGATAAAGACGGCCACGAGCGCCAGCACATTCGAACCCGGTGGTGGAGTCAGGGCGTCTGCACTTACCGTTCTGTTGCCATGTTGGACGATGCGACGCGCGAGACGCTCTCGGACGAGCCTGTTCCCGGTGACGTGCTACCTGGCTACACCGACGAAAAGCCTGTCTTTGTCGGTCACTACTGGCTCCGTGGGACACCTGAGCCGATGAGCGACCGGGTGGCCTGTCTGGATTACACCGTTACCGAGCCGGCGCCCGAAGGGAAGTTGACGGCATATCGATGGGCAGGAGAGGCGAAAGTAGCTCGGGATGCGTTTGTTTGGGTTTGAAGCTTCTTAGTGATCTGTCTGAGACCGGGGAGGCAGGGCTGCTGAAGTATCGCCTATTGAGAGCTGCATCACATCAATAACAAAGAAAGCTAATGGGTGATTGGACTAGCGTAGAGCTCTGTACCAATGAGACTAAAAATGATATCGCTGCCGGGTATCCCAAATCACAAGTTTTATTTGCTTTGGTCCCGATCGGGCAATTATAGAGATTAGCAGCACCCCCCCCCCAATAGGACATAAAGGGGAAATTTTAATGGATCCGTTCAGCGAATGGAATTTGCGCCTGCTGCGAAGTTTTTTCTCTGAGGCGTCCCGAGAAGAGGAAGTATTCCTGCGCGTCGATCGAGATCTCCTAGACCAGATTGGGCAGGATATTGGTGGAGACAAGGGCTTCTTGGAAGCAGTTCGGGGTGGGCCCGAGTGGTTACGATCCGTAAGACCGTTGGTCTCCCTCGTACGCACTTTGGTATGGCAACGGAGTAGGCCCGCCATTAGGCCGGCCACCTACATAGATCCCGGAGGATGTGACTGTGCTTACCGGGGAGTTAAGGCACCGGCGTATCTACCTTATCTGGCTGCCCTTGTGAGGAACGACGCAGAGCACCCGCATGGCTATTATGACGGTCTGAGAATGGACCTGCACCTCGATCATGTTTTTAGCTCCGTAGGGATGGAGCAGTTAGAGGTTGCCTGGGAAGACTTGCAGCGTTGGACTGAAGAACTCCAAGGCGAGTATGGCCGTTTCCAGCTAAGGACCCTCGGTGGCTACAGTCGGATAGGGATACCGAGATCTCAGAGTATCCTCCATTACCGCGATATGGAGGAGTTGCCCTGCGCATTCATGCAAGCCGAGATTCGCCCCGGTCAGGAACTCGACGAATCAGAAGTTACCAGGATTCTCAACGAAGTCCGGGCTTCTACGGGTTTTTACAGTGCTGCCTTCAGCACTGCCTTGAATAATTCAGATTTCGAACAGCCTATTCGCGCGGCTATTCTCGCGGCTTACGCGGATTGGGACGGAACGGTCCCGACGAGAAGGCATGTTAGCCAAGTTGGAAATACAGGCAAGGAGCAGCCAAGGGGGGCTGCGCCAAGGTTGGGCCTTTGCCTTGCCATTATCGAGGAGGACCCCTTAACACTTGCGCCGCTCTGGCAGGTTCCCCCGCTGCAGGACTCGGGGTATTTTCAGGTAAAGCGTCCCGGTTCAGAAGTTGTGTGGGAAGGTTCTTTCAATGGCACCAATGGATCCGTTAGTAACCATGCTGCGGGCAACGTCGATAACATTTGGCAAATCGCGGAGCGGGCCTACCATGGACCGGTCGAGTTTGAGCTCTGGTGTTTCAGCAATGAAGACTCTGATCGCAAGGCGATAGGTGCTTTATTGCCCCAAAGCCAGCTTTGGATCCTTACAGCCGAACGCGATGGCGCAAGTGGCGAAATCGAGTTGCGAGAGGGCGGGCTTCCCGGCAGCGGGCAGGCCTTTCTGCTAGCCGGCCCAGATAACGTTAATCGTCTGAAAGAATACCTCGAGCGCGAGGGACCTGATCACTCAATCATTTCGGGCAGCATGCTCCCCGCTAACTGGCTTCTGGTTCGACTTCATGAATGTGGCGATTTGACGAGTGACCAACGGCGGTTACCAGACGGCGCGGACGGCTCGCACCCGAAGCCCAGAGTTATTCGCTTTGTGGGTGGTAGGTCTGTTAGGCGAGGGTACAGCCGGATGTATCTCCCGTACGACCTGCCAAGTTTAGAGCTCGATGCTCCGGAAGGTGCCCGTCTCGAGGTTCCAGCAACCCTGAAGATAAAAGAAGAGGTAGGTGGGTCGGATTTGCGAGAGAAACTGGTCGATGCTCACTTCCACCCACGCCAGAGATTCAAGATCGAAGTGAGTGAGTCTAAGAGTGCGTCCTATCAGATCCGAGTATTTCTCGGTCGCGAGGTTCTGGGTAAGGTCAAGCTCAGGGTCGCGGGCGAGGGGGGCGAGCTCGTAGATCATCGGCGAGCACAGGGGGTGGATAACCTTGGCCGGCCAAAGCCCTCCGACGAGGCCTTGTCGGGCGTCGGTCCATCCACATCTGCTGCTGATCTTCACACTAGTTCTTACTATCGGGACCCTTTCCACTTTTCCCTGAGCTGCATGGGGCGGCCGACTAGCGACAATCCCCATCCTCCAAGCGCTCGTGAGAATTTCTTGGATTCTCTGGCGCAGGCTGGAAGCCTCGCTTACGGCGCTGCTAGGGACCAAATCGCCCGGCTCTTGCGTAAGGAGGCCGAGGACGGTGACCCACCGCTAATCTTGCTCGAGCTTCGGAGCCAAGGGCACCTCGAAATCTCGACGACCCATAAGGGCCACATGTCACGGATCCATGCGGTAGACCCAACGGTTTACGAACTCACTGTTACTCCGGATGGTAGGCCCGCCTTTGGGGTAACTGGAACCCTGCGCCTTTCGCATTGGGTGCGGTTGGCCGACAAGTCGAGGGCATGGGTGGCTTTTCGTGGCCAATGTAGTGGCAAGGGTTTGAAGCCGCTACGTCTATTTGCCGATGATCATGAAGCTGTGCGTGCCGAATGCAAACGACTTGGCTTACGCTTCTCACCTGCCCCGGCCCTCGCAGTTGCCAGATGGTCTTCGGGCATATCTAGCATCCGGGACGAGATATTCTCCAACCCGATGGAATCAATCGGGAGCGCGGAGCGAGACGCTCTGCGTTTCAATGCAGCCAAAGGCCGTTTCACCGCGCAACCTTCATTCGGCGAAGTTTCAGAGCTCTGGAAGATCCGGGACCTAGACACTGGCATGGACAACGTCTACGTCCTCTATGACCATGATATGTTCGCATTCGTCCGGGCCTCGCGCTGGGGAGTGTGGATTGCGCTAAACGCGTTTGCCGAATGGGTTGAACGGTTGCCGGGGATGGAGGGCGTCCACCCCATTCCGGTTACTTACTCCAGCAAGGATGGGACGTTTTGGCTTCCCGCACGCATCAGCCTTCCGTTCGTTCTCGAAAGAGCGCTTGTGCTTTGTAGCGGCTCGTTGCCTGAACTGTTTGAGATGAGGCATTGCGTTTCCGGTGATAGGTTGTACCTATCTACCACGGAGCACCGTGCTCACGTACCAACAGTTAATCGGTTCTACGAACAGATGGCCACTGGGAAATGGCTTGCGTATCGATGGGTGCCCGAGGTTGTGGCTCGTGTAGTCGTGAGAAAACTCGGTGCAACGCTCGATATTACCTAAGCCGTTTTTTATATTAATTAAATCCAAAAAAAGATAGACTTTTATGAAAGACCCGATAGGCGCTTACGAACTACTACAGGACGGAATTAATCGGTACATCATCTCGGCTTTCGGCACTAACTCGGATACCTTCGAGAAGGAGCGCGGTGAACTTCTGAATAACGCTGGCGTTCTTTTTCAAGAGCCTTATGTGGAGCCGATTCCCGCTTACAAGCCAGACCGTCTTCTCTCGGACTTGTCGAAGGAGGATTTGCCAGGCCTAAACGATCATGGCCGGCAGGCCTTCAAGGCAATCGTCGGGGCCGGTCTCTTCGACGGTAGTTACCCCCTTTACACTCATCAACAGCGCATGCTTAAAAAGTCGCTAGAAGGGAAGCACTCCGTTGTCGTAACCGGAACGGGTTCCGGTAAGACTGAGGCCTTTCTGTTGCCGGTTATTGCAAACATCGTTCGAGAAGCCACGAATCCCTCTGGTGAATGGCAAGATCCCAAGCAAAAGCCCGCGGTCTGGAGTAAAAAAAATCCCCCAGACTGGAATGAGACTAGGAAAGACCTGCGCGGCGAATCCCGCGCAGCTGCTGTTCGCGCCCTCGTTTTGTACCCGATGAACGCGCTTGTGGAAGATCAGGTTTCGCGGTTGCGGCAAGCCCTCGACTCCGATTCCGTCCTAGAACAGTTGGACTCGTACTTCGGCGGTAACCGGATTCGTTTTGGTCGCTACAACGGGTCGACGCCTGTCGCCGGTCATCCGTTTAAGGCCGACGGAAGGGCAAACACCCCCAAGCGGAGCCAATTAAGAGAGGAGCTGAGGACGGCACTAGCAGAATACGCCTCGATGAACGACAAGTTGGCCCGTTGTCGTGACGAGTTGGCCGCCGCGGAGCAATCGGGCGAGGAAGCTGACATCAACGATGCAAGGCAGCAACTCGAGAATGCGGAAGAGGCAGCGACATTTATCCGGCGCATGTCGCCGGATGCGGCCGAAATGTTTCATCGCTGGGAAATGCAAGCGACGCCCCCAGATATACTGGTGACGAACGTTAGCATGCTGTCCATCATGCTGATGCGGCACGCAGATACCGAGGTCAACCCTGCTGATCGGGCAGATGCCGACATTTTCGAGAAGACGCGCGAATGGTTGGCAGCCGACCGCGAAAATCACGTCTTTCAACTCGTTATCGACGAGCTCCACTTACACCGCGGGTCTGCCGGAACTGAGGTGGCTTATCTCGTCCGGTTGCTCCTTGATCGCCTCGGCCTCGGGCCGGAGAGCCCGCAACTGCGAATTCTGGCGTCGAGTGCTTCCCTTGATGCCGGGGATGAGTCTACTTACGAGTTCCTTGGCGGGTTCTTTGGCTACGAGCCCGACGAGGCTCGCAAACGCTTCCACGTAGAGGCCGGTGAACGCCTCCATGTTCTCGACGATGACGCTCCCGAGTTCACCGAGGAGATGGGGCAAGCGTGCCTTGCAGCGGGACAGAGCCGTTGCATCGATGGAGCGGATGCAGCGGTGGTTATTCGTGTTGTCGATAAGCTCGCGGACGACGAGGAGAAGAGCAACAGGTGCTTGCTCGCGGGTTTTGATGTAGACGGCCACATCCGCGCGAGATCTTTGAGTGAGATTGCAACCTACTGGTTCCCGGATCTCGCGGGGGAAGATAGGCATACCGCGACCAGAGGACTTTTCTTAGCGCTTGGCTCAGAGGAGGCGCGTAAGCGGGGGCTGTCCCTCCCGAGGCTCCGCTTCCACTGGATGGCGAAGAACGTTGAGGGGCTCTGGGCCACAATCCAGACCTCAGACGATGACAGTAACCGCCGAGTTGGCCGGCTCTTGCCTGACCGTAAGCTCTCATTGGAAGGCAACCGCGTGCTTGAGGTGCTTTACTGCGAATGCTGCGGCACACAGCTTTTGTGCGGCAACAAGATCCCCCTGAAGGGAGACCTTGGAGTAGAGAGTCGGTTTGAGCTAACCCCCCTCGAAACGCAGATCGAGGGCTTGCCCGAGAGAACCGTCGAGACCCGCACCGATGCGCAGAGTTACGAGAACATCGGCGTAGTCTGGCTCCGAGAACCTGAAAATGGCCGACAGGTTGATTCAGGCAACCTTCAGTGGAAGCACGGCACGCAGGAGGTCTATCAGGAAGGGCCTAGGCGGGGTAAGCCGGTAGATAAGAAGCTGGCCAAATGGATTCCGGCGACGATTAATCCCGTGANCGGGCTCGTGCAGCTAGGCGATAGCGGGGATGGGCTGCCCTGCTACTGGTTCCATGCCGAAATCCCTGGAGGTGTCCGGCATGAGTACCCGGCAATGCCGCAGCGGTGCCCGTCTTGCCACATTGACTACTCGGAGCGCCGAGGCCGGCGTGCACCAATCCGCTCGTTCGTCACCGGCTTGTCGCGGATGTCGCACTTGTTTTCCAAGCACTTGATGGCGTTGTTACCTCAGCGGTCGCGCAAGCTCGTCGCCTTCTCGGATAGCCGCGAGGCCGCGGCTAACCTGTCGGTCGGTATCGAGGAGGAGCAGTGGGCGCACTTGCTGCGCACGTTCATCAACAGTGATCTGAAGGAGAGGGCATATCGTGGCATCGAGCCGCGTAAAAAAGAGGCCCTTGCCCTTGTCGAGGCCGCGAGGAAGAACGAGCTTTCCGCGCTCTTGAAAGAGGCGAGCGAGACCTTGAGTCTGCCTGACCTCGAGGATTTTAAGCGCTTTGTGCGAGCCGCGAAGTCCGTCATCGACGAGCCTGAACTTGCGATGGAATCGGACGCTGGCCGCGTGGAAAAAACTCGCAAGTATCAACCCGGTTACGTTCTGGTAAACGACATACTTTCCAAGCCTGTGGAAGGAGAGCCGCTAAGCCCCCTATGGAGAGATTTTGTCGAGAATGGCATCAATCCCGGAGGCGCATCGATCGACAAGAGAAAGATCGACCAGGCGCGCGACTGGACCGCCGTTTTTGAAGAGACCGACGGAAAGTTGCGCCCCGCCCTACGCGAAGAAGCGAAGCAGGAGCACGTTAATAGGATCAACCTTTCCCTGCGCAAAAGTGCATGGCGAGCATTGGCAGGGCGGCTGCTGTACGACCTTGAGGCGCAGGGGATTGCCCATCTGGCCTTTCCGCCGGGATGTCTGGCCACGTCCCCTTCTGGCATGCAACCTGCGGTAGTCCGGGAGACCTGTGACAGCGTGTTGCGCATCCTCACCGAGGAAAACCAGCTCGATCCGGATCCCTGGGATAACCCGGAGAACGGTTGGAGTGTTGGTCAGCCTACCGGATCAGCTGCAGAGGGAACCGCGAAGAAGCGAGTCTACGGGTATCTCGAAAGTGTCTCGGACTCCCACAAGGTGCCGCTGGAGACGCTGCGGGAAGCCGTTGCTACAGCGTTTTTGGACTGCGGCCACGCGACCGGCGATCGGTGGGCTGTTGTCAGGCTAGAGAAGCTATGGGTGCGGGTCATTGATGAATCCATGCACCCCTGGGAATGCCCGAAATGCGGGCGCATCCATTGGCATGCATCGGCCGGCGTATGCTCGCGCTGTCTTGCTAGGCTTGACCAGCGTCCCAACGGGCGATTGAAAGCCGGCGAGATCGAAGAGGGCCACTACTATGCCCATGAAGCGCGGGAAAAGGCGTCTTCGTTCCGAATCCATGCGGAAGAGCTTACCGGGCAAACCCAAGATCAGGCCCAGCGCCAGCGGCACTTTCGCGATATTTTCTTCGATGACGAGACGATCGAAGATATCGGTGAGCGAAACGTTCTCAAGAATGTGGATTCAATCGATTTCCTTTCCGTCACAACCACAATGGAGGTCGGTGTGGACATTGGGTCCTTGCAAGCCGTGTTTCAGGCAAACATGCCGCCGGAGCGGTTCAATTACCAGCAGCGTGTGGGTCGAGCCGGGCGAAAGGCCCAAGCATTTTCCGCTGCTTTCACTTTTTGCCGCGGCCAAACCCACGACCGTATCCATTTCGAACATCCAAGCGAGATGACGGGTGGCACTCCCCCCCGGCCTCGGGTAGCTATTGGAGACGACCAGCGAATACTGGCGGAGCGACTCGTGGCAAAAGAGGTTCTCCGCCGAGCCTTCCGGGACTTCGGGGTGAGCTGGGTGGGTACTAGCAACGAGCCTGATACCCACGGCGAAATGGGCACGGTAGAAGATGCCCCGACGAACATCCCTGCCCTAGAGGACTGGCTTAATGGAAACCAGACGGTCGTCTCGAAGGTGGCGAGCTCGATCGCCGCCGGGACGCAGGTATCCGTTGGAGCCCTTGAAGAGTATGTCAACACGCTCCCGAAGAAAATCGACGGCTGTGTTCGCAGCACGGAATTAGTCGCGTCGACGCTTGCCCATCGGCTTGCCGAGGCGGGCGTGTTGCCCATGTTCGGGATGCCTACCAGCGTGCGGAACCTCTATTTCAAGCTCCCACGGGAGGCGCATGGTGGAGGCCGCATCGCGCAGTCATTGAGTCGGCCCTCTGACCAAGCAATCGCCGATTTCGCACCGGGGTCAGAGCGTACTTGGGACAAGCGTCGGCTCACGCCTAAGTACATTACGGGCCCAATGATTAATCACTCAGGCAATGCTGGATGGACTTCCATGGGTTCTTCGCCGGTGGGTTCTGCTTTCGTACACATTCAATGCGCAGACTGCAGGCACCTCCACGTCGAGGGGGTTCATGTCGCGGAATTCGAGAGGTACCCGGAACCCAGCGACGGTAGCCTGTGGAAGCATGAGTGGCTGCAAGGGCCGCCCTCGGGCATGAAATGCCCTAACTGCGGGAGTCCGGCTGCCAAGCCGTACATGGCTATATCTCCGCATGCCTATGCAACGGACATGGATACCAATAAGCCTGCACTGGAGGGGGGTGAGGGCCGCGGCCGATCAGGCGTAACGCATATCAGCAGCCCCAAGCTATCCGATGAAGGGTATGAGAGGGTTCTCAACGCGAAGCTCAAGCTTGGGCGGCAGGCATCGGTCTACCGGACAAACACGAACCTCGGAGACTACTTTGGTTTCGCGAAGGTGGGAAGCATTCAGGAGGGCTCTCCACCATGGCGGCACGCAGAAGGGGAGTCCATTTGGAGGGCCTCGGAGGACAACCCGGATTGCAGGGTCGCCCTGACCTCTAAAAAAACGACGGACATACTGGCCATCCGGATGCAGGACGTAGGCGGCTTAAAGTATTTCGAAGACTTGAACCGCAGCGCCCTAACGCGTCGCCGAGCTGCTTGGTATACCGCTGCTACGATTCTTCAGCGGGCCATTGCCCTCGAGCTGGACGTCGATTCGATGGACATTGAAATCGCCTCGGTCCACGCGCTATCTGGGGTTGGCGGGGCAGAGCTCTACTTGGCAGATGCCCACCCGAACGGCGCTGGACTGGTCGACTCGGCGCGGGATAACTGGGAGTCGATCCTTAAAGGGTGCTTGTTCGCAGAGGGCGAGATGGCCCAAATGGGGAGCGCAATCCGCGAAGAGCTACTCCGGGCGGAAAAGCAGGGAGACGAGTGGCGGAGCCCCGAGCTCCTGCTTCGTGGCTTTCGAAACAGGCAGGTCCACGGCCTCTTGGACTGGGAGCTTGGGATCGAATTGCTCGCCTGCATGCTAGACCAAGAGTTTAGGCCGGGCCTGGACACCGTCGCCACGGGGAAAGCACTCCCGGTCGGTAGGGCAGGGGGGTGGCTTGAGCGCGCAGCGGATTTGGTCGATGTATACGCGACGAACTGGCCCAGAAGCGTGAGGTCAGTGATTCACGGTGAGAAGATCCATGGGTGGATTGAAGGCGGAGCCCTCAACGTGATCGTGCACCCTCTCTGGGCCGGCCATGCCGGCGAGAAAAACGCCGTCGGCGACGCTCACCTTGCGGCGGCCGAGATGGACGTTGCAAAGATTCGCTTTATCGACTCCTTCAACATGTCAAGACGGATGGTTTGGGTGCGCGCAAACCGCGACACCTACTTTGTAGAAGAAGACGTAGAAGCTGGCCTGACCACCGGCGGCCCGCCTCGCCATGAACTTGCAGCTTCGCATGCCATTCTCAGCGACGATGTGTCGAAAATCCCGGAGCAGCAGGTTTTCCAGGCCGTTGGTAAGCGTTGGGTGAAGACCGCTGAACACAGCCTTAACCAGCTAGGGGGCGGTGAAGACTGGTTGGCGGCCACGGCGAGCGGGGAGTTGTTGTCAGTCAAGGTCCGATTCAAGCATGGAATGAAGGCTCCCAGACTGCGCGTGAACAACGACTGGATTGACAATGAAACGGCATCCAGTTATCGCTTCATCGCCAAGATCGATGAATAAAGGACGAGAAGAATGCCAAGGGTTATCGGAACTCGCTCAGTCGATCGCTGGGAGAACGAGGTATTAAAGGCACTGATAAACCAACTGCCTAACGACTGGGTGGTCCTGCCCAGCGTTAAGTGGACGCTTGAAAAGAACGGCTACGTGCGTGACGGCGAATCCGATTTCGTCGTGCTCGCCCCGCGTTCGGGAATGGTAGTCGTCGAGGTAAAGGGCTCCAGAGAATTCAAGGTTGTGGACGACGGTACTTGGTCTCGGAGGAACGGCGATGGTACGTGGGCCCAATTGAGGGAGTCTCCACCGGAGCAAGCCACCCGGAACATGCATGATTTGGTTGGGAGTTTGCGTGAGAAGTTTGGCTGGTCGGATTTCCCGGGTCGCTATGCATACTTAGTTGTTTATCCCCAAGGGGAGGTGAGGAGCCTCCCAGCCATGTTCGACGAGTCGACCATCGCAACATGGCGGCACATGGACCAGCTCGCTTCTAGGCTGCGGAGGGCTTTGGATCGGCGCGACAAGCCTGGCCGGGGTACATTATTCTCGGAGCAGGTTATCGAGTTAGTCGTCGATCACCTGAAAGATCGGAGATTCCACGTTGAAAAAGTGGACACGGAAGAAGATGTCCACAGTGATTCCGGAAAGATCGACCAACTTACTAGGCAACAATTCGCAAGCTTGAAGGGGCTGTTCGAGCTGCCTAACGTGGCGGTAATTGGGCCGGCAGGATCCGGGAAAACTGTGCTCGCGATGTGGCGGCTGAAGGCATTGATCGACGAGGGGCAACGGGCACTGTATGTTTGCTTCAATCGCGCTCTGGCTCAGGCTCTTCAGTTGATCAACCCAGAGCACGCCGAATTTATCTTGCACGTTGATAGGCTGTTCTTGGGTTTTTTTCCCGAATCCAAGGGAAATGCAGGGCACAGTGAATTTCATCGGGAAACTCTTCCTGGCATGGTTATCGACAAGGCGGGAGAACTCCCTCAGTACGATGCCATCCTCGTGGACGAGGGTCAGGATTTTTCCGAAGACCAAATCATCGCCTTGCATGACTTGCTCACGCTCGAGGGATTCTGGGCATTCTTCGCCGATTGGAAGCAAGACCTTTATTCTGCTGGAGAGAGGGCTCCTATCGGGGCGGATGTGATTTTTCACCTCCACTACAATTGCAGGAATACGTCAAAGATAAACCAAGCTACGAACACCTACCTGAAGACCAAGATCAACTCGATGCCAGGTATGCCTGAAGGGGTTTCGCCGATCGTGGAACACAGCAAAGATCAGGCGAAGCGGGCTTGGGAGCTTGCCAAGCAATGGAGCGGGAGCGGAGGCGTCGCCATCCTCAGTCCATATAGGTACGAGAACTCGGCGATGAAGGGCCAAAAAGTCGGGCACCGCCTTAGCTTGAGCACAGACATCGAGGACCTTGGAAAGCAGGGCAACGTTTACTTCTCGACGATTAAGTCGTTTAAGGGCATCGAAGCGGCCTCGATTATTGTGGTGGACCTTGCGATACCTGACCAACACAGGGCCTTTACAGCCGAAGATCTTTACGTCGCCTGCACCCGCGCTACGACTCGTTTAGCGCTACTGTCTTCGAATAAAGAAGTTGCCGAGTATTACGGAGCATAGATCCACTGAGTTCCCCTAAGAGTTCAGGCAGTTGTCATTTGCTAGTCGTTTTGGCGCCAGCGGGTTGCCGTCACCTGCCCCTTGATAGCTAGCCCTTTATCTCGTCGCGAAAGCGCACCATCGTTTTGCTGATACCAATCCAGAAAAGTTTTCGGAATATATGTCATGCGCCCTACTTGGCGCTGCGCCGAAAGG
>SL_7KL_010_BRINEDRAFT_10001012_pt1 | contig 13423 bp, 8 predicted proteins | sample SodLak_010_BRINE_FD_10663 | JGI IMG/M metagenome (IMG submission 10663)
GACCTTCATGCCCGGAAGCTGCCCGCCCTCACCGGGTTTGGCGCCCTGCGCCACCTTGATTTCCAGCTCTTCGCAGGCGTTCAGATATTCCGCCGTCACGCCAAACCGCCCCGAGGCCACCTGCTTGATCTTGGCCGAGGGGTTGTCGCCATTGGGCAGCGGCTTGTAATGCGCCGGGTCCTCGCCCCCCTCGCCGGAATCCGACTTCGCCCCGATGCGGTTCATCGCGATATTCAGCGTCATATGCGCTTCGGGCGACAGCGCGCCAAGCGACATGCCGGGGGTCACGAACCGCTTGCGGATCGAGGTGATGCTCTCGACCTCTTCGATCGGGATCGCCTTGCCCAGCGGCTTGATGTCCAGAAGATCACGCAGATGGATCGGCTCTTTCGCCAGCATCGCGCTCGAATACTGCTTCCACAGCGCATAGGACGAGGTATTGCACGCCTCTTGCATCAGATGCATCGTCGTCGCTTCCCAGGCGTGTTTCTCGCCCGAGCGGCGCGCCTTGTAGAACCCGCCGATGGGCAGCACGTCCTGCCCCAGCCGCCAGCCCTTGTCATGCACCTCTTCCAGCTTGATCTGGATACCATGCAACCCGATCCCGGAAATGCGGCTTTGCATACCGGGGAAATATTCGGCCACCATCGCGCGGGACAGGCCCACAGCCTCGAAATTCAGGCCCCCGCGATACGAGGAAATCACCGAAATCCCCATCTTGGACATGATCTTCAACAGGCCCAGATTGATGGCGTCGCGGTAGCGGCGCATCGCATCGACAAGGCTGCCTTCGACCAGCCCCCGGTCGATCCGGTCGGCGATGGTTTCCTGCGCCAGATAGGCATTGACCGTAGTCGCCCCGCAGCCGATCAGCACGGCAAAATAATGCGGGTCGATACATTCGGCCGAGCGCAGGTTCAGCGAACAGAAGGTCCGCAGCCCCTTGCGCGTCAGCCAGCTATGCACCGCGCTGGTCGCAAGGATCATCGGCATGGCAACCTTGTCCGCGCCCTGATGCTCGTCCGTCAGCACCAGATGCCCCGCGCCAGAGCGCACGGCATCCTCGGCCTCGGCCCGGATCCGTTCCAGCCCGTCGCGCAGCGCGTCATCGCCACTGCCCACCGGAAAGGTGCAATCGATGAACGCCACCTGATCGCCGAACTCTGCGACCATGGCATCGAACTCGCCATTGGCGACAAAGGGGCTTTCCAGCACCAGAATCTCGGTCTGACTGGAATCCTCATCCAGCACGTTCTTCAGATTGCCGAATCGGGTCTTGAGGCTCATCACCCGGTACTCGCGCAAGCTGTCGATGGCCGGGTTGGTGACCTGGCTGAAATTCTGCCGGAAGAAATGCGAGAGGGGTCGGTAGATCTTGGACAGCACCGCCGATGGCGTGTCATCCCCCATCGAGGCGATCATCTCCTTGCCGTCCTCGGCCATGGGGGCCAGAACCTGCTCGATTTCCTCGATCGTGTAGCCTGCGGCAACCTGACGGCGGCGCAGGTCCGGCCCGTCCATCCCGCGCGTCTCGGGGACATCGCGCAGCTTCTCGTTCAGATCGACAATCTTGTCGGTCCAGTCGCCGAAGGGCTGCGAGGCGGCGAGTTTGTCCTTGATGTCCGTGTCGTGATAGAGCTTGCCCTCGGCCATATCGACCGCGATCATCTGCCCCGGCCCCAATGCGCCCTTTTCGCGCACCGCCAGTTCATCCACCACGACCATCCCCGCCTCGGACCCCGCAATCAGCAGCCCGTCGCCCGTGACGACATAGCGCATCGGGCGCAGGCCGTTCCGGTCCAGCCCGGCGCAGACCCAGCGGCCATCGGTCATGGCAAGGGCGGCAGGGCCGTCCCAGGGTTCCATCACCGAGTTGCAATAGGAATACATGTCACGCCAGGCCTGCGGCATTTCAACCGCTTGCCTGGACCAGGCTTCGGGCACCAGCATGGTCTTGGCCATGGGTGCATTGCGGCCCGCGCGCACCAGCACCTCGAACACCGAATCCAGCGCTGCCGAGTCCGACGCGCCAGAGGCGACAATGGGCTTGATATCCTCGGCCATGTCACCGAATGCGCCGCTGGCCATGCGGATCTCATGGCTTTTCAGCCAGTTCAGATTGCCCTTGAGCGTGTTGATCTCGCCATTATGCGCCAGCATGCGGAAGGGCTGCGCCAGCCACCATTGCGGGAAAGTGTTGGTCGAATAGCGCTGGTGATAGATCGCAAAGGCGCTCTCGAACCGCTCATCCTTCAGGTCGGGGTAGAACTCGGCCACCTGTTCGGCCAGCATCATGCCCTTGTAGATGATGCTGCGGCAGGACAGCGAGCAGATGTAGAAACCCGAAATCCCGGCAGCCGATACCGCCTTTTCGATCCGGCGGCGGATGACATACAACTCGCGCTCGAATGTCTCCTCATCCACGTCTTTCGAATTGCGGATCAGGATTTGCTCGATCTCGGGGCGGGTGGCGTTGGCCTTTTCCCCCAGCACATTCACATTCACCGGCACATGCCGCCAGCCATAAATGGCATAGCCCATGCGCAACACTTCGGTTTCGACAATCGTGCGCGACCGTTCCTGCGCGGCAAAATCGGTGCGCGGCAAGAAGACCTGACCGACGGCCATCAACTGATCCATGCGGGGCTCATGCCCGGTGCGACGAATCTTGTCGTAGAAGAATTGCGCGGGGATCTGCACATGAATGCCCGCCCCGTCGCCCGTCTTGCCATCCGCATCCACGGCACCCCGGTGCCAGATCGCTTTCAGCGCGTCGATCCCGTTCTGCACCACCTGCCGCGACGGCTCGCCGTTCAACGCCACGACCAGCCCCACCCCGCAAGAGGAATGCTCATCCTCGGGTTTGTAGAGCCCGTGTTCGGCCATATAGGCGCGGTTGGCTTCCTCGCGGGCGGCCCATGCAGTATCATACTGTGTCATATCGGTTTTCCCTGTTCCTCGAGGAAGCATTCACTCGGCAGCGACGCGCGCAGGCGCGCTCAGATAGCGCAGGATCGAATCCGCTGCCTCGCGCCCGTCACGGATGGCCCAGACGACCAGCGACGCCCCGCGCACGATATCACCTACGGCCCAGACGCCGGGCAGTTCGGTCTCATGCGTGTTGAATTTCGCCTTGATCGTGCCCCAGCGGGTCACGGCCAGTTCGGGCACATCCCACAGCGCGGGCAATTCCTCGGGCTCGAAGCCCAGCGCCATGATCGCCATATCGGCATCCTCGGTGTAATCCGCGCCCTCGATCACCTCGGGCGAGCGGCGGCCGGTCGCATCGGGCTGGCCCAGGCGCATCTTCTGCACGCGCACACCGGTCAGCACATTGTCGCCATCCGCGACAAACCCCGCAGGCGCGGTCAGCCAGACGAATTCGACGCCCTCTTCCTCGGCATTCTGGGTCTCGCGACGGCTGCCCGGCATGTTCTCGCGGTCGCGCCGATACAGGCAGCGCACCGATTTCGCGCCCTGCCGCACAGCGGTGCGCACGCAATCCATCGCCGTATCGCCCCCGCCGATCACGACGACGCGCTTGCCGCGCGCATCCAGATCGCCGCTGTCGAACTTTGGCACATCATCGCCAAAGCTCTTGCGGTTGGACGCGGTCAGGAAATCCAGCGCGCGCACAACGCCGTCAGCGCCGACACCCGGCGCGGTGATGTCACGCGCCTTGTAGACGCCGGTTGCAATCAGCACGGCATCATGTTTGCCGCGAATGGCGTCAAAGCTGATATCATCGCCGACATTGCAGTTCAGAACGAACTCGACGCCGCCCTTCTCCAACTGCTCGATCCGGCGCATGACCACGGGCTTTTCCAGCTTGAAACCCGGAATGCCATAGGTCATCAGCCCGCCCGCCCGGTCATAGCGGTCATAGACAGTCACCTGCACCCCGGCCCGGCGCAGGACATCCGCCGCTGCCAGCCCGCCGGGGCCCGCGCCGATAATGGCGACAGATTCGCCCCGCTCTGACACCGGGGCGATGGGCTTCACCCAGCCCTCATCCCAGGCGGTGTCGGTGATGTATTTCTCGACCGCGCCGATAGTCACTGTCCCGTGCCCGGCCTGTTCGATCACGCAATTGCCTTCGCACAGACGGTCCTGCGGACAGATGCGGCCGCAGATTTCGGGAAAGGTATTGGTGGCCTGGCTCAGCTCATAGGCTTCCTGCAAGCGCCCCTGCGCCGTCAGCATCAGCCAGTCGGGGATATTGTTGTGCAACGGACAATGACTCTGGCAATAGGGCACACCGCATTGGCTGCAGCGACCGGCCTGCTCGGCGGCCTTGTCGGCGGCATACTCGCCATAGATCTCGCCAAAATCTTCCGAGCGCAGATCAGGCGGACGCTTCTCGGGCATCTCCTTGCCCACATCCACGAAACGAAGCAGCTTCTGCGTTGCCATGACGAATCCTCCAGTTGCAGCGCCGCAATTATACCGCTTCGCAGATCAATAAAAGTCAGTAATGCTGTCCTATTTTGTATTTTTTTCCTGACGGTTGAAAATTTCCGGGGGGCGAGGCGCAATTTTAGGTAACTATTGCTGACATTTTTGCCCCTCTTCCAACAGGCAGGCAATTGTCTAGGATGCGCGCAGAGTGACCCGCCACAACCACAGCACGCAGGGACCGAATGACGATTTTCCACCTTGTCCTGCTGGCCATCATTCAGGGCGTGACAGAGTTCCTGCCCGTCTCCTCCTCGGGGCATCTGGTCTTGCTGCCGATGCTGACACCGCTGGACGACCAGGGCCCCGTGATCGATGTGGCCGTCCATGTCGGCACCCTGGCCGCCGTCTGCTGGTATCTGCGTGCCGAGGTCGCGCTCGTCCTGCGCGGGCTGCCCGAAGTGATGCGCCTGCGGATCGAATCGCGCGCAGGCTTTCTCGCCCTCTGCCTGACCGTGGCCACCATCCCGGTCATCCTGTTCGGCCTGGTGATCCATCTGCTGGGCCTTGCGCAGATGCTGCGGTCGGTCACCGTGATCGGCTGGGCCATGATCCTGTTCGGCATCGCCCTCTATATCGCCGACCGGCGGGGCCCCGAGCGGCGGCATATGGGCGAATGGACGCTGAAACACGCAATCACTCTGGGGCTGTGGCAGGTCGTGGCGCTGATCCCCGGCAGCTCGCGCGCCGGGATCGTCATTACCGGCGCGCGCGCACTGGGCTATCACCGGCAGGATGCGGCCAAACTCTCCATGCTCATGTCCATCCCCACCATCGGCGCCGCCGGTCTGCTGCTAAGTGCCGATGTCCTGCGCATGGCCGACTGGCAAACCGCCCGCGATGGCGCCATTGCCGCCATACTTGCATTCTTCGCGGCATGGGTGGCACTTGTCGTGATGATGCGCTTGGCTCGCCGCGTCAGCTTCACCCCATATGTGATCTACCGCGTGATCCTCGGGGCCGCCCTGCTTGCACTCGCCTATTCCTGACCCGATTGCCCCAACCCGGGCTTCATCTTGCCAAAAATACTCAAATACTCCGCCGCGGCCCCGCTCAGCGCCGGACCGAAGATGTGACGTAATTCACCGACAAGTCCCGATCCGAGATCGACCAGGACCAACGCAGCTTGTCAAAGACGAAGCCCTTGCGATCCACCGGGTCCAGCCCGGCCTGCCGCAGCAGATCATACAATTCATCCGGCGTGATGAATTTCGACCAGTCATGCGTGCCCCTGGGCAGCCAGCGCATGACATGTTCCGCCCCGATAATCGCCATGAGATAGCTTTTCGGGTTGCGGTTCAGGGTCGAGCAGACCATCAGCCCGCCTGGCTGCAGCAGATCATGACAGGCCGTCAGATAGGCCAGCGGGTCGGCCACATGCTCGACCACCTCCATGTTCAGCACCACATCGAACTGCGCGCCTTCGGCCACCAGCTCTTCGGCGGTGGCGTGGCGATACGCGATCTCCAGCCCCTGCTGCTCGGCATGGATCTGGGCAACGGGAATGTTGCGCTCGGCGGCATCTGCGCCCGTCACTTCCGCGCCCAGCCGCGCCATCGGCTCGGACAGCAACCCGCCCCCGCAGCCGATATCCAGCAGCTTCAACCCCGCAAAGGGGCGCGGCGCGGTCAGATCACGGTCGAATTCGGCCGCAATCTGTGTCGTGATATAGTCCAGCCGACAGGGGTTGAGCATGTGAAGCGGCTTGAACTTGCCATGCGGGTCCCACCATTCGGCGGCCATTGCCTCGAACTTGGCGACCTCTTTCGCGTCAATGGTCGAAACTGTCATCTCTTCACAACCCTTTTCGCAGCGCCCCCATGGCGGGGGCCGTCGATCCGCTATATAGTACCGCCATGGACAAGTCGTCAGGACATGACAACGCATCACCGGGTCTTTACCCGATTGCAGAGCCGTTCGACCAGCGCTTGCTGGATGTGGGCGACGGCCATCGCGTCTATGTCGAACAATGCGGCCACCCGGACGGGATACCGGTCGTCGTGCTGCATGGCGGCCCCGGCGGCGGCTGCAGCCCGACCATGCGGCGTTTTTTCGACCCGGCCAGCTACCGGGTCATCCTGTTCGATCAGCGCGGCTGCGGGCGGTCCAAGCCTGCGGCCTCGGTGCGGGCCAACACCACATCGCATCTGATCGCCGATATCGAACTGATCCGCGAGACACTGGGCATCAAGCGCTGGATCGTCTTTGGCGGGTCCTGGGGCGCGACACTGGCGCTGGCCTATGCGCAGGCGCATCCTGACCGCGCGGCATATCTGGTGCTGCGCGGCGTGTTCACCGGCACGCAGACCGAGCTGCAATGGTTCTATGGCGGCGGGGCCGCGCGGTTTTTCCCGGAGCTCTGGGCCGAATTCATCCGCCCCATCCCCGAGGATGAGCGCGGCGATCTGATCGCGGCCTATGCGAAGCGACTGTTCAGCGGCAACCCGCATGAGGAAAACCGCTACGCCCGCGCCTGGACCCGGTGGGAGAACACGCTCGCCTCGATCGAGACGCGCGGCATCGCCATGGGTGATTCGCCCGGTGACTATGCTCGCGCCTTTGCCCGGCTGGAGAACCATTACTTCAACAATGGCTGTTTTCTGGGTGAAGATGGCGCGCTTCTGCGGGGCCTGTCCCTCATGCGCAATATTCCGGGCACCATCGTCCAGGGCCGGTTCGACATGATCTGCCCGCCCCATACTGCGTGGGAGCTGCATTCAGGCTGGGGCATGTCGCGATTGGAAATGGTGCCGGTCGCAGGCCATGCACTCTCCGAGCCCGGCATCAGTTCAGAGCTTGTGCGCGTGATGAACCAGCTACGCCATGAGGTGCGCAAACTCGAGCTCTAGGCCCGAAATCTGCCCTTGCGTTCCGGGCGCGCCATGCCTATATCGATTGCAACAGCGGCGCCTGTCACACAGGTTCCACCGGTAAAGCAAACGGGCCGCATGGCCCGTTTTTTTGTTTTCGCCCACGGAGGGCAAATGTCCGATCTGATTGCCAAGACCAGCATGGATCAGCGGCTTGCCGCCATCATTACACCTGCCATCGAAGGGCTGGGGTTCGAACTGGTGCGCCTGCGGCTGATGGCAGGCAAGACGCGCACGCTGCAGATCATGGCCGACCGACCCGATGGCGGCATAGAGGTCGAGGATTGCGCCCGCATCTCGACCGCCGTATCGGCCATTCTGGATGTCGAGGACCCGCTGGACGATGCCTATACGCTGGAAGTGTCCAGCCCCGGTATCGACCGCCCGCTGACCCGGATCAAGGATTTCGCTGCCTGGGAAGGGTATGAGGCCCGGTTGGAGACGACAGACCTGATCGACGGGCGGCGGCGCTTCAAGGGCGTGCTGATGGGGGTCGAGGGCGATGAGATCCTCATCGAGATCGAGGATCAGGGCGCGCCCGTCACCATCGGGTTGCAGTTCGACTGGCTGTCGGACGCGAAACTGGTCCTGACCGATGATCTGATCGACGAGATGCTGCGCACCCGCAAGGCCAGCGGCGCCATAGACGAATCGCAATTTGACGAGATCGAAACCGAAGAGGGTGCGCTTGACGCCCCCCGTTCCGAGGAGTGAGACATGGCAATCACCTCTGCCAACCAGCTTGAACTGTTGCAGACCGCCGAGGCCGTGGCCCGCGAGAAGATGATCGACCCCGGACTGGTCATCGAGGCGATGGAAGACAGCCTCGCCCGCGCGGCCAAGTCGCGTTACGGGGCGGATATGGATATCCGCGTCGCCATCGACCGCAAGACGGGTGTGGCGACATTCTCGCGCGTGCGCACTGTGGTCGAGGATGAGGCGCTGGAAAACCACCATGCCGAACTGACTGTCGCGCAGGCGAAACCCTATCTGGATGATCCCAAGGTCGGCGACGAGATCGTGGATCAGGTCCCGCCTGTCGATCTGGGTCGGATTGCCGCGCAATCGGCCAAGCAGGTGATCCTGCAAAAGGTCCGCGAGGCCGAGCGCGACCGCCAGTATGAGGAATTCAAGGATCGCGCAGGCACGATCCTCAACGGTGTCGTCAAGCGCGAGGAATACGGCAATATCGTCGTCGATATCGGCCGGGGCGAGGCTGTTCTGCGCCGCAACGAAAAGATCGGACGCGAAAGCTACCGCAATGGCGACCGCATCCGCTGCTATGTCAAGGATGTCCGCCGCGAGGCGCGCGGCCCGCAGATCTTCCTGTCGCGCACCGCGCCCGAGTTCATGGCCGAGCTGTTCAAGATGGAAGTGCCCGAAATCTATGATGGCATCATCGAGATCAAGGCCGTCGCCCGCGACCCCGGTTCGCGCGCCAAGATCGGCGTCATTTCCTATGACGGTAGCATCGACCCGGTGGGCGCCTGTGTGGGTATGCGCGGCAGCCGGGTGCAGGCGGTCGTGAACGAGCTGCAGGGCGAGAAGATCGACATCATTCCCTGGACCGAGGATCAGGCGACATTCCTCGTGAACGCGCTGCAACCGGCCGAGGTCAGCAAGGTCGTCATTGATGACGAGGCTGGCAAGATCGAGGTCGTGGTGCCGGATGAGCAGCTCTCGCTCGCCATCGGGCGGCGCGGGCAGAATGTGCGTCTGGCCAGCCAGTTGACNGGNCTNGANATCGATATCCTGACCGAAACCGACGAATCGGCGCGCCGTCAGGCCGAATTTGCCGANCGCACCAAGCTGTTCATGGANGAGCTGGATATCGACGAGATGATGGCGCAGCTTCTGGTGGCAGAGGAATTCACCTCGCTCGAAGAGGTCGGCTATGTCGATCAGGATGAGCTTCTGGCCATCGAAGGCTTTGACGAGGAAACCGCCGCGGAATTGCAGGCCCGTGCCCGCGAACGGCTGGAAGCCGTCGCCGCTGCCGCGCTGGAGAATGCGCGCGCGCTGGGGGTCGAGGACAGCCTTGTGAATTTCGAAGGGCTGTCGCCCCAGATGATCGAGGCCTTGGCCAAGGATGGCATCAAGACGCTGGATGATTTCGCGACCTGCGCCGATTGGGAACTGGCTGGCGGATGGACTGTGGTCGATGGCCAGCGGGTCAAGGATGACGGGCTGCTGGAGTCCTTTGACATGAGCCTCGAAGAAGCGCAGCATCTGGTGATGACGGCGCGCGTCATGCTGGGCTGGGTCGACCCGTCCGAACTGGAAGCCGATGCAGACGAAGACGCAGAGGCTATCGAGGGCGAAGAAGACGCGCCAGCCGAGGAGGGGGCGCGCTGAAGGCGCGCCGCTGCGCATGACACGCGGGGGCGGCAAACACACGGATGCGGACGGGCCCGAACGGCGTTGCATCGTCACCGGGCACAGCCAGCCGACCGGCGGGCTGATCCGTTTCGTCATCGGGCCGGATGACCTTGTGGTGCCCGATGTGGCCCGCAAGCTGCCGGGCCGGGGCATCTGGGTCAGCGCGGATCGGGATCTGCTGGAACAGGCCGTGCGCAAGCGCGGCTTTGCCCGCGCCGCGCGGCGGCAGGTCACGGTGCCGGACGGGTTGCCCGATCTGGTCGAGCGCTTGCTGCTGCAGCGGGTGAGCGAATTGCTGTCGCTGGCCCGCAAAAGCGGTCAGGCCGTCGCCGGGTACGAGAAATGTCGCGATCTGGCGCTGCGCGGTGAGATGGCCGTTCTGGTTCAGGCGCATGACGGGTCGGAACGGGGCAAGACGAAATTACGCCCGCCTGAAGGGCCTGACAGCCATATCGGCTGCCTGAGTGCGCAGGAATTGGGTTTTGCATTTGCGCGTGATCATGTGATACATGCCGCGCTTCGCGCTGGCGGACTCAGTCAAGCTGTTGTAGAGGAAGCGGCAAGACTGACGGGTTTGCGCAAGGATATCGGTGGATACGCCGCCGGAGAGGACAAGACGGACGCATGAGCGATACAGACGGCAAGAAAACACTCGGACTGGGCAACAAGGGCGGCCAGGTAAAGCAAAGCTTCAGCCATGGACGCACGAAAAATGTCGTGGTCGAGAAGAAGCGCAAGCGCGTGGTAGTCCCCAAGCCCGGTGCAGGTCAGCCTGCCGGGGGCCAGGGCGGGCAATCCGCGCGCCCCGACCCGAGCCGTCGCCCGGCCGGGATCTCGGAAGCCGAGATGGAGCGCCGCCTGAAGGCCCTTGCCGCTGCGAAAGCGCGCGAGACGGAAGAGGCCGCCGCACGCGCCGCCGAGGAACAGGCCCGCGAGGAAGAGCGCCAGCGCCGCCGCGAAGAGGCCGAGGCCCGCGAACGCGAGGAACGCGAACGCGAAGCCGCGCTGAAAGCCAAGGAAGAAGAGGACGCCCGCGCCAAGGCCGAGGCAGAGCGCAAGGCCGCCGAGCCTGCCACGCCGCCCCAGCCCGCCGCGCCGATGTCCGAACGCGCGCGCCCCGCGCCCGCAGCCGACACACGCAAGGCCCCGCGCCGCGACGATGACCGCCAGTCAAAGCCCAAACCGCGCGATGACGCGGGTGGCCGCCGCGCCGGCAAACTGACCCTCAAGGATGCGCTGTCAGGCGATGGCGGGCGTCAGCGTTCGCTGGCCGCGATGAAGCGCAAGCAGGAACGCGCCCGGCAAAAGGCCATGGGCCAGAGCGCCCCGCGCGAAAAGGTCGTGCGCGAAGTGCAACTGCCCGAAACCATCGTGGTGCAGGAACTGGCGAACCGGATGGCCGAACGCGTGGCCGATGTGGTCAAGGCGCTGATGAAGATGGGTGTCATGGCCACCATGAACCAGACCATCGATGCCGATACCGCAGAGCTGGTCATCGACGAATTTGGCCACAAGGTCGTGCGCGTGTCCGANGCGGATGTCGAACAGGTGATCGAACAGGTCGCCGACGCCCCCGAGGATCTGCAATCGCGCCCGCCGATCATCACCATCATGGGCCATGTCGACCACGGCAAGACCTCGCTTCTGGATGCGATCCGCAAGACCAATGTGGTCTCGGGCGAAGCGGGCGGCATCACCCAGCATATCGGGGCCTATCAGGTCACGACCGAATCAGGGGCGGTTCTGTCCTTCCTCGACACGCCGGGCCACGCGGCCTTTACCAGCATGCGTGCACGCGGGGCGACGGTGACGGATATCGTCGTTCTGGTTGTGGCTGCGGATGATTCGGTCATGCCCCAGACGATCGAGGCGATCAACCACGCCAAGGCCGCCAAGGTGCCGATGATCGTGGCGATCAACAAATGCGACAAACCGGGTGCCGACCCCAACAAGGTGCGCACCGAACTCTTGCAACACGAGGTCGTGGTCGAGGCCATGTCCGGTGAGGTGCAGGATGTCGAAGTGTCCGCCGTTACCGGCGAGGGGCTTGATACCCTGCTTGAGGCCATCGCCCTGCAGGCCGAGATCCTGGAGTTGAACGCCAATCCCGACCGCGCCGCGATGGGTGCCGTGATCGAGGCTCAGCTTGATGTCGGGCGCGGCCCTGTGGCCACGGTGCTGGTGCAGAACGGGTCGCTGAAGCGCGGCGATATCTTCGTCGTGGGCGAGCAATGGGGCAAGGTGCGCGCGCTGATGAACGATCGCGGCGAGCGTGTGAATGAGGCTGGCCCCTCGGTCCCGGTCGAGGTGCTGGGCCTGAATGGCACGCCCGAAGCGGGCGACGTGCTGAACGTGGTCGAGACCGAGGCACAGGCGCGCGAGATTGCCGAATACCGCCAGGCCGCCGCCAAGGACAAGCGCGCTGCCGCCGGNGCTGCCACGACGCTGGAACAGCTGATGGCCAAGGCCAAGGAAGACAAGGACGTGGCCGAGCTGCCGGTTCTGGTGAAGGCCGATGTGCAGGGCTCTGCCGAGGCGATCGTGCAGGCGCTTGAAAAAATCGGCAATGACGAAGTGCGCGTGCGCGTCCTGCATTACGGGGTCGGCGCGATCACCGACACGGATGTGGGTCTGGCCGAAGCCTCGGGCGCGCCGATCATCGGGTTCAATGTGCGTGCCAATGCCTCGGCCCGCAATTCGTCCAACCAGAAAGGGGTCGAGCTGCGCTATTACTCGATCATTTATGATCTGGTCGATGACATCAAGGCAGCGGCCTCGGGCCTGCTGTCGGCTGAAGTGCGCGAGAATTTCATCGGCTATGCCGAAATTCGCGAAGTCTTCAAGGTGTCGGGCGTGGGCAAGGTCGCAGGCTGTCTGGTCACCGAAGGGGTGGCGCGGCGGTCGGCAGGTGTGCGCCTGCTGCGCGACAATGTCGTCATCCACGAGGGCACGCTGAAAACGCTCAAGCGCTTCAAGGACGAGGTCAAGGAAGTGATCTCGGGTCAGGAATGCGGCATGGCGTTCGAAAATTACGAGGACATTCGCCAGGGCGATGTGATCGAGATTTTCGAGCGCGAAGAGGTCGAGCGCTCGCTGAGCTGACTCCACTGTCACTGCGCAGATCAAAGGGCCGCATGACAGATGTCATGCGGCCCTTTGCGTGCTCAGCCCGGCTTACGCCCGCTTGTCAGCCCGCTGACCGAGGCGACCAGCGCCTCGCAGTCGATGCGGAAATGCCGATACAGATCACCGATGGTGCCGGTCTGGCCGAAATGCTCGACCCCATGCGCGATGGTGCGATGCCCCGCAACGGCCCCCAGCCAGCCCAGCGTGCCCGGATGCCCGTCCAGCACCGTCAGCAAGGTGCAGTGGCGCGGCAGCGGGTCCAGCAGACGCTCGACATGGCTTTGCGCATCCGGGTTGCCCCGCGCGCGTTCGCGCTGCGCCGCTGTCCAGCCCGCGTTCAGCCGGTCGGCAGAGGTGACGGCCAGCACCCCCACATCGCGCCGCGCCCCGGCAATGCGGCCTGCGGCGGCAATCGCCTCATCCGCGACGGCGCCCTGATAGGCGATGACGACGTCACAATTCGGCCCCGGCCTGCGCAGCCAGTAGGCCCCGTCGATGGCCCCCTGGCGAAAGGCGTCATCGGCGCGTTTGCCCGGTTGTTCCAGCGGCTTGGTGGTCAGCCGCAGATAGACCGACCCGCCGGTTTCATCACG
>SL_7KL_010_BRINEDRAFT_10001014_pt1 | contig 13399 bp, 13 predicted proteins | sample SodLak_010_BRINE_FD_10663 | JGI IMG/M metagenome (IMG submission 10663)
GCGCGAAGATCCCGTGGTCTGATGTGCAGCGGGGTATTCTTCTGGTGGGGCCTCCGGGGTGCGGGAAGACCGAGATCCCGCGTCTGCTCGCGCGCAGCGTCGATATCCCGCTACTGTCGGCCTCCATGGCCGCCTGGCAGTCCGGTGGTGCCAGAAGTTCCGATCTCTGTCGCGAGATGCGCCAGTCCTTCAGCCGAGCTCGGGCCATGGCGCCCTGCATCCTGCACATCGATGAGCTTGACACGTTCGGGGACCGCGCGCGGCCTCACGATCATAACAGCGCTTGGTCTGATATGGTGATCGGCGCGCTGCTGGAATGTCTGGACGGCTTCGAGGAAAATGAGGGGGTGGTCGTCATCGCCGCGACGAACCATCTGCGCAAGATCGATGCGGCGCTGCGCCGCCCGGGCAGGTTCGACCGCGTGGTCACGATGGATCATCCCGGCCAGGAGCTTTTGCCGCAAGCGCTCCGGTGGCATCTTCGGCGTGATCTCGATGGTGTTGATTTGACCGAGGCCGCGATGGCTGCTGCAGGGATGAGCGGCGCAGAGGTCGCGGCAACGGTGCGAGATGCGCGCGCCAACGCGCGGCGTCGCAAGAAGCCGATGACGCTGGATGACCTGATGGCCGCTATCCGGGCGCGTCGCCCCCGGGTCGATGCCGGGCTCCACTGGAGGATCGCAGTCCACGAATGCGGTCACGCCATCGCGGGCCATCTGGTCGGTCGGGCCATCCCCAAGGAACTGACTATTAGCGGTTCTGGCGGCGGCGCGGCCATGCAGCGGCGCCCGTGCGCAGGCACGAAGGCAGAATATGAAGGTGACTTGGTGCTGCTGATGGCGGGCCGGGCTGCCGAACGCCTTGTTCTGGGAGGACCATCTGGTGGGGCCGGGGGGGATGAAAGCTCTGATCTGGCACAAGCGACGCGTATCGGGACGGGCATCGAGGCGAGCTATGGGCTCGGGACCAGTGGAACGGTCTGGCAGGCTTCCCCCGAACAGGCCGTGGAGCGCCTGCGCTTCGACAAGGGTCTCCGGGACCGGGTGCAAGCCCATCTTGAGCGGGCCGAGTTAGAAGCCATCCGGATCCTGAGGTCAAACCTGTCACTTCTGGAGGCCATGGCGAAGACCTTGGCCGCGAAAGGCGTGCTGACCGGCCAGCGTCTCCGGGACCACCTTGATCAGCTCCCGGCTGGGCCGTCCCCCACCACCTTATCAGATGAACAGCCCAAGACCTCCTCCTCCTCCGCCACCGCTCTCGCAGACCACCGCAACATCAACCCCCCGGTTGATGGGATTTAAAGAATACCGCGCCGACGAGGCGCGGGGCGTCCCCCCTCATTCTGGACGCAGTCGGGGGACGCGAAACAGGGTGATCCCGGGAAAGATGGGATTTCCCCGTCTACATGAGGTGCCCCATTACAGAAATGGGTGGAAAACGAGGCGCCTGCGGCCCGCGCGCGGGTTGAGGGGTTGATCGAAGCTCCTGAACCTGCAACACATAAGTGCAACACAGGACTGCGACACATTCCATATGCGTCGGCGATGTCGCGAAAAAGTTTATGTATAATCATAAACTTACGGACAGGCTGAGAAACCTCACTGGGAATCCTACCACCCCAGCCATTTTTCCCGGCACCTGAGATCTACTTACACTCCGGCGTCACCCCTTGCCCGTGCCCTCTGCCGGGGCGAGCTTGTTGACGATGGCGCTCAATTCGGTCGGGAAGGGGAAGACGATGGTCGAGTTCTTCTCCGCGCCGATGGTCGTCAGGGTGGACAGGTACCGCAATTGCATCGCGCCGGGGTCCGCGCTGAGGATCTGCGCCGCTTCCAGCAGTTTCTGGGCCGCCTGTTCCTCACCCTCGGCATTGATGACCTTGGCGCGGCGCTCGCGCTCGGCCTCAGCCTGACGGGCGATGGCGCGGATCATCGATTCGTTGATATCGACATGCTTGATCTCGACATTCGCGACCTTGATCCCCCAGGTATCGGACTGACTGTCGAGGATTTCCTGAATGTCATTGTTCAGCTTCTCGCGTTCCGACAGCATTTCATCCAGATCATGCTTGCCCAGCACTGACCGCAAGGTCGTCTGGGACAGCTCTGACGTGGCCTGCATGAAGTTTTCGACCTGAATCGTTGCCTTTTCCGGGTCAACCACGCGGAAATAGATCACGGCATTGACGCGCACGGACACATTGTCCTGGCTGATCACGTCCTGACTGGGGACATCCAGCACCCGCACACGCAGATCGACGCGGACAACCTGCTGGATGATCGGAATGACCAGAATCAGGCCGGGCCCCTTGATCCCGGTGAACCGGCCCAGCGTGAACACCACAGCGCGTTCATATTCGCGCAGAACCTTGATCGCAGAGCCCAGAAAGGCCAGCACGAGGACCAGCAGGACAATCAGAAAGCCCAGATCGCCGATGATCGAGAAGATATCCATTGCTTACTCCTGTTGTTGTCGCGGCGCGGCGGGCGAGACGTCCAGCGTCAGACCGTCGATCCGCTCAATCCGGACGCGCGTGCCCGGTTCCAGGGCTGCGCCGTCATGTCGCGCATTCCACCGCTCGCCATGCACGAAGACATGGCCCTGCGTTCCGTCCCAATCCTGCACCTTGCCTTCGGCCTGAAGCAGGTCGCTGCGACCGGTCGTCACCCCCCGCCGATGCGAGGTCATCGCCATGCGGCCAATCAGCAGGGTAAACGCCAGCGAGGCCACCACGATAGCCGCCAGAATGGGGATCGAGGTTTCGAGCCCGGGGACATCGGAATCGAACAGAAACACCCCGCCTGCCGCCAGCGCGATCGTGCCCCCAATCCCCAGAATCCCGAAGGACGGGCTGAATATCTCGGCCACAAGCAAGGCCAGTCCCAGCCCGATCAGCGCCAGCCCGGCAAAATTGAACGGCAACACGGACAGGGCGAACATGCCAAGGATCAGGCTGATCCCGCCAATGGTTCCGGGCACCAAAGCGCCGGGATTGAACAACTCGAACACGATCCCGTAGAAACCGACGATCATGAACAGGAATGCGATATTCGGGTTGGCGATGATCGACAGGATCTGCGTGCGCAGATCATGCCCGATCTCGACAATGCTCAGATCGCTGGTCGCGAGCACCATCTCTTCGCCATCCATCTGAATTGAGCGGCCATCGGCCAGGTCCAGCAATTCGGTCAGGTTGCGGGCGGTGAAATCGGCGACATTCTCTTCCACCGCGGCGCTGGCGGTCAGGGTTGCGGCATCGCGCACGGCACGTTCGGCCCAATCCGCGTTGCGCCCATGCAGTTCCGCCAGGCTGCGGATCTGNGNGATCGCGTCATTCAGCGCCTTGTTCATCGCCGGATCACCNGCGGGCGCGCGGCCTGTTTCGGGCGCGTCGCCGTTTTATCGGATGCCTCGCCATTATCATTGCCATTCGCATCCTCATCTGCGTCATCCCCGCCGAAGGGCAGGCTGCCCCCGCCCATGCTGACCGGCGTTGCCGCGCCGACCGATGTGCCCGGCGCCATGACCGCCAGATGGCTGGCATACATTATGAATGTGCCTGCACTGGCCGCCCGCGCGCCTGATGGGGCAACGAAGGTCGCGACCGGCACGTCAGAGGACAGGATTGCGTTGTTGATCTCGCGGGTGGATGTGACCAGCCCGCCGGGCGTGTCCATCCGCAGGATCACAAGACCCGCCCCCTCTTCGGCGGCGCGGTCCAGACCGCGAATGATGTAATCGGCGCTTGCGGGGCTGACGGCATCGTTCAGATCAAGGACATGGGCGACACCCGCCTGCACATCCTCTTCCTGCGCCAGAATAAGCCCGGTCAGGCCCAGCAATGCCAGCGCGACACTGACCGCGAATTTCACTTTCCTCAGCATGTATAGCCGCTCAATCGCATTCATTACCATGCCACAGAGGTTAGACCCGCGCTGCACAAGTTCAAACAAACCTGTGTGAACCGCGCCAGCTTGTCACATCGCCAAGGCAAAGATGCAGCGCATATAGATGTTTCAGAAAAAACTGAAACGACTGGAATCCTGATGTTGAGCGACCTGAGACAAGAATTCATCCTGCATTTCGGCGAGATGGGCTCTCGCTGGGGGATCAACCGCACGGTCGGCCAGATCTATGCCGCGCTGTTCCTGTCCGAAGAGCCGCTTTGCGCCGATGATCTGGTGGGCCTGCTGGGCGTGTCCCGATCCAACGTGTCGATGAGCCTGAAGGAATTGCAAAGCTGGAATCTGGTGCATCTGAAACACCGCCCCGGCGACCGGCGTGATTTCTTCACCACGCCTGACGACATGTGGCAGATCGTCCGCACATTGGTCGAGGAACGCAAGAAACGTGAGATCGACCCCACCCTGACCAAGCTGCGCCAGTTGGAGATGCGCCCGGGCTCGGCCGAGGATGCCTATGCGCAGGCCCGCATCACCGAAATGCGCGAGCTGATCGAATTGCTGACTGGTTGGTACGACCAGATGAACGCACTGGAAACCGAGCGTCTGGTCGCCCTGCTGAACATGGGCGCGAAACTGCAGAAACTCGCGCAATCCGCGCGCATCCTGCCCAAGCGCACAAACAAGACGGAGAGTTGAAACATGGAGCTGGTAACAGATCCCTTCATGCTGTCGCGCATTCAGTTCGCGGCGAATATTACCTTTCACATCCTGTTTCCCACCATCACCATCGCGNTGGGCTGGGTGCTGGTNTTCTTCAAATGGCGGTATAACCGCACNGGCGANACCACNTGGATGGATGCCTATTTCTTCTGGGTGAAGATCTTTGCGCTGACCTTTGCGCTGGGCGTCGTGTCGGGCATTACCATGTCGTTCCAGTTCGGCACGAACTGGTCCGGGTTCATGGAACGTGTGGGCAATATCGCAGGCCCGCTTCTGGCCTATGAGATCGTGACGGCCTTTTTCCTTGAAGCAGTGTTCCTGGGCATCATGCTGTTCGGCTTTCGCCGCGTGCCGGGCTGGGCGCATACCGGGGCGACCGTGCTGGTTGCCGTGGGCACGACGATGTCGGCCTTCTGGATCCTGGTGCTCAATAGCTGGATGCACACCCCCGCCGGGTTCGAGCTGCGCGACGGCGTGGCCCATGTCACAAGCTGGTGGGAGGTGATCTTCAACCCCTCGATGCCCTACCGGCTGGTGCATATGCTGCTGGCATCCGGCCTGACCGTGGGTTTTGTTCTCGCAGGTGTCTCGGCCATCCGCTGGCTGCTGGGTGATCGCGGCGCCGATATGCGCAAGACCTTTCGCACCGGCACGATCATGGGGGCCGTGCTGATCCCGCTGCAGATCTATGCAGGCGACCTGCACGGTCTGAACACGCTGGAACATCAGCCCGCCAAGGTCGCCGCGATGGAAGGGAACTGGGAAACCCGCAGCAATGTGCCGCTGCTGCTGTTTGCCCTGCCCGATGAAGACGCGCGCGAAAACCGCTTCGAGATCGGCATTCCCTCGGGCGCCAGCGTCATTCTGGAACACAGCCCCAGCGGCGTTGTCCCCGGCCTGAATGATTTCGTGGCCGAGGATGGCACGGCCGAGCATCCGCCCGTCGCGCCGGTCTTCTGGTCCTTCCGGATCATGGTGGGCACAGGGATGGCCATGCTGCTGATGTCCTGGGCCGCGCTGTTCCTGATGCGCCGGGGCCGGGGGATGGAGGGGCTGCCGCGCCCGATGATCTGGGCCTTCGTGCCGATGGCGTTTTCGGGCTGGGTAGCGACACTCGCGGGCTGGTACACCACCGAGATCGGGCGTCAGCCCTGGCTGGTCCACGGCGTGCTGACCACGCGTGAAGCGATCAGCGATGTGCCCCCCGCCTTCGTGCTGTCCACGCTGCTGGCCTATCTGGCGGTCTATGTGCTGCTGCTTCTGGCCTATCTCGGGGTGGTGCTGTTCCTCGCGCGGCGTGCCGCGCAGGCCGCCACGCCCGAACTGCCGGACCCTGCCCCGGTCAAGACGCGGCCAGTGACCAGCCCTGTTCAAACAGTTCCGGGAGAATGACCATGCCTGACTTTCTTGGTGATCCGACAGTGACATTGCCCGTCATCTTTGCCGCGCTGATGGGGCTGTCGATCCTGATCTATGTGGTGCTGGATGGCTTCGATCTGGGGGTGGGCTTGCTCACCCCCTTCGGGGATGCGCCGCAAAAGGATCGGATGGTAGCCTCTATCGGGCCGTTCTGGGACGCGAATGAAACCTGGCTGGTGATGGCCGTGGGGCTGTTGCTGGTGGCCTTTCCGGTCGCGCATGGGGCGATCCTGACAGCGCTGTATCTGCCTGTCGCGGTCATGCTGATCGGGCTGATCCTGCGCGGCGTGGCGTTTGAATTCCGCGCCAAGGTGCCCGCCCCGCGCAAGCCGCTGTGGAACATGGCGTTCTTTGTGGGGTCGCTGATGACGGCGCTCTCACAGGGCTACATGCTGGGCTTTTACATCATGGGGCTGGAACATACGCTGGCCGCGCATCTGTTCTCGGTCCTGACAGGGCTGGCGCTGACGGCGGGCTTTGCGTTCATCGGCGCCTGCTGGTTGATCCTGAAGACCGAGGCGGAGCTGCAATCCAAGGCCATCCGCTGGGCGCAGCGATCCCTTGTCGGCGTGGTGCTGGGGCTTGGCACTGTCTCGCTGGCCACCCCGCTGGTCAGCCAGCGGATATGGGAGCGCTGGTTCTCTGTCCCCGAGTTCTTTCTGCTGGCCCCGCTGCCCCTGATGTCGCTTGCGCTGATCGTGGCGCTGTGGCTGGTGCTGCGCCGGATGCACGAGATGCCCGACAGCCTTGCCTGGCTGCCCTTTGCCGGGGCGAGCCTGCTGTATATCCTGGCCTTTACCGGGCTGGCCTACAGCTTTTACCCATTCGTGGTGCCTGACCGGATGACGATCTATGATGCGGCCGCCGCGCCCGAAAGCCTGCTGATCATTCTGGTCGGCGTGCTTGTGGTGCTGCCGATCATCGCAGGCTATTCGGCGCTGGCCTATTACATCTTTCGCGGCAAGGCGCGCGATCTGCGCTACGACTGAGATGCGAGCAGAAGCCGCCCGCCTCTCGGGCGGCTTCGTTTCTGCACCACGATCCCCTCTGTCCGAACGGTGAATCACCGCGTCTTTCCCGCTACTCTGCGCCAAACACTGCAAACAGAGAGGGACGAGATGCAGTTTGGACGGATGTTGCTATCGGGACTGGCCGCCATATGTCTGACAATCCCGGACCCGGCGCGGGCCGATATCGAGGGCGCCTATGACCACCCGCAGATCGAGCGTGTTGCCGGATCGCGGATCGTGTATTTCGACCGGACCGAGTTCGATCGACTGACCGTCCCGACCGGGCCGCTTGACGGGGACGAGTTCGAGAGTGCCGAGATGCTGGAAGGCGAGATTCTCCAACTCAGCTATCTGTTCGACGATCCCGACATCTCGACCCTGCAGATCAAGCGCAACTACATCACCGCACTCGAAGCACAGGGGTTCGAGATCCTCTATGCCGACTCGGAGGGGGCGCTGAGCGGCGGTGCCGGGCGCAACTTCTATCGCGACTCGGGCCTGTTCAGCCGTGGCGCGCGCGATTGCTGCAGACTGGCCACCCGCGCCAGCAATCGGGACCTGCGCTACATCGCGGCACAATCTGCAGATGGGACCGTCCTCGCTGGCATCGCGGCCTTCAACGAGCGCCGCGACCCCGGCCCAGCGGTCGAGATCGCCGTGGTGACCGCGGCCGATATGGATACCGAGATGGATCATCAGCCCATGACCGCNGGCGAGATGGAAACCGGCCTGATCGAGGAAGGGCGCGTCGCGGTGCAGGACATCCTGTTCGAGTTCGACTCGGCGCGCATTCTGCCTGACTCCTCGGACGCGCTGGAAACCGTGGCACAGCTGATGTCGGAGTTGCGCGATATCGGTCTGCTGGTGGTGGGGCATACCGATAATACCGGCAGCTATGACTACAATCTCAGCCTGTCCATGGCGCGGGCGCAGGCCGTGGTCGATTATCTGACCGCAGAGCATGGCATTGCCGCCGACAGGCTGCAGGCGGCGGGCGCGGGCATGATGGCCCCTATCTCGACGAACCGCACAGACCAGGGCCGCGCGCTGAACAGACGCGTTGAGCTTGTTGAAATGGCGCGCTGAGCAGGGAAAGCGGGCAACCGCTGCAATCGCGGCGCTGCCCATGCAAACCTGACGGGAAAGGAGGTTTCGAGTGATGTGGCATAGTTTCAAAAGCAACAAAGCCACGTGCATGACGGCTGTGATCGGCGCGGCGATGATGGCGCCGCACGGCGCGCAGGCGCTGGATGACGCCCCGGTGTCCGAGGCGACCGATTTCGTGTTCGAAGTGGTCGATATCGGCTTCTGCTTTCTGCCGGACATGCCCGATGACGAGATGCGCGACATGGCGCTCGGCTCTGCCGGGACGGTGCCGCTGAGAGGGGATGTGACCGCCCCGGTCGAGGCCGGGATTTACGGGAGCGGGCATTTCGTGCGCGGCAGCGGCGGGACACAGGCGATCTCTGCCTCCATTCACGCCATGATGATCAATGACGCGGACGAGATTACCGCGCTGTGTCTGGCGCTCCTGCCCACGGACGGCCCCGAGGGGTTCGAGGGGCAGTTCACGCTGCGCGGGGCCGAGGATGAGCCGGACGAGGACGGCGCGTATTATTCCGTTTTCGGCCGGATTCTGGGGCGCGATGCCACGGGCGAGGAGCGCAGCATCGCCCATGTGTCGATGGGCGAGGGCACCCTGCATCTGGAAGATGACGCAGGCGAGATACTGACCGCGCGGCTGGATTTCGACGGCGTCCTTGATGACGGCCAGAGCGTGCAATTCGCGTTTGAAACCGACATGGTCGAGATTGAGGAGATGCGCTTCATGGACATGACCTCGCCATGACCCGGACCACCCGCCGCTTTCTGATCGCACTCTTGCTGGCCCTGCCGCTTGCCCCTGCCATGGCGAGCGAGGTCACATATCGGGTCGTCGATGTCGCCTCGAATGACGTGCTGAATGTGCGCGACCGGGCCGGGGTGCCCGGCAGCCGGATTGTCGGCATCCTGCCGCCCGGCACACGCGGTGTTGTCTGGACCGGTCAGCAGGGCCGCGCGGGCGATGGGGCGCTGTGGTATCGCGTGGTGCATCCGCGCATCCCCTCGGGCGGCTGGGTGAATGCACGGTTCCTGCAACGGGAGCAGGTCGCCTCAGCCCCGCCCCCGACCTCTGCCGAACCGCCTGGCAGCCAGTTCAAGGATCACACGGCGCATGAACGGCCCTGGCGGGTTGTAGGTGTCGCCTCGGATGATGTGCTGAACATCCGCGGGGGGCCGGGCGTGTCGCATGGCATTGTCGGCAGCTTTCCCCCCAATGCGCAGGATGTCCGGATTACCGGGCGCATCCAGACCCTGCTGAGCGGGGCCGTCTGGGCCGAGGTGCGCGCCGCCACACTGCCGGGCGGGCGCGGCTGGGTAAACGGGCGTTTTCTGCGCCCGATGTAGCTGTTTGTTTGAAGGGGGTTGAATGGATAGACGCGGATCGGCACTGTCTGAACGGACGGGGACGCGACACGGCGCAGACCCGAGAACCGTGACAAGAGGCCATGATGCACCACATGATCCGCACCACATCTTTCGCAGCCGCATTTGCCCTGATGGCGCAGCCGGGCATTTCCGGCACCGAGGCGCCCATCCTGACCCTGACGGGAAACCTGCCTGATGGCCCCGTCACCCTGAGCCGCGACGACCTGAAGGATTTTCCGCAGCATGAGATCCGCACCTCGACCACAGTCACCGACGGCACACCACTTTTCGAGGGGTTCCTGATGCGCGACCTGCTGGACACGCTTGGCGCCGAGGGCAGCAAGATCACCGCGCGGGCGCTCAATGACTACCTGATGGAGATTCCGCGCGAGGATTTCGAGACTTATGACGTGATCGGCGCGCTGTACATGGATGGCGAAGAGCTGACCGCACGCGACAAGGGGCCTGTGTGGATCGTCTATCCGCGCGATGATCACACGGACCTGCAGGATATCAGATATGACACCAGATGGGTCTGGCAACTTGTTGAAATGCATATTGAATAACATCTGTCAGCGGGTATGTCCGTATGGACCCACCGCGCTGACATCCAGCTAGCGAGGGGACGACCATGACTAATGACGCGCCGCTGATCCTGTGTTGCGAGGATGAACCGCAACTGCTTCGTGATATCTGCGAGGAAGTGCAAGGCGCAGGTTACAGGGTGATCGCCGCGCGCAACGGGGCCGAATTGCTGGCCCATCTGGAACATTCCACCCCTGACCTGATCCTGTGCGACATCATGATGCCCGGCATCGACGGCTATGGCGTGCTGGCCCGTCTGCGCCGCGATCACCCGCATCTGGCCCATGTGCCGCTGGTGTTCCTGTCGGCCCTGTCGATGACCGAGGCGGTTGTTCAGGGAAAACGGCTGGGCGCGGATGATTACCTGACCAAGCCGATCAATTACGATCTTCTGATCTCGACGATAGAAGCGCGGCTGCGCCAGAGCTGCGAGGCCCGCGCCGCGCTGCGGCAAAGCGCGGTTCTGGGGCGCCACCTGTTCGAATCGCTGTCGGTCGGGTTGTTGGTCTTTACCCCGAACGGGCANATGACGCAGGCCAATGCCTCGGCGCGGGCCGTGATGGGCAGTGCCGCCGACCGGATTGCCGACCGGCTNGCAGAGCCTGTGCGCCGCATCGGCNCGCGGGCCGAGGCCGGGCATGAAGACAGCCTGTCGCTGATGCTGGATGACAGCACCAACCAGATGGCGCAGATCCATGGCTGCCCGCCCGACCCGGCCACGGATGATCCCTGTGTGGTCATCGTTTTCCTGAGCGATTCCTCGACACGCGGGCTGTTGTCGATGGCCGCGCTGCGCGAGCTGTTCGGCCTGACCCCGACCGAGGCGCGGGTCGTCCGCAATCTGGCGCGCGGCCTGCGCCCCGAAGAGATCAGCGAGCGGCTGGGCGTGGCGCAGACCACCATCGCCTTCCATCTGCGCAATGTCTTTGCCAAGACCAAGACCCACCGTCAGGCGCAGCTTGTCGCGCTGGCCCACACGCTTCCGCTGCGCGACCCGGCCCGCACGCTGCCAGGGGCCTGAGGAGGCCATGAAAAAACCCCCGGCACCGGGCCGGGGGTTTCGGATCAGCGTGTGCCCCGATCAGTTCGGGAATTCTGCGGTGATCCCCTCGACATAGAAATCCATCGTGGCAAGCGCGCCATCCTCGGCCACTTCGCCATCCGCCAGCCAGGGCGTGCCGTCCTGACGGTTGATGGGGCCGGTGAAGGGGTGATACTCGCCCGAGGAAATGGCCGCGATCAGTTCATCGGCCTCTTCCTGCAGCTCTGCCGGGATGCGGTCGTTCCAGGGTGCCATCTCGATGATCCCGTCGCCCAGCCCCAGCCAGGAATTCTGTGCTTCCCATTCACCTTCCTTGAACGCCTCGACACGGCTGATGTAATAGGGCGCCCAACGGTCCACGATCGCGCTCAGATGCGCTGTGGGGCCGAAATCGACCATGTCGCTGGCCTGACCAAAGGCCATCACGCCCGCATCCTCGGCCACACGCACAGCCGCCGTTGAATCGGTGTGCTGCATGATGACATCCGCACCCTGTTCGATCAGGGTCTCGGCGGCATCGGCCTCAAGCGAAGGGTCGAACCAGCTATAGGTCCAGATGATGCGGAACTCGACATCCGGGTTCACGGCCTTGGCGTGCAGATAGGCCGAGTTGATGCCCGACACCACCGCCGGGATCGGGAAGGACGCGATATAGCCGATGGTGTTCGTCTCGGTCATCTTACCGCCGATATGGCCCAGCACGGCGCGCCCTTCATAAAAGCGCGCATCATAGAGCGACACATTCGGATGTTCCTGAATGTAGCCGGTGGCGTGCTGAAAGGCGACATCGGGGAAGCGGCCGGCGACCGAGTTGACATCGGGGCCGTAGCCAAAGGACGCGGCAAAGATCATGTCCGTGCCCGACAGCGCCATCTGCGTCATGACACGTTCGGCATCGGCGCCGTAATCGACATTCTCGACGATGCTGGTTTCAACCGCATCCCCGAAATGGTCCTGCAATTCCTGACGCGCGCGGTCATGGCCTGCGGTCCAGCCGAAATCACCCACCGGGCCGATATAGATGAACCCGATCTTGGTCGGATCATCGGCCAGGGCCGGGGTCGCAAGCGCGACACTCGCAACAGCAGCGGTCAGCAGTTTCTTCATTTTGGGTGTCTCCCTGTTGGTAGCGTGAAACCTCAGCCAGAGGCGTGGAATTGTTTGTTGAGCGAGCCGGGCGCGTTCAGCGACGCGCGCGCCTTGCCCGAGGACATGAGAACAAGCACAAGGATCGTTATCAGGTAGGGCGACATTGACAAGTACTCGACCGGGATGCGCACGCCCGCAGCTTGCAGATTCAACTGCAGCACGACCACCCCGCCGAACAGATAGGCACCCGCCATCGCGCGCCATGGCCGCCAGCTTGCAAACACCACCAGCGCCAGCGCGATCCAGCCTGCGCCGACAGTCATGCCTTCGGTCCAGCCTGCCACCCGGATCAGCGACAGATAGGCGCCCCCCAGCCCCGCGCAGGCACCGCCGAACAGAATGGCCATCAGACGCACGCGCTTGACGTGATAACCCAGCGCATGGGCCGCATCGTGGTTTTCGCCCACCGCCCGCAGGATCATGCCCGCGCGGCTGTATTTCAGGAACCACCAGACAGCGCCCACCAGCGCAATGGTCAGATAGACCACGATGTCATGGCGGAAAAAGGCGCGGCCGAAAAACGGGATCTGCGACAAGGGGCCAAGGTCCAGCCGCGGGGTGCGCGGGGGGGTGATGCCCACATATTGCTGCCCCAAGAGCGCTGTCAGCCCCAGTCCGAACAAGGTCAGCGCAAGCCCCGTGGCCACATGGTTCGTCATCAGCACCTGGGTCAGCAACGCAAACAGCGCCGCCAGCACCATCCCCGCCAGCGCCGCGCCGACAAAACCGAGGAACGGGCTGCCCGAATTGACCGCGATGATAAAGCCAAGGCAGGCACCCATGATCATCATGCCCTCTACGCCCAGGTTCAGCACACCCGATTTCTCGACCACCAATTCACCAATGGCGGCCAGCAGGATCGGAGTGGCAGCGACCATCAATGCGGCCAAAAGAACGGCAGGGTTGATCGATCCGAGGATCATGCACGCGCTCCTTGTGTCAGGCGGATGCGGTAATTTGTCTGGAAATCCAGCGCCAGCAGAAAGAACAGCAGCATGCCCTGAAACACCTGAATGGAGGCGCTGGGCAGTTGCAGCATCATCTGGCTAAGCTCCCCGCCGATATAGGTCAGCCCCAGCAGGAACCCGGCCAGCACGATC
>SL_7KL_010_BRINEDRAFT_10001015_pt1 | contig 13395 bp, 12 predicted proteins | sample SodLak_010_BRINE_FD_10663 | JGI IMG/M metagenome (IMG submission 10663)
GTGCGAAGTCGAAAAAGCCATCGAGAACATGCGCCCTGGTGTCTGAATCAATGCGCTGATTGACGAACAGGGCATGGAAGTCACGGCTTCGTCGTCGATCAAAACCCAGGCGAACAGGCGCCTTTACGGCGGTTGAGGCAAAGCCCGCCCGAAGTGCGACCTGCATCAGTGCCAGCACGTCGAAACGACGCGATCCGAGCTTTGAGCGCAAGGCACCGCGGCCAGCGTGTTTGTCGAAGCTGATACACTCGACCCCATCAAGGTCGCCTAAAAGCTCCGCTTCGGTTTGACCAATAATCCAGGTCAGATGGGTTTGTGGCCAAGCTGACTGCAGGGTTCGAATCACGGGGATTAGATGGCAGCAATCACCAATGGCCGACAGGCGGAACAGGCACAGGCGCCGGGGCGCTGACATGCTCGCCGGGACCGCCCCATGAGCCACCCTGTCACTCACAAAACGGCCCTTGAGCACTCAATCCATGATCGGGCCATCGTGGATCCCCTGCCTGAGTGGCTGTTCGATCCTCACTCACTGGCCGACCGCTCCCTGATTCATGCGACCAGCCGGGGGAGGCGAAACGTCTGGTTTTTCCGGCTGAATGGCCAAGAGCTAGTGCTGCGGCACTACTGGCGCGGGGGGATGATTTCTCGGTGGTCATCGGATGTCTATGTCTGGACCGGTTTGCAGCGAACCCGGGCATTTGCCGAGTGGCGACTCTTGACAGCATTGGTTGCCCGGGGACTTCCGGTGCCAACTCCTGTGGCCGCCCGCGTGCGGCGATACCCCCCGGGCTACCGCGCCGATCTCGTAACCCGCGCCATAGCCGGCGCCCGGCCGTTTGATGAATGGCTGCAACAGGCATCCGGGGTATCACCAGCGATCTGGTATCAGGTGGGCCAGACCATCGGCCGGTTTCATGCCGTCGGCGCCTGCCATGCCGACCTCAATGTGCGCAATATCCTGCTGGATGACCACAACCGCCCCTGGCTGATCGACTGGGATCGGGGCCGGCTTCGCGCCCCGGGGCACCGGTGGCAGCAGGCCCGTCTGACCCGGCTGAGGCGCTCTTTCCGCCGCCATGCCGCGCTCGACGAGCACGCCCGCAGGGGCTGGCCTGAGCTCCAGTCGGGCCACCGAGACGGGCTGTCTAGTCCGCCGATTACGCATCGCGAAGCCGAGCAATGAGTGACGAAGTGGACAGTCCTTCCACGAAATCCAGAACCACCACCTTCCCTCCACGTTGCCTCACGAAGTCGGCTCCGGCAATGTCCTCCACCCGGTAATCGCCACCCTTGACCAGCACGTCGGGCTCCAGTGCCTCAATCAAGCGGGCCGGGGTGTCTTCTGAAAAAGCGATCACGTGATCGACCATGGCCAGTGACGCCAGCATTTCCAGTCGCTGCACCAGGGGCGTTACCGGCCGGGCCGGCCCTTTTAGCCGAGTCACCGAGGCATCATCATTCACCGCCACCACTAGCCGGTCGCCGAGGGCGCTGGCCTGACGGAGATAGCTCACATGCCCGGCATGCAGAAGGTCAAAACAGCCGTTGGTCAAAACGATGCGCTCGCCACGAGCCCGGGCCTCTGCGAGCCGCGCCGCCAGCGCCGTCTCCGGGAGCGCCGCCGGAGTGCTCTCGAAATCCCCATTCATGGCTTCCCGCAGTTCATGCAGAGACACGGCAGCGGTGCCAACCTTGCCAACCACCATACCGGCCGCCAGATTGGCGAGCGCCGTGGCATTGGCCAGTGACGAACCCGCCGCCAACGCGGCGCCCAGCACAGCAATCACCGTATCTCCCGCTCCGGTCACGTCGTACACATCTCTCGCCTTTGCTGGCAGGTACAGGGCTGACGCGCCGGCCGGTACTAGCGTCATCCCCCGCGAACCGCGGGTGATCAACAACCCCCCTAACTCATACTCGGCCAGCAACGCCCGGGCTCGGCGCTCCAGATCCTCCTCATCCCTGCAGACGCCGACCACCGCCTCAAATTCCTCAAAGTTGGGCGTGACGAGATCCGCTCCCCGATATCTGGAAAAGTCATTGCCTTTGGGGTCCACAAGCACTCTCACCCCAGCCTGCCGGGCCCGGGCAATAAGCATGGGTGCTTGGGCCAGCGCCCCTTTGGCGTAATCCGACAAAATCAGCACCTGAGCATCGTCGAGGCCCGCTCCATAGGGTTTTATGAGACGGTCGCAGGCTTCTGCCGAAAAGGGTTCCTCGAAATCCAGACGCAAAAGCTGCGAGCCCCGGCTCATCACTCGCAGTTTGCATATGGTTGGCTGACCCGTCACAGCCGGCAGGTCACACTGAACACCCTGCGTTTCCAGCAGCTGGTGGAGTCTGACGGCCGCCTGGTCCTCACCCACCAGGCCAACCAGCCGGGCGCTGCCCTGCAGGGCGACCACATTGAGAGCCACGTTCGCCGCACCTCCCGGGCGATCCTCGGTTTCCTTCACCTGAACCACGGGCACCGGTGCCTCCGGCGAGATTCGAGTGGCAGGGCCGGACCAGTAACGATCGAGCATCAGATCGCCCACCACCAGCAGCCGAGCGTGATTAAATTCAGGGAGTTCAAGTTGCATGGGAGAGTACCGGCCGTAGACAATGAAGAGATTCTACCCAAACGGACGCCCTGCCGCGTGATCCGCCAGAACACATCCGCCCAGCCTGAGACCGGCAAGCCCCGCAGAAAGCGCTTGCGGAAACCAGTGCCGCAGAGTGCCTGGCATCCGAGTAATTGGGGTCAGTGCATCACCATCGGTTTCTTGTGGCTACTGGCTCGACTGCCTTGGCACTGGGCCCTGATGCTGGGCCGGGGTCTGGGTCAGCTTCTCGGTCCATTGGCGAGAGAACGACAGCAGATCGCTCGCCGTAATCTCGAGCTTTGCTTCCCCGACCTCTCTGCGGACCATCGCCAGCAACTTCTGACACAAAACACCCGTGCCGTCGGTCAGGCCATCGCCGAGACGGCGCTAGCCTGGTACGGAGGCCCATCGGTGGACCGGATACCTTGTCGAGTGACAGGGGAGGAGCATCTCAGACTTGCCAGGAACACGGGCAGGGGGCGCGTCATTCTGCTCTCCGGGCATTTTCTGTCCCTTGAGATGGCCGCCCGCCTCATCCCCGGGCGGATCGGAGTGGCTGGCTTGTACAAACCCATGCGCAAGCGGCCGGTTATGGACCGGGCGATGCTTGCCGCCCGGGAACGTAATCTCGGCGTTGTCCTTGCTCGAGACGAAGTCCGCGCCCTGGTCCGCGCGATCAGCAACGGATACGCACTCTGGTTCGCGGGGGATCAAGACTATAGCCGTCGACATAGTGTGTTTGCCCCTTTTTTCGGGACACCGGCCAATACCATCACTACTCTCAGCCGACTCAGCCGTATGAGCCATGCCCTTGTGGTGCCCATGTTCTTTTTTCGTGAACCTGACGGCGGCTACCTGATAGAGTTCCAGCCGCCTTTGGGGGGGTTTCCTCACTGCGATGAAGTGGAGAACGCTGCCCGAATGAACCGGATTGTGGAAGCAGCAGCCCGGCGTTATCCGGACCAATATCTATGGATGCACCGTCGTTTCAAGCGGCAGCCTATGGCTGAGACCAACCACTATAAACGCTGAGGGGGCCAAGTCCCGGACAGAATAAAACGGGCAGAGTGGGAAATGGTGGCTTCGGCGTATACCAATCAGAATTCAAGCGGCGGGCATCGGCGAAGATTATTGCAGGTCTCGGCCTGGCTCGCAGCGGCCGGCTGTGTGACGCTTTTGCTCTCGATCAGCGTCTCAAAGGCCGGTCAAAACATCGGCGGCGGGCTCATCCTGCTGGCTTTTCTGGCCGCTGGTACTCAGGCATGGCGGGACGCCTTGCGGCAGCGGCTCGTCTGGGCAACGCTGGCGTGGATCGCCGCAGTTACCGTTTCGATGTTCTATGCCGCGGCGGTCATCGGCGTTCCACTGGATGAGCAGACCACCCAACTGTGGCGATTTTCCCGCCTTTTTCTGATACCGCTGATGGGCTGGGGAATTGCCATAAGCGGACTCAGCGCCTATCACGCTTATCTCATCCTGTTCACCGGCTTTGTGATGGGCACCACCTACCATATGGCCACAACGGGCTGGCCGTGGTTCTTCACCCATCCGGGACGGCTGGACATCTCTGGCGAAAACGAGCAGTTCTACGGACTGCTCAGTGCCACTGCATTGACTGCGGCGGTGGTTTTTGCAAGCCAGCTTCACCGATGGATTACCAGCAAATCTACCCGGATAATCCACTACATCCTCTGGAGTCTGGTCGCACTGGCCGCGATTCAGGGGCTTTTCATTTCAATGGCCCGTGGCGCGTTTCTGGCGATGATGGTGGCTGGCATGGGGTGGAGTTTCATGGCAGCCACACGGGCCGTGAGCCGCGGGAGAATGCGCTGGCGCCATGCCGCGGCGGTGGGTTTTATTGCCCTGAGCGCCGCGGCCACCGTCTACTACGGCGGGATAATGGACCCGGCGATGTCGCGGTTTCAGGCCGATGTGGAGGCATTGGCGGAAGGGCCTGATGACCGTAGTGGGTTCTTCCGGGATAGCGCAGCGGGTCACGACATACCCATGGCCGTACGACTCAACCAGTGGCGAGTCGGGCTGGGCGCGTTGATGGATCATGGCTTGCTCGGCCATGGCACCGACGGCTCGAGATTGGTGCGCGATCAGGCAGAGTTGCCCGAGCACTCCGCCCGGGCGGCACCCCACCACTTCCATAATATCTACATCGACGTTCTGGTTCGTTTCGGCCTGGTGGGACTGGTGGCCATGGGCTGGTTTGCACTGGAGTATGGCCGGGCAGTTCGTCAATCCCACCCGCAGCCCGTTCCTCCTATCGCCCAGTTTGCGATGCTGGCATCCGTGCTGTTTCTGGTTGCCGGCCTCACACAAACCTATTGGACGTCACAGGTGACCTGGTTCTTCCTGGCGGCGGTGCTAGGGCCAGCCACTGCTGGCTTATTCAAGAATGCCCATACCCGAATCCGCTGACCGCCGGATCCAGTTTCGCGTCCGCTGCCTTGCCTATGCGGTCAGCGCCGGAGCGCGCAGGCAGTGGTATCGACTGGTCCGGTCTCCGGTAGATACCGCTTTGTGGCGCCTGTGGGATTATGGATATCTTCCATCCGATGGCTTGCTTTCCCGCCGGAATGTGCTGTCACACCTGCCAAATCAAACACGACTGAGGGTTTCCCCAAGTCACCTGGAGCAATTCGTCCGATTTGAAAATCGCCGCGCCAAACACGCGTTCGTCTGGCCGGGAGAGTGGGAGATGAACGCGAAACCCATTGAGGAGCACCACCGATACCAGTTGATGGCGGATGCACACGAATACCGAAATAACCCACGCCAGAGTCCCTCCTTCCGGCGACTCATGGAACAGAGCAAGGCCGGCAAACCCAAGATGATTGTCAACAAAGGCCTGTCTCTGGGTACCGCGACGCAGATCGAGGCATTTCTCCGGCAGCAGACCAGGCTGCTCGATTCGATCGCCGAACTTGGGATGCAGCCCGATCTTGCGGTGGACGAGATGAACGTGGCGGTGGGGCGCCACGGCGCCCTGTACAAGGTAAACGGTGGGCGAAAGCGGACCATGGCTTCCAAACTTCTTGGACTCAATGCGATCCCGGTCAGAATCACTCAGATGCACCCAGACTGGATTGCCCGATTCAGACAGCCGACGAAAGGCAGCACCCGTCGAGGACTGATTCTGGCGCTCCAGGCCGTAAAAGCAATGCACGGGTTAGACAGCGCCCCCCCCTCCAGCGCCGGGGATCGGCCCATCCATTCTTGATGACCAGCAGTCCACTGAGTACTCTTCGGCGCCGGGGGCGAAGCATTGATAAGGCCCGAATAGACCGATTCGAGGGTTTTCAACCATGCGTTTACACCCCCTACTCCACCATGGCCCAATCGCAGGATCGTAATGGCCGGACCGTCTGTCAGCGTCGTTATACCGACCCACCAAAGGCCAATCCTATTCCGTCGAGCGCTGGCTAGCGTTCTGGCGCAGAGCTATACGGACATCGAGGTATTGGTCGTTGACGACAGCGGCATTAACAGCGCCGCCCAGCGGACCACCCAGACTTACCTCGATAACGAAGTGACAGACGAGCGAGTCCGTTACTTGATTAATGAAACCTGTCAGGGGGTCGGAGCTGCCAGGAACACCGGCATTCGGGCGGCCCGCGGTGACTATGTCGCTTTTCTTGACGACGATGAGGATTGGCTACCGACCAAACTGGCAAAACAGGTGGAATTGTTTAGCAACGCACCACCGGAGGTCGGTGCCGTCGATACCGGTTTCTACGACTGGAAGGCTGACGGCCGATGCCGGATTGTGCTCCCTAAAATGCAAGGTTGGATATTTGAGCAGCTGCTCTCTAAAACCGGCGGCCGTGCGCCCAAACTCTCAACCATGCTGTGCCGAAAAGAAGCCCTGTTGAGTTGCGGCCTCTTCGACCCCGAACTCACCGCTCGGGAAGACTACGATCTGTATCTGCGACTGGCGCGGGACTACCGGTTCGCATCGATCATGGAACCTCTGTCCAACAAGCGAGCGGACGCGGCGGCACGCATAACCGATCACGTTGACCGATTCGTGGATGGCTACGCAGTCATTTANGCCAAACTGATGGATGATTTCGCCAAACGCCCCCGTAGCCACGCCATCTTCCTCCTTAAATATGCCAGGGCACTGGCACTTGCCGGCCGAACCACCGAAGCGAAACAACGCTACTGGCAGGCAAGCCGGCTGCAGCCGCTCAACCCAAGGCTGATCACCTATGGCTACAGCATCTGGCGAAGCGCCCGCCACTAGTGGTGATGCCGAGGCAGCCGCCGCAGTCTTCGCCGGGAATGGCGGACGAATCGGGCTGCTTCGTCCAGAACCACTGCCACCTGCAACCACCAGCAGCGAGCCAGATGCTCCGGAAGATGGTTCCAGGCCTCGGGTGAGGTCTTGAGAAAGAGCGCCAATTCTCGCCGAAGTCGAAGACGGCGCAGTAACCGGGGCCGGGTGAGGCGGAAATCAATGAACACCACCTCTCCATTATCAATCAGATAGTTTTTGGCGTGGGGATCATTCCGCAGGTATCCGGCGTCGTGAAGAGCCAGCAGTTGCGGCAGGACAAGCGCTGCATCCTGTTCGGTCGCACTGCGCCCCTCTCTGAATCGATAGAGCAGAGCGGAATCAACCACGAGGCCCCGGTGACGCTTTTCAACGGCAACGATTGGCTCCGGTCCACTCAGGCTCAACTCTTCCAATTGTCTCATGCTGTGGTAGTGCCGAACGACCTCACTGGGCCGGAGCGCGGAAAGTAGACGCTGCCATGGGCGGTTATTCCGATCCCTGGGGATCTTCAGCACGTAGGCATTGCCGTCCAACTCAATCAACGCGCTGAACGTCTGGCGATTGTCCTTGAACACCGTCACCGCTCGCTGGTTTCCAGCCTCAAGCGCGTCAATGAGCCGCATACCGACCGCCGTCTGCTCGGCCCGCCCAATCACCCGCCAACGGCTGGGCAGTGGCACTGTTTGGGTCGGCGCTTCTTCCATGCGATCCATTCCTATAGCTGCCGAAGTAACCATCGAGCCTTGATTAGCCGGCCTTTCTCCAGCGCTTTCAGGCCCTGACGCATGATCCTGAAGGCATCCCAGACCGTGCGGTAGTCGTAGAGACTGGGCAGCGGCCGCTGCACTGACAAACCCCGAACATAAGACTCAATGCCCGCGCTGTCACGACGGCCATAGAGCGCCTCCGCTGTGTTCCAGATGTCAAATTCTCGACCATGGGCCATTACGATGGCCTCGTTGTCAATGATCACGGGCCCATGCTCCGTAATCACCACGTTGGCCGGCGTTAAATCGGGATGAATGATGTGAGGCGACTGGAGAGGTGGCAGCTGCGCCCAGAGACGAGCCAGCACCGCGTCAATATGGGTCTCTGACAGAACCCGGCGGCCCTGGAGGCGCAGCCGACCGGCGAGGCTCTCCAGATGCAAAAAGCTTGGGGCCCCAGCATCTTCAGGAACCACCGTATCCAGAAGTGCCAACTGACACTGGGCAAGCCACCTCGCCTGCATGGGCAGGGGCTCCTCCTTGCAAGGACGCCCCTCCACCCAATGGGTAAACAACACGGCGCCGCTGCAGTGGAGACATCGGGGCACCGGCCCAGCGGCTTCCGCGACTCGATTCAGGGCTGTGGCGGCCAGTGCTGCCCGGGCTTGCGACTCACATTCGAACACCTTGTAGCGTCGTCCGTTCGCATCAACGCGCAGCGATAAAAGACCGTGATCATTGAGGACATGGATATCTCTCACGTCCGGCCCAATGCCATCCATGATCACCGACCGCACATCGCGGCCATCAGCAAACCGTGCACCCACGGGCAGCGGGCCGGGGAAGGAGCCGCGGAGCAGGCGCATCAAGGCTCCTGTTCGCTCAGGGTCAGGTTTTTCCGGTAACCCGCGCCGTTACAAAGCATCACCAGACCTCGTTCCAGGGAGCTAAGCCGGCCCCGCCAGCTCTCGTCCAATCGGATCACCGAAGACCTGTCTTCGCGTTGCCGATTGCCGCCGATGATGTGGCTCTGAACGCGACCAAACTCGGTCAGTTGCTGCGCCTCGACCGCAAGGCCGACCGCCTGCATGATTCGGGTGAGCTGGGTGCCTGGTTCACTGCACAAGCGCTCGTATGAGACATGCAGAACAGGCTGCCCCCGAGGCCTCAGGCCGCGGACGCGGCGCCCCCGCATGCCATAGGTCCACACCGTATGAGCCAGTGATCGTCCCTTACGCTTGGAGGATGAGTGCTGGCGGCGGGGGTCCTTGAAGAGATGCACGGGAATGAGCTCCAGATCGGCGTTTTTTTCCAACTGGGAAAAATAGGTGCGCCGGCGGGACGTATCAACAATGACGTGCGCTCCGGAAGCTTCCAGAACCGCGGCGTAATAGTCGGACAGGGCCTCATGGTCCAGATGGCTCTGCTGATCGTAGCCGAACGCCAGTGTTTCCAGGGATCGTCCCCGACATCGAAGAATCTGCTCCACCTCCGACCAGAACGGGCACTGGTCCGGTGAGGCAGCGCCGCAACTACAACTCTTTCGCCCACTGACGAACAACGGGATGTTTTTCGTCCCACCTGTCGCTACAACCCGGGAATGGGCCCCCAACAGACGCCCCAGTAGCGTTGTGCCGCTGTGGCCCAGACCCAGCAGATAGATGATTCGAATTTTCAAGGCGCCACTCCTCGCTTAACATCCCAGCCACACAATGCGGGACCGGGTTATTGGGGCATGACAGCAAAAGGATCGCAAAAAAGGCCTCCCTCCCGGTCCATCCTGTTCATCCCGGTCACCGGGCCGTCAGGGGCCGGTGAATACTATCGCTGCCTCGCCGTCGCGCAGAGCCTCCGGCAACGCAGGCCGGATCTGGACATCCACTTCGTTGTGTCCCGCAGGGCAACGGTTACGACGCCCGCGGGCTTCACCTGCCACTGGCTCGACGATACTCCCACCCGGCAAACCGAGACCGTGCTCGACGTCCTGAACTCAATTCGCCCGACTCTGGCCGTGTTTGATAGCAGCTTTCGCACCCGACAGTTACAGCAGGCAAAGCGCACCGGAGCCACCGTTGTCTGCCTGGTCTCACGCCGAAGAAAAAGGCGGCAGCTCATGATGCCGTGGAAGCTGGCTCACATTGACCGAATCTGGGTCACCGGTGAAACCCGACTTCGTGGCCACCCGGGTTGGCTTGAGCAAATTCTGACGGGGCTGTGGGGCGGCCATGTTCAGTTTGTGGGCCCCGTGCTACCACCCATGACATCGGCAAAGAATGGGGCTATTTTCCCGCAAAAGTTCCAGGACTATGTGCTCGTCGCACCCGGCGGGGGTGGCGGCACGATCCATGGTGAACTCGCCGCTAAGGTATTTCATCAGGCAGCCCGGATACTTGTTGAGGAGCGCGGACTGCGAGCCCTGTTCGTGCCGGGGCCTCTTTACCGAGGCGACTGGCCGGAAGTGGAAGGCCTTGAGATCAAAGACAGCCTCCCGCCTTCGGAAATGCGGCAGGCGATCAGCCGGGCAACGATTTGCCTGCTGGGAGGTGGCAGCCTCCTCCTGCAGGGCATCGCCGCAGGCCGCGCCTGCGTAGCCGCGCCGGCCGGCGGTCGGGATCAGCCCCAGCGCATCCGGCAACTTGCCCAAGGTGGCCTCATCATGACACCGACGCGTTGCGACCCCGCCGGCCTGGCCCAAGCCGTTGGCCGCTTGTGGCGTGACCCGTCGCAGCGGGCCGCTCTGGAGCACAGCGCCCAGAACTCCGAATTCAAAGATTCAATGGCCGAGCTGAGCGACGCACTAATGAATCTCCTGGATACCAACGACTTGTGGGGTGCCACTCGTGATTGAACTGATGGCCCCGGAACACACCAATGACGCCGCATTCCGGCGAATGCTGCACACACTGCCGTCAATCTGCTCGCGCAACGGACAACTGATCAAATCCGATGACCGAGGGCAGGTTTATCACTTAATGCATAATGGCCATTCGCTGGCGGTGAAACGTTTCCCGCCCCTCGGGGTACCCCCAGGGCGAATCCTGCGCCGTCTTCGAAAAAAGCGCTGGGGCACGTCACTATGGCGCAGGGCTCGCAATGCCTACGACTGCGGTCTGTCCATCGCCGAACCACTGGGGCTATATCAGCCAACGGTCTGGTACCAAGAGGCCTACCTGGTTTTCGAATGGATTGACGGGCGCGCACTCTCGAAGGTCTTAGGCGACCAGAACCTGCCGGACAATTCCCGGGCCCTGGTCGCCGAAGCGGTGGGGGCTCTCATTGAATTCATGCACCGCGCCGGAATCAGCCACGGCGATCTCAAGGCACGCAACATCCTGGTCCGGGGCTTCCAGCCGGTGCTCATCGATCCGGACGGCTTGCGAATTCATCGAGTCGCCGCCGGGCTCAGGCGACGCAAGCACCGTGACTGGAAAACCCTCATGGACAGCCTGGATGGGGTGGCAGTGGACGCTGACTACCGTGAGCGGATCGTCATGGGATCAAACGCCCGTGCGCCTCGCAGGGCACACTGAGCACCTGGCTGTATCAGCACACAGATGCCTGTACGGCACCGTATAGCGGCGGTAATGTGAGCCCCCTACTGAAAAGCGGAGCTCAACAAGCGCGTGCCCCATCAGCAGACCATGACCACGGTTGACGAATCGCGAGGCCAGATTTCCAGCGCCGACGGCCGAGGGCTGTTGGCAGAGCCATCGATCCAGATTTATCGCCGGCTGCTTGCCTATGTGCGCCCTTACTGGCGGCTTGCGCTGGTGGCGGTGGTTGCAATGGTCCTGGCGGCCGCGGGTAATGCCGCCTTTGCATGGATCGTGCAGCCCCTGGTCGATGGAACCTTCATAGAACGGGATCCGGCCGCCCGGGTCTGGGTCCCGGCGATGCTGGTGGGCATCTTCCTGTTCCAGGGCCTGAGCATGTTCGCATCCAATTACACCGTCGCCTGGGTTGGACGCAATGTGGTGGCCGATCTTCGTTTCGATGTGTTCGCCAAGTATCTGGAGCTTCCCAGCCGGTTCTACGACCGGGGTTCGCTGGGCTACCTCAAGGCTCGACTTACCTACAACGTCGAACAGGTGGGAAAGGCGGCGTCGAAGGCATTGGTGGTGCTGGTCCGTGACAGTCTGACCGTGGTTTTCCTGGTGGGGTACATGGTCTGGCTGGGCGGCTGGATGGCCCTGATTTTTCTCGCGCTAACTCCGCTGGTTGGACTGATCATCGTAGCGGCCAACCGCCGGTTTCGAAAGATTGCCGGTCGCATGCAGCACGCTATCGGAGGCATTGGCCAGGTGGCGGAAGACACCCTGCGGGGCCACGCCGAGGTCAAGATAGCCGGCGCCACTGGCCATGAAAAACAGCGGTTTCGCCGCATTAACGACCGCCACAAACGCCAACAGCTCCGCTATACCGCCGTGCAGTCCATGAGTCAGCCCCTGGTGCAGCTGATTGCGGTGATAGCGCTGGCCATCGTGCTGTTCATCACCACCAGTGAAGCGGTGATGGACACAATCAGCCCCGGGGGCCTGTTGTCTTTTATCACCGCCATGGCGCTGTTGCTGCGTCCCCTCAAACAGATTGTGCAGGTCAACTCAGAGATTCAGCGGGCCATCGCAGCCGGCGAAAGCCTGTTCGAGGTGCTGGACCTGGAATCCGAGACCGATGAGGGACAGACACCGGTTCACCGGGCCCGCGGCCACATCGTTTACGAGGACATCCGCTTCCATTACGAGAGCAGTCCACGGGACGTGCTACAGGACATCAGTTTCGAGCTGCGCCCCGGCGAGACCGTGGCCCTGGTGGGTCGCTCCGGTAGCGGCAAAACCACCATTGCCAGTCTCCTGCCTCGCTTCTATGAACCGGCAGCGGGACGAGTACTGTTGGACGGCCAACCCCTGGAAGGGTATCGGCTGCAGGATCTTCGTCGGCAGATCGCCCTGGTGAACCAGCAGGTGGTTCTCTTCAACGACACTGTCGCCAACAACATTGCCTACGGGCTGGAGACAACGCCTTCTCAGGACAGGCTGGAAGCGGCCGCCCGGGCAGCCAATGCCCTGGACTTCATCCAGGCTTTGCCCGAAGGCTTCGACACGCTGATCGGCGATGATGGTGTGATGCTTTCCGGCGGGCAGCGTCAGCGGCTCGCTATCGCCCGGGCACTGATCAAGGACGCTCCCATTCTCATTCTCGACGAGGCCACGTCGGCGCTGGATACCGAATCGGAGCAGATGATCCAGGACGCGCTGGAGCGGCTGATGCGATCCCGCACCACCCTGGTGATTGCACACCGCCTGTCGACCATCGAGGATGCCGATCGCATTGTGGTACTGGATCACGGCCGCATCGTCGAGATCGGCAGCCACGCCGAGCTGCTGTCAAAAGCCGGACATTACGCCGCCCTGTACCGCCAGCAGTTTCAGGATTGCTGACCACGGAACGGTGGCATCTTATCCTGCCCCCTCGTCCCCCATCACCCGCGCCCACACCGCCGACACGGCACTTTGTACTGAGGCAACCTCATCGGGGTCCACCCGCGTGGGCTGCTCCTGGAGGGTGAGCCGGTGCACCAGGCCGCGGTAGTGCCGATAGGCATCCGCCAGGATCTGGGTCTGCCCGGCGCTGAACTCGCCGGCCCGCTCCAGCTCATCCAGCAGGCGGATGTTGTCGGTATAGCGCAGCAGGCCGGGGTAGTCCGATGCCCCGGCGAGTACGCCGTACTGCACCATGAATTCGATGTCGGCGATGCCGCCCCGATCCTGTTTGAGATCAAACGCATCAGCCCGGGTTGAGCCGAGCTCCT
>SL_7KL_010_BRINEDRAFT_10001016_pt1 | contig 13384 bp, 21 predicted proteins | sample SodLak_010_BRINE_FD_10663 | JGI IMG/M metagenome (IMG submission 10663)
GCTGTCCAAACCGCGCCGCCGAGCCAGCCGCGTCCACATGCACAGCTTTGCGGCGGGGCACTCCGCTGGCGATAGCGTCAACCTGAATCGTCCGGTTGAGGGCGGCAGCGCCGACACCGCCGCCATTCGATAAGGAGGACTGATCAATGATGGAATATCAAGACGAGACCTGCCTCCACTGCGGCGCAAAGACGGTGATCTACCACCAGTATATCGGTGATGCCTGCTGCGAGACCTGCGGTAAGTGGCAGGATGACGATGACTAGGAGGGTCGCCCATATTTGGGCTATATTACTTGGATGGACAAGGAGGACCAAGCCATGACTACGATGACCTACTTCCTGCGGAAAGTCTGGTTCGATGATGACATGATCAAGGGCTACCCGGCGGGTGGTCCTTACGACACCTTCGATCAGGCCGAGGCCGAGCGTGAGCGTCTCATGCAGACCGACCCGGCCTCGCAGATCGACGTCATGACCCGCGACGGTCGAGTCATGCCGCCACGCAACAGCAACAACCAGTGATGGAGGATCAAATGCAGCCCGAGGAAATCATCCGCATCATCAACGGCAATCCCAAGATCTCGCTCGGTCGTCTGGCCGCAATCACCGGCTGGACTGTGCTGGAACTTGAGATGCTTACGTCAGATGTTGGTTGACAATCAGCCCACAGCTACAGTAACAGTCAGTTACTAAGCAACCGGCTCAAGATCAGGAGACAAGCCACCATGGAGACCAACAAAAGGACATTCCATAGAGTCCGGTGGCCTGAGGAGGACAAGAATGAGAGCNGACAAACCTGCCGGACCGATCATGGCTTCGGGCAGACCAAGCTGGAGAAGGCGGCGCTGTATTTCGCAGCGTTTCACTTGACCGTCTTTCCTCTCGTGACATTCATTCAGATGATTTTAGATTAATCCAGAAGGCTCAGACATGTATACACATCCACAGTATGACCGTGAGCAAGCGAAACAAAGGCGGAAAGAGGTTGGCCAATGGTTAAGGAAGAAGAGACTCGAGATCGAAAAGACACAGCGGGAAGTGGCGTCAGAGGTAGGCTTCGGCTACTACACAATGATCTCGCAGATCGAGACCGGCCACACGAGAGTCCCGCCGGAAGCCATGGAAGCCTACGCGGAGTCCCTCAAGATCGAGTCGAAGGACTTCGTGAAGACGCTGATGTATTACTACGATCCAGTGACGTGGAAGGTTCTGTTCGGTCCCAGCAAGGACAAGTGATCAAACTCGATGACCGCCGTCCGGTCCGTCAGGATCAACAGGACTATGCCGCGATCCTTGGGCTCGTCGAAGAGCTATGGAATGCCTTTGCCGTCGAATCGAGCGTCGAGCGGGTGGTGTCTGACGAGGGCGACGTGTCCTTCTGCGTCACCATCGGCAGCACGGATTATCTGGTCCTGCCGACCGAGCGTCCCGGCTATTACAACACGCTCCGTGTCGAGGTAGACGGCTCTATCACGGAGAGACTGCATAACGTCCCGGCTACGCGCTGTCTCACCTACAAGCACGCATAGGAGGCTAAATGACGGGTGATCCTGACAACATCATCATGTGGGTGATCGGCTTCGCTCTTCTCATGGTCATTCTGTTCGGAGGATAAGTCATGGCCGAGCTATACAGGAAAACCAACTCTCCCTTTTGGTGGTATGACTTCTCAGTAGAGGGCAAGAGGTTCCGGGGCTCCACCAAGCGCAAGCTCAAGCGTGAAGCCAAGCAGATCGCTGATGGCCTCGAGAAAGAGCAGCTCGATCTCGCTCAGACCGGAACGTCGAGCCGAGAGCTGACCCTTGCCGAAGCCCTCGAGTTCTACGTCCACAAGCACAGGCATGGACACGTCCGGCTTGCCCGGTGGCGTGCCAATCACCTGCTGCAATGGCTGCCCGGAGACATGCCGTTCCACAAGCTGACGACAGCTCAGCTCAGGGCATTCGTCGACGAGAGGCTGGACACCGGGGCCAAGCCCCGGACAGTCAATCAGGATCTGAACATGATCTCGGTCGCCCGTAATCTGGCATCGGAGACACACCGGGTGCCGCAGAACCTTCGCATCCCTCGTCTGTCGACACCGGACATCCCAAGGCCGCTGACTGATGATGAGGTCGATGCTCTGCTGGATCGACTGAACCCGGACCGACCGGCGAAAGGCAAAGGTCTTCCGACGAACAGCATCGGACACGAGCCGGTGATCCTTGCTCAGCGTCGACAGAACTACGACCTCGTCATCGGTCTGCTGAACACAGGCTGTCGGTTCGGAGAGCTGGCCAGCCTGCGGTGGGATCAGGTGTCGCCTGACTGTAACTCGATCACGTTCTTCCGGTCGAAGACCAAGGACAAGGCCGGGGGCCGGGCCTATCAGGCGAGCATGCGCTGCTCCAAGGCGATGCGGGAGATGCTCGAGAGACGAGCCCGGAAGCGGGGCAACGAGGCTCATGTGTTCCCGGCATGGAAGCAGGTCGAGCGCGGCACCATGCTGGTGGACGACCGTCCCATGAGCTATACAGGAGCCATACGGCGGGCCATGAACGACGTCGGCATCAACAGCCCGGCCAACGTCTCGATCTATGGTCGCCGGGATGTGCGCTCACTGCGTGATACATTCGCCACCCGCATGATCCGTCTCGGGCTGCCCATCGAGCAGGTCAGCAAGCTGCTCGGGCACACCAATCTGTCCCAGACCATGAAGTATACCTCCTTTGATATTCAGGAGGTTACGGACCGAGCAGCCGAGGCGCTCGACCGGCTCTGACATTTATGGACAGATTCGCCCACAGAAACGCTCAATCGAGGAGACCAGCTATGTCCTACGAACTCGAGACTCCGATCTGGGATACCATGGGCAGCTCGTCGACCATCACCGAGATCGACAGCGATGGAGACATGCGGATCGACGTAGAGGACCTTTTTAGGTCGTTCACCTTATACTTCGATGCCCGTGATGTCTACGAGATGCTCAAGGACTACTTCGAGGACTGACAACAGACGGCACAGAATTGGCACACTGGTTCTGTGCCGTAACAGCAGATCCCGCACTTGTGGATCAGTTGTTACCGCCAAAGCAAGGACTTGGGTCACCTGATAGGCAAAGGTCGTGAACGTAGCGGGTGACACACCACACGACACAGCTGTCCAGTAAATCCCTGACTAGCCAGAATTTTCTGAGCCTATATCAAGGGACTACAGTGATACCAAGTCTAACCCACTGACACCAAACGAGGATCTCGAACATGGTCATGGCACAATACCGGCACAGTGACACCACCGATGCGGACCGGGAAGCCGAGATCCGGTGGGAGCTGCGAGCCATTGAGGATGGAGCCCGCAAGGCCCGAGAGCAGATGGACTCGAAGTCGTTGTCCGAGACGACGCCGGGCCGTCGACTGATGAAGCAGGCTGTCGTGCCGCTGGTCTCCCATATCGAGAAGGCGCAGCAAGAGGCGGCTGACTATCTGATCGACAAGAAGATCGGACGGAAGCCCGCATGGTGTGTCCCGATGGTCACCATCGAGCCTGATAAGCTGGCCGTGATTGTGGTCACGACGATCTTCAACTCGACGCCGAAAGAGTTCACGCCGCACTATCCCATCGCGCGTATCGCTCTCGGTATTCACCACGCCACCTACACGCAGGTGGACTACGACCAGTGGGAGCAGGAGCAGCGTGAGCTGCGTAAAGAGACAGGTCAGGTCACCGACCTAGACAACTACCTCAGGCACACCAAGCGCATCGACAAGTCGTCGTTCGACCGCTTCACATGGAAGATCAAGCGGGCTCGTATGGAGAAATGGCCCTACGAGATCGGCATCCATTTCGGCGTCAAGTGCGTCGACCTGTTGGTAGCCGCCAACCCGAACTGGTTCGAGGTCCGCACCAACCGCACCCGGAATGCCCGTCACGAGACCCAGCTGATGCTGAGTCAGGAGTGCCGGGATCTGCTCGTCGACCTGATGGAGCAGGAAGAGCTTCGGAAGCCGCGTATGCTTCCGATGATCCAACCCCCGAAACCTTGGAGGAAGACCCAATGATTACCAAGATCAAAGACCTGCTGGAGGTCGACTGATGCTGGGACTCGAAGAACTGGACAGTGACGCCCGGAAGACCGTCATCGCCATCTATCTGTGGGGCATGGTCGTATTCACGTCCATGCTGACGATGACTGTCGGCTGGGTCATGAACATCGTCATGCTTCTGTCTGACCGACCCGAGGAGACCACGCACCTGATCCTCAGCATCGTCGGGATCGTCTTCGCGCCGGTTGGTGCAGTCGTCGGGTGGCTCTGGATCTTCGTGTGATCCGACTATAGTAAATCCAACACTTCTCCCTCGCAACTCTACGAATTGGAGATCGCATGTCCTACGAAGGCGGTTACTACTTCATCGAACAGCCGGTGATCCGGACCTTCATCAACCAGCACACGAAGAACCTTGATGATCCGGTATCGGACGACACCCTGCATGCGCTCAATCTGGTGCAGGATACGCCGTGGCGGATCAACAACCAGATCCTCGATGTGATGCTGGCGGCTTACCAGTCCGGCATGGACGTGGGCGAGCTTCCGTACCACGACAACATTCCTCTGCCGTCCAAGCCCGCCGAGGAATGGGAGGCCATGTCGGACGAAGAGCGGTCTGACTGGAAGAAAGAGCTGTCCCGCATCCACACNCACAACGCCCGGCTGCAGGGCAGGCGTCAGTCGTTCGCTACGAAGATGGCCGTGGCCAAGTCGATGCGAGATCAGGACGCCATCTGGTTTCCACATTTCCTCGACTTCCGNCATCGNTTCTANCCCATGACCGCTGACCTGCATCCGCAGGCAGACGACCTCGGCAAGTCGCTGCTCGAGTTCGCTGAGGGCAAGACCCTCGGGGATCGTGGTCTGTTCTGGTTGATGGTCCGGGCGGCAAACACCTATGGCGAGGACAAGCTGTCGCTCAAGGACCGGGCCGAATGGACGGAATGGGCGCTGCCTTCGATACTCGACTCGGCGCTCAATCCGCTCGACGGTAGTCGGTTCTGGGAAGACGCCGATGAACCGTGGCAGTTTCTGGCGACCTGCTTCGAGCTGGAGCAGGCTACCTCGATGGCAGACCCCTCGCAGTTCGTGTCGCACCTGCCTGTCAACATGGATGGCAGCTGCAACGGTCTGCAGCATCTGTCTGCGATGGGCAGGGACAAAGCCGGTGCCGTGGCAACGAACGTAGCCGCCAACGATGATCGTCAGGACATCTATACCGAGGTCGCGGAGGCGGTGTCGGACATTGTGTCCCGAGCCGCTGCTGAGGGCGATGAGCAGGCCCACAAGTGGGTGGGCAAGGTCGACCGCAAGGTGGTCAAGCGTGCTGTCATGACGACACCGTATGGCGTGACTGCTCGTGGCATCAGTGACCAGCTGATCAACGACGGTCACACCAAGGGCATGGATGGTCAAGGACCGGCAGCGATCTTCCTGCGGAACTGCATCATGGAAGCCCTCGACAAGACCGTGGTCTCAGCCAAGACAATCATGGCGTGGATACAAGAGTGTGCCGCCGAGCTGGGACGCAACGGTCTTCCGCTGATCTGGTCGACCCCGGCAGGCAACCGGGTGGCGCAGGGATACTATGCACTCAACATGAAGCGCATCAACACCCTGTATGGCAAGCTCGGGGTCTATGAAGAGAACCGGGAAGGGGGCATCGAGGTCCGAAAGCAGACACTCGCCAGCGCCCCCAATGTCATCCACTCGTATGACGCTGCTCACCTGACACTGACCGTGCTCGGGATGGAGCAGTGGATCACGAACCCCTCGTTCTCGATGGTTCACGACAGCTTCGGAACGCACGCACGAGACGTGCCTGTCATGAACGAGGTATTAAGGGACACATTCGCCCAGACTTACTCCACGAACCAGCTCGAGAAGCTGTATCAGGAGTGGGCGTCCCTGATGGCCGACGAAGGGCTCGAGGTATCGATCCCTCACTGGTCCGAGCACGTCACGATGGGTGATTTCGATCCGGAGGAATGCCGTCGGTCGGATTTCTTTTTCTCGTGACTACAGTAAATCCCAAACTGGGAGACGCACACATGGATAGCAACGCTGTCTGGGAAAGCCTGACCGCCGAAGAGAAGTCGGTGCTCTTCATGATCGAGAGCTACCGCGCCTTCGGCTGGCCCCTTCCTGTCGACGTCCTCAACCGAGCCGTCGAGCTGGGTCTCATCAATCCCAAGGAGGAAGCCTGATGCTGGGCATAACCATCCGCATGAACGGCGCACGTCACGACGTCACCACCGCAGACGGTGAGACTGTGGAGCTGACCACCGGAGACAGGTCCGAGGACCGCCGCAAGCAGCGCATCATCCACCGCATCATCCGCAATCACTTCGAAGACTGAGGAACATCATGGCCAAAGTGAAGAACAAGCCGGTCGCTCTGCCCAAGGGCACTCTCGTCTACCCCAAGATCCGCCAGCCGGACACCGGTCACAAATACAGCACCGGCAAGTATCAAACGCATATCGCCTACGAGGATCAGAGCGCCATCGAGGATCTCGAGCAGGCGTGCTCGGAGCTGATCGAAGAAGCGTGGGGTGACAACGTCGATCCCGCCGAGGTCCGTCGGCCCTANACGCTNCCCGNGGATCAGCAGAAAGAGATCTTCGAGGGCATGGCGACCGTCAAGGCGGCGTCGAAATACAAGCCGCAGGTCGTCGACGCGAAGAAGCGCTCCGTGCCCAAGTCGGTCTACCCCGGTGGCGGCGATGTATGTGTCGTGGCGATCACTCTCAGCGTCTACGAGACCACTGAGAACGTCAAGCAGGGCAAGAAGATCGTCAAGGAAACGGTCTACGGCATCTCGGCTCGGCTGAACGTGGTCCAGATCATCGAGAAGAACTCGGGTGGCAATCTGACGAACATGCTCGAGGAGCATGACGAAGGGTTCGACTCCGAGGGCATGCCCGACGAGGACCCGCATGATGACGACGAGACCCCGCGCAGCAACGATGCGGGAGACGGCGAAGACGACGGGGATGATGACGGCGATTTCTGATCGGATCGCTTCGCTGTCGTCTGCTGTCCGCAGTGCCATGGGGGCTGTCGCTCTCGGTCTGCTGATCGAGGGTCAGCCCGTCGCCGCTTCCCGGCCTCGTGTCGGGAAGTGGGGCACATACTACGGCAAGAACTACAGCAAGTGGATCAAGGACAGCTGGCGCTACGTCGATCAGATCTCCGACGTCCCCAGCGATCAGCCCGTCGCTGTCTTCGTGGAGGCTGTCTTCGAGCAGTCCAAGCACTCGAAGATCAGATACCCGACGCCGGACGTCGACAACCTCGCTAAAGGACCGCTCGACCAGATCACAAAGCTCGCGAAGGAACGCGAGCGGGGGGTCTGGACCGACGACAAGCATATCCTGCTGATGTCGATCAGCAAGCGGTTCTGTCTGCCGGACGAAAAGCCCGGCTTCTATATCTACTGGTTCCCTCTCGAACAGGAGTGAGACATGAACGACCTCGTGGCCGAAATGAATCGTGGCGACAACAAGAAGCCTTTCGCTCACCTGTCGCCGCAGTGCCGGAAGATCATCCGTCACATGCGCCGCAATCCGCAGGGCACAATCACCCCGGATGAGGCGATCACCTACTACCGGATCATGAGCCTGACCCGTCGCATGAACGACCTCAAGGATGCGGGCTACTGGATCGAAGGGGAATGGCGGGCTCACCCGGTCACGGGTCAGCGGTATCGTCGCTACCGTCTCGTGGAGTGAGGCATGGGCTCTGACAACATTGTCGAGAGTCACATCCCGTGCCCCTGCGGAACATCGTCTGACGCTTACACACAGTATGAAGACCACGGCTTCTGCTTTCGGTGTCACACGAGGTTCTCGCAGGGGGCCGACGGGGAATCCAGCCCATCACGAAAGCGGAGGCCCATGCGTGAACACAAGGATCTGATCGAGTTCGACAGGTATGTCGATCTGACCGAGTCGCGGGGAATCTCGAAAGAGATTTGCCAGAAATACGGCTACTTCACTGCCAAGGCGAAAGGCCAGAGGGTGCAGGTTGCTCCCTATCGGGATCAGTCTGGCGACACCGTGGCCCAGAAGGTCCGGACAAAGGACAAGAGGTTCTGGACCACCGGCGATTTCGACGTCGATGAGCTGCAGCTTTTCGGGCAGCATCTGGCCCGCAAGGGAGGAAAGCGTCTGGTGATCACCGAGGGCGAGATCGATGCCATGGCTGCGCATCAGATGCTCGGATCGTGGGTCGCTGTCAGCCTTCCGTCCGGCGCTGGGTCGGCGGTCGATGCTCTAAAGACCAATCTCGAGTTCCTTGAGTCCTATGAAATGGTCATTCTCTGTTTTGACATGGACAAGGACGGAAAGGAAAATGCTCGCAAGGCTGCCGAAGTCCTCAGCCCCGGTAAGGCTCGTATCATGTCTCTGCCGCTCAAGGATGCGGGGGAGATGCTGTATGCGAACCGCGTAAAAGAGTTTGTGACAGCATACTATGAGGCCACGCCTTACGAGCCCGCCGAGATCGTCGATGGCTCGACTATCTGGGATCTTGTGTCTCAGCCGCCCGAGGTCGGCATCCCGTATCCATGGCAGGGCCTGACAGACAAGACCTACGGTCAGCGTCAGCATGAGCTGGTTACGTGGACCGCCGGGTCCGGCGTCGGTAAGTCCGAGTTCTGCGCCGAGGTAGCCTATGACCTGCTCGTTCACCAAGGTGAGCGCGTCGGATATATGGCGCTCGAGGAGCCACTTCGCCGGTCCGGCCAGAGGATGATGGGTAAATGGCTCGAGAAGCCGATCCACCTGCCCGACCAAGAGGTCACCCATGATGAGATGGCCGAGTCTTTCCAACAGACTACGGGCAACGGTCGGTTCTTCCTGTATGATCACTTCGGGTCTCAGGATATTCACCAGCTGCTGTCCAAGGTTCGGTTCCTGATCAAGGCACGGGAGGTCGACACGGTCATCCTAGACCACCTGTCGATCCTGATCTCCGGCACCGACACGGACGACGAGCGCCGCTCCATCGACATCACCATGACCGCCCTGCGGTCGCTGGTCGAGGAGACGGGTGTGAAGATGCACCTTGTGAGCCACCTGAAACGTCCCAAGGGAGACAAGGGACACGAGCAGGGTGCTGAGATCGATGCATCCCAGCTTCGTGGCTCGCACTCGATTGTCCACCTGTCCGACATTCTGATCGGGCTCGAGCGGGACAAGAGCGACGAGTCCAAGAAAGACCTGACGCTCATGCGGGTGATCAAGAACCGCTACTCGGGTGACGAGGGTCCTGCCGCTGTCGTTCAATACGACAAGTCGACCGGGCGTCTGATCGAGAAGCCGCTGTCGGCCTATACAGGGTCGGGCGAGGGCATGGATATGCTCGAGGAACACGACGACTTCTGATGGGACATGTCTATCTGCTGATCCATCCCGGTATTCCGGGCTGGGTCAAGCTGGGATCGACGAACAACGTCCACCGCCGGATTGCACAGTATCAGACGGGTGACCCGTTCCGGTCCTATCAGATCGCCACAGTCGTCGAGCATCCTTATGCCGAGGCTGTCGAGCAGGAAGCCCTAGCGAACATCGAGGAGCAAGGACTGGAGGTCCGGGGCGAGTGGGTTCGTGCCAGCGTCTGGGATCTCCTGTCTTTCATCCATCATTCAACGGAGGCGGTTCATGACCACGCTCATTGCGGACGTCGAGACGGACGGGTTTCTGCCCTCCATGACCCGGCTCTGGACGATTCAGCTGGGGGACTCGGAGACTGAGGAGGCCACGGTCTATGCAGACCAGCCGGGCTTTCCGCCTCTTCGGGAAGCTGTTGACCGCATGATAAATGCTGAGACCCTTGTCTTCCATAATGGCATGGGGTTCGACATTCATGCGGTCAACAAGATCTTTCCTGATGCGATCCAGCCACATCAGGTCTTCGACACCATGATCGCCGCACGTCTTCTGTGGCCTCACACCAGAGAGCATTCGCTCCGGGCGTGGGGCGAGAGGACAGGAACATTCAAGGGCGAATACAGCGGGGACTTTCAGACGTTCGACGACGAGCTGGTTGAGTATGCCCGGCAGGACGTTGTCACGACGCGCGAGCTGTATAAGCGCATCCAGTCTCGTCGAGAGAAGTGGGACTACGAGTTCGCTCTGTGGCTGGAGAACCTTTTCGCGTTCATCATCAGTCTGCAGGAGCAGAACGGGTTCACACTCGACGTCCCTAAGGCCGTTGACCTTGAAGCCGCGCTTCGACAGGAGCTGGCAGACATAGGTCTTGAGCTACAGGAGGTCTTCCCGCCTCGCTGGGTGCCACGCGCCAAGACCGTGAACGGAGCCTACAGGGCAGGGGAACGCAAGCCTCTGTCGTGGGCTGGGATCACCCGAAAGCGTGACAATCCTGAGATCTGGGAACGGCTCAAGGACGAGCCCAAGCAGCCCATTCCCTACACGGCAGTCGAGCTTGAGGTCTTCAACCCCTCGAGCAGACAGCAGGTGGCCCAGCGCCTCATCCAGAAATACGGATGGCGTCCGTCCAAGTTTACGGAAGGAGGACAGCCCGAGGTCAGCGAGGAAGTCCTGAATGAGCTGCCCTATCCTGAGGCGAAGAAGTTCGCCCGGTATCTCGAGGTCGAGAAGCAGCTGTCGCAGATCATCTCGAAGGACGCCACCAAGGGCTGGCTCGTGGAAGTCGACGAGAAGACCAAGCGGGTCCATGGTTCGGTCAACACGCTCGGAGCAGCGACAGGCCGGTGTTCACACTTCCATCCCAACATGGCGCAGATCAACAAGAAAGACCTGCGGATGCGCGAGGTCTGGATACCGCGTCCGGGCTGGAAGCTGGTGGGTGCTGACGCTGATGGTCTCGAGTTCTGCTGTCTCGGTCACTACGTCCAGCCATACGATGATGGACTGACCATCCGCCGGGTTGTTGAAGGGGACAAGTCGAAGGGCACTGACATTCACTCGGCCAACAGGGACGCCGTCCTTGCTGAACTGAAACAATATGTCCAGTTTCCCGAGCCGACCAAGGACATCCTCAAGAAACTGAGGGAGAACGCCAAGACCCTCGTCTACGCCCTGATCTACGGCGCACAGGAGCCCAAGCTGGGCATGACTGTGTCCGAGATGCTGGACACCCTCGGGTCGAAGCGGAAGGCCGAGGAAAAGCAGATGGGCTCATGGGCGCGTGAGGCTATCGGCAAGGGCATCCCCGGTCTGGACAAGCTGATCGACCGGGTGAAGGCGAAGGCCAAGAAGAAGGGATGGATCAAGGCCATCGATGGCCGCAAGATCTACATCAAGTCGCAGCACAGCGCCTTCAACTTCCTGCTGCAGGGGGCTGGTGCCGTCATCATGAAGATGGCGCTGGTGATCTTCCACTTCGAGAAGGTGGTCCCCGCTGGCTTCGTGCATGGCCGTGACTTTGGCTACTGCGCCAACGTCCATGACGAGGTTCAGATGGAGTGCCCGCCTGAACANGCCGAGACGCTCGGGCAGATGTTCGTCGACTCGATTCACGAGGCAGGCGAGCGGCTTGGCTTCCGCTGTCCGCTGTCCGCGTCCTACGACGTGGGCGAAAGCTGGGCCGAAACACACTAGGAGAATCATGACGGTTGCACTTATTGACGGCGACATGGCCATTCACATGGCCTGCGCCGGGGAGGCCCGACAGGTAGACTGGGGCGACGGCAATATCGAGCACTGGGTCGATGCTGATGAAGCCTACACGCATGCTCGACTTCTGGCCGAGAGCTGGCGCGGAAAGACAAAAGCCGCCGCTTACGTCTTCTGTCTGTCCAGTGACTACAACTTTCGCAAGTGGATCAGCTCAGACTACAAGGCGAACAGGACAGGACCCAAGCCCGAGACGCTCGAGGAGGTCCGAGCCCGTATCGAGACCAACGACAGGACGTGTGAAATCGTGGGCCTCGAGGCTGACGATGTGATGGGCATTCTGGCCACGCAGTATCCGTCCCTGTATGTCATCGCGTCCCGAGACAAGGATATGCAGACGATCCCGGCGCGGGTCTTCAACCCCGATAAGAACCGACGCCCGATCAAGATCACCAAGGACATGGCCAACCGTGCGTTCATGCGTCAGGTGATGCAGGGCGATCCGACGGATGGGTTTTCCGGTATCCCCAAGATCGGACCTGCGAAGGCACAGGAGATCCTGCAGGACCCCCGACGACTGCTGCGGGAGGACCGGATCATCAGCAAGGGCAAGAACAAGGGCCAGACCAAGACCACCTACAAGCTCGATGAGAAGTGCGGTGTCTGGCAGGCCATGCTGGATCGAGCCCATGTGGCTGGCATGACAGAGGCAGATCTCATCACGCAGGCACGTCTGGCCCGCATCCTGAGAGCCGAGGACTACGACGAAGAAAAGGGACAGATTCGCCTATGGCATCCGCGCGAAGACGTCTGGATGTCTCTGGACCAGATCATCGACAACCTCGAGGAAGGGAATGAACAACACGATGGACGAGGAAATTCTGGCTGAAATACAGTCAGTCAAAGAGACGAAGATCCAGAGTGATGGNGGCAGCACCTCCTACTATGAGCTGCCCGGACATGCCACCGAGCTTCGTCATCTGATCTCTTACAAGAGCATGTCCTTCGCCCGTGGAGACCTCTTCAAGGCTTGCTACAGGCTGGGCGAAAAGCAGGGGACGGACACCCTGTATGACCTGAACAAGATGAAGTTCGACATCGAGAACCTCATCGAAATGCACGAACGCGGAGAGCACCTATGATCGATCTTGACAGCCACGACATTCCCACCGCCGACTTCATTCGGACCTTCGAGCCCCCGCTCGATTTCACGTTCTGGATCAGTCTCGTCGAAGAAGAGTCCGAAGAGCTGGAAGAGGCGCTGCTGGAAGTCGACTCTGATGTTGCCGGAGAAGCGTGGGCCGCAGTCCTCAAGGAAGCAGCTGATCTGGCGTATGTTGGTTACGGCGCATTCCTGATCGAGCCCCCGAAAGAGGTCATGAGCAACCGGGTCTATGACAGGGGCGTGGAGGCGTCGGTCCTCGCCGTGGATCTACTACAGGAGACATCCGACCGCTTCGAGGAGATCGGCGTCGATTTCCATGGTGTCCTTCACGAGGCCGTCTATCGTGTCCACCGTTCGAACATGAGCAAGTGCGATCCACATACAGGTGAGCCGATCCGCGATCCCGACACCGGGAAGATCCTGAAAGGGCCTCACTATGAGCCGCCCGTCCTTTGGGACCTTCTGTTCAGTGAAACCCAGTCGCCTGAGGGGCAGTGATGGAAGCGAAGAAGATTTCCGACCGCGCCGACGTGGTCACGCGTCGGACCTACAACCGGCCTCTCAACGAGGACGAGACACGGTTCGAGAC
>SL_7KL_010_BRINEDRAFT_10001017_pt1 | contig 13383 bp, 16 predicted proteins | sample SodLak_010_BRINE_FD_10663 | JGI IMG/M metagenome (IMG submission 10663)
CGTGTGTTGCGTCTGACTTCGTGACACACAATTGGCTTTGGGTTAGACAACATCCGGGCGGGTCCTCGACCCGTACTGGAGCTGATGAGCATGGCCGAGAACAGTCGTGGGACCGACCGGGCGGGACGGCGCAAGAAGCGCTTCCTGTCGCCGTCGGAGAAGTACGAGATCTGGCTGCAGCTGGTCCGCCAGGAGATGACGATGGCGGAGGCTGCGGAGCGGTGGCAGGTGGATCGCTCCACGGTGATGCGGATCCGCACGGTCGCCAAGGAGGGGGCGCTGGCGGCGTTGGCGGCGTCCAAGCCTGGGTCGGCAGCCAAGCAGCGCGACTACGAGCTCGAGGCGGCCAAGGCCGAGATCACCCGGCTGTCGGAGGCGCTGAAGGAGATGGCGGTCCGTCTCACGGTGGTGGAGGGAAAAGAGCGTTGGGGCTGAGTGGCCGGGTTCCACGACGTGTGGACGCGGCCACCAAGACCGGACTGCTCGAGCTGATCGACGAGGCGGTCGCCGGCGGCTGGAACGTGCGTGGTGCGTGCCGGCTGCTGGAGCTGAACGAGACGCGGGCGTGGCGGTGGCTGGCCCGCCGTGAGCGCGATGAGCTGGATGACCGGCCGTCGGGTGGCAGCCCGGTCCACGGGCTTCTCGAGCACGAGGCCGAACAGATCGTGGCGCTGTTCCACGAGTGGGGCGAGGTCGACCGTTCGCATCGCAAGCTCGCCCACCGTGGCTCGTACCTTGGCCGGGTGTGGGTGTCACCGTCGTCGGTTCGACGTGTTCTCGCAGCTCAGGGGCTGGTTCTGCGTGCTCCGCCACGTCTGGGCCGTAGCCAGCGGCGGCCGTTCCCGGAGTGGGCGGACTACCGGCCGAACTCGATCTGGGTGTACGACACAACGCACTTCCCGAGAGCCGGGATGGCGGTGACCGTGATCGAGGATCTGATCTCGCGCAAGTGGATCGCGCACATCGTCTCGGCCGAGGAGACCTCGACCCAGATCGAGATCGTGTTCACCGACGCGCTCGAAGCCGAAGGGTTGCTCGCTGCAGTCGAGGCCCGAGCCGACGGGCTGGTCCCAGTCGATGTCGACGACGAGGCCCGACCGGTCCTGCTCGCGGTGTCGGACAACGGTCCGCAGATGACCTCCGGCTCGACCCGGGAGTTCATGGCGCTGGCCGCGATCGCTCAGCACTTCGGACGGCCCGGCACACCGACCGATCAGGCCTGGATCGAGAGCTTCTTCGGCCACCTCAAAGTCGAGTGGCCCCACCTGCTCGCGATCTCCGACCCGGCCGTACTCCGCGCCGAGCTCGCTGTCCGTCGCCAGCACTATAACGGCGTGAGATTGCACCAAGGGCTCGGCTATGTCTGCCCCGACGACGAGCACGAAGGACGTGGCCGAGCGATCCGCAAGGCCCGCCAGGCCGGCCTCGAACAGGCCCGCATCGCACGGCTTGCCTGGCACCGCAGCACCCGGCAACATCACCCTCACACCGGACCCGCCGATGTTGGCTAACAAATCGCCAATCTGTGTCGTTGAGTCAGACACACGTCAGCAGTGTGCTGCCAGAACCCAAACGCCCGGCACCAGTCGCCTCATGCCTGCCACCGACCTGTTCGTCACCCTCACCGCTGCAGCCGCGCTACTCACCTGCTGTCTGGCAGCCGGCTGGCTGACCGACCGTGACCGGCTGCTGTCCGCAACCCGCCGGTGGCGCCTGCCGGCGGCGGTCGCCATCACCGCCACCGCGACCGGCGGCAGCCTCTACTACTCCGAGATCGCCGGCTACCTGCCCTGCCTGCTCTGCTGGCTGCAGCGCGCCGCGATGTACCCACTCCCCTTCCTGCTGCTTGCCATGCCGCGACGGCCACAGCTGCTGCGCCCTGCCGCCATCAGCCTCGCCGGCGGCGGCCTTGCCCTCGCTGTCGTCCACTACGCCATCCAGTGGTTCCCCACCAGCCTCGGTGCCGCCATCTCCTGCAGCTCCTCCGCCCCCTGCACCGCCGCCTACCTCTGGCAACACGGCTTCATCTCCATCCCCTTCATGGCCGCTATCGCCTTCGCCGCCACCCTCGCCCTCCTCGCCGCCGACCATAAGGACCGCACATGAGTATCGAGAAGATCTTCGCCGCCGGCACCCTCGCCTTCGCCGCACTGGCCATATGGGTGTTCTTCCTCGCCGACGGCCCACCCCCTGCACCAGAAGACGACCTGCCCGCCGCCACCGTCGACGGGGCCGCGCTGCAGCCCGCAGACGACCCGCAGAACGACCCGGCGGTCGGCCAACCCGCCCCACGTATCGACGGGTACGGCGCCGACAGGCAGCCGGTCACCCTCGCCGACAGCGGACCTGCCATCCTGGTGTTCCTCGCCCACTGGTGCCCGATCTGCCAGGACGAGGTGCCCGAGCTGCGCGACTGGTACACCAGCTACGACGGTGACGTGCAGCTCGCCGCCATCGCCACCTCCCTCCAACCCTCCCGCAGCAACTACCCGGCCTCCTCCTGGCTGGAGCGGGAACGATTCACCGTACCCACCGTCTACGACACCGACGGCACCGTCGAACAGGCCTACGGCATCACCGCCTACCCCGCGTTCGTTCTCATCGACCGCGACGGCAACGTCACCGCACGCCTCGAAGGTGCCGTTCCCACCGACACCCTCGACGCGATCGCCGCAGACCTGGGCCACTGACGGACCTGCTGGCACCGGCACACCACCCCGCACCGTCCCCGGTGACCTGGAGGGACCATGCACGTCCGTATCGCACTGCTCGCCACCGCCGCACTGGCCGCCGCCTGCCTGCCAACGTTCGAAACACCGGACGTCACCGAACCACATGACGGTAGCGAGAACGACGACACGCAGACCGCAGGTGCACCCGGCAACCTCGACGACGTCCCCGAACTGGCGGTCACCACCCACGGGAACGAACCACGCCGGCAGCTGCGCCGCACCTTCACCGACGGGGACAGATGGACCACCGAACTGACCATCGATGAGCAGACCGCCCTGTCACTCAACGGGGAGGAACGCCCCAACCTCCCTGCACCCCGCGTCACCCTCGAAGTGACCACCGAGGTGGTCCGCACCGGTGACGGCTGGGCGGAACTGGCCCGCACCGTCACCGACACCGACCTGGCCGGCGGGCAGCTGCACGACGAGGACCTCGACGCCCGCCGACAACTGCTCACCACCATCTCCGACGTGACCGAGACCGTACTGCTCACCGACCGGGGGCAGGTGGTGACCCGCTCCTTCGACACCGCTGGCACCCAGAGCGCCATCGACCGGTACCGCCAGTACGTCCCCACCCAGCACAGCATCGACATCCCCCTGCCGGAAGACGCGGTCGGGCCCGGGGCGCTCTGGTCGGTGACCACCGACGCGGTCCGTAACGGTGTGCCGCTGCGGCTGAACACCAGCTACACGCTGGAAACGGTCGACGGGGACACAGCCGTGCTGTCCGCTACCACCGACGCCGTCCACCGGGACGACACCGCCGACCTGGACACCGACCCGCCCGGTACCGGCGGAGTTGATGTACACGTGACCGGCGCGGTCCTCGCCGGCGCCACCGAACTGCACATCGACCTGTCCGACCCGGCGGCGGACCGCTACTCCCAGCTGCTGTCCGGCCCGCTGTCGGTCACCTTCGAAACCGGCGGCGAAGATCCGCAGGACGCAGAGCTGGGTCTGGAGGTGCAGATCGCTGGCGGGCAGCCGCTCAACACCACAGAGGACGGGGACGGCCACGACGGGCCGGCCGGCTGACCTGCCGCCCAGGCCATGCCCCCACACCGGCAAGCGCTGAAGTTGCATCACCTGGACGTGGGGTGGGTGGCGACCACGTGCCCGGTTGCCGCCAGCCGTTTGCAGGTGCACCGTCACCTCCATGCCCGCTCCCCCAATCACCGTCTCCGTCGCCGGCACCAGCTCGCCGCTGCACCACATCGACCGTCGTTGTGGTGGCAGCACGGCACGGTGGGAGGCGGCAGTGGACGCAGGACGTTGCCTGGTCGCCTACGAAGGGTCGAAGCCGGTGGGCTACCTGGTCTGGTCTGGCGCTGCCGGTGAGGGGACACAGGTGCTCGAGATCGTGGCACTCCGGGTCGTTCCCGACCGGTGGGAACGGAAGGTCGGCGACCGGCTTGTCACCACGCTTCGCGACCGGGTCGGCCCGTATGTGGAGCTGCTCATCGTCCACATCGACAAGCGCGACCTGGAACGGCGCCACCGGTGGCGCCGCCACGGCTGGTGGGTAGAACCCTGCCGGCGCACACCGCCGGGGATGCTGCGTCTCGCCGACGTTGCCGACCGGCGCCGCACGCCCCGCTGACAGCGCAACGCGCCGACCGTCCGGTCGGCGCGTTGTCATGTCGTCTCTTAGCCGGCCAGCGCCGGTTCCGGGCGGGCGGCCAGGAACGCTCGCAACTGCTGCTGCACCTCGTCGAACGGCCCGTCGTTATCGGCCCGCAGATGGAAGTGCGGGTAGTCGTCCAGGTTTGTTTCGCTCGGATGGGTCAGTGACGCCGGGGTAGGTGGCGCGCCGTCTCTGGCGAGCAGCCGGGCGCGCTGCACCGCAGGTGACACGTCGAGGCGGAACAGCGTCATCCCCAGCGCCAACGCAGCATCCGCCTCGTTGGGGAACCGCACGTCGGTGAACAGTACCGACCGGCCGTCCAGCATCGCAGCGATCGCGGGGCGGACCGCCCGCTGGATCCAGTAGTTCGGATCCTGCCGTCGGCGGCAGTCGGTGCCGTGATACTGCAAGATCTCTCGCAGCAGCGGCTGCTCTTCNGCGGGAAGTTCGTCCCTGCGGTGCGCATCCCACACCGAGAGGCGTGTCAGTGGTGCACGGCCGAACCGGTCGGCATACCACCGGCCGTCACTACTGGGGATATCGAACCGGTCTGCGGCCTCGTTGACGAACAGCTCGGCACGCCCATCGACAGCGGTCCACAGGTTGCAGGTCGTTGACCTCTTCCTTCAACGCTGCGGCGAACGAGCCGTGCAGCGGTCCGGTGCGGCCGCGTGCCTCCAGCAGCGCCAACCCATGCGAGTCCTTACCCGATCCTTGCTTGCCGGACATCGCGAGGGCGTCCACCTGCCCGCCCGCGACCAGTTCGGCGGCGTGGGTCGCATCACACGTGCTGATGCCGTAGCGGGCTGCGGCGCCAGCAATTGTGGTGTTCTCCATAGGTCCTCCTCGTCTGCCGTCACCGTCGCCGCGGCGTCCCGGTCGCCAACGGCGACTCCTCCACCGTGCGACACACGACCGTGACGCCACAGGGGCACCNAGCTGGGACCGGGATGCCTCCGCCACGACGTAGGGGACGGTGACAGACATGCACACCTCTCCCCCGCCTCCACAACAGCTCGCCGACGTTGCCGCAGAACATGGTGTCGTCCCTGTCACCCGTGTCGACCGTCGCCGCTCAACCCAGCACGTCTGGTATGTCACCGGGCATCCGCGAGGGCCTGCGACGCTGAAGTGGTATCAGTATGGGCCCCGGCCGGAGGAGGCGGCCGCGCTGCGGGCATTCGCCACCGCAGACCTCCCCGTCCCGGACGTGTTTGCGTCCGGGAACGACCCACATCCGCACCTGCTGGCAGCGTTCCTCCCGGCAGATCCGATGCCGCCTCGGGCTGCCGCACGGTGGTTTCCGGCTGCGATGCGGCTGGCGGCGGGTGTTGCCGACAGTGATGTCCAGCTGCCGGCGCTGACCGCTGCAACCGACCTGCAGGTCAAGGCTGCGCTCGAGTCGTTGCACGACGCCGGGTTGGGGGTGCCGGACCCGACGGCGCTCTACCAGCTCGGGCCGGACGGGGATCTGCTGCCGGCACATGGGGCGTTCCGCCCGGCGAACGTGCTCCCGGTCGGCGGGCAGCTGCATCTGCTCGGCCCGTCCGGCTTCGCAGCCAGCCCGGGCCGGGATGCGGGGTTCTGGGTGATCCACGCGTGCGACGATCCGACCGATCTGCTTGAGCTGGACCGGTGGGTGCGGCAGGCAGCGGCGCTGTCAGGCACGGCACACGCTGACGTGCTCTGGTGGGCGGGTGTCGGCCTGCTGGTGTATGCCGCTGCCGGCTGGCGGCGGGAACAGGTTGGCGCAGATGAGGTTGCCGCCCTCATCGCTGCTGCCCGGCGGGTGCTGCGCTGGTAGTTGCTGTCAGCCGAACTTGGCCGGACCGCAGTTCTGTCGCGAAGGGAACGCGGCTCCCGATCAGGCATGCGTTGCGGTCCGCCCGCCCCGAAAGGGCCACGCAGACCTCACCGATGCAGGAACCACGCATCACACGCTGCTGCCACACCTACCCGGCCACGTCGACGACGGTGACGGTCATCGACGTGCCGGCGGGGGCGGTGAACGTCACCGTCTCGCCGGCCTGCGCACCGATCAGCGCCTGCCCCATCGGGGAGTCGGGGGTGCAGATCTCCGCATCGGTGCCTGGCCGTTCATACCGGGTGGCCAACAGGAACGCCTCCTGGTCGCCGCCGCCGAAGTCGATGGTGACCAGTGACCCGGCTCGGACCAGCCCAGCGGGTGTGTCGTCCACGTCGAGCACTTCCGCGTCGTGGAGGAGCTGCTGCAGCTCGGCGATGCGCCGTTCAGCCTTGTCCTCATCTTCGGTGACGGCCCAGTAGTCGGCGTTCTCCGTCAGCGGCCCGTTCGCGCGGGCTTCCTGCTTCATCTGGGCGAACCGTGGCCGGCCCTCGGTGATCAGGGTGTGCAGCTCGCTAGACAACGCGTCGAATGCTTCACGGGTCAGTTGGGGGGTGGTTGCGGTAGCCATCGGACAGCCTTCTGCGGTCACAGCGAACCGCCGCGATCTGCGGCGGAGAATGACACGGTGTCCGCTTCGTTCACACCGGCAAGTAGGCGGATACCTGCCTCCATCCCGCACGGGCCACTGTGGCGTCTATGGACGTTTCGGATCGCGGTAACACCACGCTGCAGCCACAGCACGAACCGGCTGGCTGGCGGTCGCTGCAGCAGGTGTTGCCGGCGTTCGACTTCGGGTTGCTGTTCATGTTGATGGCGGCGATCACCACCGTCCGGTTCGGCCCAAGCTGGCCGACCTACCCTATTGGTGCCTACCTCGCAAGTTTCGCGGCGACGAGCGTGCTGCTCATCCTCGCCTACTATCTCGCCGGCCTCTACGACCTCTCCCCCCGGCTGGGGGCGCCACCTGCCGGCGCGAAGATCCTGTCCGCTTCCGCCGTTGCCGTCGGCGTATGGGCTGCCTTCCAGCTGTCCGGTAGTGCACTGATGGGCGGCGCCGATACCCGGCCGTTGCCGATGCCGCTGGGCAACATGGCCGCCGTGTTGCTGTCNGGCAGTGCGCTGGTTGCAGGCAGGCATCGGCTGGTCCGCAAGCTGCGGGACCGGTGGGCCGGACCGCCGCGTCTGCTGCTGCTCGGGTCAGCGGAGGCGACCGCGGCTGCACGTGCGGGCCTGGCTGACGATCCGACGGTGCTGGTGGTCGCCGAGACCGACACGCCCGGGTCGGTCATCGCCCTGTCCGCAGACGCTGCGGTGACCGATGTGCTCNTCCTCGACGGGGTCCATCTCGACCGGTGTTTCCCCGAGCCGCTCTCGACGTTGGAGGTAGCCGGAGTCACCGTCCTCCGCCAGTTGACGACGACACACGCCCTTCTCGGTATCCAGCGGATCCGGGAGGTCGGTGGTCTGCCATTCGTGCTGCTGCGGTTCCAGACGGTGCCCCGGTCCCAACGCCGCTTCAAACGGGGGTTGGAGCTGCTGGTGCTCACCGCCACCCTGTGGCTGTGGCTGCCGCTGCTGGCCGCCACTGCCCTCTACGTCCGTGCGGTTGCCGGCAGTCCGGTGCTCTACCGACAGAACCGGGTCGGCCAGGCGGGACAGATATTCACCGTGGTGAAGTTCCGGACGATGGTGCCGGATGCGGAGGTGGGCGGACCGCAGCTGTCGTTCGACGGTGACGTCCGGGTGGTGCCCGGCTGCAGGTGGCTACGCACCTCCCGGCTGGACGAGCTTCCGCAGCTTTTCAACATCTTGGGGGGCACGATGTCGCTGGTGGGGCCGCGGCCGGAACGGCCCGAGCTGATCCCTGAGCTGGAAGCGCAGCTGCCCGGCTACGACCGGCGCCACGAGCTTCCTCCCGGCCTCACCGGGCTCGCCCAGGTGCACGGACGATACGCCACCGGGGCGCGCTACAAGCTCGGTTACGACCTGCAATACCTGTCCTCCTGGTCGGTGTGGTTGGAGTTGTCCATCCTGGCCCGGACCCTCTGGGTGATGCTCACCCGCCGGCTTTGAGGCCTGCTGCCCGATCGCATAGGTGCGGCACAGTCTCCGCTGGAGGTGGCTATGCGTGTCGCAGCGATCGGTGATCTATCCGGCTATCACGTCGGGCTGGTCCGGGAGCTGGAACGGCTGGGGGTGGTGTTCAACGACCGGGAGCAGCCGACCGATGTGGCCTGGTGGCCTGACGATCTGGAGGTCATCCAGGTCGGCGATGTGGTGCACAAGGGGCCGTTCTCTGAGCTGGCGTTGGCGATCGTCGCCGAGGTGCTCCTGCCAACTGGCCGTTACGTGCAGCTGGTGGGGAACCACGAGCTGCAGTATCTCGGTGGGCAGGATTTCTGGCGGCCGCGTCTCGCAGCCGGGTTCGACACGCTGTTGCAGGACCTGCGTGACGCTGACGCATTGCAGCTAGCGGCGGCGGTCCGCCACCCTGACGGGTCCCAGACGCTGCTGACCCACGCGGGGATGACCCCGCCAGTCGCTGATGCGGTCGCTGCCGCTGCCGGCTGTGTTGCCGGGGAGCTGGATGCGGCGACCGCGGCGGAGCTGGTGAACCGGTGGGACGAGCCGGCGTGGTGGCGGGCAGCGGGGCTGATGTTGGGAGATCACCACACTGAGCCGGGGGTGGTGTGGGCCGAGGCCTACATCGAGCTGCACACCCCGTGGGTGCGCCGCGCAGCCGACGGACACCCCCCGGCGTTCGACCAGGTGCACGGGCATACGGTGCCGCTGGCCACCCAGGTGGGGAAGCCCCACGGGGTGATACCGCCCGAACTTGCCGACCACACGGTGAGGGAGACCGACACCCGTCATCTGGTGACCACGCTCCCGGGACCCTCGGCGCGCACACTGGCGGCGATCGATCCGGGCGCCAACAGGCGGCACGAACGCCATCCGGTTGCCCGGGTGCTGGACGGCACGAGGGTGTGGTGACAGTGGCAGGTGACCGTCCGAGAGGGACTGTCACCTACTGCACGGCTGTCGGGCTGCGTGACGCTGCCAGCAGATGCACTGACAACACGCCTCAGACCCGCACCCTCAGCCTCACCGGCCGACACGGAGTTGCAGATGTTCGAACGGTTCACCGACCGCGCACGACGCGTCATCGTCCTCTCCCAGGGCGAAGCTCGCGAGCTGAACCACAACTACATCGGGACCGAGCATCTGCTGCTCGGGCTGATCACCGAGAACGACGGTATCGCCGCCAAGGCGTTGGGGCGGGCCGGAGTGGAAGAGGACCAGGTACGTGCATCCTGTGTGGAGATGGTCGGCCGAGGTGAGAAGAAGCCCGAAGGCCACATCCCCTTCACCCCACGGGCGAAGAAGGTCCTCGAGCTGGCGTTGCGGGAAGCGTTGCAGCTGGGGCACAACTACATCGGCACCGAGCATCTACTGCTCGGGCTGCTCCGGGAAGGGGACGACGGGGTCGCCTCCCGGGTACTGTCGTCGTTCTCCATCGAACCGAACGAGATCCGGCGCCACACGCTACATCTGCTGTCGGACGGGGATGGGGACAGCGACCGGACAGCCGCCGGGGTTGGCGCCCGGACCCGCGGTTCCGGCGGGGGTGACGCCAACGGGTCGAAGCTGCTGGACACCCACGGGCGGAACCTGACACGCGCGGCAGCCGACGGCAAGCTTGACCCGATGGTGGGCCGCGACCAGGAAGTGACCCGGGTGATGCAGGTCCTTTCACGCCGGACGAAGAACAACCCGGTGCTGGTCGGAGAACCGGGGGTCGGCAAGACCGCGATCGTCGAGGGTCTTGCACAGCGTATCGTCGAGGGGGATGTGCCGACGTTGCTGGCAGACAAGCTGGTGTATGTCCTCGATATGGGTTCGCTGGTGGCAGGTGCCCGTTACCGGGGCGACTTCGAGGAGCGGCTGAAGAAGGTCACCAAGGAGGTAACCGACCGGGGTGACATCATCCTGTTCGTCGACGAGATCCACACACTGGTCGGTGCCGGCGCGGCTGAAGGTGCGATCGACGCGTCCAACATCCTCAAGCCGATGCTGGCGCGTGGCGAGCTCCAGGTCGTCGGTGCGACCACGCTGGACGAGTACCGCAAGCATGTGGAGAAGGATGCGGCCCTGGAACGGCGGTTCCAGCCTATCGAGGTGGAGGAACCGTCGGTGGCCGACGCCATCAAGATCATCGAAGGGGTGCAGGACGAGTATGCGACCCACCATAGGGTCGTCTACTCCCCTGAGGCTGTGGCTGCGGCGGTGACCTTGTCCGACCGGTATGTGTCCGACCGGTTCTTGCCGGACAAGGCGATCGACCTGATCGATGAGGCCGGGTCGCTGCTGCGCATCCGGGCGATGTCTGCCCCGACAGAGCTCAAGGAGGTGAAGCGGGAGCTGGAACAGGTCCGTGCACAAAAGACTGCGGCGGTAGAGGGTCAGGACTTCGATGTGGCCTCAGAGCTGCGGGAGCGGGAGAAGGCGCTGTCGGACCAGAAAGACGGGTTGGAGACGGCATGGCGTGCGGCAGATGAGGAGACGCTGCCGGTCGACGAGGACACGATCGCGGAGGTGATCTCCTCCTGGACGGGGGTGCCCCTGTCGCGGCTGACGGAGGAGGAGACCGCCAGGCTGCTGCGGATGGAGTCGGAGCTGCACCAGCGCATCGTCGGCCAGGATCAGGCGGTCACTGCGGTGTCCCGTTCGATCCGGCGGACACGGGCGGGGCTGAAAGATCCGAAGCGGCCGTCCGGCTCGTTCATCTTCCTCGGCCCTTCCGGGGTGGGCAAGACCGAGCTGGCCAAGACGTTGGCCGAGTATCTGTTCGGTGACGAGCAGGCGCTCCTCCATCTCGACATGTCGGAGTACATGGAGAAGCACACCGTCGCCAGGCTGGTCGGCTCACCTCCCGGGTATGTCGGCTATGACGAGGGTGGGCAGCTGACAGAGAAGGTGCGCCGCCGGCCGTTCTCCGTGGTGCTGTTCGACGAGGTGGAGAAGGCGCATCCGGACGTGTTCAACGCGTTGCTCCAGATCCTGGAGGATGGACGTCTTACCGACGCGCAGGGCCGCGAGGTCGATTTCAAGAACACGGTGGTGATCATGACCTCGAACCTGGGCACCCGGAACTTGGCCCGTCAGACGGTCGGGTTCGCCACCGAAGGGGATGAGGGGTCGTCCTACGAGCGGATGCGCAGCCAGGCGGACGAGGAGCTGAAGAAGCATTTCCGTCCCGAGTTCCTGAACCGGATCGACGAGACGGTCGTGTTCCACCAGCTGTCGCTTGACGAGGTAACCGACATCGTCGACATGATGGTCGCCCGGGTCCGTTCCCAGTTGGAGGAACGGAACATCGATCTGGAGTTGACGGCGGCCGCTCGCCGCTGGCTGGCGGAGAAGGGTTACGACGCCGACATGGGTGCACGTCCGCTGCGGCGCAGCATCCAGCGGGAGTTGGAGGACCGGCTGTCGGAGGAGCTACTGGAGGGGAGGGTGCCTGACGGGCAGCTGATCGTCATCGACGCGGACGGGGACAGGTTGACGTTCACGCCGGTGCACACTCCGGAGAACCCGTCGGAGGTGCCTGGCAGCTGCGGGGAGCCGAACGGTCAGTGACCGTACCACACCCCGCCGAGCCGGCTTCGTGCCACCTGGTCAGTGTGCTGCGGCGGCCGGCTCTACTGTGAGCTGCACTCTGCCGGCCCGCGGCGGGGGCCACACCCGCAGGCGTGCGGTCCCCACCAGCTGCGTTTCGGGGATGTAGCCGATACTGGTTCGGGAGTCCGCAGAGTTCGCCCGGTTGTCGCCGAGGAAGAACACGTGCCCGTCGGGGATGACTGCCGGTCCGAACCCGGCCACATCGGTCGAACCGAGATAGGGTTCGTCGATGCGGACCCCATCGACATACAGGGCACCGGAGGGGCGCAGCTCAACTTCTTCCCCTCCGAAGGCAACCGCCCGTTTCACATAGTCGAAGCTGTCTTCGCCAACCAGACGGGACACGACGGTGCGGTCAGGATGATATCCGGTGGTGAACACGAGAACGTCGCCGCGGTTCACACCGAAGAACTGGTGGCTGATCTTGTCAACGACGATGCGGTCCTCGATCTGCAGCGTTGGTTCCATCGAGCTGGACGGGATGTAGAACACCTGGACGACGAAGCNGCGGAGCAGCAAGGCGAGCACCACACTCACGAGCACGAGGAGGGGCAGTTCGCGGAGCAGGCGGGACGGCATGCTGCCCATCGTGCGGTGGCAGGTGGGTGCTGCCAGCAGCTACGACAGGCTGTAGACCGCGTCGATACGGCCGAGGGTGTCCGCGTCCCACACGGCCCCGATCGCGCCGGTGCGGACCTTCCACACGATCCGCAGGTGCCGACCGTGGCGGGCGAGGCTGAGCCGTTCGAACCGGCGGCAGGGGGCGTCCCACCCGGCCGGAAGCGGCCCGGAGATCACGTGTGCGATGCGATGCTGGCAGTCGAGTTCCACTATCGCCTCGCCAAGATGTACCCGCAGCATCCGGCCTCCCCTGACCCGTGGAGACGGTGCCCGGCGGGAGCGGCTGTCAACCGGCTGCGTGCATCCCGGCGGCAGGGTGCGACGGTCATGGGGAGGAGGTCACAGTGCAGCGACAGCGGCGGAGACAGCGGCGGTGGGATGTTGCGGCAGGTGCCGCAGGTGCGGTGTCGCTGCTTGCAGGTGTGGGGGCAGGGTGGCGTTGGCTGTATCCGCGGGTGGAGGGCTGGCTGGTGGGGCGCGCCTCCGGGCCGGATGGGGCGGCGACGGTGGAGTTGGAGGATGCGCTGGTGGTCGGCTTGTTGGAGACGGACGAGCTGTTCGCGATCCAGGTGTATGCGCACGGGTTCACCGCCCGGATGTCGGATGTGGGGGTGGATCGGCGGACGCAGGAGGCGGTCCACGAGCTGCAGCTTGACCCGTATGTGTTGTCGGAGGAGGCGCGGGAGCGTCTGCGGCTGTGGTTTGACACGCGGGAGCCGTTGACCGGTCGTCTGGAGCTGGTGGTGTCCGGTGGGGTGGAAGATCTCGCGTCGCTGTGGCTGCGGGATGGTGACGGGGTGGAGATGCGGTCTTTCGGGCCGGGTTCGGAACGGGGGCAGGCGGCACCCTGAGGT
>SL_7KL_010_BRINEDRAFT_10001018_pt1 | contig 13383 bp, 12 predicted proteins | sample SodLak_010_BRINE_FD_10663 | JGI IMG/M metagenome (IMG submission 10663)
AGGTGTCATGCCCGCGCCCGGCCATGCCGATCACGTCGTTGACCTGCACCTCGCGGCAGGCGCGCACGCACAGCCCGCACTGGATGCAGGCGTCAAGGTTCACGCGCATGGCGACATGGCTGTCATCCAGCAGCGGGATGCGGTCGCGCTCCAGTTTCGGAAACCGGCTTTCGGTGACGCCGTTCGCCGCGGCCATGTCCCACAGATGGGCAGAGCGGTCGTGCGCGACCTCCTGCTTCGGCTGGTCGGCGACCAGAAGCTCCACCACCATCTTCTGCGCGGCCTTCGCGCGGGCCGAGGCGGAATGCACCACCATCCCGTCCTGCGGCTCGCGGATGCAGCTTGCGGCCAGCACCCGCTCGCCCTCGATCTCCACCATGCAGGCGCGGCAGTTGCCGTCCGGGCGATAGCCCGGCGCGGGCTTGTGGCACAGATGCGGGATTACCAGCCCGCGCCCGTTGGCGACCTCCCAGATGGTCTCGCCGGGCCGGGCGGTGACCTCCTTGCCGTCGAGGGTGAAGGTGATGGTGTCGGTTTTGGTGTCAGCCATCGGTTCAGTCTCCGAATATCGTTCAGGGCAACTCCCGGCCCGGGACGGCGCCGGAGCGCGCGCGGGTGGGTGGGTGGGCGCGCGATCCGGCGGAGTCCCGGGCCGGGGGCTCTAGCGGACCTCGTCGGGGAAGTGTTTCATGGTCAGCAGGATCGGGTTCGGCGCCGCCTGGCCCAGCCCGCAGATCGAGGCATCGACCATGGTCTGGCACAGCTCTTCCAGCAGCGGCTGGTCCCAGGCTTCGGCCTGCATCAGCTTCACTGCCTTCTCGCAGCCCGACCGGCAGGGCGTGCACTGCCCGCAGCTTTCATCCTCGAAGAATCGCAGCATGTTCAAAGCCGCCGCCCGCGCGCTGTCCTGATCCGACAGCACCACCACGGCGGCCGAGCCGATGAAGCTGCCATGCGGTTGCAGCGTGTCGAAGTCCAGCGGCACGTCGTCCAGCGATGCCGGCAGCAGCCCCGAAGACGGCCCGCCGGGCTGATACGCCTTCAGTTCGTGCCCCTCGGCCATGCCCCCGGCGGCGTCGATCACATCGCGGATGGTGGACCCGGCGGGCAGCAGGTAGACGCCGGGCTGCGCGACCCGGCCGCTGACCGAGTAGCTGCGCAAGCCCTTGCGCCCGTTCAACTCGGTGCCGGTCAGCACCTCTGGCCCCTCGCGGCAAACACGCGCCACCCAGTGCAGGGTTTCCACGTTATGCACCAGCGTGGGGCGGTCGAAGATCCCCACCTGCGCCACATAGGGCGGGCGGTGACGGGGCAGGCCGCGCTTGCCCTCGATCGATTCGATCATCGAGGATTCCTCGCCGCAGATATAGGCGCCCGCGCCCCGGCGCAGGTCGATGTATCCGGGCGTGATGATCTCGGCCGCTTCCAGCGCGGCAATCTCCTCGGCCAGGATATGCAGCACCGCCGGATATTCGTCGCGCATGTAGATGAAGCACTTTTCGGCCTCGACCGCCCAGGCGGCGATCAGCATTCCCTCCAGCATCAGATGCGGCACGCGCTCCAGATAGTAGCGGTCCTTGAAGGTGCCGGGCTCGCCCTCGTCGCCGTTCACGGCCAGGTAGCGCGGGCCGGGATTGGCGCGCACGAAGCCCCATTTCTTGCCTGACGGGAAGCCCGCGCCGCCCAGCCCGCGCAATCCGCTTTCCAGCACCTTTTCCTGCACGGCTTCCCAATCGCCGCCTTCACGCAGCGCCAGCAGCGCGTCATAGCCGCCTGACAGCCGATAGGATTCCAGCCGTTCGTAATCCGGGATCACCGGGTGGAAATCTCCGGCGGCGATGGTTTCGGCGATGTTTTCCGGCGTGGCGTGATCCACATGGCGGTGGCCGATCTCCACAACCGGCGCGGTGTCGCACCGGCCCATGCAGGGCGCGCGCAGCACGCGCACCCTGGACGGGTCATGCCCGGCCTCCAGTGCTTGCTTCAGCGCCTGCGCCCCGGCCAGTTCGCACGACAGCGAATCGCAGACACGGATGGTCAGGTCCGGGGGCGGGGTCTCGCCTTCCTTAACAAGGTCGAAATGCGCGTAAAAGCTCGCATCCTCCCAGACCTCGGCCATGGAAAGGCGCATCTCATGCGCCAGCGCGCGCAGGTGGGCGGCGGACAGATGGCCGTAGTGGTCCTGAATCAGATGCAGGAATTCGATCAGCAGGTCGCGGCGGCGGGGCCGGTCGCCCAGAAGCGCCTGCACCTCTTCCAGCGCCTGGTCGTCGTACTGGCGGCCCTTTGGAGTGCGCCGTCCGCGCCCGCGCCCCGACTTCCAGACTCCGCTGCCTTCATCCAACGCCATCGCCCCGGCTCCCTGCTGTCGCTGCGTTTCTGGTATACAATGTAACGGGTCGTTTCTGCGGCGGTCAATATTGATGATCCGTGATTTGATAGGCAAAGGCTATCAAAGCCTGCGCTGGTATCCGATTGGTCGGTGACGCGCAACCCGTCTGTCGCTATTCCTTGGAGATGGTTTCGCCCAAGGATTGTATTGTGAACCCTACCCTGACGGCCGCAGGCGTTGCGCTTGCCACGTGCATTGCCGTGCCGGGGCTCGCCGATACCCGTACGCTGAGCGGGCAGGTCACCTATGCCGAGTGGATCCTGTTGCCCGAGGGCAGCGTGCGGATGGTGGAGGCGCATGACGCCGACGAACGGCTGCTGACCACCCTGCGCGCGCCGACCGACGGCGCGCAGGTGCCGCTGCAGTTCGCGCTGGACGTGCCCGCCGACACGTTGCTGACCGTGCACAGTGCAGAGGTCATCGCCGCAAGGATGAAGACCCCGGAATAGCAGGGTGGCGGCAGCTTCAGGCGCCCTGCAAAGCGATTTGCGCCGGATCAAGGCGCGCGGCCTTGCAATCCCCCATGCTGCGCCAAGGTGAAAGGGCAGGGGCCGCGCGCCCCGCCACGGCTTTGACAGGGGAAAACAGATGTTCGACTTCGAAGGAAAGACCGCCATTGTCACCGGCGCCGGGTCCGGGATCGGTGAGGCCATTGCGCTGGAACTCGCCGCCTCGGGCGCCTTCGTGGTGGTCAGCGATGTGGATGAACACGCCGCCAACCGCGTGGTCGCCACCATCATGGACCGGGGCAAGCGGGCCGCCGGTTTCGCCGCCGATGTCTCCGACCCGGACGCGGTGGAACGCATGGTCAAGTTTGCCGAAGCCGAAGGCGGCGCGCTGCATCTGGCGGTGAACAACGCCGGGATCGGGGGTCCGCAGCGCCCGGTGGGCGAATACCCGCTGGACGGCTGGCGGCAGGTGATCGACGTGAACCTGCACGGCGTCTTCTACGGCATGCGCTACCAGATCCCGGCCATGGAACGCGCGGGGGGCGGGGCGATCGTCAACATCGCCTCGATCCTGGGCTCGGTCGGGTTCGCCAATGCCTCGGCCTATGTCGCCGCCAAGCACGGGGTGGTCGGGCTGACCAAGACCGCGGCGATGGAGTATTCGGCCAACGGCATCCGCATCAATTCGGTCGGTCCCGGCTTCATCGAGACACCTTTGCTGGCCAAGAACCTGGATCAGGAAGCGCTGGACGGGTTGGCCTCGCTCCACCCTATCGGCCGCATCGGCACGTCCGAAGAAGTCTCGGCCCTGACCTGTTTCCTGTTGTCGGATCGCGCGAGTTTCATCTCGGGGAGCTATCATCTGGTGGACGGCGCCTACACCGCGCAGTAGATCAGAGCGCGCGATAACCGCCGCAGCGTTCCGACAGGAAGCCCATGACCAAAAAAATGAAACCCTGGGCCACGCCCGTGGCCGAGGTCCTCGCCGATCTGGACTCCAGCGACAAGGGGCTGAGCGCCGACGCCGCCGCGCAGCGGCTGGACCGCCACGGCCCCAACAAGTTGCCCGAGGCCCCGCGCCCCGGGCCGCTGGTGCGGCTTGCGCGGCAGTTCAACAATCTGCTGATCCTGGTGCTGATCGCCGCTGCCGTGATCACCGCGCTTCTCGGCCACTGGATCGACACCGGGGTGATCATGGCAGTGGTCATCATCAACGCGGTCATCGGCTTCGTGCAGGAGGGCAAGGCCGAAGCCGCGCTCGAGGCCCTGCGCGAAATGCTGGCGCCCAGGGCCGCGGTGCTGCGCGATGGCGAACGCCAGACCGTGCCGGGCGCCGATCTGGTACCCGGGGACATCGTGCTCTTGGAGGCGGGCGACAAGGTGCCCGCCGACCTGCGCCTGTTGGAAACCGCCGGCATGACGGTCGAAGAAGCGATCCTGACCGGCGAGTCGGTGCCGGTGCGCAAACGCATCGACCCCGTGGACGCCGACGCCAGCCTTGGCGACCGAAAACCCATGGCTTTCAGCGGCACGCTGGTTGCCGAAGGCACCGGGACCGGCGTGGTGGTCGGCACCGGCGCCGAGACCGAAATCGGCCGCATCAGCACCATGATGGCCACGGTGCAGACGCTGAAGACCCCGCTGATCCGGCAGATGGAGGTGTTTGCGAAATACCTCACCTTCTTCATCATGGTGGTGGCGGGCGCGGTGCTGACCTTCACGCTTGTTCTGCGCGACATGGCCTTCGACGAGGCGTTCATGATCGTCGTCGGCCTGTTCGTCGCGGCGATCCCCGAGGGGCTGCCCGCGGTGCTGACCGTGACGCTGGCCATCGGCGTGCAGGCCATGGCCAGCCGCAACGCCATCATCCGCCGCCTGCCGATCATCGAAACGCTGGGCGCGGTCTCGACCATCTGTTCGGACAAGACCGGCACCCTGACCCGCAACGAGATGATGGTCGCCACCGTGCTGACCGCTGAGGACCGGCTGAAGGTCACCGGCACCGGCTACACCCCCGAGGGCACGCTGGAGCGGGACGGCGAGCAGGTGTCCGCCGATGACCGTCTGTGCGCCATCGCGCGGGTGGCGGCGCTGTGCAACGGTGCGGCGCTGGTGCAGGGGGACAATGGCTGGCGGGTCGAGGGCGACCCGATGGAGGGCGCGCTTCTGGCGCTGGCCGCCAAGCTGGGCGAAGGCATCGACGACCGCCCCCGCCCGCAGGCCGCGATCCCCTTCGACTCGCGCTACCGCTACATGGCGGTGCTGCATGACGGCGTGGCGCTGGTGAAGGGTGCACCCGAGGCGGTGATGGACCGCTGCGCGCAGGCCATGGGCGCCGATGGCCCCGGGGATCTGGACCGCGCCGAATGGGAGCGCCGGGCCGAGGCGGTCGCCAACGACGGCCAGCGCCTGCTGGCGCTCGCGCAGAAACCCCACGACGGGGACGGACTGGAGCATGAGGACCTGCAGGACGGGCTGATCCTGCTGGGCTTTGTCGGCTTGATCGACCCGCCCCGCGAAGAGGCGATCGCGGCGGTGGCCGAGTGTCACAGCGCCGGGATCTCGGTCAAGATGATCACTGGCGACCATTCGGGCACCGCGGCTGCCATCGGCCGCCAGATCGGGCTGACCCGGACCGATGCGCCGCTCACCGGCAATGACATAGACCAGATGGACGACGCCGCGCTGGAAGCGGCGATCCGGCGCACGGATGTCTTTGCCCGCACCTCGCCCGAGCACAAGTTGCGTCTGGTCCACGCGCTGCAGGCCAATGGCGCCGTGGTCGCCATGACCGGCGACGGGGTGAACGATGCCCCCGCGCTGAAACGCGCCGACGCCGGGATCGCCATGGGCATGAAAGGGTCCGAAGCCGCGCGCGAGGCCTCGGATTTCGTACTGGCGGACGACAATTTCGCCTCCATCGCCGAGGCGGTGCGTCAGGGCCGGACGGTCTATGCCAACCTGAAGAAGGTCATCACCTTCCTGCTGCCGGTGAACGGTGGTGAGTCGATCTCGCTGATCATCGCGGTGCTGTTCGGGCTGATGCTGCCGATCACGCCGTTGCAGATCCTGTGGATCAACATGGTCAGTTCGGTGGCGCTGGCCATGGCGCTGGCGTTTGAGCGTGCCGAGCGCGATATCATGCGCACCCCGCCGCGCGACCCGCGCGCGCCGATCCTGACGCGGTTCATCCTGTGGCGTGTGTTCCTGGTCTCGATCCTGTTCGCCATCGGCATCTTTGGGCAGTTCGCGTTGGCGCAGGCGCAAGGCGCGGGGCTTGACGAGGCCCGGACCATGGCGCTGAACACGCTGGTGGCGATGGAGGTGTTCTATCTCTTCTCGGTCCGGTATCGGCGCGGCTGGTCGATCACCTGGGAGGGGGCGAAGGGCACTCCGGCGGTACTGATCGCAGTGGCGCTGGTGGTGGTGCTGCAGGCGATCTTCACCTATGCCCCGTTCATGCAGGCGCTGTTCGACACGGTGGCGCTCAGCCCCTGGCAACTGGCGCAATGCGCGCTGGCTGGCGTGGCGCTGCTGGTGGTGCTGGAAATCGACAAGCACGCAGCCCAGACCTGGAAGAAGCTGGGCGCCGAGGGCGGCAAGGACGCGGAAGTGTGATCCTGCGCGACGGTGGTGGCGACCCCGGAAGGACTCGAACCCTCAACCTGGCGATTAGAAGTCGCCTGCTCTATCCCGTTGAGCTACGGGGCCGCGTGTGGGCTGGACGCCTGTGCTTGCAATAGCGGCGTGGCCGGGGGCGGCGCAACCGCTTTCGCGCCTTCCCGCTTGCGCGGGTCGGTCGCTGCGATAGGGTGACGCCGAAACGAGAAAGGAGCGCCACCATGCAAAACCCCATCGAAGCACGGATCGCCGCGCTTGGTCTTGCCCTGCCCGATGCCCCGGCCCCGGCGGCGAATTACGTGCCTTACGTCCAGAGCGGGGCGTTGCTGTTCGTCTCGGGGCAGATCAGCGCCGGGCCGGACGGGCTGATCACCGGCAAGCTGGGGGCGGACCTGGACCTCGACGCTGGGGTCGAGGCAGCGCGGGCCTGCGCACTGGCGCTGATCGCGCAGGTGCGCGCGGCCTGTGGCGGCGACCTGACGCGCCTGCGCCGGGTGGTCAAACTGACCGGTTTCGTCAACTGCGCCCCCGATTTCACCGACCAGCCGAAGGTCGTCAACGGCGCTTCGGACCTGATGGTCGCAGTGTTCGGCGAAGCCGGGCGCCACGCCCGCGCGGCCGTGGGCGCGCCGTCGCTGCCGCTTGGAGTCGCGGTCGAGATCGAAGGCGTGTTCGAGCTGTCCTGACAGCGCCCCCCCGGGTCGATCGTTTCGGGGCCTACGGCCCACTTGTGAACCGGCCAGCCGGGAGCCGCAGGAATGGGCCCCTTCAGGGCGCGACGGTAAAGCAGGTCCGCTGGCGCGCGGCGATCCGGCGGCAGGCCATTTCCGCTTCATCGCGGGTCAGGCCCGCGAAGCTGGCCTCGAACCCCCCGCCCGCCTGACGCACCCTGCGCAAACCGTTTTCCAGTGCCACCGCCTCGGAGAGCGAGGTCTGGATCAGCACCCGTTCGGCCTCGTGCCGCGAGGGGAAGCTGCCCAGCGTGACCCCCCAGATGCGCCCGCTCGATGTGGACAGACGCGAAACCACCTCGGGCGCGTCCTCGCCCGCAAATTTCTCGGCGACCATGGCGACCTGCGCCAGATCCGCGCTGGCGTCTTCCTCGGCGGTGGTCAGAATGATCAGATCGCTCGGCGCAGGCTCCGGCTCCGCAAGCTCCTCGGACGCGGCAGGGGGTGCGGCAGGGACCGGTAGCGGGGCCGGGCGCGGTTCCGGGGCCGCAGGCGGCGGGACGACGGCAGCCGCCGTGGCAAGCTGCACGGTCTCCACCTCGGGCTGCGCCGACGTCGACTCCGGGCCTGCCGCTGCTGCGCTCTCGCTGCCTTCCGCCTCGGGCGGCGCAGTTGCAGTCTCGGCGCCCTGCGCGGCGGCGAATTCCTCGGGCGTGAGGGTGCTGAACCCCACCGCCTCGGCCAGCGCAAGGGCCGTTGCGTCATCCTCGGCGGCCGGGTCCGGGGCCTCGGCGATCAGCGTGGCGGGACGCGCCGGGGGCACGATGTCGAGCGCTTCGGGCGCCAGGCCCGCCACCTCCGGTGTTTCCGCTTCGCCCTCCGCAATGATGTCCGGCTCTGCCGCCGCAGTCGCCGCGGCGACCTGTTCGGCCAGGGCGATGCCAACGCTGTCCTGCACCGCCAGCAGCAGTTCCTCGGGCGGCTCGGGCGCCGGGCGTGGCACCGGGCGTGGCGAACGGGTGACCGCCGTCTGCACCCGGATGGTGCGCCCGGCGGATGGCCGGTCATTGGCTGCGGCACCGCCGCTGTCGGCCCGGGCCACAGCGTGGCCGCCCTGATAGGCCGGCGTGGCAGGAGCTCGCGTCGCCACGCGGCTTTGCGCGCGGGCAAAGCCGATGTCCAGCAACTCCGCCACATGGGCGTTGCGCGCCGCCGCGCTGGCCCCGCCGAACATGGTGGCGATGATCCGCACATTGCCGCGCTCGGCCGAGGCGGTCAGGTTGAACCCCGCCGCGCGGGTATAGCCGGTCTTGATCCCGTCGGCGCCGCGATAGGCGTTCAGCAGGGCACGGTTGGTATTGTGGACCGACCCCACGCCCGCATGATCGTTCCGGCGCGAGAAGATGTTGTAATACTGCGGATAATCGAACAGCAACTGACGGCCCAGAATGGTCATGTCGCGCGCGGTGGACAGATGCCCGGGCGCCGTCAGCCCGTGGGCGTTGCGAAAGGTCGTGTTCTCCATGCCCATGGCGCGGGCGGTCCGGGTCATCCGCTCGGCAAAGGCCGACTCGGACCCGGAAATCGCTTCGGCGATGGCCACGGCGGCATCGTTGCCAGATCGCAGCGCCGCCGCCCGGATCAGGTAGCGCAGCGCCACCGACTGGCCTGCGCGCAGCCCGAGGCAGGAGCACGCTGTGTTCGCCGCCCGGGCGCTGATCCGGACCGGCGTGTCGAGGGAGATTTCCCCATGCTTCACGGCCTCGAAGGCGATGTAAAGCGTCATCATCTTGGTGAGCGAGGCCGGGTGGAGGCGCGTGTCATGGTTGCGCGCGAAGATCACGCGCCCGTCGCGGGCATCCATCACCATGGCGGCGTAGGGCGCAGCCTGGGCGCCGGTCAGCGCTGCCGGGATGAACGATGCCACAAAGACGACCGCGACGATGACCGCCTGCACCGCGGTCCATCCTGCCTGCTTGCTCATTGCTCTGCCTCGGTTCCGCCCTGTCTTGTTTTCGCAGGGTCGATTGTAGCGAGCGTAACACGGGTTTGAGCGCAGGAAAAGTTCAATAAATCAATATCTTTCGCGCCACAGTTTCGACATTTTCGCCGATATTGTATGCGCCGCAGCCGGGGGCACCAGATACACTGTCGGGGGTGCGGGCTTGTTCCGTTTCTCACTTGGCATGTACCGAGACGCTCGCGCGCGCGTTGTTGCAATACTGCCCTTTCCGGGTACGTCGGCGGCCCACGGGCCCGCTGAATTTTCGCCAGTGCAAACGAATCGGGTCAACTTCTTAACAGAATTGGCGTATATGGCGGGTGGAGGGCAGGATAACTGCCCCGCCTGCCGCCGAGCAGACATCGAAAAACAATCAGAAACCGAGGCTAATGATGCAGAAACCCCTGATTGCCGCAGCGCTTGCCCTGTTGATGCTGCCGCTGATCCCCGCACCGGCCAGCGCCGGACCGATCGAAAACGCCTGCCTGCGTTCCGACCGTCCGCAGGCCACCCGCGCGTTGTGCCGCTGCATCGGGTCGGTGGCCAGCCAGACCCTGACTCGGAGCGAGCAGCGCCGCGCCGCGCGTTTCTTCCGCGACCCGCAACTGGCGCAGGACATCCGCATGTCCCGCAGCACGCGCGATAACGAGTTCTGGGCCCGCTACCGCGCCTTTGGCGCGCAGGCCGAGGCGCGCTGCTCACGCTGAGCGCAGTTGCGCCAGCAGACCGCGGCAGGCGGTTTCGATCAGGTCGAAGCTCCGGTCGAAGCCACCTTCCAGATAGGGGTCCGGCACGTCGGTGCCGGGCCCTTCGCCGTAGTCCAGCAGCAGATGCACAGGCACCGAGTTGCCCGCCGGGCGCAGGGCTTCGATATCGCGCTGGTTGCTGCGGTCCATGGCCAGGATCAGGTCGAAGCGGGTGAAATCGGCGGCGGTGAATTGCCGGCCGCGAAGGTCGGAGATGTCATGCCCGCGCCGGGCGGCCTCGGCCATGGCGCGGCGGTCGGGCGGGCTGCCGATATGCCAGTCGCCGGTTCCGGCGCTGTCGGTTGCGACCTCGGTTCCGGCCTGCGCCGCCAGATCGCGGAACACGCCCTCGGCGGTCGGTGAGCGGCAGATATTGCCAAGGCAGACAAACAGGATGCGCGGGGGATGGGGCACGGTGCTCATGGCTTCAGTGAATCGCGCCCGCCTGTAGGATGCAAGCGGGATCCGGCGTCCCGGATCCCGCCCCGAGGGTTTACGGATCAGTCGCTGTGCGAATGATCGTGGTCGTGGTCGTGGTCGTGGTCGTGGTCGTGGTCGTGGTCGTGAGAGTGCCCGTGATCGTGCGAATGTCCGTGATCCGGCTGGCGTTCCAGGTCCACGGGCACCTCCAGTGTGATCTCGCCCGCCTGCTCGAACACCAGCGTAAGCGCCACCACGTCGCCATGCGACAGTTGCCGGGTCAGCCCCATGAACATCACATGGTCCCCGCCACGTTCCAGTGCGTGGCCGCCGCCAGCGGGGATGGCGAAGCCTTCCTCGACCTCGATCATGCGCATCACGCCCTGATCGTCCTCGACATGCGTGTGCAATTCGACCCGCTGTGCGACGTCCGATTGCGCGGCGATCAGCCGGTCATCCGCGTCCCCGGTGTTTTCGATCATCATGAAGGCCGCGCCCGATTGCGCCATGATCGAACTGACACGGGCGAACGGGTCGTGGACGTGGATATCGCCAGCTAGTGCCGGAGATGCGAAAAGTGCCAGCGCAGCGGCAGTGAGAAACCGTTTCTGCATGGTTTTGTCCTGTCTGATGTTGGATTATTGAAAGTCGATCAGACAGGATGTGGCGGCGCGCGTGCCGGATAAAGGCCCTTGTGCGGGGCGGATAAGGTGACCTGATCGCCAAGCGGCCAGGGGGCAGCGGGTTTGACTGTGGCGATCCGTGCGACGGACCATCCGCCCGGGATCGCCAGTGCAGACAGGGTGCAGTCCGGGCAGGGGTGGTGCGCCACCGTGGGGTTGCCGCGTGCATCGAGCGCCAGCGTCACCTCACCCCCCGTGGTGGTGCAGATCACCGCCCAGCCCGCCACCGGCGCTGCCCCCCGCGCCATGGCCGAGGTGACGCTGGCCAGCGCCAGCACCATGGCCAGCGCCAGCGCTGCGCCCGTATGGAACCGCTTGTTCATGGACGGGACCCTAGCGCAGGCTTCCAGCGGGGGGAAGCTGCGAAAGCCCCGGGATCATGCGCTTGATCGCCGCAACATGCGCGGCCTCGGCGCCTGCGGCATCAGTGGCAAGCGTCCGGGCGGTGTCCAGCACGCCGCCGTCCTCGGCCAGCGCGTCCACCAGCCCCCAGCCCAGCGCGGTGGCCGCGTCCACCCGCTGCCCGGCCATCAGGATCATCGCCGCCCGCGCCGGACCCACCAGCGCCGCCAGCCGCACCGGGTCCGAAGGCTGCGGCAGAAACCCCAGCCGCATCACCGGATAGAAGAGCGTCGCCCCCCGCACCGCCACCCGCAGATCGCAGGCCAGCACCATGCCCAGCGCGCCGCCCGCCGCGGTGCCGTTCAGCGCCGCGATGGTCAGGCAGGGCAGGGCGGCGATGCGGCCGGAAAGCGCCTCCCACAGGGGTGAGGTCGCCAGCCCCGCGCGCGCCGCCGCCAGATCCGCCCCGGCGCTGAACTGCCGCCCCGCGCCGGTCAGGATCAGCGCGCGTACCCCATCCTTGCCCGCGCGATCCACGGCGGCGGTCAGCGCCTCCAGCATCTCGGCGGTCAGGGCGTTCGCCTTGTCGGAGCGGTCGAGCGTCAGCACCCGCACGGGTGCTGCGCCATCGTCCTGGATCATGCGGGCAGGCCCAGCCGCTTGCGGATCGGTTGCTCGCGCAGCGACACCTCGCGCCCGACCCAGTCGTCGGCATCGGCCGTGCACATCCAGACCAGCGCCAGCGCGGGCCATTCGGGCGGCACATGCGCGGACCAGTCCAGACGGCTGACCGCGTTGATGCCGCTGTCGCGGATCGCGTGCTGCATGTCGGTGGCCACGGTGCCGGGCGAGAGGCTCAGCAACCGCACCCCGCGCCCACGCGCTTCGACATCCGCCACGCGGCCCAGCATCAGCGCCCCGGCCTTGGAGGTGCAATAGGCGCTCCAGCCTTCCAGTGGGTTGTAGGCCGCGCCGGAGCCCACGGTGATGATGGTGCCGCCCCCGCGCGCCATCATGCCCGGCAGCGCGGCGCGCAGGCCGTGGAACACGCCCTTGACGTTGATGTCGATGAGCTTGCCCCAGGCGTCGGGGTCAGCCTCGGCCAGCGGCGCGATCGGGTCGATCACGCCCGCGTTGTTGATCAGCACGTCCAGCGGGCCGAAGTGCCCTTCGATTCGGGCAATCGCCTCGGTGACCGAGGCATAGTCGGCCACATCGCACGGCAGCGCCAGCGTGCCGGTCTCGGCGGCCAGTGCTTCCAGCGATTCGGTGCTGCGCGCGGCGATGCCGACCTGCGCGCCGGCTTTGGCGAAGGCGCGCGCGGCCTCGGCGCCGATGCCGCGGCTGGCGCCAGTGATCAGCACGGTTTTGCCGCGCAGTTCGGTGGTGTTGACTGTCATGGGCGCTGTCCTGTTGGCTGCGGTTTCGGGCACCTTAGCGCGGCACGGCGGCGAAGGGAATCGCCCATGGGCGGCGGTTTCGGGTTGAGCCACGGGCGCATGGCCCCGATGATGCGCGCAAAGTCATGGAGCCCCTGATGACCCGCGCCTTTGTCGCCCTGCCCCTGCCCGAGGACATACGCAGCGAATTGGTGCTGCTGCAGGCCGCGCTGCCCCTGCCGCGCCAGGTCTCGCCCGAGAACCTGCACCTGACGCTGGCGTTTCTGGGCGATGTCCCGGACCTGCTGCTGGAAGAGGTGCATCATGGGCTGGAGGCGCTGGCCGTGCCGGGGTTCGAATTGCGCCTGCGGGGGCTGGGACTGTTCGGCGGGCGGCGGCCGCACAACCTGCACGCGCAGGTCGTGCCGGAACCGGCGCTGACGCATCTGCAGGCGAAGGTGGCGCAGGCGGTGCGCCGGGCGGGGGTGAAGCTCGACTCGCGCCGCTTTGTGCCGCATGTGACGCTGGCGCGCTTCGCCCCCGAAAGCGCGGACCTGTCGCGGCTGGAACCGGCGGTGGCGGGGGCCGGGCTGTTTGCGACCGCGCCGTTCATGGTGGACCGGTTCTTGCTGATGCGCTCCATCCTGCGCCAGCCCGAGGCGGTCTATGATGAACTCG
>SL_7KL_010_BRINEDRAFT_10001019_pt1 | contig 13379 bp, 9 predicted proteins | sample SodLak_010_BRINE_FD_10663 | JGI IMG/M metagenome (IMG submission 10663)
TGGCACGCACGACCCCGCGCTTGCCCTCGAGCGAGTTCAACAGCGACGTTTCCTCGCCGCAGACATAGGCCCCCGCACCCACGCGGATTTCCATGTCGAACACGCGGCCCGATCCCAGCACATCCGCGCCCAGAACCCGTTCCTTGCGCGCGATCTCGACCGCGCGGCGCATCACGCGGATCGCATCGGGGTATTCCGAACGCAGATAGACATAGCCGCGCGTCGCACCGACACCGAGCGCCGCAATCACCATCCCCTCGATCAGGGTGAAGGGATCGCCTTCCATCAGCATCCGGTCGGCAAAGGTGCCGCTGTCGCCCTCATCGGCATTGCAGACAATGTATTTCTGCGGGGCCTGCGCGTCGTGCACGGTTTTCCACTTGATCCCCGTGGGAAAGCCCGCGCCGCCACGTCCGCGCAGGCCGGATGTCGTGACCTCTTCAACAATCCCGGCCCCGGTCATGCCAAGCGCGCGGCGCAGCCCCACCAGCCCGCCATGCGCGGCATAATCCTGCAGGCTGAGCGGGTCGATCACGCCCACGCGGGCAAAGGTCAGCCGTGTCTGGCGTGCCATCCAATCCAGATCCTCTACCGGGCCCAGCGCCTTCTGGCTTGTCCCATCAAGGATCGCGCCCGCATCCTCGGGCGCGGCAGGGCCGTAGCCATGGCGAACGCCATTGATCTCGACCTCGACCAGCGGCTCCAGCCAGATCATCCCGCGCGTGCCGGTGCGCACCAACTCCAGCGTGACGCCCGCATCACGCGCGGCGGCTTGCAGGGCCGCGACGACCGCTTCCGCGCCCAGCGCCTTGGCGGCGCTGTCCATGGGGACATAGACCCTCATGCGCCCGCCTCCGCCAGAAGCGAGGTCATCCTTGCATCATCCACGCGGCCCAGCACGCGATCATCCAGCATCGCGGCGGGGGCGCAGGCACAGAGTCCAAGGCAATAAACCGGCTCGACCGTGACAGCGCCGTTACGCGTGGTGCCATGCCAGTCCAGCCCCAGCCGTTTCAGCGTCGCGTCGGCCAATGCCGCGCCGCCCATGGCCTGACAGGCCTCTGCCCGGCAGATTTTCAGCACATGGCGCCCGGCGGGCTGGCTGCGGAAATCATGGTAGAAGCTGATCACGCCATGCAGCTCTGCCCGGCTGATATTCAGCGCCTCGGCGATCACGCGATGCGCCGTTTCGGGAATATGGCCGAATGCGTCCTGTACCGCGTGCAGCATGGGCAGAAGCGGCCCTTCGGCATTCCGGTGGGGCGCGATGATGGCGTCGATTTCGTCGGTGTCGGGCAGGGGTGGCGACATGGGCGGCCTCTTGCGGTTTCGCGCAGAGCTTAACCAGATCATGCCATATGAAATCAATATTACATTTCAGTCAAACGATAGTCCACGCCTATCAAAACAGCGCGCCCTCTGCCCTAGCCAAACCAGCGCAAGCGCGGTATCTGTTGGCGGATTGCGCCATTGCACAGAGGGTTCGAGTTGGACGCCGCATCTGCCTCCATATTCTACGAAATCGCGCTGCTTGTGCTGCTGGCCGCCGGGGTCGGGTTTCTGGGCCTGTTGCTGCGCCAGCCGCTGGTGGTGGCCTTTATCGCCGTGGGCGTGCTGGCGGGGCCGGATGCGCTGGGGCTGGTCTCATCCGTCGAGTTCATCGAAACGCTGAGCCAGATTTCCATTGCCGTGCTGCTGTTTCTGGTGGGTCTGAAACTGGATGTGTCACTGGTGCGCAATCTGGGCAAGGTCGCGGTTGCGACCGGGCTGGGGCAGGTCATGTTCACGGCATTGTTCGGCTTCATGGTCTGCCTTGCGCTTGGGATCGACTGGCTGACCTCGATCTACATTGCTGTCGCGCTGACCTTTTCCTCGACCATCATCATCGTCAAGCTGCTGTCGGATAAACAGGAAATCGGCGCGCTGCATGGCAAGATCGCGCTGGGCTTTCTGATCGTGCAGGACATTTTCGTCGTGCTTGCCATGGTCACGCTCTCGGCCATCGGGGTGGGCCTGGGCGAAGATACAGGCGGCGCGTGGGAGGTGATTCAGGTCTTCCTCGGCGGCGCGGTGATGGTGGGCGCCGTGGTCCTGTTCATCCGCTATGTCGCCGACCCGCTGCTGTCGCGCGTCGCACGTTCGCCCGAGTTGATGGTGATCTTTGCGGTGGGTTGGGCGGCTTCGCTGGCCGCGCTGGGCGATTTTCTGGGCTTCGGCAAGGAACTGGGCGGGTTGCTGGCGGGTGTTTCGCTGGCCTCGACCGAGTTTCGCGAGGCGATCAGTTCGCGTTTGGCCTCGCTGCGCGACTTCCTGCTTCTGTTCTTCTTCATCAATCTGGGCGCGGCGCTGCAGCTTTCCACGCTGGGCGATCAGATCGGCCCGGCCATCGTGCTGTCGCTTTTCGTGCTGATCGGCAACCCGCTGATCGTGCTCGCGATCATGGGCTTCATGGGCTATCGCAAGCGCACCGGGTTCCTCGCCGGGCTGACCGTGGCGCAGATCTCGGAATTCTCGCTGATCTTCATGGCCATGGGCATCACCATCGGTCATGTCGGCGATGCGGCGATGGGGCTGGTGACGCTGGTGGGCCTCGTGACCATTGCGCTGTCGGTCTACATGATCACATGGTCCCACAAGCTTTATGAAATCTGCGAACCGTGGCTGGGCCTGTTCGAGCGCCGCCGCCCCCATCGCGAGGCCGAGGATACCGAGGGCGAAACCGAAGTGCGCGGGCATGATTTCGTGATCTTCGGGCTGGGCCGCTATGGCTGCCGGATCGGGGCGCGCCTGCATGAACAGGGGTACCGCGTGCTGGGCATCGATTTCGACCCAGAGGCGCTGGCCAACTGGCGGCGCATGGGGCTGAATGCCAGCTACGGTGATGCCACTGACCCTGAATTCGTGGCCCATATGGACCTGAGCACGGTGCAGGCGGTCGTCTCTGCCGTCCCGCGCGACCGCGGCGCCCTGACCGAGGCCGACCCCCAGCACGCGCTGCTGCACGGGCTGCGCTCTGCCAATTACAAGGGCCGCGTATTCCTGTCGGTGCAAAAGGCAGAAGAGATCGACAATCTGCGCGATCAGGGTGCGAGCGTCGTGCTGACCCCGTTTGACGATGCTGCCGATTACGCCGTGCGCCAACTGGTCACGCAGGACGAAAAGCAACCGCAGCAAGCCTGAGCACGGACGCCGCGCGCGGGAATTTGGTCTTGTCTGCAGGCGCATGGGCGGCATAACTGGGCGACACGCACCGTCACCGGGGCTGAGCGGGGGACCGGATCGAATGATCGAACAACGCAAGCGCATCTGGGGATGGTGGATGTTCGACTGGGCGAACCAGCCCTATAACACCCTGTTGCTGACCTTTATCTTCGCGCCCTATTTCACATCCTATGTTGCGTCCGATCCGGTCAGCGGACAGGCGATGTGGGGCTGGATGCTGGCAATCTCTGGCCTGCTGACGGCGGCGTTCGCGCCCATCCTCGGGTCCATAGCGGATAATGCCGGGCACAAGCGCAAATGGATCCTTCTGTGGTCGGCTCTCTATGTCGTTGGCTCGGCCGGGTTGTGGCTGGCGGTGCCAGAGGCCGATCAGGACCGTGTCCTGCTGATCCTGATCTTCTTTGCCATCGGCATGCTGGGGCTGGAATACGGGTCGGTCTTTACCAATGCGATCCTGCCCTCGCTGGGCAAGCGGGATGAATGGGGGCGGATATCGGGCACCGGCTGGGCCATGGGCTATATCGGCGGGTTGCTTTCGCTTGCGATCATGCTGCTGGTGCTGGCCGAGAATGATGACGGGGTCACGCTGCTGGGCAACCCGCCGCCCTTTGGCCTGGATACCGACGCGCGCGAGGGCACGCGCGCGGTCGGCCCCTTCTCGGCGCTGTGGTATGTGATCTTCGTGATCCCCTTTTTCCTCTGGGTCAAGGAACCGCCCACCCCCCACAAACGCCCCGGCGCCATCCGCAAGGGGCTGACCGACCTGCTGGCCAGCCTGCGCGCCCTGCCAAAACGGCGCAGCCTGTTTGCGTTCCTGGGCGGCTCGCTGTTCTATCGCGACGGGCTGAATGGAATCTACGCCTTCGGGGGGATTTATGCGGCCGGGGTGCTGGGCTGGTCGATCATCGAAATCGGGGTATTCGGCATTCTGGCTGCTGCCATAGGGGCTGTTGCCTGCTGGATCGGGGGCAAGTTTGACGCGCGTTTCGGCCCCAAGCCGGTAATCGTTGCCTGCATCCTGCTGCTGATCCTTGTCTGCATCCTGATCATCAGCATGGACCGCACGATGGTGCTGTTCATGCCGGTTGCGCCGGGGTCCAACCTGCCGGATGTGACATTCTACCTGTGCGGCGCGCTGATCGGTGTGGGCGGCGGGGTGCTGCAGGCGTCCTCGCGCACGATGATGGTGCGCCAGTCCAACCCCGAACGCATGACCGAAGGGTTCGGGCTATATGCGCTTTCGGGCAAGGTGCTGTCCTTCGCGGCGCCGGGGCTGATTGCGCTGGCGACCACGGCCACCGGCAGCCAGCGGCTGGGCGTTACGCCGCTGATTTTGCTTTTCGCGCTGGGGCTGGTGCTGCTACTCTGGGTCAGACCCGAAGGCGAACCCGATTTCACATGCGAACGCCCCTCTGCGCCCTGATCCTGATGCTGATGGCCGCGCCGGTGCAGGCGCAGTCGCTGGCCAACCAGTTATTCGGCGGGCATGACATGCCGTCGCTGCAACCGCCCGAAGCGATCGGCAGCTACGCCAATGGCTGCGCGGCGGGGCTTGTGCGCCTGCCGGAATCGGGGCCGACATGGCAGGCGATGCGGCTGTCACGCAACCGCAACTGGGGCCACCCCGAGGCGATTTCCTATGTGCAGGACCTGTCGCGCATTGCCACGCAGATCGGGTGGCGCGGCCTCTATATCGGCGATATCAGCCAGCCGCGCGGGGGGCCCATGACCTCTGGCCATGCCAGCCATCAGATCGGGCTTGATATCGATATCTGGATGCTCCCGCCCGAACGGCTGAACCTGTCGCGCAGCGAGCGCGAGAACCTCAGCTCGATCTCGGTGCGCACCCAAGATCAGCGCCGCGTCAATTCCAACTGGACGCCGCGACATCATGAATTGCTGAAACAGGCCGCGCTGGACCCGCGCGTGGACCGCATATTCGTGGCTGCCGCCGTCAAACTGGAAATGTGCCTCACCGCCACCGCTGCCGATACGCCATGGCTGCAACGCATTCGCCCGGCGGTCGGGCATAACTATCACTTCCACGTTCGGCTGCGCTGCCCGTCCGGCAGCAGCAACTGCGTCACCCAGACCCCGACCGTGGCAGAGCTGTCCAATGGCGGCAATGGCTGTGACGAGACGCTGGACTGGTGGGTGACCGATTTCCTGAACCCGCCCCGGCGCGAACGCACCGAGGAACCCGCGCCCCGCCGCCGCCATCCGCGCGAATTCACGATGGCGGATTTACCGGCACAATGTCAGCAGGTTCTGGCCGCCCGCTAGGCCAATGCGCGGAATCACTTGAGAAACAGACAGACCTGCCGCACGATGCCTGTCACCCGCCTGTCACCAAGGCAGGCAATAACAACAGGCGCAAGCTGCCACCACTGTCGCACGGGGAGACGGATATCATGACAAAGCGCGATCTGCACAAGACCACGGCCCTCAGCCGCCGGGGGTTCCTGACACTGGCCGGGGCCACGCTGGCCGTGACCGGCGCAGGCAAGTTCACCATGACCACGGCGCAGGCGGGGACCGGGTTCAAGCTGACCGTGCTGCATATCAATGACATGCATTCGCGCGTGGACGAGATCAGCCGCTTCAACAGCAATTGCTCCCCCTCTGACGCCGAGGAAGGCAATTGCTACGGCGGCGCGGCCCGGTTGGCGACCGCGATCCGCTCACGCCGCGAGGCGCTGGACGGGGCCGACATGCCGCATATCACGCTGGATGCGGGCGATCAGTCGCAGGGCACGCTGTATTACACCACCTATGGCGGCCAGGCCGAAGTGCAGATGATGAATGCCATCGGCTTTGACGCGATGACGCTGGGCAATCACGAATTCAATCGCGGCCCGGACAGCCTGGCCGAAATGCTGGCACTGGCGGAATTTCCCATCGTCTCAGGCAATATTCAGGTGGCCGAAGGGACCCCGCTGGACGGGCTGATCGGCGATCATCTGATCATCGAGCGCGATGGCGAACAGATCGGTGTTCTGGGCGTGACCACGCCGGATACGGTGTTCCTGTCCTCGCCCGGCGATGATGTGAGCTTTCAGGACGAGATCGAACATCTGCAGGAAGCTGTCGCGCGGCTCAAGGCCGAGGGTGTCGACAAGATCCTTGTCCTCAGCCATGTGGGCTATGTGCGCGATCAGCAGATCGCGGCCGAAGTTGACGGGATTTCCGCGATCATCGGCGGGCACAGCCATACGCTGATGTCCAACAGCATCGATGATGCGACCGCCTATGCTGGCCTGGTCGAAAGCCCCTCGGGGCGGGCCGTGCCGATCATGCAGGCCTTTGCCTTTTCGCGCTTCATGGGCGAGGTCGAGCTGGAATTCGGCGAGGACGGGGCGGTTGTCGCAGCCAGCGGCGACACGATCCTGCTGGATGCGAGTTTCGAGCCCGCCGAGGATATCGAGGCGCTGATCGAGCCCCTGCGCGGCCCCATCGAGGAAATGACCCGCCAGCCCGTGGCAGAACTGGCCGCCGGGATAGATGGCAGCCGCGAAACCTGCCGCGCGCAGGAATGCGAGATGGGCAACACCGTGGCCGATGCCATGCTGGCAGAGGTCGCGGAACAGGATATCCGCATTGCATTGGCCAATGGCGGGGGCCTGCGCGCCTCGATGGGTGAGGGGACCGTGACGCTGGGCGATGTGCTGACAGTGCTGCCGTTCCAGAACACGCTTTATACGCTGGAGGTATCGGGCGCGACGCTCCTGGCCGCGCTGGAACATGGCGTGAACGGGGTCGAGGAAGGCGCCGGACGGTTCCCGCAGGTGGGCGGCATCCGGTTCCGGCTGGATCTGTCGGTAGACCCCGATGCCGGGCGCGTGTCCGAGGTCGAGGTCATGGGCGCGGATGGCTGGGAGCCCCTGGACATGGGCGCGACCTATGGGCTGGTGACCAACGATTTCATGGCCGGGGGCGGTGACGGCTATGCAATGCTGCGCGACGAGGGCACGAACGGCTATGACACGGCGATCGATCTGGCCGAGGTTCTGGCCCGGCACCTGACCGCGAACGAGCCCTTTGCGCCAGAGATAGACGGGCGTATTCTGCAATAAAATACAAGGGGGCGCCCGACCCTGCGGGTCGGGCGCGTCGCATCATGGCAGCGCCGCGCAGGTGACGCGAGGCCGGTTTTGAGTATTTTTGGCAAGATGAAGCAGCAGCAGGTCCCTTGATTCAGCGCTGTGCCGGGTGCGGGGGTGTTTTGCGTTGCTTTCCGGCGGTGGGCGCGCTAGGTGCCGCTTGCCCAAGTTGGGGCACAAGTCTCCGCAACCTTGTCAAAACGGAACAGATATCATGACCCGCACCTATCTGCCCGGCATTCTTGCCATGGCGGCGATCGTCGTCGCATCCAATATCCTTGTTCAATTCCTGTTCGGAAACTGGCTGACCTGGGGGGCATTCACCTATCCCCTCGCCTTTCTGGTCAATGACATCATGAACCGCGTCTATGGCCCGCAGGCTGCGCGGCGCGTTGTCTGGGTGGGCTTTGGCGTGGGCGTTGCCTGTTCGCTGATCGGCACACAGATCATGGGCGAATTCGGCCCGCTGGTCACACTGCGCATCGCGCTCGGCTCGGGCATCGCGTTTCTGACCGCGCAACTGGTCGATGTGGCAATCTTCGACCGCCTGCGCGAAGACAAGCATGGCGGCGCGTGGTGGCGCGCGCCTCTGGCCTCGACCCTGGTGGGCTCCACCCTCGACACTGCCCTTTTTTTCAGCATCGCGTTTTCGGCCACGCTGGCCTTTATCGAACCTGCAAATGACGTGTCCTGGGCGGGCGAAATCCTGCCATTGCTGGGGTTTGGGCCGGAAGTGCCGCTTTGGGTCAGCCTTGCTGTGGCGGATTGGGGTGTGAAGCTGTCGCTCGCGTTGCTGGCACTGGTGCCTTTCCGTGTCATCGTCACCCGCCTGACGCAACCTGTTGCATGATTTCTTTTGACAATCGCAAAATCTGTGCCACCATCCGCTTATCAGCAACGTAATGAAAGGAGGTGGTCCAGTGTCTAGAGTGATGTTGGAGAGAGGTGCGAAGACAGTCGGAGGAGCAACGACCTGACGGCAGCCCTGATGGGGACACTCTTCTGATTGAGCCAAGGCTCTAACTTGGACTCATCTCCGTAAGCTCGTTTGGGGCCGCCAGCTATCCGGCGGCCCTTTCGATTCCGGGACGCATGGCACATGATGCGCATCAATGACGAAATCACGCTGCAGGACTGGGAAATAACCGAAAGCTTCACGCGTGCAGCGGGGCCCGGCGGGCAGAATGTGAACAAGGTCGCAACAGCGGTCGAGCTGCGGTTCGAGGCAGAGCGCAGCCCCAACCTGCCCGCGCCCGTGAAAACCCGTCTGCGCCGGTTGGCCGGACGGCGCTGGACGCAGGAGGGCGCGCTTGTGCTGCAGGTCAGCGAGACACGCAGCCAGGCCCGCAACCGCGAAATCGCCCGCGAACGGCTGGCAGAGCTGATCCGCAAGGCCTGTCACCGCCCCAAGCGCCGCATTCCGACCCGCCCGACATTGGCCAGCAAGCGGCGGCGGTTGGACGCAAAGTCTCATCGGGCCACGATAAAGGCCAACCGCGCCACCCCGCCAAAGGACGGGTAAGGGGTTGTCATAAAACTGTTACATGCCTATGGCACCTGACCGGAAAAGAGTATGTCATACTGATGTTATCAGCTTTGCCAGACGGGTTGCTTCGAACGGCCCTCGAACAGATGCGCCCGTCCTTTGTGCAGGCGGCCGCGCTGTGCCTGCGTAACACCGGGTCCGGCCCCGAGGTGGTTCTGATCCAGACCCTGACCCAGAAGCTCTGGATCATTCCCAAGGGCTGGCCCATGCGCGGCAAGACCCTGGCCGAGGCCGCCGCGATCGAGGCATGGGAAGAAGCCGGAATCCGCGGACATGTCCACCCCGAGCCGATTGGCGCGTTCACATACACCAAGATCAAGAAAAGCGGTCTGCCCGTGCAGTGCCGCCCGCAGGTCTTTCGGATTGATGTGACCGAGGTGCTGGACCAATACCCCGAAGCCGACAAGCGCACGCGCCGCTGGGTCAGATTGCAAGAGGCGGCGGATATCGTGCAGACACCCGGCCTGGCATCCCTGCTGCGCCGTTTGTGACAATTTCACGACAACCCCCCTGCCGTTGAGGGCGCCGCGGCAGCAGTTGTTGCCGCCGCCGGGCTTTGCTACTAGCCGGGTGTCGCATAACTGTCATGGGGGACTGCTGCGTGTCGTCTCAAGCCGAGAAGTCCTGGAAGACGCTGAACAAGGACCTGGAGCGGATTACCGCGCTGGAACAGGCCATGACCTATACGGCGCGCCCCCTTGTGGCAACCGGGATCGCGCTGGCCTTCATGGCGCTGACAGGGCTGGTGACGGCGGTACTGATCGGGTTTGACCCGCTGGGGCTGATCGTGGTCGCGGCCGCGATCATCGGGGCCTATATGGCCATCAATATCGGCGCGAATGACGTGGCCAACAATATGGGCCCCGCTGTGGGGGCGCGTGCCCTGACCATCGGCACCGCGCTCATCGTTGCTGCGGTCTGTGAAACGGCGGGCGCGCTGATCGCGGGTGGCGATGTGGTGGGCACAGTCTCGCGCGGGATCATCGCGCCAGAGGCCGTCGCCGAAACGCAGGTCTTCATCTGGGCGATGATGGCCGCGCTGCTGGCAGGTGCGCTCTGGGTCAATCTGGCCACCTGGATCGGGGCGCCGGTCTCGACCACGCATTCCATCGTGGGCGGCGTGATGGGCGCGGGCATCGCCGCCGCCGGATTTGCCGCCGTGAACTGGCCCACGATGGGGCGGATCGCGGCAAGCTGGGTCATCTCGCCCCTGCTGGGCGGCATTTTCGCGGCTTTTTTCCTGTTGATCATCAAGTCGCGGATCATCTACCGCCCCGACATGATCACAGCGGCGCGCTATTGGGTGCCGATCCTGATCGGAGTCATGGGGGGCTGTTTCACCACCTATCTGGCGCTCAAGGGGCTGGACCAGCTCTTTCCGGTCAGTTTCGGCAATGCGGTGCTGATGGGGCTTGTCGTGGGGCTCGTTCTGACATTCGTCATGCGCCCGGTGATCCGCCGCCAGAGCGAAGGGATGGAGAACCGCAAGAAATCGCTCAAGGTGCTGTTCAACATCCCGTTGATCTTCTCGGCGGCGCTGTTGTCCTTTGCCCATGGTGCGAATGATGTGGCGAATGCCATCGGCCCGGTGGCGGCAATTGTCCATGCCGTGCAGGATGGTGGTGCGTCGGATCAGGTGGGAATCCCGCTATGGGTCATGCTGATCGGCGGGATCGGATTGTCGGTGGGGCTGCTGTTGTTCGGCCCCAAGCTGATCCGCGTCGTGGGCAGTGAAATCACCCGGCTGAACGCCATGCGCGCCTATTGCGTGGCACTCGCCGCCGCGATCACGGTCATCTTCGCGTCATGGCTGGGGTTGCCGGTCAGTTCGACCCATATCGCCATCGGGGCGATCTTTGGCGTGGGTTTCTTTCGCGAGTGGTATCATGAACGCGTGCTGAACGAAAAACGCGTTGACACTACCAGCCCGGCCGAAGTGCGCAAACGCAAGCGGATCGTGCGGCGCGGGCATTTCCTGACCATCATAGCGGCCTGGGTGGTCACGGTCCCATCTGCGGCGGCATTGTCAGCGGCGCTGTTCTATCTGATGAACCTGATCGCGATATAGGGCATATCCGCCTGCCCAGGCGGCCGCCCTGTATCGCGCATCCTGCCATTTCATCTTGCCAAAAATACTCAAGAAAACGCGGCGGCCCGGCATGCCGGGCCGCGCGCATTGCCCTTATTCCGCAGGCATGGCGGCGGAATCGTAGCTGATCGGCACGGGCAGATGGGCCAGCATCTCCTTGGGGCAGACCTGCAGGAAATGCGCTTTCTCGCGGTCCCAGTTGCGCAGGATCTCCTCTGCCCGCAGCGACTCGGTTTCGCGTGCATGCATCTCGATCAGCCCTTTCAGCTCGGCCTCCCAATGATCCACCGTGACCGGGCAGGTCACCAGCGTTTCCATGTTGATCAGCGGGTCGGCCACGCCCTCGGGGTCATAGAGATAGGCCATCCCGCCAGTCATGCCCGCGCCGAAATTGGCGCCGATACTGCCCAGAATGACGGCCACCCCGCCGGTCATGTATTCACAACCATTGGACCCGCAGCCCTCGATCACCACATGCGCGCCGGAATTGCGCACGGCGAACCGCTCGCCCGCACGCCCGGCCGCCAGCAGATGCCCGGCGGTCGCCCCGTAAAGCACCGTGTTCCCGATGATCGTGTTGTCATGCGCGACCAGCGGCGAGGACATGCGCGGGCGCACCACGATCATGCCGCCAGACAGCCCCTTGCCGACATAGTCATTGGCATCGCCATAGACTTCGATCTTCAGCCCGGGTGCGGCAAAGGCCCCCAACGACTGCCCAGCGCTGCCCGCGAGCTTCACGGTCAGGTGGTCATGCTGCAGCTTGTTGCGCATCCCGAACCGCTTGACGATATGGCTGGAGGCGCGGGTGCCCACAGTCCGATGCGTGTTCTCGATCGCGTAGGACAGCTGCATCTTCTCGCCATCCTCAAAGAAGCGCGCGGCATCGCGGATGATCTCGGCATCCAGCGTGTCGGGCACGGCGTTGCGCGGCTTGTCGCGGTCATAGCGGATCTGGTCCGCGCCATCCACGGTCAACAACAGCGGGTTCAGGTCCAGATCGTCCAGATGCGCCGCACCCCGGCTGACCTGCGCCAGAAGGTCCGCACGACCGATCACCTCATCCAGCGACCGCGCCCCGATAGAGGCCAGGATCTCGCGCACTTCCTGCGCGTAGAATGTGATCAGGTTCACGACCTTGTCGGCATTCCCGGTGAACTTGGCGCGCAATTCCTCTTTCTGGGTGCAGACACCGACCGGGCAGGTATTCGACTGGCATTGCCGCACCATGATGCAGCCCATCGCGATCAGCGCGGCGGTGCCGATGCCATATTCCTCGGCCCCCAGCATCGCGGCCATGACGATATCGCGGCCTGTGCGCAGCCCGCCATCGGTGCGCAGCGTCACCCGCTCGCGCAGCTTGTTCATCGCCAGAACCTGATGCGATTCCGACAGCCCCATTTCCCAGGGCAGGCCCGCATATTTGATCGAGGTGCCGGGGCTCGCGCCCGTGCCGCCATTATGGCCCGAGATCAGGATGACATCGGCCTTGGCCTTGGCCACGCCTGCCGCAATCGTGCCCACGCCCGATTGTGCCACCAGTTTGACGGTGACCTTCACGCGCGGGTTGATCTGCTTGAGGTCATAGATCAGCTGCGCCAGATCCTCGATCGAATAGATATCATGATGCGGCGGCGGCGAGATCAGCGTCACGCCGGGGGTCGAGTGGCGCAGCCTGGCGATCAGTTTCGTGACCTTCATGCCCGGAAGCTGCCCGCCCTCACCGGGTTTGGCGCCCTGCGCCACCTTGATTTCCAGCTCTTCGCAGGCGTTGAGATACTCCGCCGTGACCCCGAACCGCCCCGAGGCCACCTGCTTGATCTTGGCGCAGGGATTGTCGCCATTGGGCAGCGGATGGGCGTGGGCCGGGTCCTCGCCCCCCTCGCCCGAATCCGATTTCGCGCCGATACGGTTCATCGCGATGTTCAGCGTCATATGCGCCTCGGGCGACAGCGCGCCAAGCGACATGCCGGGGGTCACGAAACGCTTGCGGATCGCGGTGATGCTTTCCACTTCCTCGATTGGAATGGGCTTGCCCAGCGGTTTGATATCCAGCAGATCGCGCAGATGGATCGGGTCCATCGCCTGCATCGCGCTCGAATACTGCTTCCACAGCGCATAGGACGACGTATTGCACGCCTGTTGCAGCAGATGCATCGAGGTTGCTTCCCAGGCGTGTTTCTCGCCCGAGCGGCGCGCCTTGTAGAACCCGCCGATGGGCAGCACGTCCTGCCCCAGCCGCCAGCCCTTGTCATGCGTCTCTTCCAGCTTGATCTGGATACCATGCAACCCGATCCCGGAAATGCGGCTTTGCATACCGGGGAAATACTCGGCCACCATCGCGCGGGACAGGCCCACAGCCTCGAAATTCAGGCCCCCGCGATACGAGGAAATCACCGAAATCCCCATCTTGGACATGATC
>SL_7KL_010_BRINEDRAFT_10001020_pt1 | contig 13376 bp, 15 predicted proteins | sample SodLak_010_BRINE_FD_10663 | JGI IMG/M metagenome (IMG submission 10663)
TGGTCGCTCATCTGGGGTTGTGCAGGTGATGCGGTTGTGACACCCTGTTGAGTAGTACCCTGTGTAGGGGGTGGAGCAGTAGCGGTACCGATTGCAGCTGAAAGCGGGTTGACTCCTTGTTGTGCTTGTGGTTGTATCCCAGCTTGTGATTCGACAGCTGGTGGTGCCGATCCACGCGGACCGACAATTGGCTGGGTATACTGTGACTGTTGGCCGGCCGGGTACTGTGGATATCGTGGATCGTTCATTGTATCCTCAGTTACTGTCTGAACTGGAGTCCTTGACCGATCGGTTGGCTCCCATACGCTGCAAACTCACTTGCTTGGAGCTGTCTAGGCTGTTGTTGCTGTTGTTGCTGTGGAATCGGTTGGCTCTGGGTCACCTCCTGTGGCTGTTGGGATTGTGGCTGTGACTGTCCAAACTGCTGAGGCTGTGGCTGTTGCAGTCCGAGCTGCGGAGGTGACTGCTGTGGTTGCGTTTGCAGGCTCTGTGGCTGCTCAAACTGCTGGGCTCCCTGCTGTGGGTTCGGTTGCTGGGTTCTCTGCTGCTGTTGCTGTGGGATCTGCTGCTGTTGTTGTGGAATCTGCTGTTGCTGTGGGATCTGCTGCTGTTGTTGTGGAATCTGCTGTTGTTGTGGGATCTGCTGCTGTTGCTGTGGAACCTGTTGCTGTTGTTGTGGGATCTGCTGTTGTTGTGGGATCTGCTGTTGTTGTGGAATCTGCTGTTGTTGCTGTGGGATCTGCTGCTGTTGCTGTGGGTTCTGTTGTTGTTGGAGTCCCTGCTGTGGGAGCTGGCTTGAGAATTGCTGCGGTTGTGATTGTGCGATCGCACGTGGGTTCTGTTGTTGCAGAGGTGAAATCTGTGACTGTGGCTGTGTGGACTCCATTGTTTGCGGGCTGTTCGCTGGAACGTTCTGTTGTGGCTGTTGTGCAAATTGCATAGTTTGTGGGTCGGGGGTTGCCGCCGGTCCCTGGGTGCCTGGGGTGAGTGGCGGCACCTGATGCTTCCGCCGAGAAGGGAATAAAGCCGGAATACTGTCGCACAAAACAGTTCGAAATTTCGACATGGTAAGGAAAGCTTAGGTGGTGAATATGCGTCGCTGTTCGGGTTGTTTATCAGCGCCCATATCATACCTCGGTGCATGACGCAGGCACGTGATTTTTGTCCTCGCTGTGGCGATCCAGTTCCGGATCGAACAGAACCGCTCCCGGGTGAGCCCCGTGAGCGTGATGCCGTCCTCTGTGATGCCTGTTACTTTGCGAACTTCACGCTCGTCGATGCGCCGGAGAAAATTCTTGTCTCGGTCTGCTCGGAGTGTGGGTCGATCGAACGTGGAAATCGGTGGATCGACATTGGCGCACGCGACTACACTGACGTTGCAATTGACGAAGTAACAGAAGCGCTCTCCGTTCACGTAAACGCAGACGAGATAGACTGGATGGTAACACCGGAACAGGTAGATCAGACAACGATCCGAATGCACTGTGTATTCACTGGCGTTGTTCGTGAGACATCGCTTCAAGAGGAGGTGACTGTCCCTGTAAAGTTCTCCTACGGCTCTTGTGACCGGTGTGGACGGATTGCTGGTGGCTACTTTGCAAGTCTTATTCAGCTACGAGCCGATGAACGGACACCAACGAGTGAGGAGGTCGACAGAGCGATCGCGATTGTCGAATCCTACATTGCAAACAGAGAACAAAAAGGCGATCGAAACGCCTTCATTACCGAGTCGAAACGAACCGACGATGGGGCCGACATCAAGCTCTCAACAAACCAAATGGGACAGGGTGCTGCCTCACGGATTACGGATGAACTCGGTGGCACGATCGATAACCATCCAACGCTTGTCACTGAGGATGGTGACGGAAACGAAGTGTATCGTGTCACATTCGTTGTTCGACTCCCTCGGTATATTCCCGGAGATATTATTTTGCCAGTAGGTGACGAGAACGGGCCTGTCTTGGTGACGAGTGCCCGTGGAAATCTAAAAGGCGAGTATCTTACAACCGGCGATCGATACGAAGCAGACAGAGAGGACGGAACTGCTCCCGACGCAACCAAGTTGGGAACGATCGACGATGCGGTTGAAACCACAGTTGTAACCGTCGAAGATGAACATGCGGTACAGATTCTCGATCCAGAGACGTACGAAGCCAAAACCGTCGCACGACCGGAGTTTTTCGATCCGAACGCACCAATGGTTCCAGTGTTGAAAAGTACGGAGGGAATCCATATCGTCCCTGACTCGCTTCAGTTGTAAGCATACATTTACGGATGCAACAGTTGGTACGTCGATTGTATCAGAATGTATGTGCAATCTACTTTTATACGAGTGGTTGTTGGGGCAAAACGGAGCGATCGGGTACCAGCTACTCGCTGCTCCGAACATAACAAAAGCGTGTGAAAACGAAGCACACAGCGATCGAACCAAGTGGATGAGCTCCTTGTCATTCGAGCTGTGTGCCGCTCTTCTCGGCGGAAAATACGTAAGAACAACGAGTGTAACGCAGAGCGTTTAGTCTGCGCGAATTGATGGCTCCGAAACCGCGTGTACGTCTTGGGTCTCGATGTTGGTGTGATCGATTCCGTACTGTTCAAGGACGCGTTCAAATGACGAAACTGTCCGTCCTGCTCGAGCAGCAGCCTGCTCAAGTGTCAGCGTTCCGCTGCGGTACAGTGTAAGTGCGGTTTGGAGACCGTGTGTCGCCATACAGGTAATGAGATAGCGACGTATGTAAAGCTATCGTGAGAATGAGTAACAACACAACCATGTAAGACCCTATCAAAGTTAACAAACAAATACTATCTGAGCTTTTTAGTTTATCTTTACGTAATAACATTAACGAACATTATATACATGTATTGCTGGAGAGGTCGTTGCACAACATGTACGAAAGACGGAGGAAATAAGATAGACGAATACCAATAGTCGCGTATGGACAGAAGCAAGTTCTTCGCGATCTTCTTCGCGTTCCTTATGATGAGCTCGATGATCGCGTGGGGAGCAACGTTCCTCTGAGGTCTGCTACTCGTCACCCCAAACGTCGGAGAGTGGGTGTCGTTTCTTCCGGCTAGCCGATCGGCCGGGTTGTTGATTTTCACCCTGAGACGTTCCATTAGTCGATCGAAGAGATCGAGAAGCCGACGGTGACGAGCGCCCGGCTCGTTGCGTCGGGGCTGCAGAGCCGCTGTACGCTGAGAGTGCAGCATCTGGATCAAATGGAGAAAGAGATGGAGTTGTCATTGCGTCAAGCCCTGCTTGGAACCACGGTGGCGTATCTGAGGCCGCCCTATCGAACAGATCAAGCAAACTTGAGTCGCCAAGGTAGGTCGCACCATAATCATCTGGAGCACGGACAACACGACCACAGCCCTGGATGACCGTTCGAAGTGCTGCTCGATGGTACCATGGCCATTGTCCATCTTCAAGTCTCCGTGCAACTCGTGAATCATTGGTATTGAGATACGGTGCCTTACACAGCAACTGCCAGCGAGCAAGGTCACCTTTCAAATCAAGCGCCTCCTCCATCTTTACCGAAACAAAGACGTCCGGTCGATCGGTTGCTTTCCAACTGTCCAGTTCAGCATCCCGATTCTGTGACGTATGGCTGCGAACTCGCTCGCCTACACCGAACTGATAGAGCCGATCGGTCAACTCCTCCGCAATGCTATAAGAGTGTGCGTGGATCAATCCCTTCTCGTCAGGGTGTTGTGCCATGAGTTGTACGATGACACGAGCGAGTTGAGGGATTGTTTCAGTTCGGTGTTCAAATGTCATTTTTCCCTGCGTTACATCGTATATTGGCCGGTTTTTGAGCGGAAATGTGTGGGGGACATCAACAAGTGCGACACGTGAGGGGGCAAGGCCGACACCTCGACAGAATGCGTCTTTATTAAGAATTGTTGCCGAAAGAAGTGCGAACTTGTTTCCACGATCCCAGACCGTGTGATGAAGATACCGTGCAGGATCGAGCGGCTTAATCGTCAGTGACGTGCCTTCACCATCTGGCTGATCGACAACCCACGTCGTTGGACTCTCCGGGTCACGATAGTCCTCAACAAACCAATTAAGCTCCGAAATGAGCTCATTAAGCCGATCGCGTCGAGCGACTTCATCAGGACTGAGCTCCGGCCTCCCGGTGAGCTCATCCTTTGCGCGCGAACAGACACCAACGAGCGTTTCAGCGAACCTCGCAGTCCGATCGATAGGGTCTCCTTCTGCATGGACTGCCGGAACGCCGATCGATTCCCACACTGGAACCCGAGCAGGAGTAAGCTCAATAGTTGCATACATTTCCGCCCATTCTGCGAGGCCGTGCGCTTCGTCGATAACAACGACATCGCGCTTACGGAATATCTCCGAGCCTGCAGTTTGCATGAAGTATGCAAGCGTCATNGCTGCAATCTCGCGACTGGATGCGATGGCCCGATCGGAATAGTATGGACAGCGGTGTTTAACCGTGCAATCGTACCCTCGTTGACGAACACACGGCGCCTGAGTAACTGGCGTGCTGTGTTCACCTGGAAGGATACAGTTGTAGTTGCTCTTTCCACGAATAACGTTGAGATCGTCGAGCAGGTCATCATCTGCAACGTCATCGAGCTGTGAGACTTGTGGTGTGGTATAATACGCGCCCGTGGCTTGTGCGGGGTCTGCTTCTTGGAGCGATCGGGCACAGCCCATGATGGCTCGGGCAAGCAGCGACTTCCCGCTTCCAGTTGGAGCACGAACAAGGACCACGTCGTTTCCAGCGTCGAATGCGGCTTTGATATCGGTGAGGGCTTGTTTTTGCGCGCCGCGGTAGCTCGGTGCCGGAAACGCCTCAAAGATCCGAGCGGGTTGCACGAGAATCGATCAGGCGTCCTCGGTGAAAAGTATGCGGATGCAGATGGTCAGTATCCGGGTTATGTTTCTTCGCTTGGGAGCGCGTGGACGTCCTCCGCAGTTGGTTCTTTATCAGCTGGGAGCTGGTCAACACAGTCCAAACAGAGAAAATGGTCGCTACCATCGGCAAGTTCAAGAATCATCCCACCGGTTGGGCCCCAACTAAAACTCCAGAGATCGCCAATGCCGCCTGCAATCTTGACCTTCGTCTGACAGCCGTCGCAGCGTCGCTTCGCCATACAACCAGTATGGGTTTGGCTCAAAAGAACACTCCGCTCCCCGGCATTAATCACTGTTGCTAGCATACAACATACTATGGAGGTCAACTGCGCTGGCTGTGCAGGCTGTTGTATCGACTGGCGCGCACTTGTGTCAGATCCGGTTGCGCATGAGAGGCAGGGCGATCGAGCACCGATTGACGACACATACAATCTAGTACCGCTTCGAGGCCATGAAGCGCGTTCGTTGGTTGATTGCGGCTATGGTGATGCGATGACACCACGATTGTTTGAAGCGGGGCCAGATGACGATTGTGTCCGAGTCGATGGATTTGATCTTGCAGCGATTGGCGATCGGCCGGTATTCTACCTTGGGCTCCGAAAGCCCCCTAAACCGGTTGCCCCGTTTGGTGAGCACCGACAATGGCTCCGGTCGTGTGCCTTTCTCGATCCCGAAACGCTTCAGTGCCGGATTCATGGAGACGACCTGTATCCGGAGACCTGTTCGGTGTATCCGGGTGATAACCTGCATATGGATCAAGAAACGGAGTGCGAGCGTGTGGAGGATGTGTTTGGCGGGATACGGCTGATTGATGCGACGCCACCAGACAACCGATCACAGCCACAGTTTGCTGGGGCAGTTGGGTCGAAAATATTCGGCTACCCGGACCCCGACGAACTCTCGGGTGTTGTCGATCGGTTGGCTGCGAATGCGCTCACAGCGTACGACCGATCGCTCTTTGTGGGTATTGCCAGTGGGTCGAGCCCCGGAATGCTTGATATAAATAAAGCGATTGCTGAAACGTACCAATCAAAAGCACATAGTGCAGAGTCGTGGGTTGGAAAAACAATCGAACACTGGGAGAAGCGNGCAGATGCAGCAGGAACGCGTGCAGTTGTGGACAATCCAGCAATATATGAAACGGATCACGGTGCACCGGAGACAACAGGCTGGAACCCGTAGGTGGTGCGAATAGTTATCATAACAGCAGTCGTGTATCATGTATGCGAATTTTAGTCACGGGTGCAACAGGATTTGTCGGGAGTAGGCTGGTTCCTGCACTCGTTGACGCAGGGCATGAGGTTGTTGCGTTAACGCGCGATGCAGGAACGTACAAATCTCGTGCCGATGTGACGGTTGTTGAGGGGGATTTATTGGACGCGGAGACGCTTACAGACGGATTCGATGTGGATGTTGCCTACTATTTGGTTCACTCGCTTGACTCCGGATCTGCATTCGAGGAGTACGATCGGATCGCGGCACGAAACTTTGTTGCTGCAGCTGAAGCAGGTGGTGTAAGACGAGTCGTCTATCTTGGAGGGCTTGGTGATGATTCGGCATCGCTCTCGAAGCATCTTCGATCGCGTCGCGAAGTAGAGCACATTCTCGAAGAAAGATCCTTCGCGTTAACAGTCCTTCGAGCGGCAATCATCATCGGTGAGGGCAGCCTCAGTTTCACACTCATCAGGCAGTTGGCCGATCGGCTCCCAGTGATGATTACCCCACAGTGGGTATTGACTGAATGCCAACCGATTGCGATTGATGACGTGATCACATATCTCGTTGGTGTGTTAGAACATCCAGAGACTGCAGGAGAGACGTATGAGATCGGTGGCCCTGATGTGTTTACATACGCTGAGATACTCCGGCGTGTTCGAGCACAGCTTGGAAAACGGCTAGTTATCGTTCCCGTTCCAGTGCTGTCTCCTGAACTCTCCTCGCGGTGGATTGGGCTAGTGACTGATGTCCCGCCTGCTGCTGCTCGACCGCTCGTGTCTGGACTCAAAAACCCAGTAACGGTAACCGATCACCGAATTGAGACGATCATCCCGATCGAACGCACACCNTTTGAGACGGCAGTCGCACAGGCGCTAGTCAATCGATCAGCGAAGAGCAGCGTCGAACCTGTGATACCAGTTGTACAGGGATGATACGGGATGCAGAGTACGGACAAACGTGGGTCTATGAGAGCATCGTCGGTGCGCTTCCTGGGCTGTCGCTTTCAGATACGCAAGCGGTTGCGATCCAGCTTGGGCTGTTTCAGGTTGCAGTCGTAGTGTTTGGATTGCTCTATGGGCTTCCAGAAGCGGCCATTGCAGGCACTGCAGCGGTGTTTGTCGCAGCAGTCGGAAGCGTCGCAATGTTACGACTTGGGCATATTAACCGGTCGCTCGACGTTCCACACACCTACTATCGGCTGCTGTTCGGCTCCAGTATCGAAGTTGTACTTGGTGTACTAGCGTTTATTGCACTCGTGACACATCTGTTTGTGTTTGACCCACTCAATACGGATGGAATTCCGCTTATTACGCGGCTGTTTGGGCCGGAACCCCCGGTCGTCGTGATCTATCTCACACTGCTTGTACTATGGGATCTTTGTTACCGGCTTGGAACGTCGTGGTGGGCGGCAGTCGTCTCGTTGTGGCGAGCAATACGAGTTCCAGTTGATCGGGAGACTGCGCAGCTGTTCATCCGATTAGATGTAATGAACGTTGGGTTTGCAATTATTCAGCTTGTGCTTGTCCCGTTCATTTGGAGTGAGACAGTGCTTTTGCTCGCGATCGTTGGACACGTGATTGCAGTAGCCGTCGTCTCAACGGCTGCAATTAGCTTGACCGTATGGAGAACAAGTGGGTAGTCGTATTTCGGCTCACTTGCCGTGAATCTGCTTGAACTGTGTAAGCAGATCTTCGGCGGACTCACCGGAGTCGTATGTAAGCTTTCCGCGGTACTCTGTCCGCTGTTCATCGAAGTCAGCATCGATCGTAGCGGTCTTCTGTTCGCGGCGTTCGTGTTCTTCTTCGTCGTAGGCACCCATTGACATGGTATAGTTTCACTTGGTAACAGTTGTGTATATATCTAACGGTTACGTTCAATCGTTATATATAAAATCTGATAGTCAGGAAAACACGGCCACACCGTATCCAAACACGTAATTGGGAGTATCGCATCCAGTTTTGTGTGGCTAAACCGCTTCGCTTCAGGTATGCACCCGGGAAATGGACAGCCGAGCGTGTCCATAACAATATTTTTCGATCGTTGGATGCCAATCTAGGTGCAACCGCTCGAACACCATGGTTCCGTCCACCATCAGGGTATGAGGCGAAGCGGTTTGAGATGGATAACGGGGACATTGCGCTTTTTTGTTGGACCGATCGGGACGATGGCCCAGCTGAAATCGGTGGGGGGCCTGCAGGCTACTGGCTCGGGAACACCGAAACACCGGAATCGCTCTGGCGCACAGACAAGTATGGATTTGAGCAGGTTCCATACCCTGTTGGACGGTGGGCACAGCGTGAACTCCTCGCACAACTGCATGAGGAGTCGCCATGGCTGAAGCCCTATCCGCATGTGTCGTGGTTTTTTCTGCCAGTATTTCTCTCGAAAGACGGTCGGAAGACGACCCGTGAGTTCTTTACAGAGTATGCTGCAGGATTCCCTGATGCGACCCAAACTGACGCGCTTGAGTTTTTTGAGTCATTTCTCAGAACGGGTGCGCTCGATGACTATCGTGCGGTAATGGCTGGAAAACTCGGCACATCGGAGTATCTTGACGAGACTCGAATGGCGGCTGCAATGGGTGAGTTCGTTGTAGGCCGGTTGCTTGTCGATGCGGGATACAAGATTACGCCGGAAATTGAAGTAACAACGGGTCATTCGATCGACTACCGCGCAGACCCTATTGGGTCGGACGGATCCAATGGAGTTCTTGTCGAAGTAACGCGGCCGCTTCCCCCAAATCGTCGTGCAATTGATTCACCAACACGAGCGATAAAAGAGACGGCAAGTTCGAAGGCAACAGGACAGCTCGATGCACACGCTGGTGGTGTCGTGTTGTTTGTCGACTGCTCATCGTTCCCGGATGATGACTGGCAGACAATCCTTGCAGCACAGCCGATGGTGAATCATAAGCCCGCAGTGATTTTTCGAGCGCGACCAGACGGTAGGTTTGAAGGATACACGGTTGGATCGGTGCCGCTTGAGCTCACGAGCGAATTACGTCAAAAGTAACAGCCTGATTCGGCTGCTACAGAACAGATGGTGACACGGGTTAGTTATCGAGCGATACAGGTTAGAATGAAACCGGGTCGGGCCCGTTTTCACCTAACGCATACTGATCACGATCGCTGTAGTACCGACGGCCGATCGCTTTGTGACTCAACGCGGAGAGCACGGCAGTTCGTGCATCCTCCGAGTCGTGGTACGTCTCTTCTCCAAGCCGAGAGAGTACGTCGCCAAGTGTCTCGGTCCCGTTTTGAAGTTCGATCTGGCTGTCGCCATAGGCGGTGATCAGCTCAGTGGTTGTCGCAGGATACTCGTGACCGTTCAACAGGTCGTCGGTGCTGTGCAATCGCATCAACTACGTGTCGGGCGAGCATATTCTTAATGATTTTCCATGTATGAATATGATGAAAACCCCATTCCTTAAGGAATATTAATTTAGAATCGTGTCGGAATTGCTTCCACTGCGGATGTAGTGGTCTCTGTATGAGCGAGAGTCCCCCGACCGCAGACCTGCACCTGCATACCACCGCATCAGATGGAATCCTTACTGTTGGGGATCTCCCTACTGCAGCGGACGTTGCCGGCTTAAATCTTATTGCGGTAACTGACCACGATGTGATTCACCCAAAGATACCAGCACCGGTTGTGGCCCTTGATTCGCTAACTGTTGTTCGAGGCATTGAGCTGCGAGTTGAAACGCCAACAGAGCAGATCGATCTGCTTGGCTATGCAGTCTCTCGGACTGACGCACTTGAAACAGAGCTCGATCGAATCCAACAGAACCGAATCGATCGCGGCGCAGAGATCATCGAGAGCGTCGAATCCTATCTTGACATCGATCTCGATATCGAACCACGTACCGGATTAGGCCGACCGCATATTGCCCGGGCGATCGACGCGAGCGATGCACCGTATGATGTTGAGAGAGCGTTTGACGAGCTCATTGGGAATAACGGACCGTGCTTTGTGCCACGAGCGGTGACTTCATTCGAAGCGGGTGTCGAGCTTCTTACGGAGGCCTGTGCAGTCGTCTCACTTGCGCATCCGTTCCGGTATGAGGATTCAGCAGCAGCATTAGAGCTGACGTCGGCACTTGACGGTGTCGAACGATACTATCCGTATGGATTTGCGGTTGATACAGGTCGTGTTGATGCACTCATCGAAGCACATGGTCTCCTTGCAACTGGGGGCAGCGATGCCCACGGAGAGACACTCGGTCATGCTGGACTCTCCGGAGCGAAGGCCGACACGTTCCGATCGGCATTGCCAAAAGCGGAACGTTATACCCGATTGGGCGCATAGCAGTAGTATGCGCTGTCACTACTGTGAGCGTGAGGCTGCCTATGCCGCAGAAACCGACAATATCAAAGTTGGACTCTGTTCGGAACACTTCCGTGATCGGTTAGCGGAGCTTTCTGACTCCGACGATCTTTCTGCACTTCGAGAACAGCTTGACGTAACTCGCACCGAGCGATAATCGTCGAGTATATCGAGCAACATTTCACCGAACCTCCAACGATACGATTTTGCCGCCACCCCACCGAGTATGAGCTACGAATGACGTTTGAGCCAACTGCTCGTCCGCGACGGCTCCGTACCGATGGTGTGCGGCCGCTTGTTCGAGAGACGACGCTGAGTGCTAACGATCTGATTGCGCCCATCTTTGTCGATGAAACAACCGATGAACGCGTGCCGATCGACTCGATGCCCGGACACGACAGAGTGCCGGTCGAACAGGCCGTCGATCGGGTCAAAGAGATCACCGAAACCGGTGTCTCAGCGATTATGGTGTTTGGAATCCCTGATACGAAAGATGCGCGTGGAACTGGTGCATACGCTGAAGATGGGGTTGTCCAACGCGCAATGCGTGCAATCAGTCAGGAAACGGATGTCTATCTTATTGGAGACGTCTGCCTCTGTGAGTACACCGATCACGGTCACTGTGGTGTCGTTGAACCACACGCACACAACGACCCGACACTGACAGTCAAAAACGACGAGACACTCGAACTGCTTGCGAAGACTGCCGTCTCACAAGCAGCGGCAGGTGCAGATATGATTGCGCCATCCTCTATGACCGACGGAATGGTCGGTGCAATCAGAGCCGGGCTTGACGAAGCTGGCTTTTCTCACATTCCGGTGATGAGCTACGCTGCGAAGTACGAGTCCGCCTTCTACGGGCCGTTCCGTGACGCTGCAGATGGTGCACCATCGTTTGGCGATCGAAGACACTACCAAATGGACCCTGCAAACGCCCGAGAAGCGCTTCGAGAGGTTCAAATCGATGTTGAAGAAGGTGCAGATGTGCTCATGGTCAAGCCTGCACTTCCATATCTGGACATTGTTCGTGATCTCCGAACGGAGTTTGATCAGCCGATCGCCGCCTACAACGTCTCTGGCGAGTATGCAATGCTGCACGCTGCCGGTGAGAAGGGCTGGCTTGACGTCGAAGAAACAGCCTATGAATCCCTGTTATCTATCAAACGGGCAGGAGCCGACCTCATCTTGACATACTTCGCAGAACAGTTAGCCGATCGCCTCTAACGCCCGGTTAGTCTTCGGTTTTTGTGATATCGAGATCCTCAACATCACCGTGGTAGAGTTTTGCGCCATCTTGAGCAACTTGCCGTGCAAGCACTGCACACTTAACTCGCATCGGTGAAATCGTCACCCCAAGCATTTCTGTAATATCATCAGTGTCGAGGTCATGTAGCTCATCAAGCGACATTCCTTGCAGTCGCTCCGAAAGCATGCTTGCGGAGGCTTGTGAAATCGCACAGCCATCACCGCTGAAAGTAACGTATTCGATCGTCTCTTCATCGTCATCGAGCTGTACATCAATTTTGATCGTATCGCCACAGGAGGGGTTCTCCCCTACGTGTGTGAAGGTTGGATCCTCCATCTCCCCGTAATTTCGAGGGCTTTTGTAGTGGTCGAGGATCTGCTGACGATACATATCAGAGCCGAGTCCCATTGGTACGGTATATGGGAGTCTGCTGCAAAAGGATTCCGGGGTCTTAGTGTTATGCGAACAGCTGTCGGGCAGCATCAACCGCTTCGACGAGCCGATCGATTTCGTCGGTCGTATTGTAGATGTAGAACGAAGCACGAGCGGATGCGGGTGCACCAAGCTTGTCGTGGAGCGGCTGCGTACAGTGGTCGCCAGCACGGATNGCGACTGCATAATCGTTGAGAATACTTGAGAGGTCGTGCGCGTGNACGCCNTCAACGTTGAACGCNACAAGTCCTCCACGATCGTCTCCCGGTGGGCCGTAGATCGTTACATCATCATACGCCGAGAGTNCATCATATGCATACTCCGCGAGGAGTTCCTCATGNTTTTGAACGTTCTCCATGCCAATGTCGTCGAGATANTCGATCGCCGCATGGAGTGCAATTCCTTGTTCGATAACGGGCGTTCCAGCCTCGAACTTCCACGGCAGATCTTCCCATGTTGAATCCTCATACGTGACGCTGCGGATCATCTCGCCACCGTACAGGTACGGGTTCATTGCCTCAAGGATCTCTTCTTTCCCGTAGAGAACGCCAATCCCCGTCGGACCAAGCATCTTGTGCCCTGAGAAGGCATAGAAATCCGCATCGATCGCCTTCACGTCAACCGGCCGAGTCGGGACGGCTTGGGCACCGTCAATGAATGCAAACGCATCGTGTTCGTGTGCAAGATCACAGAGATCACCGACCGGATTGACTGTGCCAAGCGTATTTGAGACATGCACCGCAGATACCATCCGTGTACTGTCGTCGATGAGTTCGGCTGCGTGATCCATGTCCAGTCGGCCTTCATCGTCAATCCGAATATATCGAATCTCAGCGCCGGTTCGCTTACAGATCTGCTGCCAGGTGACGAGCGAGGCATGGTGTTCCATCTCGGTTGCAACCACCGAGTCACCAGGTCCGAGCGCTTCAAGCCCCCACGCGTAGGCGACGAGGTTCATCGCTTCGGTGGTGTTTTTGGTAAACACAATCTCTTCGCGCCCGTTTGCATTGATGAACGCCGCGACGCGGTCGTGTGCCTCCTCGTATGCAACAGATGCCTCCTGACTCAGTTGATGAATTCCACGGTGAACGTTTGCGTTGTACCCGTAGTAGTAGTCAACGATCGCGTCAACAACCTGTGTTGGCGTCTGACTTGTGGCACCGTTATCCAGATAGACAAGCGGTTCAGTGTCGTTTTCGCTTTCGCCAGCAACGGTAACATCACCCCCGACTTTCCGTGAGAGGATCGGAAAGTCTTGCCGGATCGACT
>SL_7KL_010_BRINEDRAFT_10001022_pt1 | contig 13371 bp, 9 predicted proteins | sample SodLak_010_BRINE_FD_10663 | JGI IMG/M metagenome (IMG submission 10663)
ACCCCTCGTTTTCAAAGAAAACGGGGGGGTCTAAATTTTCTTCCGCGAGATTTCTCCCGGCCCAAAGGGTTAGGCCCCAAAAGGGGCCGTCAAACTTTGTTTCCGGGAGAAATGGATAAATAATGTATTTATTAACGCTAATTTAAATCTTTATATGTAATTTTTCTCCATAAGAGATTTCTATTTATCAAATTTTAGAAATTTGATAGATTAGATTTAACTAATTTACTTATTAAAAGTTTTTAGATTTTACTGCTACTTGGTAACGTGCTTTAGAACGTTTGAAAGCAAAGTTAGCTTCTACTTTTTCTTTAACACCTTCAGCTTTTTCTAAATTACTTTTTGCTGTTTCAAAATCATTTTTTGCTTCTTCAGGATTAATGTTTTCAGAAGATTGTGCTTCGTTTGCTAAAATAGTTACTACATTTTGTTTAACTAAAGCAAAACCACCCATAATTGCTAAAGAATTCCATTCTTGATTTGTACGAATAAGCATTGCGCCGACATCTAAACCAGTAATAATAGGTGCGTGATTTTTAAGAACACCCATTTCTCCTGTTTCAGTTGGTAAAACAATTTCATCAGCTTGACCACTCCAAAACGGACGTTCTGGAGTTAAAATAGAAATTTGTAAATTCATTTTTTTTATAAATTTTAGATTTTTGAATGCCAGGTAAAATAGGTCGTAAAATAAAAACTATCAAAAGAAATAAACATTAGCCTACGTAATTTTGAATTGAATATGTTTTATAGAACTAGCTTTAATAACATTAAAAAACAAATTATATAGTTAAAGAGAGCATAAATATCTTCTCACGCTAAAGTCTATTTAGCAAAAAGGGAAGTTTATATAAAAAAACTTTTTGGTAGTTTGTCGTGGGAAGCCCTGTCAGGGCTTCGCACAATAAATTTCTTATCTTACGATACCTAGAATCAATGCAATCTAATTTTTTCTTTTTTCTTTTTTCATTTATCTAGGCGGGAGAAAACTCTACGAGTTTTCTTTCGGCCGTCGGGTTTTAGACATAGTCATGAATGACTATGGAAGACAGTTTTATAGGTGACACATAGATTTTATTTTGAGGAATAAACAAATTGAAGGAAATAACAAAGTCTTAAGACATTCTTAATCATCATTTTTGTTTTTTATTAAATCAGAACTTAACGTTTAGAACTTAACGTTTCATTTTGAACCTATCTTAAGACTAATTATAAAATTGAGTTAAACAATATCTTTTTGTTAAAAGAAATATACAGTCCGCGTGTTCAAAGAAAACGGGGGGGGTCTCGCGTAAACTTTGTTTCCCCGACAGGAATAAAGCAAAATAAAAAACAGCCCCGGAAGAAAATTTACAGCGTAAATTTTCTATTTCCCTTGAAAATGGGGGGTCTCGCCAAAACTAAGTTTACGCGACAGAAAGGTTATAGAGCTTAAAAATTAAGCTGTTAATTGACTAACAGCATTGATAACAATCTGTGGTTTTTTTGAATACATCGCATTATTAACTGCTAGTTTATGTAACTCATCTCTTTTACGAATAGCATAACCAGTTTTTTTATAAGCTTCAATAATTTCTGTTTTCAATCTATTTAACATTGGTTGGCCCGAACGTTTATAACAACCTTCAAGAATCCAGCGAAGTGCTGTTGCTTTTGATCTATCTCCTGTACGAAGAACACGTGGTACTAATTGAACAGCACCTGCACGACGTCTAGGTTTAATTTCTACTCTAGGAGTAACATTGTCTAAAGCAGTTTCAAAAACTTCAACTGGATTTTGTCCTAAAGTTTCTCCAATTTCTTTTAGAGAATGATAAACAATTCGATACGCTAGTGATTTTTTTCCACTTTTTAAAACACGATTAATTAACATATGTACTGAAACACTATTATAAATAGGATCAGGTAAAAGTGTACGTTTTTTTTTTAGAGGGTGACGTGGCATTTTGACAAATTTTCTTTTTTTTTTAACCAAAAAGGCAACTCAGCTTAATAACTGCATAATAATAATACAAAATAAGCGACGCTAAATGTTTTCAAAAAAAAGATCTAGACGCGTTTTCGATCTACAAAACATCAAGTCATTTGGCTTAACGTTTTAGACTTTTTAAGTTAAGTCTTCAATTTTTCTTTTTTATGAAAACAGACATGCGATTCAGAAATTTTTAGTTCAGACGTTACAATTCTAACTAAAAACAGAAGCTTTAAATAGAGGGAATTGACTAAAGACTGCATTCCAACGTAGAAAAAACTTTTCGAGGAAGGTGTATCTAAGTCTATCATTTTCTTCTAAACCAGAAATTCTTTTCTAAAACAATAAAATTACCAACTTGATTTTTGTACACCAGGTAGTAGACCTTGATGTGCCATTTCTCTTAAAACATGACGTGATAAGCCAAAATCTCGATAAAAACCTTTAGGGCGACCAGTAATCATACAACGATTGTGAAGACGTACAAAACAACTATTTTTAGGTAATTCTTGAATTTTTCGATGTAAAGCTAATTTTTCTTTCAAGATTGTAGATTCTTTCATAAGCTTTTTCAAAACTCCACGTTTTGTTGCATATTTCATAACAAGGCGTTGACGTTTTAATTCACGTTGAACCATACTTTTTTTTGCCATTTATCTATTTTTATTCTTTTTTTTAATATTCTTAATACTTTATCTTGTATTTTTTTTAGTAGTGAATTTTTTAAAATTCACTAGATGACTTTCAAAAAAGAGTTTTATTGTTTTTAACAATAAAATAAAAACTTGTTTAAAATCTTCATTTCGGTGCCTTTAATAAAACTTGTATTAAATTTACCAATCAACTATACTAAAAACTGTTTTAAAAAGTCACTGTAAAGGAATAAATCCTCAAAATTAAAATATATAATGTGTCTCGATTAAAGCAAGTTACAGTTACTGTTTTCTCTGAGCGCTTCGCTAAATGGAGGGTCTTGTCGAAACTTCGTTTCCGTCAATTTTCTGTTTTTAAGCTAAATAAATAACTTATTAAAAATTGAGAGTAATTCAAAGAAAAATCAACCAGTAACGTGCGAAGCCAGAACGGACTTCGCACATTTAACTGTTTTTTTACACGTTTCTAACGTAAAAATACTTATTTGTATTAATTTTATTGTAAAACAGAATCAATCAAATGTTTGCTTTTGTTTCGAGTACTGTTTCTTTTCTTTATTTATCTTTTGATAGAAACAGATAAATAAAGCAATGAAATTAAAGAAAAAAGATTTTTTTCTATTAAAAACCAAAAGTCGCTGTTTTCTACGAAAACGGCGATTTTTCTCCCGGGCCCAAAGGGTTAGGCCCCAAAAGGGGCTGTCAAACTTCGTTTCCGGGAGAAAAGAATCAAATTCCAAATTATATACTTTATGATTCAGATTCAGATGATGCTGTTTTAACATAAAGAATTAATAAGAAAGAAGTTGGAATAATAATAAATAAAGCAGTTGCAATTAATCCTAGAATATTTACTTCCATATTGTTGAGTTGAGTTTTTTAAAGAGAATTTGTTGAATTTTTTCATCGCAAGTCACTGGGCTAAAAAAATTCGAGAGAAAAAAGTTGTAAGAAAAATGTACGAAGCCTTTCTCGTTAAAGAAATTATTTTATAAAACTCGCTAGTTCTTTGCTTTTAAAGAAAAACGAATAGGTTTCGAACATAACGTGATAACACGAAAAACAAATCTCATTTCCCAAAAAATAAGAAAAATGAATTTTAAAATTCAAATAAAGGTTTGTATGCGACGGCCGAAGGATTTCGAATAAAATTGAGCCCAAAAGTGGACACTTTTGTTATGAATTTCAAATTTCGCTTTTTTAATATATAAAATTATTTTAAATACGACTTGTATCATAAATAATATAAGAAAATTACTTTCTTATTTTATTCTTAAGCTTATTTTAGTATGTTTAAATAATGAAAGATAAATAATATAAATCTTGTAACCATGTTACATTTAAATAAAGCAATACTTTAATGATCAAAATAATCATTAAATTAAATTTACAAAGTCAGAATGTTAATCATTATCGAAAATTATTCAAAATAAACAATTAACAAAAAATTTTTTGTAATAAATTTTATAAATAAAGGAATTTTCTCTCTTATAAAGATGAACCTACAAAGGATTTTTAAGTAAATCAGTCCTATAAAGGTTTAAGATTTGTTTGAAAAATTGGATAAAAAAGAAACAATATGCGACGGCCGAAGGCCGTCGGATCTCGAATAAAATCGAAGATTCTTTTCGATATTGTAAAAATCCTAAAATGACATACATAATATCTATAGAGATATATATTTCATATCACCGGCGTGTGGCATTTTTGGCAAATTTTATGAAAACAAAGATGGTTAATTAAAAACTCTTAAAAATCATTCTCTCTTCCACCAATTTATTTAAATTAAATCTAAGTATTTGCTATTTTATTCTTGAATTAAACTGCAAAAGAATTAAAAACACCTACAGCAAAAACTAACACAAACCATAAACTTAATCCAGAAAAAACTACTCCTTTATTTTCAGTCCAACCATTAGGAGATGCAAATACCACAGGTACACCTACTACTAATGCAAAAGACACAAGAATTAATCCAAGTAAGGCAATTTGAAGAATTGATGTCATATGAATAAATATTCAATTTTGTTTTTGTTACAAAAAGTTTTTTTATATAGCCACAAGCGCCTGTAGCTGCAGCTAACTGATTAGATTTTTTAATGAAAACGATCCTAGTGAAAGATCTGTTAAATTTATCACGTTAGCCGACGGCCGAAAGAAAACTCGTAGAGTTTTCTCCCGCCTAGATAAAAAAATTTTTATAATCTAAATTATTAGATTTCATAATTGTGCGAAGCTCTATCGGGCTTTCCACGACACAATAAAAAATGACGATTATGTATATTCAAAAGTAACAAAATAACACTATTATGAGAAAATTTTTATTCTCTACTAATCTATGTACTAAACTAAGACCCCAGCAAATCTAATTTAATTCAGCTTTGAACTCAATTTTTTCTTTTCAAAAATTAACCCCAAAGAGTTAGGAAACTTCGTTTCCATCATTTTCTTTTAAAATATTTAAATACGTAATAAAAACGTTGTTTCCGCGACAGGAAAAATACTACCATGTCGGGCATGCTCAAGAGAACGATTAAGATGACCCTTCGTTGAAGGAAACTGTGTTTTGCCACAGGCGCCTAATGTGACAAAACTTACTTTTTAATTGAAGGTGTCTTCCTCGAACAAAAGACGATTATTCATTATAAGTTTTCGAGTATTAACAATAATGAATCTTTAAGAACTGCATATCCTAGAATGGGAACCTTTACAGGTTAGTTATGAAAACCAGTCCTATAATCAAATAAAAATAATCAAATAAAAAATTATTAAAAAATTATTTCTTTTTCTTTTTCTTATCTCTTTATGTCAAATCAAATAGGTTTATTTCTTTGTAGTGTCGTTAGTTTTTTCTCTCGGAAACAAAGTTTGACGGCCCCTTTTGGGGCCTAAACCTTTGGGCCGGGAGAAAAAACTTCAGGTCTACTGTATGTACAAAAAGGGCGGGGCCGATTCAACGTCTTTAAGAATTAAAAAAACTCGAATAATTTAAAAGACTCGATTTTTTTGTTCTAAAAAATTATTAAGACACCTATATGGTGTGAAGCCAGACAAAGGGCTTCGCACACTAAAGGAATATTGATACTTTTATAAGTTTAATTAAGTTTTAGTCTTTTGAGTTTTAAAGTAAGAAGTGAAGTTATTGGGTTATCCATCCATAGCTATGTAAACCTTCTCCTATTAAATTTACACCTAAATAACAAATCCAAACAACAACAAATCCTAACGATGCTATAACAGCGGGTTTTTTACCTTCCCAACCTTTATTTAGTCGAGTATGTAAATAAATAGCATAGATTAACCAAGTTAATAACGCCCATGTTTCTTTTGGATCCCAGCTCCAATATGAGCCCCATGCTTCATTAGCCCAAACAGCTCCTGATAAAATTCCGATAGTTAAAAAAGGGAAGCCAATTCCCAAAATTCTATAACTCAAATTATCTAGCATTGATGCTATAGAATTACGTTTGTTTTCTTTAGTCATTTGATTAAGATTATATGAAGAATTTGACGATTCAAGATTAAATTGAGCTGTTGTTGTACGAACTCCGTCAGAGTTTCTCACATCGTTTTTTTTGATTGTGATAATTAAAAATGCAATTGAGAGTAACGAACCCAAAATTAAAGCAGCATAACTTAATATCATTACACTAACATGCATCATTAACCAATTTGACTGCAAGGCGGGAACTAAAGACGAAGAACCTTGCATTTCTTTAGGTAAAGTGAAAGTGGCAAATGCGTTTGTGAATAACGCACTAGGAGTTGTTATTGCACCTATGTATTTAGCCATACTCATTTCTTCGCTTTTTTGACCTTTTGTCCAATTTTCGATTAACAAATGTATTACAGTAAAGCTCCAAGATAAAAACATTAAAGACTCATATAAATTGCTTAAAGGAAAATGACCTGATTCTTTCCAACGATTACATAATAGAATAACCAGTAATAAGTTTGAAGTAATAATAGCAAAACGACCCATTAACTGTAAACCTTGACTAATATCAAGACGAAACGTTGGGGGGTTTAGAGACAATGAAATTTCAGGTGTTGTTGTAGAAGAAAAAGATGAATTTTGGCCTAGACCAGCAATAACTGATCTCTCTTGAGTTTGAGCTTCCTGCATATCTATATTATTCTTTCTTGTAGACTGCCCAAATAAGTCACGACTTAATGGACCTATCCAATAACATGTCATGGAAATAAATAAGGATAAAAAAGAAAAATTGGCTATTTGCGAATTTATTAACATTTTTGTGTATATATATTTTATAATGTGTTTTGAAAAGAAAAAATATGTGCGCGTTTTACGGCCCCTCGAGGGGCCGTAAAACGCGCTAGGCGGGAGAAAACTCTACGAGTTTTCTTTCGGCCGTCGGATCTCGAATAAAATAGTCGATTTTATTCGAAATGAAAATTTTTATTCTAGTTGACGTCTTTATTATTAAATTAAAGAAATAGGTTCTTTGAGAATAATAAAAATCACTGGCGAAGCTCGACAGAGTACACGATTTTTATCTAATTCTCTGCAGATGGCGTCATCTAATAATATTTTTTTTTTTTTCTTTACTTTAAACGCTTTTTAAATCGAAATATTTAGAAAACGGACGATTTGATACGATCTTTCATCTAACCGTTTTTAATAAAGATTATACTATACGAATTATTTTAATAATTCGTATTTTTAATTTACCCAAGTTCTTTTTAGTTGTTTGTTCTCTTCTAAATTCAGTGTATTCAAATCAAATGAATGAAACTATAGTGTTTACCAAAGATGTTTATGGTAAAAGAGAGAACAAACTAAAAACTTGCCGTTTTCGTAGAAAACGGCGAGTTTTTATCCCGAAAACAAAGTTTGACGGCCCCTTTTGGGGCCTAACCCTTTGGGCCGGGAGAAAAAGGAGAAAACATATACAAGTTTTGCCAGATATGTTGGAGGCAAGTTCTCTCAAATTATTACAATTTTTCAGATATAGAAGTAAATTAGTGTTATGTGGAATTAACTTTTAGAAATTGGCTTAAGATTATAAATCAAACTAAAGAAAGAAAACATTTTTTAAGAATTAAAAAAATCAATGGAAGCTTTCGAATCTAAGATTAGAAATAAAGTTTACTACGGCCTCGCCCTTGATGAAATTTGTTTAATATATCAATAAATAACTAAGTTTGAAGTAAACATCTTTAACGAAAAAAAACTTATAGTAAGTTAATTAGATTAAACTAAAACACTCTTTAATATGTTAGATAACAAACAATTAAAAAAATGTTTTAGCTTAATCTAATTATTTATATATTCAAATTGTTCTTTTCCCTATAGGGCTTCGAACAACACTATTTAAACTTATATTTTTTCTGTCTCTATAAATTTAAACCAATATTTAAAAAGAACGGAAACGAAGTTTGTTAATCCTTTGGGGGACAGGAGCCAAGTTTCTTGAAAAAATTTACTTAAGTTTATAACTTCTTAACCAAAACGTCCTGAAGTAGAAGCAATTAAGAACGCAGCATAAGTAAAGATATAACCTACTGAGAAATGAGCTAAACCTACTAAACGTGCTTGAACAATTGATAAAGCTACTGGTTTATCTTTCCAGTAAACTAAATTAGCTAAAGGAGTTTTTTCATGTGCCCAAACTAATGTTTCAATTAATTCTTGCCAGTAACCACGCCAAGAAATAAGGAACATGAATCCAGTTGCATAAACTAAATGTCCAAAAAGGAAAGTCCATGCCCAAACAGAAAGACTGTTCATACCAAATGGGTTATACCCATTAATAAGTTGTGATGAGTTTAACCATAAGTAATCTCTTAACCAACCCATTAAATAAGTAGAAGATTCATCAAATTGTGAAACATTACCTTGCCATAAAGTTAAATGTTTCCAATGCCAATAGAAAGTTACCCAACCAATAGTGTTTAACATCCAGAAAACAGCTAAATAGAAAGCATCATAAGCTGAAATATCACAAGTACCACCACGACCTGGTCCATCACAAGGGAAGCTATAACCAAAATCTTTTTTATCTGGCATTAATTTAGAACCACGTGCATCTAAAGCACCTTTTACTAAAATAAGTGTTGTTGTGTGTAAACCTAAAGCAATTGCATGGTGTACTAAGAAGTCACCTGGACCAATTGTTAGGAATAAAGAGTTTTGGTTATTATTAATAGCTTCTAACCAACCTGGAAGCCATAAGCTTTGTCCAGCTGTGTAAGCAGGACTAGATGAAGAAGCTAATAATAAGTCAAATCCATATAAAGATTTACCTTGAGCAGCTTGAATCCATTGTGCAAAAACAGGCTCAATTAAAATTTGTTTTTCAGGTGTACCAAATGCTTGTACAACGTCATTATGAACATATAAACCTAAAGTGTGGAACCCTAAGAAAAGAGAAACCCAACTTAAGTGAGAAATAATAGCTTCTTTATGATCTAGAACACGTGCTAAAACATTTCCTTTGTTTTGTTCAGGATCGTAATCACGAATAAAGAAAATAGCACCATGAGCAAACGCACCACACATAATAAAACCAGCAATATATTGATGATGAGTATAAAGAGATGCTTGTGTTGTGAAGTCAACAGCTAAATAAGCATAAGGTGGTAATGAATACATGTGTTGAGCTACTAGAGATGTAATAGTACCAACTGATGCTAGAGCTAAACCTAATTGGAAATGTAAAGAGTTATTAATAGTATGAAATAATCCTTTATGACCATTTCCAAGTCCGCCCATTTATGTTAAACTCAACATAACTGTTGAGATCAGACTATATCTTAACTCTTTTTTTAAGCGAAAAGAGTCTCTGTCGTTTCGGCTTTAAGCCTACTCCCCGAAGGGATAGTCGTTAAGCCTAGTAATTAAAATGAAGTAACCAGGAACAAGTGCCTTGTCTACTTTTCTTCCATAAAAGTGAAAAAAATCGAGTGTAATCTCAAGGTGAATAACTGCACTAAATGTAAGAATAAATGAATGAGGATTCTCGAGTCTCTACGATACTCTTTGAGTCTTCCCACGTGTCTACGAGTGGCTTCAACATAATGTTCCGATACCGGGAAATTCTCATTATTATTGAATTCTTTCATTATTATTGAATTCTTTCATTATTATTGAATTCTTTCATTATTATTGAATTCTTTCATTATTATTGAATTCTTTCATTATTATTGAATTAGTGACGGTCTTCGCACAGTCTATAATGGATTTTCTTCAACATAAGAACAATAATCTTTTTTTTATGAATCTAAATAACGACTCAAAGTTATTCTATTAATGCCGGTTTGGATTGAAGCCTGACGTATACTTCGATAAACCTGATCATGAACTCGAACTTTTTTAGCTTTTTCAATATTAATAAAATTCTTTTCTAAGCAGTCATCCGTTAATACTTGACTCCAATCTGAGTTTTTAATATCTCTGAGTAAACGTCTTACTTGAGTTTCACCTATGTTTTGCATTCTCGCTTCTTCGGCTATACTAGCATAGGTGGTATCTTTAAAACGAACTGGTTTTTTATATTGGTTCTTTTTCTCTTTAACTGGAGTTAGTATGTTGTAAACAACAGATTCATTTAAACGAATAAGTTCGAGCTCAGCCTGTTTGCGTTTTTCTCCATTTGCCCATTTTTCATGGACATCAAGAGAAATAAATTGAAAATGTTGGCTTCCAAGACTATTCCAATCTTGTTGCATAGGTTTACATTCATGTCTTTTTATTTGTAATTCTTTCCAGTGTGAACCCAGTCTTGTAGGTACACTATTTGATTGACCTCTATAGAATTTATTCATTGCAGTATTCCAAATAAGATATAAACCAGGCCCCATTTTCATGACTATTCTTTTTGTTCGTTTCATTTTTATTACTAGGCACGGAATTTTCTAGATAAAAAACCATTTACAATTTTTTTCTTTTTTTAATAGTTAATCGAGATTTTTTCCGTTATGACAGATTTTTCAATTGGCTTTGCAACCAAAAGTGCCAGTTAATTAGCAGGCGGCGTATGAGCTTCTAAAATAGCTTCTAATCTGTGTCCAATACCAAAGTTAGTACGGTACATATGACCAGCAACAATAAATAAAACTGCAATAGCTAAATGATGGTGTGCCATATCAGATAACCATAAACTTTGAGTTTGTGGATGGAATCCACCTAAAAACGTTAAAATAGCCGTACCAGAACCTTCTCCAGTACCAAATGAATGTGCTGCAGTATCAGGATTTTGGGCATAGGCAGCCCAGTTACCCGACCAAAAAGGTGCTAATCCTGCAGGGTGTGGTAACACTGATAAGAAGTTATCCCAACCTACGTGTTGTCCACGTGATGCTGGAATAGCTACATGAACTAAATGTCCTGTCCATGCTAAAGAACTTACACCAAATAAACCTGACAAATGATGATTTAAACGTGATTCAGCATCTTTAAACCATGATAAAGATGGTTGGAAGTTAGGTTGTAAATGTAACCAACCTGCAAATAAGAAAAGACCTGAAAGTAATGCTAAAAATACAGATCCTACATATAATTCTTGATTTGAACGTAAACCAATAGTGTACCACCATTGGTATACACCTGATGTAGCAATATTTACTGGCCCTGATGAACCACCACGTGTAAAGGCTTCAACAGCAGGTTGACCAAAATGTGGATCCCAAATAGCATGAGCAATTGGTCGTACATGAATTGGATCTGTTACCCATTGTTCAAAGTTACCTTGCCAAGCAACATGGAATAAATTTCCAGATGTCCATAAGAAAATAACGGCAAGTTGCCCAAAATGCGAAGCAAAAATCTTTTGATAAAGGTTTTCTTCAGTCATACCATCATGACTTTCAAAATCATGTGCTGTAGCAAGTCCAAACCAAATACGACGAGTACTTGGATCTTGTGCTAGCCCTTGGCTAAATTTCGGAAATAGCTTTGTTGCCATATCTTACTCCCACGGTCCCATAAGACCACTTTTTTCTCTGCAAATAACACTTTGATTCTTATACTAAAAAAAAGACAAAAAAACAAAAAAGTTTTGACGGCCCCGCCCCTTTAAAATTAAATAAAAACATGATAGGAAACTCATTATGGTTTCCATGTTATTTTAAAATTCCATTTTGTTGAGAACTAAGTTGTTAGTCAGAAAACACTTAAAAATTTTTTTTGACCTCAAGTTTTTATACAACAAAATTTATTAGGGGCCTTTTAAAAACGAATGCTACGCATTCGTTCTATCCGACTATTTTATAATATAAACTTATTTTTTAAATATTAAAAACAGATTCTTAAATCTATAAAATAAATGCGACGGCCGAAAGAAAACTCTACGAGTTTTCTCCCGCCTAGATTATTTATTCAATTCGTTGCTCTGTTTATATTTATTATACCTATTAAATCGATTATAACTACAAATTCATTTTAAGAATATTATATTTTTTGTGTAGTCATTGTTTGTCATAAGTTATTTTTGAGCTAAATATTATATATATCTTATATATATATCTTTTATGTAATTAATCAATGTCTTCTATTTATTAAGTAAGATGTAGGAAATCAATTAAGTTTCTATGTTGAATAAAACCGGTTGAATAAAACCGAAAGATTTTATTCGATATTCGACGGCCGAAAGAAAACTCGTAGAGTTTTCTCCCGCCTAGCGCGTTTAGCGAAGCGGTCAGAAGGCCGTAAAACGCGGATATGAAAAGCAATTGATTTCCTACATCTTACTTATTATTTTTGTTTTTTATCTAAGAGTTAAAAGTATATAATATTTACTTATGCAATTAGGTTATTTCATATATGATATGAAACTAACTTGACCGTAATTATTTACGGTAAGAATTCTTTGAAATTTATGGGATAAACTTCACTACAAACTTCAAATGTTGAACCAAAAACTAGATTGGAGTTTTTTAATCTAATTTATAATTCAAATGAAAAACATTGCATTGTTATTCCATTCTTTCTCTGAATTTATAAATTCAATTTTCTTATTTAAATGCTTTTTAACTTGATTCGTAAAAATATTCTTTCAATTTAAGTTAAAAGGACAAAAAAAAGAGAAGAAAATTTTGTCTCTGCTTTAAACAGTTATAAAAGCAAAAATGAAATTGAAAAGATATATTATCAGATAGAAATGTTCTTTTGTCTTTTTCATTTTTATTTGTTTTATCGACTGTTTTAAGAGACGTTACAAAGAGAAAAAATCAAGTTTAGGAAACGAAGTTTCCGTCACGTGTGAAGCCCTACAAAGCTTTACACTATTTAGTTCTGAACACAATTCTGTAAATCGCTGTTTTAGTTTTCAAAACAGTTATTTAAGTGCAATTCTTTTTAAACACTACGACGTTTTGGTGGTCTACATCCATTATGAGGAATTCCAGTTTTCTCACGAATAACATTTACTTTAATGTCAGCTTTAAAAATTTCGCGAATAGCACTTTCACGTCCTTGACCGGGACCATTAACTAAAACTTTAGCTTCGCGCATTAAAAAATCGCGCGATTTTTTAGCCGCTGTTTCTGCAGCTTTTTTAGCTGCAAATCCAGTTGATTTTCTTTTTCCTTTAAAACCACAAGATCCTGAAGAACTCCAACAAAGAACTTCTCCTCGAATATTAGTTATTGTTACAATTGTGTTATGATGTCCTGCTTGAATATGTACAATTCCTCTATAAACACGTTTTTTTGTTTTAGTAGACGTAAGTTTTCTTGTTTGTCTTGCCATAATTTTTATAATTTTTTTATATTGATTTTTTTTTT
>SL_7KL_010_BRINEDRAFT_10001024_pt1 | contig 13353 bp, 11 predicted proteins | sample SodLak_010_BRINE_FD_10663 | JGI IMG/M metagenome (IMG submission 10663)
AATTTTGCGCACTGTATCACGTACAATAGAATAAAATAGAATAAATTGGTAACTTCAATCATCAATTATAAAATTGAACAATAGGAGTTACAACAAAAGTGCTTCAATAATTGTGTTCTCCCTGTTGCAACAGCATCAACTCATTAAGATCACCATCAAACAGATCCTATCTCAATTCCGTCGTGGATTTTCTGTCTATTGCAACTGTGCTCGTGGGCTTGGATCTCCCGATTTGTGGCGCCGTTTCAATTCCGTCGTGGATTTTCTGTCTATTGCAACCGTCGGTGGGATCAACAACACCGTGACGCAGTTGGAGTTTCAATTCCGTCGTGGATTTTCTGTCTATTGCAACCCACCAACTCCGATCGATGCAGCTGGAGATGTCGACGTTTCAATTCCGTCGTGGATTTTCTGTCTATTGCAACGTTCGCAACGGCCTTGAATTGCGTGTCTCACTAGCTGTTTCAATTCCGTCGTGGATTTTCTGTCTATTGCAACGGCATTTCAGGGCCCGATCGGGACTTAGGAACTGGTAGTTTCAATTCCGTCGTGGATTTTCTGTCTATTGCAACGCTCGTATAGATGCAGAGAAGCAGCGTCTCATGCGTTTCAATTCCGTCGTGGATTTTCTGTCTATTGCAACCAAGAAAGGCGGGATTAACGGCGGTGTGGGCGCGGTGTTTCAATTCCGTCGTGGATTTTCTGTCTATTGCAACTAAGTCTCAAGTTTCAGGTCGGTTAATGAATCCATGTTTCAATTCCGTCGTGGATTTTCTGTCTATTGCAACTGAATTTGACGTTTCGAGTGTTGAACAGTTGGGAGGTTTCAATTCCGTCGTGGATTTTCTGTCTATTGCAACCTCAAGTTTCAGGTCGGTTAATGAATCCATTCTTGTTTCAATTCCGTCGTGGATTTTCTGTCTATTGCAACGGTTTTGTCGAGGGTTTGACACAAGGCCTTACGCTCGTTTCAATTCCGTCGTGGATTTTCTGTCTATTGCAACGCGCTCATCATTGCTGGCTCCGCGCTGGTAGCAATGTTTCAATTCCGTCGTGGATTTTCTGTCTATTGCAACTGATGATGGCACCGTGGATTTAGAGCTCGCAGCCACGTTTCAATTCCGTCGTGGATTTTCTGTCTATTGCAACTCAAAGTCGTTCCAACGTAATCACACACGCTGTTATGTTTCAATTCCGTCGTGGATTTTCTGTCTATTGCAACACGACGACGACGTGACCGAACACGACGCGATCGACGAAGTTTCAATTCCGTCGTGGATTTTCTGTCTATTGCAACGCGGATTCAATCAGACCCTGCTAGCAACAGTCAGGAACCGTTTCAATTCCGTCGTGGATTTTCTGTCTATTGCAACGTAAGCGTACCAACCACGAGCAACGTAATGGACACGTTTCAATTCCGTCGTGGATTTTCTGTCTATTGCAACGAACCAAGGGGCGGCCACTGCCGCCACAACGTAGATTTGTTTCAATTCCGTCGTGGATTTTCTGTCTATTGCAACGGCTGCCGGATCAAACCGGCGGCCTCATGGTCGTGTTGTTTCAATTCCGTCGTGGATTTTCTGTCTATTGCAACCGCGCTTAGTTGTTTTGGCGCGCGTAGACGGCTGTCGTTTCAATTCCGTCGTGGATTTTCTGTCTATTGCAACACTGCCGACGGCCCGCCAAACTGGGTTTTTGTCGTGTTTCAATTCCGTCGTGGATTTTCTGTCTATTGCAACTGACGTGAATATAGTGGTAATCAGGCAATTCTCTCACGTTTCAATTCCGTCGTGGATTTTCTGTCTATTGCAACTTATCTAAAAAGATCACTCCCGGTTCTCCATTTTCATGTGGTTTCAATTCCGTCGTGGATTTTCTGTCTATTGCAACATGATCTCAAAGACCCATCTGGCACGGCTCAAAGCTTGTTTCAATTCCGTCGTGGATTTTCTGTCTATTGCAACCAGATTCCTGATAGTAGAGCTTGACGGCCCATATCGTTTCAATTCCGTCGTGGATTTTCTGTCTATTGCAACAAACCTTAATTGAGATTATTAACACAAGCGGTTTCCCAATGTTTCAATTCCGTCGTGGATTTTCTGTCTATTGCAACACGATCGATTCGAGCGCACAGATTGCGATTACACGTTTCAATTCCGTCGTGGATTTTCTGTCTATTGCAACTGGGGAAGCGATGCTATGCAAACTATGGCATGGGAGTTTCAATTCCGTCGTGGATTTTCTGTCTATTGCAACGAGTGGAAAACAGAAAACTCGGCAGTGGAGTCGCCAAAGTTTCAATTCCGTCGTGGATTTTCTGTCTATTGCAACAACTGCTTCGTCTCACCCCATCAAACGAGTATTGCGACGTTGTTTCAATTCCGTCGTGGATTTTCTGTCTATTGCAACATCCAAATTGTTTAGCGGGATCGTATCACCCCGCAATGTTTCAATTCCGTCGTGGATTTTCTGTCTATTGCAACGCTTTCTAAACCAAATGATACTTTTAAGGTCGATACGTTTCAATTCCGTCGTGGATTTTCTGTCTATTGCAACATTATCCACGTAATCACGGATTGTATCTGATTGCTCTTTGTTTCAATTCCGTCGTGGATTTTCTGTCTATTGCAACAGTTCGGCTTATGCGCAGTTGAAGGCTCAGAGATGAGTTTCAATTCCGTCGTGGATTTTCTGTCTATTGCAACCAGCGGGCGGCTTGTTGTGCTTGAGGTTAAGAATCAGTTTCAATTCCGTCGTGGATTTTCTGTCTATTGCAACGAAGCCGATCGGCAAACGCGCTTGACCTTGACCGAGTTTCAATTCCGTCGTGGATTTTCTGTCTATTGCAACGAATTGCTTACAGTTCATCGGTTTTAGGTCGGGACGGTTTCAATTCCGTCGTGGATTTTCTGTCTATTGCAACTGTTGATCTCATCGATCAGCAGAAAACACCGTGTCCGTTTCAATTCCGTCGTGGATTTTCTGTCTATTGCAACACCGCGTCATACCCACCCGTCTCACTGCTCACAGATGTTTCAATTCCGTCGTGGATTTTCTGTCTATTGCAACATTCGAGAATTGTATTGACAGCCCCATTTGATTCGTGTTTCAATTCCGTCGTGGATTTTCTGTCTATTGCAACCATGACGTCGGAGATTGGTTGGCATATTACGATCATAGTTTCAATTCCGTCGTGGATTTTCTGTCTATTGCAACAACCCCCACGTTTCCATCACCTGCTCCATCAGTTCCTGTTTCAATTCCGTCGTGGATTTTCTGTCTATTGCAACATTCGACAGTTCTCGTTCAAACGCTCGTGCAATGTTCGTTTCAATTCCGTCGTGGATTTTCTGTCTATTGCAACCTGCTCGGACATGCTTCCAGGACTGAGTGTTGTCGGTTTCAATTCCGTCGTGGATTTTCTGTCTATTGCAACAACTGAATCCGAGGTGAAAAATCAATGAGACGTTTGTTTCAATTCCGTCGTGGATTTTCTGTCTATTGCAACCAGCCGACTACTGTTTTTGGTGTCATACAAACACGTTTCAATTCCGTCGTGGATTTTCTGTCTATTGCAACCAACATCAAATTCTCCATCATCGTTGTAATATCCATGTTTCAATTCCGTCGTGGATTTTCTGTCTATTGCAACCTCTTTGGTGAGGTTGTCATAGCGTTTGGTCTGTTTCGTTTCAATTCCGTCGTGGATTTTCTGTCTATTGCAACGAATTTTAGCAGTTAATTCTTCTACTTCTTTATTGTTTTCAATTCCGTCGTGGATTTTCTGTCTATTGCAACCTTCAATTTTGTCTATATCACCATCATCAATGTCTGTTTTCAATTCCGTCGTGGATTTTCTGTCTATTGCAACGGGGGTTGAATTATGGCTCATAGAGGATATAATTCTTTCTCACGAGCCGATAGAGTTGACCTCTTTCATCGACCCCTGCTGTACACGCAGTTTATAAGGGTCGATGAATAGCTCCGGCTAACCGCTCTTTTAGATCACGTTCGACTGCTCGTCTGGAGGATCGACACCGAGATCGGTAATCGAGTCGACACAGGCATCACAGAGTCTGTATATGCGAATCCGATCGCCATCTGAGGCATCAATATGTGATTTGAGTTCGTCTTCAAGCTTGACACGCTCAGTCTTCGAAATTTTTAGTTCGAAGACACTGTACTGTTTCCATGCCCCATACCGTTCGAGCGTCCGGTAGACCTTTCTCCGATTCGAGTCATCACTGACATCGTAGGTGATTGCGACATGCATAGTTATCGAGCAAACGTAAGCGGATGGTAATTATCCATTTCACCAGTGATCGCCTTACGGAGCAAAATCGCCTGCTGACGAACCGCCTTCCGTCGCGTCACGGTATACTCGAAATGCGGATGGACAAACTCTTCTTTCATATACTCATCAAACTTCGAAAGGTACGTTTTGAATGCATCCTCATTCAGCCGATTGTCCGTGCGGAAGTCGTCATGTGTGATGACGCCACGATTGACGAGCCGCGTCACAAACGCATCACAGAAAATCGGCCGAAACTCCTCTTGCAAATCAAGCGCAAGTGACGGTCGACCGTGCCGATCGGCGTGCAAGACCCCTAAGAATGGATCGAGATTGTACTGTCGAAGTGCGGCTAAGACTTCGTTTTTCATAAACACGTAGGTCAGCGAAAGCAGTGAGTTGATGTGGTCTTCTGGTGGTCGCTTGGTTCGCTTTTCGAACGTCCACCCATCTGTGAGGGTTTCATCGAGCCTAGCAAAGTATCGTTCGGCAGCCTCTCCTTCAGTCCCACGGAGGTCGTCTTTGTTCCGAGCGTTCTGTGTTCGGATTCCAAGATCTTTGAGTACCTCCGTTCCGGTGACTCCTTTTCGAGAAAGAAGCGTCCGACCGTTTCTGATTTTACCAGCAATAATCCGCTTAGCAATAGCGAGCTCTTCGGCCTCCGACAAAGCATACTGTGCTCGACGGACTTCTGCGATCGTATTCCGTTCGGGAACGAAGCTCCCTCGATACTTGCCGTACTGAGTAAAGTAGTTGAGCACAATCCCATGCTCGTTTGCCTGTGCAACAAACGGTGTCGAGAAATTCACCCCACCAAAGACGTTAATCGTGTCAACCTTCTCCATCGGCCGAGAGGCTAGTACCCCCTCATCGCCGTCAACATCCCAAACGACGATCCGACCGCCGTCGACACGGATCTGTGAACCCTGCCTCGTGACGAATAACACCGACTCGTTGTACATTCCCTCAGATGCTTTCATGTGTGGTCCTCCCAGCCAGTTCCGATCGCCTTCTCAGGTTCGAGCTTGGCGGTTTCGGCTGGCATACAATACTCACGGGCTGAACAAGCACCACACTTCTTTGGGTTATCTGTGAATTGGGGGATAGAGTCGACTGACATAGACTGGATACGATTAATGATCTCGCGGACGACTCTGCGATGACCTTCTGTAATCTCGATTGCGTGGCGCGTGTCAGTCTCGTACAAATAAATGTATCCAACATTTACAGGTTCCTCAATGACCGCTTCGAGTAACAAACAGTATCCGGCAAGCTGGACTTCATCACTTGGAAAATATTGTCCGCTTTCAGCACGTTTTCGTTCGACAGGAGTGAGAATGCCCCCGTCTGATTCGATCAGATCGATCTTTCCATGTAGATTGAGGTTCTTATCTCTAAAATAGCGCTCAGTGATCCAACCACCTCTGTGCGATTGATGTTCGTGTTTCGACCGCCCGTCGACAAGTTCGTACGGTGTCCCCATTTCATCATGATATCGCTGGTAGTAGTACCGGCGGGGACAGTACACAAACTCGTTCAATACACTGACGGGAACGAGTTGATCACGTTGTCCAACAGTTCTTGGAGTATTCAATAGTCCAGAACCTCCTCAATATCAGCCGATTCAGCATCAATCCGGTCTTGGACACGACAGTAGAGATAGAGAGCATCGTGACTGAAAGCTATCGCTGCATCATTTTCTGTATAATACATTGGATAAATAAATCCGAATGCCCCAAGCGAGTATTGGGTCTGTATTTGTGCCACGTGTCCCTCTAACGGATAGCAGAGAATTTCCTCAGAGGACAAGTCTTCTTTTAACAAATCCAACCCGTCAATACTGGGCGTAGTCTCAATCTCAAGTCCAGTGCAGACTTCTGGCTCACGTTGGTGACGGTCATGAGTGTCTAAGAGAGTATACAGCCTACCAGTTGCTTTGTACATCACAGAACGCCCAGTATCTGACTGGTTATTTGCCGTGTCTGAGTTACCATTGTATCCACCATGATAGAGGCAGTAGCCACTACTGTACGGCTCTAACCGCGACACATGGTTCATGAGACGATCTGGGAGATGACGGATGAATTCATCCTTCGTGTGGAAGGAGACATCTCCGTGTCTAAGTAAATACGGAATACTGTATGTTTGTAGTGTTTGTGATTGGATATCGTAGACGAGCGTTTGGATACTCTCACCCCGATACGTCTGAAGTTTTTTCAATAGGGCGGATTCAGCAACGTTATGTAGCCGGTGGAGGTCTGGCTCTGAGAGGATCTTACCATGGCTGTGGAAGAAGTGACGCTCAATCCGCTTCCATCCGCTCTTTCGAAGGGATACTTGGTCATCAGATGGCGCGTTTTCGACTCGATGTTTAACATGATCGTAGGCTTCGACAGCGGAGTATCGCCAATCAAATGATGCCGGTGTCGACTCATCAATATAGGCTGATTTTATTTGTGTTTCAAATTTCGATCGATCGATCCAACGATCAGCATACATGTCGACAATCTCTTGAAGTTTATCGAAGAGATACGAAGGAACATAGCCATAGGCAGCAGACCTGTGTGGCCGTGTCCTCAGTCGACCCAGCCGTTGGAAGAAGCTTGCAGCATCATGAGCGGAGAAGACGATTTGGTCGGTATCGAAATCAACGCCCACTTCAACAGCGGAATTGCTCACCAAGATACGAAACGAGTCGAGTTTCTCACGAACGTTCTCGCGGTGAAACCCATCGATTCGAACCACCGATTCGAAATCTACGTCGTTGAGCGAGCTATAGACTCGGTCCACCTCGTGGATACCATCGAGCATGATAACGGTTCGCCCACCAGCAAGTCGGTCATGTAATAGTGATTCAGTATTTAGTAGTTCGGTTGCAGTGTCAAATGTTTTGGCTGGCGTAAGGGTCAGGTCGACTGGAGGTAAGACCGCTCTGTAGCCCGAAGGTAGTGCACCGGGTTCGAACGCCACAGCAATGTCTGCCGTATCAGTGAGTGCCGGGTGCGGTGTGTCTCGCCAACCGAGACCGTCAACACGATAATAAGGGGCAGCCATTGCTTCGCTAAACTGCCGTTCAAGCTCCTTTTCAGGGGTTGCACTGAGAAACACCAGATGTCGTAACCGACAGATCTCTTCATTCGTCTCGTACATTTCGTCTAAGAGAAACAACAGTGTATTACGTTCTTTCCGCGTTGCACGATGAAACTCGTCAACGACAGCAACGTCAAACCGGTTGATCCCGTCAATCCGCTCGTAATAGATCTCACGTCGAAGAAGAACGAATATATCTGGATTGGTAAGAAATATGACGGTCTGTCGGCTATCAAATGCATCTCTGAGTATGTATGAGAGACGCTCACCATTGGAATCAGCAGTAGGGAACTTCTCTGCGTATTCGTTTTGAAGTGTTTCGCTGGTTATTTCCAAGACCCGTACATGCTTACCACCATTAATTTGATCGAGTTTTTCAGTGATGCTCCGAAGTTGATCTTCTATAAGTGCGTTTGTCGGGTATACTGCAATAGTCGACAGTCCAGTAACAACCGCTGGAGCGAGCCAAGCGAGCGTTTTTCCGGCACCTGTTGGTGCATCATCGACAAACAACCCCGGTTCGCGGTTGCAAAGTGCATCGTGGAGTGCCCACTGATGGTGGTGTGGTGTAATACCATTGACTGGATATTCACCAGGATACGTCCGAAGACCCAAGCCTGCAAGTTGAAACGAAATCGACTCTTGTTCAGACATCATTTCGTTTTGTTAGCAAGAATTTCGCGCTGGCTGGATAACAGACGCGTGATTGATTCCGAAAGGGCGGCTCGATTGCGTAGTAATCTGTATTAAATTCGGCTTCGAACCAGACTGGTGTCGGTTGCATTTGTTTCATTACGACGCCCCCAATAGGCATAGCCTCATGATCGTACACACTGAGCGGATGTCCCAGTGTGAACTTTCCCGAACGTCGCTGGCCTTCAACAATTCGGTAGCTGACGTGGCCTTTGCCACGTTTCTTTCCCAGCCGGATGTACGACGGAAGTTGTGAGACAACATCGGTTGCATCACGCTCGTAGGGAAATACATAGAACCGAAAGACGTTTTCTGGGGCGAGTGCTCGTTCACGCTCGAACGTTGGGAGGTTCTTTTTCGCCTTCCCTGTCGGGTCGTCCGTCGCAGGGTAATTAGGTGTGGCATAAGTGTCGCTCCGAGCGTTCCGATTTGTCGTGAGATAGGTCGTTCTGATAGACTCACTTTGATCAGCACGAGCAGGAACCGCCGGAGTTACATACACTTCGTTAACCACGTCAACCGTATCGTCAATATAGGTCGGTTGGCGGCTCACGTCAACATACCGGCCACTGGCAAGGCCGAGTGCATAGTGGAGTGCTGTATTCAAAATACAGGCATCCGTATCGGTCATTCGGCCGACTTCGCGCGATGCGAAACCAACCTTCCCATGTGTCGTGAGTGTTGCTTCGATAACTTGCATGAGGGACTCTTAGTTTCCGTCAGTGTCGATGGCACCGTCAATGAATGCCTCTGAGCGCGGTTGTTGTGCTTCGAGAATAGACTGCAGTTCGGTATCTGTAGCCGCCGCAAGAAGTTCGCTCAATGCATCTTCATCAACAGGTTTCTGTGCGATCTCTGCTTCGCACGCCGCATCATACGCATCTTGCACGTATTCGCATGCTTTCGAAACATCGAGCGACGGTGCTTGAACGACATCACTGAGTGTCTGCTCGTCATCCTCAGCAAACGACGTGATGACGTTTGCCGTCAGTTCTCGGTTCGAAGGCCCTTCCTCGGAGCCGGTGTAGACGCCAAGAATGTGATTTTTGACTCGACCGAGGCGAGTAGTTGCCGCACCGTATCGTTTGTTCCGCTTCGTAATAGCGACGACGAACGCTACTTCGGCTGGCGTGGCGTCTCGAAGGGTAATTGCACACGGGAACAGTGTTCCTGGCTCGAAAAAGTCTGGTTCTCGGATCGTTGAACGTGATCCCTTTGCGTATCCCTCGCCGGGTGCGTTCTGGAATTTCTCGTCAATACATGCACTTGCATCTCGAACGCTGAAGGCGGTATCGTACATCACCCGCGAGGTGACACCAATGTCGACATCGTCGTCACCGCTGGCGGCACTTCCATAGAGGGCAGACTCGACAGATCGAGGGTTCATTTCGTTGACTTCCATCGAATCCGAACGGTCATACTCAAGGAGTTCTCGCTGGACTGCTTTCCCCATCCGCCGATCGCTTCCAGTCTGCTTCCGCATGAACATCAATCCCGGCGAGTATTCGATGCTGGACTCGTCTCCGACGACCGACAGTGAAGCAATATCTGCGTCCTGTCCGTTCGTGGTGAAAATTGCATGGCTTTCTAACTCTCTGAGAACGAGAATGGTCGTATAGTTTGTCCCGGGAGTATTCGTCATTTTGTCCATCGAAACGGTACCGTCTTCTAACGCTGTAGTAAGAGTCTCTGAAATCATTGTTTATTACTTTTTGTGTCTGCATTCGCTTTTTGGCCTTGTTTATCGCGTGCATCGTAGTATGCTGCTTCCGCTCGAAGCGTCGCGCCAAAAAAGCCGTCCGAAAGGTTGTTTTCGAGTCGTTTCAGTTGTGACGGCCGACCGTTAGCGATCCCGTAGAGAATTTCGTCGACAAAGAATTCGGCGTACTTCTCAACACGTTCCTGTAACGGTGTGCCAGCGGTTGACCGGTCAGCACTAACCGGATAAACCGAATCACCGGCTTGTCTATTTAGCATCTTTTGTAATCGCCCCGAAACGAGCATTACGTAGTCGTCTCGGCCCAACTGGTCGCCTGTTTTCGAGACCGCCTTAACACTCTCTCGGAAGACTCGTTCGACGCGGTGTGGTTTGCGCCCATGTCCGCTTGCGGGACGAATTGCGTCATACGCGAGGTCCGCGAGCTGTGTAATACGGTTGTGTGGTGTTTCACTCATTGTTGATCCAAACTGCTTAATTCCGGCTTGTTCGTCAAGTGTGACTGCATACCTCATCAGGGCAGGAATATACGGCCCCTCACTTGAGGATTGGACAGCACGCTTAAGTAGGTATGAACCCGGAAGCAGCTCGTTCCGCGTTACCCGTAGGTACTTCGCAAATAACGAGTCGTTACGCGAACTACCTTGCAACGCGTGACCTAACTTGATCAATGACGATGCTGCCTGTAGTCGACCCTGCAATGCAGACAGAGGGACTGTTTCTCCGTAGAAACTCGACACTTGCGTGAATCCACTATCGAGCTTCGCAAACTCGCGAAAATCACGTGAACGCATTTCAGGGATTGGAGATACGCTCATCGAGACACGCATCCCTGTATATGCGCTAATTGAGAGCGCCAGGAAGGCACCAAAGAATTGGAATTCGGTATCGTTGTCTGGGTTTTTGAAGTAGCTGATAGTCTGTGCACCGAACTGTTTGTTCTGATCGAACTCCTGTGAGAGTGATTCAATCATGGTTCGCCCGTTGCCCTCTGGTTGTGTCAGTTCGTCCATCACTGATGCGAACTCAGCAGGTGAATCGATATCGTAGATTGCCTCGGCCAACCGACTGATTCGAACTCGGTTTTCCCCAGTAAACCGATTGATCAGCCGCGCATACAGTCGCCATGAGAACGGCGTATAAAAATAATCAGGAACCAAGTGGAAAAAGAGCCGACCGTCACCCCTTCGTCTTGCGGCGGTCTCACGGAGTGAAAATTCGATTCGACAGGTAGAACATAACAACAGGTTATCTCGCTTGGTTCCACCAACCATCTCTCGGTTCGAGAAGCCTCCCTGAAGCGTTGTGAGGGATTTTCGAGACTTCATTGGACTTAGATTTCCACCAGTGGCAACACCACGACTACACAGAGTGCATGTTTTTCCACGTGATTTCTTCACGTATTCATCGAAAGTGTCGACTGTCGAATCTATCGATTCAATAGCACCGACGCCGACTCGGAGGTTTTCTGTTATAAATGCCTGTACCTCGTCTTTGATTGTCCCAGCATGTTCATCACGGATGCGTTGCCACCACTCCGGACCGTTACTAGCTAATTCAGTTAGTTTTGCTTCGAGAACAGAGACAATTTTATCTTCAGCGGCTGGTATCGAAGGTCCGTTACCGTACTGATCCAGTAGGCCTTGAGCAATTGCGTAGGAGTATTCCCATTTACCTCCGCTTGTAAGCGACGAAACGGTTTCGTCTGGAAGACTGGTCAGCTGCTCACCGAGTTGTTCCGAAAGGCCAAATACCGAAACGGTAGCACGAATAAGATCATTGCTCGTTGCCTTATTATCGAGAACTGGTTCGACAAAATACCGTTTGACAGTGTTGACACACCGCGCAAGCCCATACTGCTGTTCGGTTTTTGCAAACGTTTGGCCAAGAGCGGTTTCCAGCGTTTCCATCGATTTCAGTGCTGAGTCGCTTGGATCGTTGTCGACTGCTCCGTCAGCGATCCCTTTCTTAACGACAGCACGGAGCATTTTCGTCGTACCTACGTAGAAGAAATCCGGAGGGTTCAGGCTATACAGCCCTTGTGCACCGACGATAGAAAAGTTCGACTGTAACTGATCAAGACTTCTGTATGACGGATGTGAGGCGCTGATATTCGTACTTACTCTGTCAGCGATTTCCGGAACGAAATTCTCCGTAAGTTCAGGTATTTCCCCATCAGTCGGCGCTAGGTACACACAGCCGTCCTGATAAATCGTAAGCAGCGTGTATCCGAATTTGTCTTCCAAGTGATCACAAACTGCTGCATTGAGTAGGTTCGTAAAGATTCCACTCACGTGATCTGTGCGGTGGTACGCGAGTTCCACGCTTGCACTTGGGAAGCACTTTTTGAATTGTTTTTGTGCACGGCCGTCAGCCGCCTTTTCCGGTGTCGTTGAAGATGCCATTCCATCGGCAAGCCGGATCAAGGGTCGGTAGTCTTTCCATTTGAGCGTGACGTCCGTCGGCTTCGCATTATCAGTCTCGTGATGGTCAACAGCACACGATCGAAAATCACGAATTGAAAGGGCTGAGTCGTCTATCCCCGGGTCAGCACTGAATGCTTGCAGTCCGATCTGTTTAATAAACGGCTCCAGTTCTTCAAGGGTAATATCAAATCGTAGTTTCCGGTTTTCATCCTCTGCACGAAGTTTATGATAATCGTGAGCGACAGCGAGTGCGATCAAATCACGGAGTTCGCTCGGTGAGATTGGTTTGAGGCCAGCAGATTCAGCCTGTGTTGCAAGCCGGTGGAGGAAAAATACGAGATTTCGTGTATGGTTGAGCATCGACTGGTCTACCTTTCCATACTCAACTGTCTTGTTTGGTAGAAACAACCAGCCAGCTTCAATGAGTTTTCCGTCTATCTCAGCCAAATATTCCATGAAAACCTCATTGAGAGAAGTTTGGGAATCGGTCTCTATCTCATCCGGCGAAAAAGCTGCCCCCGGATTCTCGAATAGTGCAGGTGAAAGCGAGTCGACACCAGATCGCGGATGGTCGTTTTGATTTGTGTCTGCTCCTTTTTGTGGCTTTATATTGAATTCGTCGAGTCCACGCTGTTTATTACTATTTTCCTCACTCATTGCTCTTGGACCTCCACTGTAACATTACCACACCCTCGAGCAACCGCACTGCCGACACCGGAGTACTCTGCAAACAACGCGATCGCAGTCACTGCGTTTTCGACACTCTCGCTTGCATTTTTAAATTCGTAGGTACAGGTTCCGGAAAATCCTTGTCTGAATATGGATTGTGGCTTCCCGTCAGCGTCGTCGACTCTATTGACCAACACACTGTGCGTTCGATAACTTCGGGCGTCCGGTTTTTCGATTATTGACGAGGCAAGTGTATCACGATCGACATCAAGTGTGAGATCGTCAGGTGCCGTGTTATTCCACTTGCCCAGCAGGCTTGAAAACACGGCTGTGCGGGTGGGAAACATCGTTGTTACCGATCCAACCTCTTCAATACAGGTCGCAGTTTGGAACTCCATCTTGATCGTAGGATCTTGTAACTCAGCAGCGATCGCAAGCAACTCCTCGTGAGACACATTGTCGCTCTC
>SL_7KL_010_BRINEDRAFT_10001025_pt1 | contig 13352 bp, 10 predicted proteins | sample SodLak_010_BRINE_FD_10663 | JGI IMG/M metagenome (IMG submission 10663)
GATCGCCTGCTCGATGGAGTCGGTGGTCAGGACGCCGAAGCTGATCGGCAGGTCCTCGGCCATCTGCACCTGGGCCAGTCCCTTGGCCGCCTCACCAGCGACATAATCGAAATGCGGGGTGGAACCACGGATCACGCAGCCCAGGGCGATCACACCGTCGTACTGCCCGGAACGCGCCATGGCCTGCGCCGCCAGTGGCAGTTCATAGGCACCCGGAACACGGGCGATCGTCAGGTTCGTCTCCTGCACCCCATGGCGCTTCAGGGTATCCACGGCCCCTTCCAACAGGCGTTCGACGATCAGGCTGTTGAAGCGTGCCAGCAGCAGGCCATAGCGATGGTCGGCGGCGTCGGTGAATACGCCTTCCAGGGTCTTGATCTCGGACATGATGAGCTTCCGGTTGGGCAGATGACGGACCTGTCGGTCCAGTAAGTCGATCGGGCTAGGGAGCCGCTAGTGTAGCACCGCGGCTCCCGCCATCGGGGCTACTCGTGGACGTAGTCCACGACCTCCAGGCCAAAGCCACCGAGGCCGTGGAAGCGCTTCGGCGCGGACATCAGCTTCATGCGCCCGACGCCGCAGTCGGCGAGAATCTGTGCGCCGATCCCGTACATGCGCCATTCGGCGGAGTTCTCGCGCCCACTGCGTTCCTCCGGCGCGGGCTGACCGATATTCTCCAGCCGCTGGGCCAGGGCATTGCCACTCTCGTGCTTGCGCAACACCACCACCACGCCCGCGCCCGCCTCGTCGATCCGGCGCAGGGCATCATCCAGCGGCCAGCCACGATCCGGACCGGCATAGCCGAGGGTATCGCACAGCGTGCTCTCCAGATGCACGCGCACCAGGGTGTCCTGGTCCGGCTTTGGCTCGCCACGCACCAGGGCAAAATGCAGTTCGTGGTCCACTTCGTCCTCGAACGCCAGCAGGCGAAACTCGCCATGCTCGGTCGGGAACGGACGCTCGGACACCCGCCGGACCGTCTTCTCGTTCTCGATGCGGTAGCGGATCAGATCCTCGATGGTGCCCATCTTCAGGTCATGCTCGGCGCAGAAGCGTTCGAGATCCGAACGCCGCGCCATGCTGCCGTCCTCGTTCAGGATCTCGACGATCACCGCGGCCGGCTCGGCCCCGGCCAGGCGCGCGAGATCACAGCCGGCCTCGGTATGCCCGGCCCGCACGATCACCCCGCCCGGCTGCGCCATCAGCGGGAACACGTGGCCCGGCTGGACGATGTCCTCGGGCGTCGCATTGGGCGCCACGGCGGTGCGGATGGTGTGCGCGCGATCGTAGGCGGAGATGCCGGTAGTCACACCCTCGGCCGCCTCGATCGACAGCGTGAAGTTGGTGCCGTGCACGTCGTTGGTGTCGGTCACCATCAACGGCAGCGCCAGCTGCTTGCAGCGCTCGCGGGTCAGCGTCAGGCAGATCAGCCCCCGGCCGTACTTGGCCATGAAGTTGATGTCTTCCGGGCGCGCGTGCGAGGCGAGCATCAGCAGATCGCCTTCGTTCTCGCGATCCTCGTCATCGACGATGACCACCATGCGTCCGGCCTGAAGCTCTTCCAGGATGGTTTCGGTATTGGAAAATTCCATAGATTCCTGCTTTCGGCCGCGCAGTTAGTCGCGCGAACCGGAGTGATTGGGAAAGCCCTGCTCGGCCAGCCAGGCCTCGGACAGATCGCCCGCCTGGGTACCCGGCTCGGCCGCTCGATCGCCCAGCATCAGGCGTTCCAGATAGCGGGCGATCAGGTCCACCTCCAGGTTGACCGGCGTGCCCACTGCGTACACGGCAAACCGGGTCAGTGACCAGGTGTGCGGGATGATGTTGACCTCGAACTCGGCGCCGTCCACCCGGTTCACCGTCAGGCTGGTGCCGTCGATGGTGATCGAGCCCTTGGCCGCGATGTAGCGAGCCAGCGCCGCCGGCGCGCGAAAACGCACGCGGGTGGAGCGCGCGTCCGGCTCCATCGCCACGACTTCGCCCACACCGTCGACATGCCCGGACACCATGTGCCCGCCCAGGCGATCACCCAGCGCCAGCGCGCGTTCGAGATTCACCCGATCCCCCGGACCGAGATGGCCCAGCGTGGTGACATCCAGCGACTCCCGCGAGACATCGGCGGCAAAGCCATTACCCGGCAGATCGGTCACCGTCAGGCAGACCCCATTGACCGCGATGGAATCCCCCAGGCGGGTATCCGACAGGTCCATCCCGGTCGCATTGACGTGCAAGCGCACATCGCCCCCGCTGGGGGTGAGGCGCTCCAGGCTGCCAAGGGTCTCGATGATTCCGGTAAACATGGATGTCCACTCGTTCGGTCGGGTCCGGAGCACAATGCCGGGCCACAGGCGCCCCATCATAGGGAAACGCTAATGAATTCGCACCACGACCCGGGCGTTTATAGTGGCAACGCCGGTCCTCGCAAGTCCTTCAAGGGCCATCACGAAGCCCACGAAGACACGAAGCAGGGTCAATGGCGATTGCAGATCGGAAGGCGCTTAGAACGAAGCCGAACAGGGGGCCCTATGGTTTATCCGGCACCGAGGCGTTGGATTGCCGCGCCTCGAGCTCCATCATCCTCCCCGTCTTCCTGTCGATCGCTCTTGCGACTTGCCCTGCCCGCTCTTCCTGTCGTCGTGCGCTTCGTGATGCAAACAAGCCCTTAGGAACGCGGACGGGCAAGCAGGCGCAGGGTATCGCCGACCCAGCGGGTGTCGACGACTTCGAGTTCGGCGCGTTCGGCCATGCGGGCCAGTGGCCACTCCACCAGGGGACGGGCGCTGGAGCCCATCAGCAACGGCGCCTGGTAGATCAGCCACTCGTCAACCCAGCCACCGCGGGCGAGCGCACCGGCCAGGCCGGGGCCGGATTCCACGTGGAGCTCGTTGACCTCTGCCCGTCCCAGCTCCGTAAGCACCGCACCCAGATCAAGCCCACCCTCGGCAGATTCCTCCGCCAGCGGCACGGCCCGCACCTCGGCACCCTTGCCGCGCAGGGCATCCGCCGCAGGCGAGCCCACCACATCGGGACTGGTGAGGATCCAGACCGGCCCGTCACGCAGGATCTGCGAGCCCGGGGGCGTGCGCAGGCGCGCATCGAGGATGACGCGCAGTGGCTGCCGGGTCGGCAGATCGTGATAACGCGGGTGATCCGGGAAGCCGGCATGGGCAGCCAGATCAAACGGCTTCATGCGCACATTCAGGCGCGGGTCATCGCCGACCACGGTGCCACTGCCGGTGACGATCGCCCCGGCCCGCGCCCGCCACAGTTGCACGTCGCGCCGCGCCGCCTCGCCGGTAATCCACTGCGACTCGCCCGAGGCCATGGCCGTCCGCCCGTCCAGGCTCGCGGCCAGCTTGACCCGCACCCAGGGGCGCCCCTGCTCCATGCGCTGCACGAAGCCGGGGTTCAGCGCCCGTGCCTCGGCCTCCAGCACGCCGCTGTCGACCCGGATACCGGCCGCCTGCAAGGCATCGATCCCGCCCCCGCATACCTGTGGGTTCGGATCCAGCATCGCGATCACGACCCGCGCGACGCCCGCCCGGATCAACGCATCGGTACACGGCGGGGTGCGGCCCTGATGACTGCAGGGCTCCAGGGTCACGTAGGCGGTCGCGCCTTGCACGGCCTCACCGGCCGCTTGCAGCGCGTTCACCTCGGCATGCACCTCGCCGGCCTTCCAGTGCAGGCCCGCGCCTACCTCCCGGCCGTCGCGCACGATAACGCAGCCCACCCGCGGATTCGGATCCGCGGTGAAGCGGCCGTAATCCGCCAGTTTCAGGGCGCGCGCCATGTGCCGGCGGTCGGCAATGACCTGCTCGGTCGTCGGCGCTTCCATTACATCCCCTCCTGCGAGCCGCCGTCCGTCTCCGGGGTGGCCCGCCCGTCCGCCGCGGATTCCGGGGCGTTTCCGGTCGCCTCCTCGTCGATCAGGCGCATCTGCGAACGGCGCATCTCCGGGCTGAGGTCATCCTCCAGCCGTTCGATTGCCTCACGGAAGGACTGCACACTGGCGAAGCTGAGATAGATAGAGGCAAAACGGATATAGGCCACATGGTCCAGCCCGTGCAAGGCCGCCAGCACCATTTCGCCGATGCGGTCGGACTTCACCTCGGGGGCCGTGACGGCCGAAAGCTGGCGCTTGATGTCGTCGATCACGCGCTCGACATCATCGGTCTTCACCGGGCGCTTGTGCAGTGCCCGGCGCAGACCGCTGCGCAGCTTTTCCTCGTCGAAGGCGACCCGTTCACCGGAACGCTTGACCACCCGCGGCAGGCTGAACTCCGCCCGCTCGAAGGTGGTAAAGCGCGCACCACAGGCACGGCACTGCCGCCGGCGCCGGATCTGTTCCTGCTCCGGGCCGGCCACCCGCGAATCGACCACGCGGGTGTCCTGATCATGACAGGACGGACAGCGCATCCCGGGCCCCGTCAGCCGGCCAACTGGCGGTGGTTATTCGCCGTGCCCGTACACCGGGAAGCGACGGCAGATCTCGAGGACCTTCTCGCGGGTCGCGTCGATCACCTGCTCGTTCTCGTGATCATCCAGCACGTCGGCGATCCAGCCGGCCAGCTCGCGGGACTCGGACTCGGTGAAGCCGCGAGTGGTCAGCGCGGCGGTGCCGATGCGAATGCCGGAGGTCACGAACGGGGACTGCGGATCGTTCGGAACGGCGTTCTTGTTGACCGTGATGTTGGCGCGGCCCAGCGCGGCATCCGCGGCCTTGCCGGTCATGCCCTTGGCGACCAGGCTCAGCAGGAACAGGTGGTTGTCGGTACCGCCGGAGACGATATCGAAGCCACGCTCCACCAGCACCTCGGCCATCGCGCGGGCGTTGGCGATCACCTGCTTCTGGTAGGTCTTGAATTCCGGCTCCAGGGCCTCCTTGAACGCCACCGCCTTGCCGGCGATCACGTGCATCAGCGGACCACCCTGGGTGCCCGGGAAGATCAGGGACTGGAACTTCTTGTTCAGTTCCGGCTGCCCCTTGGAGATGATGAAGCCGCCACGCGGCCCGCGCAGGGACTTGTGCGTGGTGGAGGTGACCACATGGGCGTGGTCGATCGGGTTGGGGTACTCGCCGGCAGCGATCAGGCCGGAGACGTGGGCCATGTCGACCATCAGGTAGGCACCGACGCTATCCGCGATCTCGCGGAAGCGCTTCCAGTCGACCACGCGCGAATAGGCGGAAAAGCCGGCGACGATCATCTTCGGCTGGTGCTCGGTGGCCAGGCGCTGGACCTCGTCGTAGTCGATCAGGCCCTCGTCGGTGATGCCGTACTGCACCGCGTTGTAGATCTTGCCGGAGAAGTTCGGTTTGGCACCGTGGGTCAGGTGGCCGCCGGCATCCAGGCTCATGCCCAGGACGGTGTCATGCGGCTGCAGCAGGGCCATGTACACCGCGGCGTTGGCCTGGGAGCCGGAATGCGGCTGCACGTTGGCGTAGTCGGCACCGTAGAGCTGCTTGAGGCGATCGATCGCCAGCTGCTCAACCACGTCGACGTGCTCGCAACCGCCATAGTAGCGCTTGCCCGGGTAGCCCTCGGCGTACTTGTTGGTCAGCACCGAACCCTGCGCTTCCATCACGCGCGGGCTGGTGTAGTTTTCCGACGCGATCAGCTCGATGTGCTCTTCCTGACGCTGCGACTCGTCGCGGATGGCATTCCAGAGGTCGTCATCGTAGCCGTGGATACTCATGTCGATCGAAAACATTCGGGTCTCCCGTTCAAAGCGTTGGATTCAGCGGATTTCGGCGCGCCAGCTACTGGGGCGCTGCCGCAAAAAGGCCGCCAATCATACGCCATCCAGCCCTTCTTTTCAGGCCGGACGTCTCCCGACACGGCCGCTGCGGACCACCGAGCCCCCTTCCAAGACCGGTGTTTCGCAAGTCCGATCAGGCACTTTGATGCCCGGCCGCACCCCGGGAAGACCAGAGGCACAAACCCCTTCCGCTCATCCGGAAAACGGGCCGCGTGCGCTCGCTCCAACGCCTTAGTTCGGCCCTTCGATTCGACGGACGTCGACGTCGTGGCGGGTCGGGTATACCGGCAGGCCGAACTGGTTATAGACCGCCACATCGGCCGCATCACGGCCGTAGCCCACGACCACGTAGCCACCCCGCAACTCGGCCTGGGTCGCATCAAAGGTGTACCAGCGCCCCCCGACGAAGGCCTCGAACCAGGCATGCATGTCCATCGGCTGCAGGCCGTGCAGGTACCCGACCACCATGCGCGCCGGGATACTGAGACTGCGGCACAGTGCAATCCCGAGATGCGCCAGGTCGCGACACACCCCGCTCCCGCGCTGATTCACCTCCGCGGCCGAGATCGGGATATCGCTGGTCCCCGGGAGATATTCGATGCGCTCGCGCAGCCACTGCTCGATGGCCGCCACCTGGTCGTAACCCAGCCACTGGCCGGCAGTGATTTCGGTCGCCATCAGGTTGAAGCGATCCGATTCGCAAAATCGGCTCGGCAGGAGATAACTCAGTACGGCATCCGGCAGGGACTGCACCTCGACAAACGGTGCGCCCGGGGCCCGGTCGAGGGCCTCGGCCGTCTGCACCTCCGCCGCGGTATGGATGGAGAACGTCCCTGGCGGCGCGATCAGGCGCTGGCAGAGGTTGCCGTAGATGTCGACGAACTCGGACACCGGCGCCGTCGGCACCAGGCGATATTCCTCGCGCGCGACCCATTGCAGCGGGCCACTGCGCGGTCGCAGCATCAGCACAAACGGCGTGGGTTCGACGATCTCGAACTCGAAGTCACAACGGGTCTCGAGCCACATGAACGGGGCCTCTTGGGGTGAACCTCCTACACTACGCCCTGCCCGGCGGCGGGGCTACACGTAGGTGGCCCTGGCAGCCGGCTGCGACCGTGTACATTGGCCCGCGATTCCCTACACTTCCGAAATCGCCTGTTCCCCGGAGCCCGTATGCGAGGACGACCCGACCACCGCACCGCGAGACGCCGCACCCGGCACCTGACCGGTGGGCTGCTTGCCCTCGGCCTGTTGCTGCTCGCACCCCTGGCCCAGGCGGAACAACGCTTCATCAACATCGGCACCGGCGGCGTCACCGGTGTGTACTACCCGGCCGGCCAGCACCTGTGCCGGCTGTTCAACACCCGCCGCGACAGCCACGGGATGCGCTGCACCGCGGAGAGCACGGGCGGTTCGGTATTCAACCTGAACATGGTGCGTTCCGGCGACATGGACTTCGGCGTGGCCCAGTCGGATCTCCAGTACCACGCCTATCATGGCAGCGGCCGCTTCGAGGCCTTCGGGCCCGCCGACCACCTGCGGGCGATGTTCAGCCTGCACCCCGAGCCACTGACCCTGGTGGTCCGCCCGGATGCGGACATCCAGGGCCTGGACGACCTGCCGGGCAAGCGGGTGAACATCGGCAATCCCGGCTCCGGCCAGCGCACCCTGATGGAAGAGCTGATGGCGAAGCTCGGCTGGGACCACGACACCTTCCGCCGCGTCGGCGAACTGCCCTCGCGCGAGCAGGCGCAGGCGCTGTGCGACAACCGGATCGACGCCTTCGTCTTCTCGGTCGGGCATCCGTCGGCTGCGATCCAGGAGCCCATCGCCACCTGCGACGCCCGCCTGGTGTCCATCGAGGGCCCGGCGATCGAGGAGCTGATCCGCTCGACGCCCTATTACCTCACGGCCGTGATCCCCGCCGATACCTACCCGGGGCAGGATCAGGACATCCGCACCTACGGCGTGGGCGCGACCCTGGTCACCTCGGACCGCACCTCGAACACGGCTGCCTACGAGCTGACCCGCGCCGTGTTCGACAACTTCGAGACCTTCCGCGGCCTGCACCCGGCGTTCAGCGGTCTCGAACGCGAGGGCATGGTGGACGAGGGCCTGTCCGCCCCCATGCACCCCGGCGCACAGCGCTATTTCCGCGAGGCAGGACTGATCGATGACTGAGACTCGACCCCAGGACCCAGCCGCCCCGGATGACCGCCAGGTCGCCGAACTGGAGACCGGCGGCCGCCACCCGGGCCGCGCCACCCGCAGCCTGATCTGGCTCACCGCCGTGGCCTGGTCGCTGTTCCAGATCTGGATCGCCTCGCCCCCCTTAATCGCAGACTGGGTCGACATCTTCGTCGTCTCCGAGACCGAGGCCCGCTCGATCCACCTGGCGTTCGCGATCTTCCTCGGCTATCTGCTGTTCCCGGCGGTCCGCGCCACCGCCCGCGGCAAGGGCTGGCAACACGCCATCGGCATCCTCTATGCCCTGGGTGGGCTGGCCCTGATCGCACTGGGGCTGTGGCAGTTCCTCGGCCTGGAACGCCTGGGCGAGGTCTACCTGGCGCTCGGCATCGCCCTGGTCGCCGTGGCCTGGCCGCTGCTGCGTGGGAACGACCCCGTGCATCGCGTGCCGCTGGGGGACTGGGTGTTCGCCGCGGTCGCGGCCTTCAGTGCCCTGTACCTCTACCTGTTCCACGAGGCCCTGGCGGCACGTCCCGGCGCCCCCACCGAGCTGGACCTGATCATGGCCGGGATCGGCCTGATCCTGCTGCTCGAGGCGACCCGCCGGGTGCTCGGCCCGGCGCTGACCATCATCGCCGCGATCTTCCTGTTCTATACCTTCGCCGGGCCGCTGATGCCGGACCTGATCGCCCATCGCGGCGCCAGCTACCCGCGCGCGATGGCCCAGCAATGGCTGTCCAACGAGGGGGTGTTCGGCATCGCGCTGGGGGTCTCCACCAGCTTCGTGTTCCTGTTCGTGCTGTTCGGCGCGCTGCTGGAACGCGCCGGGGCCGGTGACTACTTCATCCGCGTCGCCTTCGCCCTGCTCGGGCACCTGCGTGGCGGCCCGGCCAAGGCGGCAGTGCTGGCCTCCGGGATGACCGGCGTGGTCTCGGGCTCGTCGATCGCCAACGTGGTCACTACCGGCACCTTCACGGTTCCGCTGATGAAACGGGTGGGCTTCGCCCCGCACAAGGCCGGGGCCGTGGAGGTTGCCAGCTCGGTCAACGGGCAGCTGATGCCGCCCGTGATGGGCGCCGCCGCGTTCCTGATGGTCGAGTACGTCGGCATCCCCTATGTCGAGGTGCTCAAGCACGCGATCCTGCCGGCGCTGATCGCCTATATCGCACTGATCTACATCGTCCACCTGGAGGCCTGCAAGAACGGCATGGAGGGCCTCCAGCGCGCCACCGTGACGACCTGGCGCGGGCGCCTGATCAGCTTCGCCCTGACCGTGGCCAGCCTGATCATCCTGGCGGGTGCGGTGTACTGGGGACTGGGCTGGATCAAGATCGTCGCCGGGGATGCCGCGGCCTGGATCATCGCCGGCCTGTTGTTCGCCACCTACCTGGTACTGGTCTGGATCGTCGCGCGCGAGCCGGACCCCGAGGCCCTGGATACCGAGCGCCCGCTGCCGCGGGTCGCCCCCACGGTCCTGAGCGGGCTGCACTACCTGCTGCCGCTGGTGGTCCTGGTCTGGGCGTTGGTGGTCGAACGCCTGTCGCCGGGGCTGGCGGCGTTCTGGGCGGTGGCATTCATGATCTTCATCGTGCTGACCCAGCGCCCGCTGGTGGCCCTGTTCCGGCGCCAGGGGCGTCTCCTGCAAGCCGCGTGGGTCGGGGTCTGGGAACTGTTCCAGGGCTTCGAGACCGGCGCGCGCAACATGATCGGTATCGGCCTGGCCACCGCCGCGGCCGGGATCATCGTCGGCACGGTCGCGATGACCGGCGTCGGCCTGGTGCTGACCGACCTGGTCGATACCCTGTCCGGCGGCAACCTGCTGCTGGTGCTGGTACTGACCGCAGTGATCAGCCTGGTCCTTGGCCTGGGCCTGCCGACCACCGCGAACTACATCATTGTGGCGACCCTGATGGCCCCGATCATCGTCGATCTGGGGGCCCAGCACGACATCCTGATCCCGCTGATCGCGGCCCACCTGTTCGTGTTCTATTTCGGCATCATGGCCGACGTGACGCCACCGGTGGGCCTGGCCTCTTTTGCCGGCGCGGCGATCGCCAAGGCCGACCCGATCCGCACCGGGATCCAGGCCTTCGCCTACAGCCTGCGCACCATCGCGTTGCCGTTCTTCTTCATCTTCAACAGCCAGTTGCTGTTGATCGGGGTGGACAACGTGTTCCAGCTGGCGCTGGTCTTCCTCGGCTCGCTGGCCGGCATCCTCGCCTTTACCGCGGCCACCCAGGGCTGGTTCCTGACCCGCAGCCGCTACTGGGAGTCCGCCGCGTTGATGGTAGTCGCCTTCGTGCTGCTGGTCCCGACCGTGCTGATGGACCGCATCGCGGCTCCCTATCAGCACCAGCCGGCGGAGACCCTGCTCGAGGTCGTCGAGACCATCCCGGACCGCGACTCGCTGCGCCTGGAGGCCACCGGCATCGACCTGGAGGGCCGCGAGATCACCCGCACGGTGATGTTCCCCCTGGGCGACCCCGACCTGGCCCCGCGCGAGCGTCTGGCCGACGCCGGGCTGGACGTGCGCTTCGACCCGGACGACCAGAAGGCACAGATCCAGACGGTCGCTTTCGGCAGCCCGGCCGGCCGAGTAGGGTTGGAGGGTGGCTGGACCATCACCGGCGTACTGGTGCCGACCGAGCGCCCCAGCCCATACTGGTTCTACCTTCCGGCCCTGGCGCTGGGACTGCTGGTAGTCTGGAATCAGCGCCGACGCGCGGAACCGCCGGGGCGCGGCCCTTCCGCCGACACCCCCGCCCTTTCGGCGTAACCACGAACCGCAATCGGAGTACACCGCAATGGAACAACCCAACTACGGCTTCAATGTCATCGTGAAGGGCGGCATCGAGGACGTGATCGCGCAGACCACGGCCGCCCTCGGCGAGGAGGGCTTCGGCATCCTCAGCGATATCGACGTCGCTGCGGCCTTCAAGAAGAAACTGGATCTGGAGCATCGCCCCTACCGCATCCTCGGCGCCTGCAACCCGAACCTTGCACGCCAGGCCGTCGAGGCCGACCCCAACATCGGCCTTCTGCTGCCCTGCAACGTGCTGGTGCAGGACAACGAGAACGGCACCTGCACGGTCGGCTTCATGGACCCGGTCGCGGTCATGGGTCTGGTCGACAAACCCGGTGTCGAAGACCTGGCCGGCGAGGTACGCCATCGTCTGGAGCGCGTGCGCCTGACCCTCGAGACCGGCTAGCCCCCAGCTTCGCGAGCACACCTATGGATACTGGAACCGACCAGTCCGCCGGGCTGGCCGAGCGCATCCGGACGGCCGTCGCCGCCGGGCACCGCCTGGCGATTGCCGGCGGCGGCAGTCAGCGCGCGCGTGCCTTCCCCACGGGCTTCGAACCGGATGTCCAGCCACTGGAGGCCAGCGGCCATCACGGCATCGTCAACCTCGCACCCAGCGAGCTGGTGGTGACCGTGCGCGCCGGCACGCCGGTGATGGAACTGCAGGCCGCGCTGGAAGAGGTGGACATGATGCTGCCCTTCGAACCGGCCATGCCCACGCCGTCCAGCACCGTGGGCGGCATGGTGGCCCTGGGCCTGTCCGGCGCACGCCGCCCCTGGACCGCCAGCCTGCGCGACGCCGTGCTTGGCACCCGCATCGTCAACGGTCGCGGCGAGATCCTGCGCTTCGGCGGCGAAGTGATGAAGAACGTCGCCGGCTTCGACGTCTCGCGGCTGATGGCCGGCAGCCTCGGCAGCCTGGGCCTGCTGCTGGAGGTCAGCTTCAAGCTGCTGCCCGCCCCCGCCTACCAGGCCTGGCTGCGCCAGGAGAGCTCCGCCGCAGCCTTCATCGAGCAGGCGCGCGACTGGGGCCGAACCGCCCTGCCGTTCTCGGGCCTGGCCTGGGCTGACGGTATCGGCCACATCCGCCTGGGCGGTGGCCAGGAGGCCGTGCAGGAGGCCGCCGAGCGCCTGGGCGCGGCACCGGATATCGACGGCCCGGCCTTCTGGGCGCAACTGCGCGATCGGCACCTGCCCTTCCTCACCCGACCCATGGCCCGCGGCGAGCGCCTGTGGCGTCTGAGCCTGCCGCCCGCCACCCCGCCGCTGGATCTGCCCGGCGAATGGCTGCTCAACTGGGGCGGCGGCGAGCGCTGGCTGCGCTCCACGGCCACCCCGGACGCAGTGCGCGCTGCCACCGAGCAAGCGGGCGGACACGCCCGCCTGTGGTCCGGCGATCCGGCCGGGGCGGCCTGGCTGCACCCCCGCGCACCGGCCCATGCGCGCCTGGAGGGCGAGGTCCGCGCCGCCCTGGACCCTGACGGCGTGTTCTTCGCCCCGCTGATCACCCCTCATCCACGCACCGTGCCGGCGAGCTGAGGCCATGGAAACTCGCCTGCACCCGCGCTTCGAGAATGATCCGGCGGCGCGCATCGCCGAAGACGCCCTGCGTGCCTGCGTGCACTGTGGCTTCTGCAACGCGACTTGCCCCACCTATCAGGAACAGGGTGACGAGCTGGACGGCCCGCGCGGACGCATCTACCAGATCAAGCAGGTCCTGGAGAGCGGCGAGGCCAATACCACCACCCGCACCCACCTGGACCGCTGCCTGACCTGTCTCAACTGCATGACCACCTGCCCCTCCGGGGTCGATTACAACCACCTGGTCGCCTTTGGCCGGGAGGTGATCGAGGAAGACCTCCCGCGCGGCTGGCGCGATCGGCTGCTGCGCACCCTGCTGGTCCGCGCGCTGCCGGCACGCTGGCCGTTCCGTCTCGCCCTGGGGCTCGGCCGCCTGGCCCGCCCACTGCTGCCCGCCACCCTGAAGCGCCGCGTGCCCGCACGCCACGGTGCCCGGGCCTGTGCAACCAGCATTGGCGCGGCGACTCCGGCGGGCTTTCCCCACGGGCGCGTGCTGCTGCTCGGCGGCTGCGTGCACGATGCGATCGACGCCCGCATCAACGCCGCACTCCGGGGCCTGCTCGGGCGCCTTGGCATCGAGGTGGTCGAGGCCGGCGAGGCCCGCTGCTGCGGCGCGGTGGAACACCACCTGGCGTTCGCGGAGCGCACCCGCGAGCGGGTCCGGGCCAACCTCGACGCCTGGGAGTCGATCCTTGCGGACGGGGTGGACGCCGTCGTCAGCACCGCCAGCGGCTGCGGCGTGATGCTGCGCGACTACGCGCACATCCTGGCCGACGACCCGACGTATGCCGCACGCGCCGCCCGCTTCACGGCGCAGGTCCGCGACCCGGTTGAGCTGTTCGATATCCAGACCATCCGCGGCCTCGGCATCCGGGCCCCGGCAGATCACCCGCCCGTTGCCTGGCATGCGCCCTGCACCCTGCAGCATGGCCAGGGCCTGGCCGGCCGCGTGGAACCGCTACTGCAGGCCGCCGGTTTCCACCTGGTGCCGGTCGCCGAGCCGCATCTGTGCTGCGGCTCC
>SL_7KL_010_BRINEDRAFT_10001026_pt1 | contig 13348 bp, 12 predicted proteins | sample SodLak_010_BRINE_FD_10663 | JGI IMG/M metagenome (IMG submission 10663)
AAATAAATCCTCCTTTATTCTATAAAAAAAGTCCTTATTAAATCATAATAAGGACGAATATAAATCCGCGGTACCACCTTGGTTCAAAAAGCACTCAAATCCTTAACGCGGAAAACGNCGCATCTATGATGCGCAACTCCCCAAACGAGTTCACAACTTTTCTTTCTTAGTTCACAGCCCCACTAAGTCTCTTTAAAAGAAGGTCGTTGTTACTACTTTTGGTTCAACGTTGTTTATTTATTATAAGTGTAGCATATTTATTTATATTTTCAACTATAAAGACGTTTTTGTAACTCGAAAGCAAGTTTAGAAGTTTGTCTAAATCCTACAAAGAGTAAAATAATAAATAAAATGAAATTAAACATAATTAACTGGTTGAATATTAACACAACAAATAATAATGTTGAGGCATAACTCATCATGACATACATTTGTTTAAAACGAACCTTTTGAAGGCGTCTTTGAATTAAAAAGCTATTGAGCAAGACAAAGACCATAAATAATAAAATACCGGATAAGAATTCTGCGATGACACTGACGGTTAGCCAAACACTCATATATCCTTCTATTTCTTGGTCGATAGTATTATATATTGATGAAAAGAAAGCCGTTCTTGTTTCTGTTGTGACATCAAAATCCAAGTTATGAATATCAGGGTGCATTGAGGATATCTCTTTTGAGATAAATGATTGTTGTACCATGAGTTGATCAAAAGAAATATACATTTTATCCTCAATAAAAACAACATGATTGCCTTCATATCGATCGATATCATAAGTATCGCCACCATCTATAAAGACATTAAATGATAAATTAAATATGCTCGTTTCAAATAATTCATGCGCCCCTTCTTCACAAACCACTTGTGCATCTTCAATCGCACACCCACTTGGTGGATATTGAAAATTTTCTCGAATTTCACTCCGTGTTTGATTGGAAATCCCATTAAACTGTAAAACCCTAAGTGCAGGTCCAACAGTCATAAGCAACGCAAAAAACATAATGAAAAGCGTTGCGAATATCGCTTTATCATTACGAAATTTAATCAACTCTTGTGGCGCCATAATTGCAGTTCTTATTCTATCGAGCATAAATATCACCGACAATTATTATATCACAATAAAAGCATAAAAGGATACTTTATGATAAAATATCTTTGGTGATAATTATGGAAAAACATTACTATACAATGAACGATTTCTTAAAATCTACGTTTCATTCTAAAGTTTTTAAAGTTTCGTTAAATGGAGGCTTTACATGTCCTAATAAGGATGGTTTAAGCGGAGTTGGAGGATGCACATTTTGTTCCCCTTCAGGATCGGGTGATTTTGCTGGAGATATAGAACAAAGCATTACAGAACAATTTCACATGATTAAAGAAAAAATGCTCAGTAAATGGCCAAACAGCAAATATATCGCATATTTTCAAGCCAATACTAATACATATGGTCCTATCAAAACCTTAAGCAAACTTTATGATGAAGCCTTAGAAGCTGACCCTAATATAGTAGGCTTATCTATCGCCACAAGAGCCGATGTGCTTAGTGAAGAGGTCGTTGACTTATTAGAAACATACCATAAAAAAACTTATCTTCAAGTAGAACTCGGCTTACAAAGTATGCATGAAGATACGGCTAGAAAAATTAATCGGGGACACGATTTAAAACAATTTGATGATGCGGTCAAAAGACTTAGAAAACGCGGAATCAATGTTGTTGTCCATATAATCAATGGCTTCCCCTGGGAAGATAAAGACGATATGATTAAAACCATTGAACACATCAACGCTTTAGATATTCAAGGGGTTAAAATCCATATGCTTCACATTACGAAAAATACGGCCTTAGCCCATGAATATAACCAATCTCCTTTTGAACTTTTAGACTTGCGCAGCTACGTTGAAATTGTGGTAGACCAAATTAGAAGACTTAATAAAGATATCGTCATTCAAAGAGTCACAGGTGATGCATCTAAAGATGATTTAATTGCGCCTATGTGGACACTTAAAAAATTTGTAGTCATGAATGAAATTGATAAACTTATGCGTAAAAAAGGTCTCTTTCAAGGAGACCTTTTATCAATTAAATAATCCGTTTGTTTTAAAAAATACACTAAACTTAACATATCCGCAGCACCGCCTGGGGATATTTTTTCATTTAAACAATGCGTCGCTTGGTCTTCAAACCTTTCATCTTTAAGCACTTGTTGGATGCAAGATTGAACATTTTTTAAGGTTTGAATGTCTTTTTTGATTAATGTTGTATCATCTAAACGCGCCATGATCTCATAAAACATACGATTTTTTGAATATGATTTCGTCGGCTCGTACCAATCAAAAATAGATGGCAACCCTTCACTTAATTCGCCTCGGATGCCACGAATTTTATGGGTTTTATAAGCATTTTCACCTGTCGTTTCACCTGCTTTTAACGTGTTAAAATCATGCGTTTCTATAGTTTTCGCATGAGATTTTAAAGACTCTAAAAACGTTTTTAAATCTTCCTGATTTAAGATTGATTGAATAAACAGTGGTAAAAATAACCCAAATAAATAATGGGCCCCCTTAAAGGTGTTTACCTTAATACTTTTTAACAACAAAAGTTCATAAAGTTTGCCCTGTTCTCTTAACACCTCTAAAGAAAAATCTTTGTGAGCGCCAAATGTTAAATATGTTTCAAATGCTTCTTCTAAGATATCAATGGCACTTAAAAAATGCGAGATATTCATATCTTTATGGATACCACTATTTTTATGAGAAACCAACCCAAAACAAGGATATGTATAGACTTCTTTTCTTAAAGCTAGGGCCGCTTCTTTTTTAAGGGCTTCTATTAAAAAGTTCTTAACATTGGTTTCGATGGTATTTTTTAATGTTTCAAAATCATGCGTTTGATTTCGTCTACATTCATTGACGTTTTCACCGCATATAAAACATGGTCTTTTTTTTATAGATAAATCTTGTCTTGAGATGGTTTGGCCTTTAGTATAAACATCAAGGTCGATGAACCGTCCTATTGGATGGTTATCTTCTAAAAAAATCATCGTTTTTTTAAGTTTGTAGGGATCACCCTTAAACTTCATTAAATAGTAATCTCCATCGATGGAGTCATAATGGGTGATTTTTGTTTGATAAAGGGTGGTTATTAAACGCGTAAAGACATTTAGAATTATTGTTGTATGTGGCGTGTTTTTTTCATCACCAGGCATATTTACATGCATCGATAATACATTCGCATTCATTGACAACGTTTGAATCGTTTTCGCACGGTTTGAACGTGCGATTAAAATATCAGTGCCTTTTGTCATAATGTTTTATTCTCCTTATTACAGATTGACCTTTTTCACTAAGTAGATAATTATAGGTTTCTTTTGGGACATATTTCCTTACCGCATCAATGCCGTTTTTTTTGAGGAGTTTGCGAACGGTAGATGCGCTTATAGGTGTATCTTCTAATGATTTTCTCTCGATGATTACTAGATCTTTTCCTAGGTATTCTTTCATCGTTTGATTATAGATATCGGTCATAGGAGAATAAGGTTCTTCACCAACATAGCGTTTGGTAATATTAAAAATTTTCATATAGTGTTTTTTAAAGGTTAAGACATCAATCAATGCATGATCTTGTTTAATCAGTGTTTCATTTTTTTGAAAATATTTAGGGAATGTCGCATACGATACTAAATAATCTTTAGTAGGAACGACATGAATATTTTTTTGGGATTTAAAGCTTTTTTTAATGATTTCAAAACGATCTTTAAACGGGAAAAAACTACGGTCTTCACTGACCACAAAAACGATTAAAGATTCATGGTGTTTAGCCGCTTCTTCGATTAAATGTTTATGTCCCTTTGTGAAAGGATTCGCGTTCACTACAACGCTACCTTTAGGGTTTGAATCAACATGGTATTTCTTTTTGAGTCTTTTTAAAGTTACTTCAATATCACCACTTCGCTCCATAAAAGAAAGGTGCATCGATTGTACAATTTCTTTAAAGCCAAGCGATTTAAATATATCCACATGTTCAGGTTGAGTATAAACAAATAAATGATCACTCGTAGTAATGGTTTTTATTAAATGACTCATGAGTTGATTTAAAAGATTTTTTCCTTGGTAGGATTCGTTAATAGCGACGCATTTTATAATTTGACCACTGATAGAGAGTGTTGCGAGTAAAGTGTCATCTTCTTCGATATAAAATGTCTGATCAATATCGTCTTCATACACTAAGTTAAACTGTTTTAAAAATTTAGAAATTTTTTCAATTTCTTCTTTCAGTAATGCTTCTTTTACACGCATACAATCACTCCTTTTTATATAGGTAATCGATAATCTTTCCATGACGATTTTCGATTTGACCGATGACGTCATTTGAACGTTTCAATGGCTTGGGTTTTCCGCTTAAGGTGTGAGCCATCTCTTGAAGGGCATTAATACTCATAATGTTTAAATCACTGTGTTTTAATAGGTCTAATAAATCTTTTCTTTTTGGGTTTACTGAAATACCGCGTTCAGTCACGATTACATCAACAAATTGTCCTTCTGTCGTGATCGTTGTTACTTTGTCTTTAATTAAAGGCATTCTTCCTTTTAATAAAGGAGAAACAATCACAGTTAAAAATGCATCTTCACTTGTATCACTATGACCTCCAGAGCCACCCATAACACGGTTTAATGCATCGGTTGTGACATTGACATTAAACTCTAAGTCAACTTCGGTAGCACCTAAAATCACAATATCTAAATCTTTGATTTTTCTATCTGGATTATTGGGGTTAGCGTAATCGTGCGCACTCATAAACAAATGGTTGTCATTGTCTTTTAAGCTATTGATTGCGTCTAAATCAAAGCATTGAACGTCATAAAGTGTTTCGACCAATCCTTCTTTTAAAGCCTGCACATGATGTGATGTAATGCCACCTGTATAAAAGGAAGCTTTGAGGTTTTTATGCTTTAAGTAATCATTAAACATTTTTGTTATTGCTAAAGAAATTCCACCGGCTCCGCTTTGAAATGACACCCCATTTTGAATCATATTGGTGGCACTTAAGAGTTTCATTGTGTCTCTCGCAATTTTTAATCCTAATGGATCTTTGGTAATTTTTAATGTTCCACTAACAATGCCTTTTGAATCTCCGATTGATTCAAGTAATAAAACCCCATCGACTTGCTCGCTTTTTATCTGCGGACAATTGATCGATTGAAGTATTGTATCGGTCACAAGAATCACAGTTTTAGCGTGGAGGCTATCTTCTATGGCGTAACCTAATGACCCCATGATATTGTTACCTTCTAACCCAGTTGCGTTGCCTTTTTCATCGCAAGCACTCACTGCGATAAACGCAACATCGATGGTGAGATCTTTTTCTTTAATAGCCCGCGCTCTTCCGCCATGTGAATGCATGGTAAAGGTGCCTTGTAATAACGATTGATTAATCGCTTCATAGGAAGGCCCGTTTAAATAATTGCACGTTAAATGATTCACCCTTTTTTCTTCGATCATTTTCGCTAAGTTTTTATGTACTGGAAAAATCCCACTTGGGGCTAAATTCATATTTTTCAAGTCTAAATCTAAACAGGTTTTAAGCACTTGATTCATAACCTCATCACCATTGCGCAAATGGTGATGAAAAGATAACGTCGCACCATTTTTTATATCGAATGCGTTAAATACGTCTTCTACCGATTTATAAATCATCGTTTTCTCCTTTGATGATATTATATTGAATCGCTTTTTTGATTAGCGATTGTGCACGCATAATGATAGGCTTATCAATCATTTTTCCATCCAAAGAAAAACGCATTTTCCCAGTTTTTTTATGCATAGCGATGATTTTTTTCGCTTCTTTTATAATAAGTTTTGAAGGAGAAAAAGCTTCATTAATAGGAAGGACTTGATTGGGATGGATACACGCTTTTGAATCAAAACCAAGTTTGACAGATAGATTTAGATCTATATAAAAGTCACTTTCATTATTTGTAGGCCAAGGGGTATCTATACATTTTTTATGATAAGCTTTCGCTGCCATAATTATTTTCGAGCGAGCAAACATCAACGCTTCACCTAACGCTTCTCTTTTTGCGCCGAGTGCGCTAGATAGATCTTCTCCCCCTAAGAATAAGGCTTCGACACAATCTATTTCAGCAATTTTTTCCAACTCAAAAAACGCATGCGGACTTTCAATCAGCGCAATGATTTTTAATGAGGTATTTTTTAAATCCTCTGTTAATTTTTTAAGTGTTGAAACATCACTTTTAGGAAGTACAACGCCTGTTATATTTAAGGTTTTAATAAGGTTAAGGTCTTCATCATATAACCCTGGTTCACTATTTATTCTAATGTACAAATCTTGGGAAGGTGACATTTTTTTTAAGTAGGCATTGGTGAGGTCTCTTGCTTCATCTTTTTCGTTAATACTAATAGAATCTTCCCAATCAATAATTAAAGCATCCGCTTCATAAATATCCATGTTTTGAAGCATTCTTGGGACATTTCCTGGGATGAATAAATAACTTCTACTCATGGTTTTTCCACCTTTTTAAGGCGGTTTCTAAGCGCGCTTTGATGGTAAAGTCTAAAGCGCCTTTATCTTGTAAAATCACATGAATATTTGAGATCTTATGCTTTTTTAAGCCTTTTTCAATGACTTCATGAATATGACTATAAAAGGCTTCTTCTAATGGGGTATCTATTGAGATTGTTAATCCTTCATTTTCTTTTAAGGTTATTAAACAATCTGAAGATTCTAGCGTTCCTACACTAAGATGTTTCATCTTTAGCCCTACTTTCTATTAACGCAATTTCACGCATCATATGATTTTTTACAATCATAATGCCTTCATCGGTTCCCATCCCTGGCTTAGCTAAACATTGTTTGGCTTGGGTCGCAATGGCAATCGATGTGGTGATTTCTGCGCTAATGTTCGTTTCATTACATGAACCTCCACTATACGCTCCAATGCCTTTATTAAGACAATACCTTAACGCTTCTATAGTATTATTAACGCCGCCTAAGTCCGGTGTTTTTACTTGAAGCATGTGCGCAGCATTTTCATCCGCAAACACTTTGACATCTTCTAAGGTGTTGCACCATTCATCCGCAACAATCTCTACGTGCACTTCATCGTCGGCATCAATTTTATGTTTTAACGCTTTTAAAGCTTCTAAGGTATCCTCACGATTTCCTTTATCAATCGGCCCTTCGATCCGTAAACTAAAAGGATGTGCGGTATCAGATAAGGTTTTTAAATAATCAAAACATTTATTAATATTATCATCAAAAATCATCCCGATTGTGCCATACACATCAATATGTAAGATAGGATGATATGATTCTTCCATGCGTTTTTCTAAAATACGGGTTTTCAACCATTTTACATAATCAAGCAATTTTTCACCGTGAATGCCTAATTTGGTTTTCACACTATTAATAAGCGCATGTGGCAACACTTCGACATTTTTCATGATCATTTTATCAACCCCACTATAGCGGTCATCACCGGTTTGTGCGAAGAGGGGGATATTGGTATATTCGGTTGATTCAATGTTATATTCTTTTCTCACGATTTCTGCGATGGTTAGTTGATTGGCTTTTGCGCTAGCGTCTAACAAGGCTTGAGTGATGCCATATCTTAACGCTGTATGAATTGGCTCACCGGCAATATTTAATGTATCAAAGCGACGTGCATTGGTTCTAAATTCACTCACGTCAAGACCAATCAATAAAGGTTTNATATTATCGATAAAGAAATTTGCGGCTTTATGGGCTTCAAATAAAGAATCTCTACCACCTGCCCCACTATATTGAACAGCCGTAGCGTCCCCATAAGCAATCATGCCGTTTTCTAATTTAAGCATAATACTCAATGATTCTCCAGCTTGGCGGATGGCTTTAAAGTTTTTAGTCATCGGATTCCCTACGTAGGTGAAACGGTCCATCTCTGCGCCTTTTTTTATCGCGGCTTGGTCGTCATTGTAAAATCCTGTATATCCTTTTGAAACGATGACATCGATGATTTTCATAAAGTAGGCTCCTTTGCGAATTTGTTTCCAACCAGTTTTCCTTGTGAAACAGCGTAGATATCATCAATCGTCATTTGAAAACTCACTTCACGGTTTTCATTATGCCCTCTGGCTTTTAAAGCATCTTTATGGAACGCTTTAATTTCTTCATCGAATGGAAGGTTGCCAAATTCTAAGATTCTAATATTTCCAAACATATCTCTTGCGGGTAATATTTTCCCTTGGTTCATTTCACTTGGCGCAAATGGAATATCTAAAATTCCTTGGTCAAATGCTTTAATTACACCTTGTAAAAAATCCCCTTTTCCAATATTTAACGTTGCATAAAGGAGGGTTTTAACTTCTTTTTCGATCATTAATTTTTCCATTTTTAAGACTTTATCTTTAGGGTATCTCTGAGTTTTTAATAAGTTGGTCATTAATTTTGAAGCTCTTAAGCCTTCAGCGTTTGCTTCTTTGGTTGGAATCCCTTGAGATTCATGCGGGCTTTTGGTAATAATTTTTGTAGCGCCACCTAACGTTGCAACACTTGCGCCTAGAGAAATTAGTGCCATTGCTTCTGCTTCATCAGAAGGGAAACCACCCATCCATTGATGTAAAACGGTGGTGACAAAGACATCTTCATACCCAAATAATTTTAAATAATAATTGGTTAAACTATCTAACGTTTGTAATGCAGCAACATCTTGGGTAAGATTTCCACATTGTCCATATCCTACTGTGATATTTTTAACGCCTTGTTCCGCCGCCAAAATAGCCTCAATAATTGCGACAGTATGACTTATTGATGGGGGAACAAGTGTTCCTGTTAGCGGGCCAAAAGGTTCGCGGTTGATTTCAATGCCTTCTTCTGCATATAATCCCACTAAACGATCACAATATTGCCAATAACGCAAGGTATCTTCTAACGATATATTTTTAGCATAAGGAATGTTATATGAAATCCCTCCGCCTTCATTAGAAGTCCATCCCGATGCATGAATAATTTCACTGAGTAAACGAGCATCAGGGGTTCCGTGTCTTGCTTGAAGGGGAACATTTACACTGTCATATACCTTTTTACATCCTTCTACTCCATGATTTACTGCAGGAAACCCATTAAGCATTGAGCGTTTTTGTTTTTGAGATTGTTTAATCGCATCCTCAGCGTTTGAATACCGGTTTTGTCTAGTGTATGAATCGATGGTTGAAGGCAAAAAATCAGCTTTTCCTTCATTTTGCAAAAACTTCATTAACGTTATATGTTCGTCAATCAACGCAACTCCAGCTCTTGGTTGGATCATCGTTAAGCCGTGTTCTTTTGCGAACCTAAGCTTTTTAGCAAAATTTTTATGATCTGGAACAGCTTTCAAAGTTTCCAAAGCTTTATCAAAATCTAAAGCTTCATCTAAGCCTGTAGGCCAATGATTTCTAATCTTTTCACGAATTTTTAAAAACGCTTCTTTACTTAGTTTTTTATTTTTTAACATTTTATGCACTCCTATTTTAAATGACGTTTCATTAGTTTTAAAGCAAGTTTTGGATGTTTTTGTGACAGTAATCCCATCGCCGCTAAGATATATTTTTCATCGATTAAGATGGTTGGATCGTCTGGTCTTAATTCTAATTTTTTATTAGACTTTTTATTGACTTCTTTTAAGATTTGCTTGGCATCAGGACTGTTAATCAATACCCCACCAGTTCCTATGACATATTTAATTTCTGTTAAGTCTTTGCCTGTTTGATAATACATATTTCCAAGCGGGGTATAAACGACTTCAACGCTTCCTACATGTCTGCTCATCGAATAGTCACAACAAATTCTAGCAAGTGCTTTATCAAAAGCTCTTTCTTGATCTGTATCTGGAAGATAATCAACATTTTCTAAACGTTTTTTTACTGAATCTTCAATATAATCTTCTTTTGATGGATCTTTGTCTTGATAATCGTAATATTTTTTAAATTCATAAGGGGAAACCAAACTTACTAATGCATTGGCGCTATAACGCATCCCTAAATCCCCTTCAACGGTTCTTTTTGCGAATGGCTCTTCTAACCCTTTTAAAATAACCTCAGTTCTTTTAGGCACTCCTTCACCAATCGTATGGACATCAGTTGTTGCCCCACCTATATCGATAACCATTAACTCCCCAAATCCTTCTTCATCTTCATACCCTTTGGCTAAAAGCGTTGATGCTTTTAAAACACTCTCGGGAGTAGGCATAATGATTTCACCGGTTTGTTCTTCTGCTTTTTTAATCCCTTTTGCTTCTATGATTTTTGTGATGAATATCTTACGAATGACATTTTTCGCATCATCAACATTAAGTTTTTTTAGTTTAGGCATGACATTATCAACAATGTAATATTCACACCCTGCATCAGAAAAAATATCATCTACCTTGTCACTTGCGGCTTTATTCCCCGCTACAATGATAGGCACATCAAGCTTTGCATCTGCGAGTTTTTTTGCATTATGAATAATGGTCTCTTTATTGCCACCATCGGTGCCTCCAGCGAGTAAAATAATATCAATATTGGCACTTTTCAACTGCTTTATCTCTTTTTTAGATAACTGGTGTGAATACACATGCTCAACCAAAGCGCCAGCACCTAAACACGCTCTTTTAGCTGCTTCAGCAGTCAATTCTTCAACCAAACCAATTGCCGCCATTTTTAATCCACCCGCCGCAGACGAACATGCTGAAATAGCTTCGATATCCCCCATTTCAGGATGGGCATTTCGAAGCTTTTCTAGTGCTAAATTGAATCCTTCTAATACATCACTTTTAACCGTAGTCATTGCGCGAGACGTTCCAACGATGCATTCTTTTTTTATATCGACGGCTGTTAATTTCGTATAGGTTGAACCAAAGTCTACAAGTAGGTGAATACTCACGAGATATTCAGATCTTCTTTAATGTCCTTAATCGCGTTTTCAATGTCTGTCCCAGGAGGATACACACGATCAAAGCCCATTTTTTTAAATCGCGATTCAACGTCTTTGAAATCTTGTTTCCCTACAACGATATTTCCGCCAACATAAAGTTTGACATGATTTAATCCCGCTTCAATCATATTATCTTTCATGAATTTACAATCTAATTCACCATGACCGTATAAAGATGAAACCAAGATAGCTTTTGCATCTGTTTCAATTGCAGCATTAATAAAATCCTCTTGTGAAGATAGTACACCAATATTAACTACTTCAAAACCGTGTTCTCTCAAAACATGATCGATAATTTTATTCCCAACAGCATGAACATCAGCGCCTATAACTCCTATCACTACTGTATTCATATTCTCACCTTTCTTCTCACAATAAAAAGGATGACTAAAAACTCATCCTTTCTTAGGGGATAAAGCGTATACTAAAAAATCAATGAATAACGGTTGGGACACTAACGCTTTTCCAACTTTTTTGGCTTTAAAATTTCTCACTGCCATGGTTGCACCCTCATAGTTCTAATTTTTTGTAAACGCTTTCTACAATTTAATTATAAATGGTTCTATATATAAATCAAGTGCTTTTTATAAACTGTTGTTTCGTACACAAAATAAGTGGTATTTAACCCTATTTATAATAATAGATTGACATAATTCTAAATGTTTATCAAAATAATCAGGTATTTTAAATTATTGTATGAAAGGAAGAAAATTACTTTTTTATTTGTGATGATTCATACATAAATATATCGTTATTTACAATTTAAAATGATTAATTGATGTTTTTAAAAATAAGCTTATTTGTGTACAAAAGATATAAAAAAATAAACCTCCAAAATGGAGGTTTATGCTGTTTTTTGTTTGAAACGTTGATAGTAATCTTCAAATTCTGTGCTATATTTTAAGAATCGATCTAAGATATATGATTCAAAGTAATCTTTAAATTCTAATTCTAAAAGTTCCATTGCACGTTTGTGAGTTAACGCTGTTTTATAGTTTCTAGTTTGTCTTAAAATCTCGTAGATTTCAGAGAGTAAAATAATTTGACCTTCTTGTGATCTTTGAATTTTTTTCATACGTTCTTTAAAACTTTTATCGACGTTTTTCTCAAAGTGTGCACGGATTATGTCTTCACTTTTTTGTTTGAGTTGTAATCTTTTTATAATGACGCTCCCTAAAATGGTTTTTTCTCGAATGACTTGATAGTCTTTTTCATTAAGAACTTCTTTATTATCATACTCTACAATCGATAAATCTTTTGTTCGATCGACATGAATTTTTGAATAATCATAAATCTCACTACAAACATTCGGTGAGAGCCCTAGTATATTTCCTAATCTAGACGCAATTTCTGCGACTCTATATGCCGCTTGTCTTTCTTCTGAACGGGTATTGGCATTAAATACGCTAATAACATCAAAAACGTCACCAACAACCGCTTTAAAATCACTTTCCATATCTCGCCTTTTAACAAGTTCTTCTTTTCTTTTATTGTTCATCATTTGTCCAATCGCTACAGATGAATATAAAGCGATATTAAATATGATTAAAATTAATGTTCTAAGTAAAATATCAATCGTTACTTGAATTTCTTCTATGAATAAATAATCGTATAAACTTTGAATAGATGAGGCGTGTTCATATAGTGGGTGCATAATGGTAACATGAATTACTGTCATTAAAACAAGGACCCACTTAAATAAAATTCTAAGGAGAGTTGCGTTTTGATAAAGTGCAATCACAACCAACGCAAAGTAAATTAAAACATATCCGGCTTGTGTGATTGAAAAGCCAAAGACATCGCCATAATCATCCACACCAAGGCGTAATTTAATATACACACCAAAAGAAGCGAGCAAGATATAAACACTCGCAATATACATTGCCATTTGTTGTTTTAAAAGTGTTCGTGGCCGTTCACGAATAATCCTTTTTAATGTGGTGTTGGTCGCAAACATAATAACTCCGAATCCAAAAATTACTATGTAATTAGGGTTTCTATTTCCGATTACTGTAAAGACTAAAAACACCATATTTGTTACAATCAAAATATTTTTAATAACGCGGTTTCTTCTATATAATACGCTGACTTCATCTAAGATATCTACCCCAGCTTCAAAGTTAAACTTCTCACTGGCACGTTTCATTAGAATTTTATAAAATACACGCGCTCTTCTTCTAATTTTGGAAGGTTTATTCGGGTTTCTTTTTTCTTCTCTTGACGTAGAATACGATTTAATACGTTCGGCCGTATTTCTAAAGAACATGGCAATTTTTTCAAATCTAGTGGTTTTATTAGGGTCTTCCCCTTTATTGATAGAGTCTACATATTCTTTAAGTTCTTGGGGATCTTCATCAGCCTTTTTAAAAAAATCATCAAGGTCTTTTTCCCTTTTCGC
>SL_7KL_010_BRINEDRAFT_10001029_pt1 | contig 13335 bp, 13 predicted proteins | sample SodLak_010_BRINE_FD_10663 | JGI IMG/M metagenome (IMG submission 10663)
CCATTGCGTCGTGTTCGACCCAGCCCGGCTCGGGATAGATCTGTTCGTGCTTTTCATAAGCGTTTGCGATCACTTTGCCGCTGTGATCGAACACCATAAACCGTGTGCCTGTCGTACCTTGGTCGATTGCGCCGACGTATGTGTTATCTGCCATTGGTAAGTCACCACTCTTGTGTGGGGCCATTCGTTCAGGAATTCTTTACTAACGCCCCCACATCAGCAGTAAATTCTATGGACAATAGTGATAATAGTTTCTTCAATTAACACGATTTTCAGGGTTATTTTCCTACTAATCCGACAGATTCGGGCATATACCGACAGGAATCCCATATTGTTGAGTGACACTGACTATCATACATATTGGTACTTTACGGACATCGGCCCTCGGGAGGTAAAGTAAAGTGTACAGCGTCCAAGATCAAACTGGACAATGACTGACGCGCCACACGTCCTCGTAATCGGCGGTGGCTCGACCGGGTGTGGAATCGCCCGAGATCTTGCCATGCGCGGTTTAGAGGTCACCCTCGTCGAAAAGGGGAACCTTACACACGGGACAACCGGACGGATGCACGGGCTTTTACACAGCGGTGGGCGATATGCTGTGTCTGACCAAGCAAGTGCGAAAGAATGTATTGAAGAGAACAGAGTACTCCGCGAGATCGCAAGCCACTGTGTCGAGATGACTGGTGGATTGTTCGTCCAGCGACCTGAGGATCCAGATGAGTATTTTGAAGAAAAACTGGAGGGCTGCCGTGAGTGTGGTATTCCCAGCAGAAGTACTGAGCCCAGAGGAGGCCCGAGAAATGGAGCCATACCTCGCAAAGGACATCAAACGGGCGATTAAGGTTCCGGATGGAGCGATCGACCCCTTCCGGCTCTGCGTTGCGAATGCAGCCTCAGCACAAGAACACGGTGCACGTATTGAGACCCACGCAGAGGTCATCGACGTACTTGTTGAGGATGGCGCTGTTGTTGGCGTTGAGATCAAACACGACACTGGACCGGGCAAGCGGGTTCACCGAGAGCCTGGCTCAACTGAGAAAATTCATGCGGATCATGTTGTCAGCGCAACTGGTGCATGGGCAGGAAAAATCGGAGACATGGCTGGTGTCGACGTTGAAGTCCGTCCATCGAAAGGTGTGATGACTATCATGAACACTCGACAGGTCGACACGGTTGTAAACCGTTGCCGCCCAAAGGGTGATGCAGATATTGTCGTCCCACACGAGACAACCTGTATTCTTGGAACGACCGATATCGAGGTTGACGATCCAGATGATTATCCGGAAGAGGAGTGGGAGGTCGATATGATGATCGACACACTCTCCGAGCTGGTTCCAATGCTTGCAAACGCTCGGACGATCCGATCGTTCTGGGGTGTTCGACCGCTGTATGAGCCGCCTGGGACGGGAACAACGGATCCAACCAACATCACTCGCGACTTTTTCCTGCTTGATCATGAGGATCGAGATGGCCTTTCGGGAATGACTTCGATCGTTGGTGGGAAATTCACTACCTATCGAATGATGGGTGAGAAAATCTCGGATCACGTCTGCGAGAAGTTCGACATCGACGCGGAATGTCGAACTGCAGATGAGCCGCTACCTGGAAGTCATGATTTCTCCATTCTGCGAGACTACATGGATGAATTTGGACTTCGATCGCCAATTGGACGACGAAGCGTTGAGCGACTTGGCTCACGTGCAGAGGAGGTCCTCAAAACGGGCGAACCGAATCCAGTGGTCTGTGAGTGCGAAGCAGTTACCAGAGCAGAGATTCAGGATGCGATCGACCAGTCCGGGTCTGATTTGAATGCGGTTCGAATCCGAACCCGTGCATCGATGGGTAACTGTCAGGGTGCATTCTGTTGTCACCGGATGGCACATGAGCTGTATCCAACCTACGATGAGCCGGTCGCGTATGAAGCCTTTGACGAGCTCTTCCAAGAGCGCTGGAAAGGTGAACGGCATGCATTGTGGGGTGAACAGCTATCGCAGGCGATGTTAAAGTACAGCTGCACTCAACAACAATGAACGCCGATCACGATGCCGTTCGGACTGGCAGCGCGATCGACTTCTCGAAGTTTGACAGCGGACAAACAACAGCAGTCGCAGGTACTGCAGGCACGGAAACCGCAGCAACAGATGGTGGTCTTCCACCAGCTAATGGAGGCGATCAGTAAGTGGCGATCGAAGAGGATGTCATCGTTATCGGTGGTGGCATTGCAGGCTCAATCGCCGCACTATCTGCAGCAGACACTGGTGCACAAGTTCGGCTCGTGACACACAAAAAGAGCACACTCCGCCACGCAAGTGGACTCATTGACGTCCTCGGTTATACGGATGGTGAGAGTGGACCGGTGCATGACCCGTTTACGTCACTTGACGGGCTTCCTGAAGAGCATCCATACTCACTTGTTGGCGAATCAGCAATTCGTGGTGGTCTCGAGATCTTTGACACAGTAACTGACGGTGCCTACAGCGGTGCACACACAGACCAGAATGCGTTAGTAACGACCTCTGGTGGTGCAATTAAACCAACCGCACGCTATCCGACAAGTGCTGCTGCTGGTCTTGTGAGTGACGATCGATCGATGCTCATTGTTGGCTTCCGATCGCTCACTGATTTCAACGGTGAGCTCGTTGCAGACCACCTCGCGGCGGCAGGCGTTCCGTTCGAAGTTAACGGAGCAGAGATTGAGGTACCGGGTAACTACCGAGCAGATGCACGTGTAACTCGGATCGCAAACGCACTTGATCTTAACAAGGATCTATCCTACAATGGGCGTACCCTCCCTGCACGGGAAGCATTTGCAGAGGCAATTAAACCGCATCTCGGTACGGCCGATCGTGTCGGGGTTCCAGCACTTCTCGGCGACGATCACGCAGACGATGTTCGTGCTGATCTTGAGCGCTCCCTTGGCGTTGCTGTGTTTGAAATCCCAATGGGGCCACCGAGCTATCCTGGGCTTCGGCTGGAAGACTTGCTGTTTGATGCGCTTGACGACGCAGGGGTACGGATCAGTGATGGGAACCCGGCGGTTGGGTACGAAACCGAAACCCGGCGGTTGGATACGAAACCACCGCAGATGGAGACACACTCGAGTCAATCACAATTGACCGGCGTGGAAGAGAGATTCCGTACCATGCTGAGCAGTTCATTCTTGCAACCGGTGGGCTAGTTGGCAAAGGAATTAACTCCGATCGAAATGGCGTCTATGAACCAGTGTTTAATTGCTATGTCCCGCACTCGGACGATCGGTATCAATGGTTCAGTGAAGACGCATTTGGTGAGCATCCGTTTGCGACGTTTGGTGTTCCGATTGACGAGCACTGTCAGCCACTGACGGCCGAGGGCAAGACGGAGTTTAGCAACCTACGAGCAGCAGGCGGCGTCATTGGTGGCGTCGATCCAACGGCAGAGAAATCAAAAAGCGGCGTCTCGCTTGCGACCGGCTATGCTGCCGGGAGAGAGGCAGGGGAGGCGATATAATCATGAGCGACGCAGAATCACCAAGCAGTTTCGACCCAACAGCACAGTCTTTCGAACCAGTCAGCGTCTTTCCGGATGCAGAGGACATGGATCTCCGGCCTGGTGCAGATAATTGTTATAAATGCACCGCATGTGACACGTCATGTCCAGTAGCAGAGGTTGATGATGAGTTTCCTGGACCGAAGTTCCAGGGACCGGAGCAGTGGCGACTCAAACGAAAATCCGATGAGGCAGTTGATGACTCGATCATGTCGTGTTCCAACTGTATGCGCTGTGACAATGCATGCCCATCAAGCGTTCCGCTCAGCCAAATGCATAATACGGCCCGAGCGGAGTACGTTGACGAGGAGATGGACAAACTCTCCCGTGAGTATCTCCGGAACCGGACCCTTGCAAACTATCGTACGCTTGCTTCGGTCGGAAGCAAAGTACCACGGCTGACGAACTTTGTGATGGGTAACAGTATCGTGCAAAAAATCAATGAGAAAATCCTCGGCATCACTGCAGAGCGCGAGTTCCCCGACTTTGCAACGGAGACGTTCCGCCAGTGGTGGAACAAACGCGGCGGTCCAAAAGTTCGATCGGAAGAAAAACGCGTTGCATACTTCCACGGCTGCTACTCAAACTACAACACCCCTGAGGTGGGTAAGGGGATGGTTCGAGTGTTCGAATCCTTTGGCTACGAAGTTGTCGTCCCGAAACAGGGCTGTTCGGGAACGCCAATGTTCGCAAACGGAATGCTTGCTGACGCAAAACGAGAAGCGGGCATTACTGTCGATAACTTCTCAGGGCTCATTGATGAGGGATACGACGTCATTGCATCGTGTACGTCCTGTTCAATGTCGCTAAAACAAGAATACCCGGAACTGTTCAGCATGGACGGAATTGAGGACCTCTCTATTCACACCTACGAAGCGATGGAGTATCTGCGCATCCATGAAGATCTTGAAGGTGCGATTGCTGACGCATCTGTTGAAGAGCAAGCGTTTGCATATCACGCACCGTGTCACGCACGAAATCAGGGGCTCGATCGACAAGCTGTCGAGCTGTTCCGCGATCTCGATGGTGTCGTCATCGAAGATGTTGGTGACTCCTGTTCTGGGATCTCCGGAACCTACGGGTGGAAAGAAGAAAAATACGAGACCTCAATGAAGATCGGTGAAGAGATGTTCGGCCATATGGAACATTCGACCGGGAACGTTGGAATGACCGAGTGTCCAACCTGTTCGATGCAGATGGAGCACGGAACTGGATACGATATTAAACACCCACTCCAGCTACTAGAAGAAGCACTCGTCGAATAGCGACCAGAATTTCTTTTGGTCTGCTAAAAGCCCAAAAAGTGCGATCGAAATACTATCTTGATTTTACGGTATTGTACGGTGTATTACTCACTGATATTCACTTGTCGAAACGTCTGTTGAAATGCTGTGCTTAGCGAGGTTACTCCAGCCGATCGACGCTTAGAGTGAAACGAGTATCGGTTAGAGTGGGCATGATCGTAGACTACGGCCGTATACAGCAACGTCTCTGACGGACCAAATTTTGTTTTGATTATCCGAGTGAAATGTGTTAGCTGTTTTACTTTTCCAACGCGACACTACAGTATGGAATACAATATCGGTGCGGACGAATCGGTGAGCATGGCCGTGATACAGGCAGTAAGTACAGTTGAAGAATAAAAAATACAGTGTCTCCCACCGCTGGCAAACGTCGTTGACACTGATGCATTGGATGCCCTGTTCAGATCCCGACATAACGGGACAGAACGGACTGGTGGACGCCTTTCGTTTGTCTATAACAACTGTTTGCTCACAATCAAAAACGGGGAGTATCTTACACTCACACAGCTCAAATCTCATCACAGTAAATCAAATAATAATCAATTAGGTGACAAACACTTTACGTAAATATGTATTCGGGCCGTTTCACCGCTCAGGAAGCCGGCTCACGAACAGATAGTAATGCTTAAAATATGAACCAACGGGCAATCACGACAAGTCCGTTTCCGAATTTCTCACCGAAGATTGGTTGTTCTTTTTATATTAGCCATGACCGAACTCACCAAAATCGTTGATCGATCAGCCAGAAGGAGCCGGCCAATTGCCGGCGTGCCCCGTATTCAGCACTCCGTTATGATTACCTATTAAAACTGAACGATTTTAACTGAGCGGCGTGGCACGGTTCACCAGGAAAACAGATCGAGGCGATTCACAGAAATACAATGCGGATGCCACGGGGCTTGACCCCGAGGCTGTTGACAACGTACGCCGCGGTTTGTGCATGATTTACTGCTGCTCTGTGCTCTCAATGAATGGTGAGTCCGTCCCCATTGACGAGATGGATAACGGTGTTACGTGGACTTTTTGCGACGGATTGTTGTTACAGGGATCTCTGCTGTCCGGACAACCTTTTCGGTAACGCTTCCAAGCAGATAACGATCGGTACCTGTTCGTCCGTTTGTACCCATCAGAATAAGATCAATCTCGTTGTCGTCAGCATATTTTAATATCTCTTTATATACAACGCCGCTCCCGATACGCTCTTTTGTTGAGACATCCGAAAGTTCTGCCACTGCCCGTTCGATCGCCCGCTCACCCTGCGATTTGAACGCTTCTTTCGACTCCTTTGGTGTCTTTCCGACCATTCCCTTTTTTTCACGGTTTTTTTCTTTTCCAGACATCCCCGATCGTTTTCCGGACGATCGTTTTCCAACCATGGCGCTATTAATATTGTGCGTCGGCATCACATACAGCACGTGTACCGTCGCATCAAATGCGGTGGCCATTTCTCGGACATGGGAGAGGGCAGATTCACACGGTTTACTACCATCTGTTGGGAATAAGATATTATCGTACATCCGTAGTATGGTACATACATTCACACATGATAAATCATTCTTTTTATACAAATATCGAGACACACTCCCAACACGATTTTTAAGACATGAAATGGACGCACACAGGTGAGAAGAAACAGGATCTGTTAGTCCCAAGAGTGATTCAACGTAGTCTCTATCTGTGGCTTCTGCAACGTGTTTTTACCATTAGAACGCGTAATGTAAATTGTCGTATTTTCGACCCATTGGCCGGTACATCTGGTATTTGCGAGTGCTGGCTGGATCGATTAATCGACAGAATACGGTTGTAATCCAATGACTCATACAACAACGGCACTAATTATTGGCGGTGGTGCAACTGGAGTCGGTATCGCCCGAGATTTAGCATTGCGTGGTGTTGATGTAACACTTGTTGAGCGTAGTGGACTTGCAGGTGGAACATCAGGGCGATCGCATGGCCTTCTGCACAGCGGTGCACGGTACGCAGAGTCGGACCCACGGGGGGCAAAAGAGTGCATCGAGGAGAATGAAATACTTCGATCGATCGCAGGCCACTGTATCAGAGACAGCGGTGGGCTCTTTGTCCAACTTGATGACGACGATCCAACATACTTCGAAGAAAAACGAGACGCGTGCATCGAACTTGGAATTCCAGTGACTGAGCTCAGTGGCGACGATGCAAGAGCACAGGTTCCCGAACTATCTGATGATGTTGTTCGAGCGCTCGCTGTTCCTGATGGCGTCGTCTATCCATCAAGGCTTGTTTCGTTGAATGCACAGAGTGCGGTTGATGCAGGCGCAGAGATATTTATTCACAGCCCTGTTACCTCGATAACCGTCTCAGATGAGAGAATAACGGCAGTCTCTGTTGGTGGTGAACTAGACGAGACGATCGAAGCAGAGTACGTTATTAACGCAACTGGGGCATGGGCTGAACAGTGTGCTGCACTCGCAGGTGTCTCGGTTCCAATGCGACCAACAAAAGGCGTGATGGTTGCGATCCCGTACGAAGGGTTGGATCCCGTACTTAATCGGTGTCGTCTACCTGCAGATGGCGATATTATCATCCCACACGATGATCAGGTTGTTCTTGGCACAACAAGTGTTGCTGTTGATGACCCGGACAGTTACGCAATGGAGGACTCCGAGATTGAACAAATGTTTACCGAGTGTGCTGCGATGCTCCCATCAATCATCGGTCGTGAGGCGGTCCGCCCATACTGGGGTGTCAGACCGCTCTATGCACCAGATGAAGATAATCGTGGAACCGCTGATGCTGGTGTGGGTAATGAGCGAGGGATCTCCCGTGACTTCACGCTTATCGACCATACTGCGGACGGTGTTTCGAACTTCGCAACGATCGTCGGTGGGAAGCTAACCACGTACAGACAGATGGCTGAGGCAGCGAGCGACTTGGCTTCCGAAAAGCTTGGCGTACCCACAGCATCCACAACTGCAACGACGCAGATGGAGGGATTAGATGACCCTTCGTATCTCGATTCACTCGTGGATCGCTATGATGCCCGATCGCCTGCGGATGCAGATATGATCAGACACACAGTGTGAAATATCCTGTCAGAACCTGTGTGGACCCATGTGTTCTTATATACAGACCGATTCAGCGACTGTATGTTCGCGGATCGGTCCAGTTGGATTGCTGACAATCAGCCACTGAAGGGATACGGCGTGGCAGTTACACGACGGAGTACTGGAACCGACCCGCTCCTTTTTGTTACTGGATTTGGTGAATCAAACCGTCTCTATACATGGGATACTACTACAGAGCAACTTACGGACACCTCCTGTGGTATCCTTGCAGATACACAGCGACGAGCGATCGGTGTCGCTGCGGCAGATGTCGATGCTGATGGACATGAGGAGATCTACGTTCACAACACCGATGCGTATGGCGGATATACGAAAAACTGCGATCTGCTGTTTGACCGAATTGAACACGATGATCGGACGCTCTGGTGCGATATATTTAGTCTTGAAGTGAACTACGATCGGGGGAATTTTCATGCAGGGAGATCGGTAGCCGCCGTCGACCGATATGGGACTGGTCGCTATGGAATGCTGGTTGCTTGCTACGGAACACCATCACGCTTCTACGAACTTGGGGATGATGGTGAACTCACAGATATGTCTGATGCCGTCGGCTTGGAGTTCACCGGTGGCGGCCGATCGGTGCTTTCTGGGCCACTCATTAGTGATCGGATGGATGTCTTTATTGGCGCAGAGCGTGGGCCAAATAAGCTGTTTCGAAATGAGAATGGTCATTTCACGGACGTCTCTGAATCGGTCGGAGTGAGCGATCCAGACGGTAATGCACGCGGCGCTGCGCTGTTGGATAACGGCTGTGGTACCTTCGACATCGTTGTAGGTAACTGGGAGGGCCCGTGTCGCCTCTTCCAGCGCCATGGCGATCGATTTGTGGGCGGGATGCCAGAGGCGTTGCAAACCGCAGAACGCGTTCGAAACATTGTCGTTGCGGATTTCGATAACGACGGTAATCAAGAGATATTTGTCAACGCCATTGGAGCAGTAAACCGATTCTATCGCTGGGAGAACCGGACGATAACCCCACTTGATGCAGGCCATGCTGAAGAGCCAACGGGACTTGGAACCGGTGCAGCTGTTGCGGACGTTGATGGAGATGGAACGGTTGAATTGCTCGTTGTGCATGGAGAACTCAAAGCACAGCCGTTATCGCTGTTTAGTATCCCAAACGAGAACGGCTGGTTGCGTGTGTATCCAACGACCCAGTATGGTGCCCCAGCACGTGGAGCCGTGGTTGAGCTACAGACAGACTGTGGTACGCAGCGGCGAGTGATTGACACTGCAAGCAGCTATCTCTCTCAATCTGAGCCAGTTGCGCATTTTGGCCTTGGAACCGATCAGGTACCGGTTTCGATCACCGTTACGTGGCCCGACGGACGGAGTACAACTGAAACCGATCTTACGGTATGCACAGAGGTTTCGGTCCCACATCCGATCGCGCCCCGATTTTAATTTTGGTTCACCCCGATTGTGTCCGTCACATCTGCCGATGGAGATGGGTTAAAGTGCTTCTACTGGAGAGTATTGTGATATGGTTAAACCGACGTCCGATCTGGGCGAGGACGTAGATGAGTCGAACGCTCCCGAATGTACTGTCTGTGAAACGAAAATCATTCGATCACCAACCCACCGTGTTGTCCCTCGAATAGAGGATGGTGTCGTCAAACACCGACATTTTTGTAGTGAGAAATGCCACACGGAGTTCGAGACAGCGTAGCGACGGGAGACAACACCGCAGTCGTATTCTCGGGGAGCGTTTTTATCCTCGGAGACGGAACATCGTGGTATGATTTCACTAGAGGATGCAGTGACGGCACGGTTGGAGTCTCATGGTGCACGATTTGAGGTACTTATTGATCCAGATGCTGCGTTGGCTATCAAGCGCGGCGAGTTTGATGGCGAACTTGAGGAGGTGATTGCCGCAGAAGATGTGTTCGAAGATGCATCTCGTGGCGATCGTCCTGCGGAGGCAGATCTAGAAAAAGCGTTTGAGACCACCGATCCACTTACCATTATCCCAGAGGTTATCAAGCGCGGCGAGATCCAGATCACGGCAGATCAACGCCGGGAGATGCAAGAACAAAAACGCAAGAGCTTGATCAATACAATCGCCAGAAATGCGGTGAATCCACAGATGGACAATGCACCGCATCCTCCTGAACGAATCGAGCGCGCGCTCGAAGAGGCAGGCTTTCGTGTTGATCCGATGGAAACAGTCGAAAACCAGGTTGATGAGGCGCTTGAAGCGCTCCGTCCCGTGATCCCAATTCGGTTCGATGAAGTGACGATCGCGGTCCAAGTTGCCGCTGACAAAGCAGGGAGTGCACAGGCACAGATTAGACAGTATGGTGACCTCGAACGTGAAGAGTGGCAGAACGATGGCTCATGGGTTGGCGTCTTAACATTCCCCGCTGGATTGCAGAATGACTTCTACGATATGGTCAACGATGTCACGAGCGGTCAAGCAGAGACACGAGTCATCAAAGACAAAGACGATATTAATACCCGGTAACAGAACCGCGTTCATTACCCCTGTTTGTATCCGATCAAAAAGCCGATCGTAAATCCCGCAGAGATCGAAAGCGTTGACAGAATTGTCCATACCCAATCCGGCGGTGCTTGGGTTGCTTGGTCTGTACCGCTGATCGCACCAGATGTTAGCCGTTCCCAGTCAACGGTTACAATGCCTCGTGCTTCAAGAAACCGAAAAATAGCCAACTCAATGCCGATAATGATCGCGATGAGTTTTGCGATTCGCTTGAACGCAAACCCGATAAGCCCACCAATAATTGCTGCCCCGCCAGCCTCCATTCCGAGCTGTTGGACATTCACGTCAATCATACAGTCATGTGATCATGAATGGCGATATGTCTTCCGTCCGGGCCGGATTTAAGCTTGTCCGCCGGCTACACTCTAGGTAACAGTGCAGGCATACTATCAACAGACAGGCGGTGATCAATAATGAGAGCCATCGTCGCAAAGCGTGTCGATGCTGGAACCGCAGATATCTCTGAGATCAGTGAACTTGCCGTTGCTGGCGGCTACGAAGCCGTTGATTCGCTAACGCAAACGCGGGAAGAGGATTCAGCGTATGTCTTTGGTGAAGGAAAGATCGCTGAGCTCGCAGCGCTTGTTGCCGATCGACAGGCAGACGCACTCATCATTGACAATGAGGTTGGCCCATATCAGATGTATAACATCGGCCAGGCGATGCCTGACGGTGTTGAGGTCATCGATCGGTTTACACTCATCCTCGAAATCTTCGGCCAACGAGCCCAAACGAGAAAGGCACAGCTGCAGGTTGAACTTGCAGAGCTACGGTATGAGCTCCCACGTGCGGCAGCAAAAACCAGTCTCGCAAAGCGTGATGAACGGCCTGGTTTCATGGGACTTGGTGAGTATGATGAGAGCCGTGAGAAGGATATCAAAGCACAGATATCCAATATCAAAGCCGAACTCGATTCGATCGCACAGAAAGAACAGGACCGCCGTGAACGTCGTCGTGAATCCGGGTTTGATCTTGTCGCGTTGGCTGGCTACACAAACGCTGGAAAATCAACCCTATTGCGACAGTTGGCGGCTGAGCTCTCTGTGGACGAAAACGTCGATAAACATCCGGACTTGGATTCGATCGCCGAATCCAAGGATATGCTCTTTACAACGCTTGGCACAACCACACGGCGGGCGACGCTCGATCGACGTGAAATTCTGCTCACAGACACTGTTGGATTTATTTCTAACCTTCCACACTGGCTTGTTGAATCCTTCCAGTCAACGCTTGAATCAGTTTATAGAGCGGATTTGGTGTTGCTCGTTGTCGATGCAAGCGAATCCGTCCAAGAGATACGCGAAAAGCTCGTGACAAGTCACGACACGCTGTATGAACGGAATGAAGCACCAATTGTGACCGTTTTCAATAAGATTGACCAGGTTGAGCAGGCTGAGCTTGCAGACAAACTGTCCGCACTCTCTGGGCTGACGCCGAATCCAATAACTGTCTCTGGGCTTACTGGAGAGCACATCGAGGAACTAAAACACCGGATCGAAGCGGAACTACCTGCATGGGAGCGCGAACGGCTCTTGCTCCCACTGACTGATGAGACGATGTCTGTTGTGTCATGGATTCATGACCACGGATACGTCTCCGAGGAGAACTACGAGAACGATCACGTTAGCGTGTCATTTGAGGCGCGTCCACCGATCGTTGAAAAAGCACGAGCCAAGGCGGCAGAACTGCATCCAGTTGAACCAAACTGACAATCTGCCATATTTTCGTTCCATTAGCTGGCATATCTGGTCGTCGCGAGCACTGCGTTTACAGCAGCGGTCAAGCCGGCATCGCATATCGTACACTGGTTGTGGGAAACCAGCCGGGATCGAACGTCCACACGGATCCAAATGTGACCTCGTGTGCACAGTACAAACCGACAACCATGGGTGGGTGACCCAAACTGTCTTGGGAATCAATTATCCGGTATGGGCGATTTTTTTGCATAAACGCTGGATAGTCGCAATCATACCCCGGATTTAAAAACGATCGACCCAGCCGTTGTGTGGCCATGTGCAGCGATTTATTTATTGTGTGTCATATAATCTGTCCACAAAAATACTTTTTCGATGAACAAGTAATATGGAGGCATGGATGACGAATCATCTCTACCACAGATCGATGACAGAGCCGATATTGAAGAGCTAGAACGTAGATTGCATTACCAGAGTTTGCAGATACGGCTACTATGGGCGACGCTACTAGTTGCGATTACGCTCATATTTCCAGTCGCTGGGTTTGGATTAGCATTTTTGATTGTAACGTTTCTGTTTTTCAAATCAAGACGGTGATTATATTGAACACATTGGAACCGGCCCACTTGCGGACATTGAAAACAGATTGCTGTCAGGAGATGACTATTGCTACACACGGTCCCCATGTGTAACATATTCTAATCGTTTACGACCCGTGCGTTGTCGGCTGGACTCGTGATTGAGGCTTTGAACAGACGCTTGAGGCAGTTATTTTCCGTGGACTCTTCATTCCAGCGGACATAGACCTGTGTGAGAATGTCGAACACAGGCGTCGATAATCGTTGTCCGTAGTGGTGGGCATACTGACGACAGAAATGCGATACAGCACTTCGCTCGTGAAGGGACAGTTGGCTTGTTGGTCAGAGCCATTATCAGGGCGGCCGATGCACTGTCAGCCTCCGGTTGGCTTGCAAACAAGGCTGGCTACGATCCAGCAGCAGTCTCTGATCCGTTGGTCACAACGGTTAAACATGTCACTGCGTTAGTGATCTACTTCGGGCTCACAACAGCACTCCTACAACACCTGTTGTAACCACCGATACTCAGGTACTTTTGACTGTCAGGAACTCTGTAAATAGGCCTTACATCCCGGAGGTGGTAATATTGCTTATATATGGCCTCCTCAACAACCGAACAGACTG
>SL_7KL_010_BRINEDRAFT_10001030_pt1 | contig 13331 bp, 11 predicted proteins | sample SodLak_010_BRINE_FD_10663 | JGI IMG/M metagenome (IMG submission 10663)
GAATATGATATAGGTATAGAACATTTCTCTTGAGCTGTATCACAAATAAAAAAAGCTCAAAAACTTTCGTCTTTGAGCTTTTAAAAGAGCGGGAAACCCCGAATTAGTCGGGACGCCCCCAACCTTGGTCCCGAGGTTTCGGGATGTTCTACCACTGAGCTATTCCAGAACCTCATTCTCATTTGAAGCAATAAGTTTTTTGATAAAATTTTGGCTTTTCTGTCTTTTTATGAAGTTTTCGTACTTGATTGCATCGGACTTACTATCAAATGATTTATAGAATTTAAGTAGCCAGGGAATACCGGATTTGGTTGAAGGGGTCATTCCATTATTGTGACGGTCTAGTCTGACCTGAGGAGTTGAAGAAGTGTAACCGGTATAATATCTGTTCTTGGATCTGCTGAATATGATATAGGTATAGAACATTTCTCTTGAGCTGTATCACAAATAAAAAAAGCTCAAAAACTTTCGTCTTTGAGCTTTTAAAAGAGCGGGAAACGAGATTTGAACTCGCGACCCCAACCTTGGCAAGGTTGTGCTCTACCACTGAGCTATTCCCGCTGGTGTTAAGTATTTAAAATCTTCAGTAAATCAAATAATACGACTTTGAAACGTCGGGAGCATTACAAATAGTTGATCCCTTTTCAAGAGTTGTAAATATACGATCATCCAAGGGTTCTTTTCAAGACTATTTTCTGATTTTCTTTAAAACATTCTCTGATCGTATTTTAGACCGTATTTCATCATCGGATGGAATAACGGGTTTGTCGCGATAGCGATCTACTATGCACAAAAATCCAAGTTTGTCATTGGAGTCTGCATGAAATTGATGGACGGTATTTGGGGCGATGTAAATAACATCATGCATCGAAATAGTTGAAGTCTGATCATCCAAAATAACAGAGCCGGAGCCTTTAAGGACAATTACGCTGTGGGGATGTCTATGCATCTCAAGTGAAGAATAACCGCCCGGTTCAATTTCAAAGTACCGGGTATGAAAGTTGAGATCGGGAATGGAATCATCCAAAAGAGAGAAACGCTTGATGTCCTTGAAATTAGATCCTTCCGTCTTGTAGATCTTTTCTTCAACATTACTCCAGCCTTTTTTATCTGCAGAAATAATTTTTGACTTAGTTTTCATGGCGGATTAATGCATTTTGAAATTGTTCAGAAGCCTTTATCAAACCAGCGTCCTGTTTATACAAACTCCCGCCAATCAAAAAGATTATATCATTACCGTATTGTTTAGTCAGATTGGATATTGTTTTAAGTTTAACTCCGCCGCCGGGAGCCGGAAACGCAGGGATAATTGAATCAAACTCCTCATGGCAGGATCGGTTGATAGCGATACATATTTCAGTAGAAAAAGAGAATCTTCCCTGAGCATTTGGGTAGATAATGGCATCTGCACCAAATGATCGTGTTAATTTCCCGAAGTAGAAAACAGGATCTATACCATTTCGATTCACAAGATATGAACCGGAAAATGTGGGGTGAGCCATAATTGGGACTTTACCCAGTTTTGCAAGTTCATGCATGGTTTCGAATCCAACCAGTTGAGGTGCAATTAATACTCCATCGGCACCTGATTCAACGGCTTTTAGGTATCGCTCCTGAATATGGATAGCTGAAGTAGTGATATTTGGAAAGTAGAGCGTTTTCTTTCCGGACAACTGTTCTCCTTCACGTACTGCACGGGTACAAAGTTTTACTCTTTCTTCAAACTTTGCAGATATTTGATCGGTTAATCCATGATCGTCTTTAATGATATCAATTCCACCCTTCGCAAACTGGAGTGCCATATTTGCAAGTTCAACAGCAGATGAGCCAACCGGCTTAATAACAGCGCAGCTAAGTGGCCTGTCGGGTAGTTTTAGCAATTCTCTGATCCCATTAATCCCAAATGAGGGGCCATGAAGCAGCTCACTGAGATAGGCAGGATCAGCATCAAACAACCGACACCACGGCTGAAGTGAAATATTACCAAAGAGTACATTCAAAAACTGGGTAGGGTCGCTGTCTACAATTTGAGTGTCAAAAAGAATTGTTGCTTCCCAGGAATTCTCTCCAGTCTGATTTAACTTATGTACCTGAGCAATTTTACCTTTTGATGATTCCGGAACCACTTCTGGCGGCATCTCAACGGACTGTTCTATACTGATCTGCCGTGCTTTTGAAGCCGCTTCATCTTTTTTACTGGCCTCAATCTGATATTTTACCCAAAATGTATTCCGGCTATTCATCTTTTCATTTTACCGAACAATGGTTTCATTCCTTTTTGGTCCGGTTGATACGAGTGTGAACTTTACACCGATAAACTCTTCAATAAACTTGATGTAGGTTCTGGCATTCTCCGGCAGGTCATCAAAAGATGAAATGTCACGGGTAACGGATTCCCATCCCGGAAATGATTTGTAAATGGGCTTTAAGCGTTCAACATCCTCTGTATCTGATGGGAAATGATTGATCTTTTTACCATCCAGTTCGTACTGGGTACAAACTTTGATTGTTTTAAAATCGTCCAGAACATCCAATTTGGTAAGTGCCAGTTCATTCATTCCGTTCAAACGAACTGCATACTTCAAGGCAATAAGATCCAGCCACCCGCATCTTCTGGGCCGGCCGGTTGTAGCTCCAAATTCCTGTCCGTTTTTACGAAGTTTTTCTCCGGCATCGTCGTCAAGCTCGGTCGGAAAAGGACCGTTGCCAACCCGGGTGCAATATGCTTTTGTAATTCCCAGGGAGTGGGTGATGGCTAAGGGCGGAACTCCGCTACCGGTACAGGCACCGCCTGCAGTTGGCGATGATGATGTAACGTAAGGGTAGGTTCCATGGTCTACATCCAGCAGGCTTCCCTGTGCTCCTTCCAGCAGAATTGGTTTTTTCTCTTCTATCGCTTCGTGAAGAATTTGGGTAGTATTGCAAATATAACCTTTAATAGAGTCGGTAGCTGATTTGAGCTCCTTAATCATGTTATCTGCGTCCAGTTCAGGCTCACCGTAAACATGCTTGAGGGCGTTGTTTATATCTGCTAAATTTTTCCGGATTTTTTCTTCCAAAGCCTCCTCATTCAGAAGGTCGCCCATCCGAATACCGATTCGTGACACTTTACTGACATACGCAGGACCAATTCCACGGCCGGTAGTACCAATAGCATCACTGCCACGGCTTTTCTCCTTCACCTGATCCAGAACTTTATGGTAGGGCAGGATGACATGTGCGGAGTCACTAATATAAAGCCTCTCCTTCAAATCAATATCTACAAGTTCTTCTACCTCTTTGATCTCTTTTACCAATGCAATAGGATCAATAACAACACCATTACCGATGATGCATTTAGAATCTCCGTTAAACATCCCGGAAGGTATAAGGTGGAGGACAATCGTTTTATCGTCAAACTTTAACGTATGCCCTGCATTAGCTCCTCCCTGATAGCGAACCACATAATCCGTTTCAGCGCTTAAAAGATCTACAATTTTACCTTTCCCTTCATCGCCCCATTGGGCGCCAATTATTATTCGTACAGCCATAAGTCCCAAAAAAAAGGAGGTGCTGTATACACCTCCTTGTTAGATTAGTTAAAAGTGAATACGTCTTAGTTGTTTTCGAATGAAGCAACAGCTTCATCTACAGAACGGAAATGTTTAAACACAGTTATAAGCTTAGTTACCATTAGCAGGCTTTCAATCTTATCCGATGCATTTGCAATTCGAAGATCTCCGCCTGCTTTTCTAAGTGTGGTAAGTCCGCCAATGAGCATGCCCAATCCTGAAGAGTTCATGAATTTTACTTTACTCAAATTTACCACGACGTTTTTTTTGCCCTGGTCAATCAGTTCATGAAGTTTCTCATTCAGGTTTACCGCATCCGGGCCACCCATTACATTACCTTTCAATTCAATGATTACGCAATTATAGCGTTCAGAAACATTAAAGCTCATAATTAATACCGTTTATTTGTTAGTTAACAATCTAAGACTTTGCTTTCGCTTCGAGGGCTCGTTTCTGAAGCTCTACAACGAGCGCGCTGGCAACAAAAAGTGAACTGTAAGTTCCTAATATTACACCAAGTACAAGTGCAAATGCGAAACCTTTCAGTACCTCTCCACCGAAGATAAACAGCACAGTTACTACAAACAAGGTTGTAACCGAGGTGATTACCGTACGGCTCAATGTATCGTTAAGGCTTTTGTTAATCATATCCTTAAACGCCATCGTTTTATATATAATAGAATTTTCTCGGATACGATCAAATACTACTACGGTATCATTCAGGGAATAACCTACAATTGTAAGGAAAGCCGCAATAATTGCCTGATCGATACTTACATCGAATGGAGCAATTTGAGCCATGATTGTAAAGATACCCAGTACAATCAAAACGTCGTGAGCAAGTGCGGCAATGGCCCCTGCCGAGAAGTACCAGCCTTTAAAGCGGATGAAAATGTAGATGAAGACCACAGCGAGCGCAAACACAATGGAGTAGAGTGCGCCTCTTCTCAGGTCTTCCGCAAACCGTGGACCGACAAGGTCAGATTTTTCTACTGTTACGGTTGCATTCGGATAGAGGCTGGCAAATGTGCTCATCATAATATCCCGTACAACTGTGATATCTTCTTCAGAATCTGTTCTGACCAGAATCTCTCGATTAGAGCCGAAAAGCTTAATTTCCGGTGCGATTCCTGTTCCTAAGGGCTCAGTCAGTTCAGTTCTGAGTTCTACAACATCTACGGGGCGGTCGAATTCAAAAACAAATTCTTTACCGCCTCTGAAGTCGATACCGTAATTGAGGCCCAATCCTAAGATTGCCAGGATAGAGACAACAATTAATGTTCCTGAGATTGCATAAGCAACCTTTTGTGCTCGAATAAAATCGAAACTTGGAGTTTCAAACCATCTCATAATATTTACCTTTTTTTAAACTGTTTAGATTCGTGATTGATTAACCGAAGTTGACGGTTGCTGTTTTTTCTCGGGTCAGGTAGTCTACAATCACGCGAGTAATCACAATTGCACTAAAGAGTGATGCTACAATACCTGCCATCAGAGTTACGGCAAAACCTTTAATTGGCCCAACGCCGAAACTGTAGAGAATAATAGCTACGAAGAAGGTGGTTACGTTCGCATCAATAATCGCACTCATCGCATTGGAGTATCCGTTATCGATGGCTGCACGAAGTGTTTTACCTCCCCGCATCTCTTCACGAATCCTGTCAAAGATCAGTACGTTGGCATCCACTGCCATACCGATCGTCAATACAATACCGGCCATGCCCGGTAAGGTTAATGTGGCCTGGAAAGCTGCCAGAATACCCAGTATAAATATGATGTTCAGGATCAGGGCAAGGTCAGCTATAGCCCCACCTGTACGGTAGTAAACAATCATAAAAAGAGCTACCACTGTTAATCCAAATAGTGTGGAGTAGAGTCCGGCTTTAATTGAAGCCTCACCAAGTGATGCACCAACTGTACGCTCCTCTACAATATCGAGCGGAGCTGGCAGGGCACCTGAAAGAAGAATGTTCACCAAATCTTCCGCTTCTCTAACACCGCCAAGGCCGGTAATAGAAGATCGGCCATTGTTAATCTGATTCTGCACGGTAGGATATGAGAAGATGTATCCGTCCAGGGCAATCGCAACAGGCCGGCCAATGTTGGCCCCTGTAATCCGGGCCCAGCGCCGTGCACCTTCAGAGTCCATGGTCATGGAAACCTCGGCGGCGTTTGTTGTTGGGTCGAATGCCACGCGAGCTTCAGAAATCACATCACCGGTCAGTTCAATCTGGCTGCGAACTGCAATCAGCTCAAAAAGGTCTATACCCCCGTCTGATGCAAAAGGCTGTGCACCCCACATCAGAGTTGTATTTCTTGGAATTAGACGCTGAACATCTTCTTTCTGAAGAAGCGTGTTAACGACTGAGGTATCTGGCCCTGCCGCATAACCGAAAACGTACTGGTTTCTTCCATTAGGATTGAAAACATCGAGCAAGTTGTCTTCGCCAAGCTCTTCCAGTTCTTCCTGGTTATCCTGGAAGTAGTTAATAACCTGTTGCTTTGCGGCATTTATTTCATCCGGTTCAGCTACCATTCTGAACTCCAGACGAGCCGTTCCACGAAGGAGATCTCTTACACGCTCTTCATCATCCACGCCGGGAAGCTCAACAACAATTCGGTTGGTACCCTGCTGAAGAATGGATGGCTCCGTTACACCAAATCGGTCAACACGGGAGCGGATAATTTCCATTGCACGAGTTACTGCCTCATCACGCTGATCTTTCAAATAGGTGGTGATCTCCGCATTTGTTGATCTTCGGGTAATATTTTCTGCATCAGACCGATAGTATCGACTGAGCATCGCATCGGGATCGCGTGTTTCAAATTCATTGACAAATTCGTCAATAAAATCTGTTCTCTGTTGCAGTGCACGTTCAGCGGCTACCGAAATCACATCTTCGAGGTAGTCATCCGCATAGTCGCTTGCAAGTTCCAGCACCAGACGCGGTGTTCCAATTTCCAGGGTTACGTACATACCGCCCTGAAGGTCGAGACCAAGTGACAGAGATTGTTCCTGCAATCGTTGCAGTTTCTCCATGTTTTCTGCCTGATACTGGATTCTTTCTGATTCCGTCATATCTGCCATATGACGCTGTTCTAAATTCCATTGTAAGGTTGGAAACAGGTAAAAGAGCGTCAGTCCGAGAAAGACGACGATAGAACCGATTTTAAAACCGTTGTTTTGACTTTTCATAGGGTTTTACTTCAAAATTTTGGTATTGATAATCAACTGCCGGGAATCGGCAAGGTTTGAGTAGGGAATAGAAATTTTGTTAAAAAACTGTTTAGGTTGATCTGAACAGAGTTTTTCAACAGTCGAGGAAAGGATTAGGGAGCGTTGATACTGATTCCGCTAACGAGTGGTTCTAAAAGAATTTTCTGAACCTGCGGGATGATTAGATTTACAGGAGTTCCGCGATCATAACCATCCATTTTCTTGCTAAAACCGATAATCGATTTCGAAAGGTTATTGGTATTTAACCATTTTTGTGCGGGAACAGAAGTCTCCGGAGCAAGTGCGTCTGTACCGGTTTGCTGCTGTTGGAAAACATTCCATTGGCTAACAAGCCAGGATGTAACCTGATCTCCTGTAGATGAAGGAAACGCTACATTTAGTTTAAACTCATCTTTGTTGCTGGCAACCAGCTGAGAAGCTTGTTCAACCAGCACGCGAAAGTCCGAAGTTTGTTCGGGTAATTTGCGAATGGCATTTCGAAGCTCATTCTCAGAATCATCTCCGCTAGCGGCTACACTTTGATTTAACCACTGTGTAAATGCCGTTTTCTGGGCATGACTCGTGAACGGCACAAACAGATGAGCCAGCATTCCTGCCACCAGGAATGATACGATAGATGTGCGTACGATATGTGAAAATCGATTTTTCATCAGACTGTCAAAAATAGTCAGATGACCGGCGGTTGACAAATTAATTTTTGCACAATTCCTNAAAGNAAAACAGTTTGACAGAGAAGATGAGTTATAAATAACATCTAACTGCNANCTGCCTACNGAGTACTGACTATTTTCTTTTCTCTCTCAAACTCCTGTTTCAAAAACGTACCGGTGTAGCTCTCCTTAATTTCAGCAACTTCCTCAGGTGTTCCTTCAGCAATAATTTGGCCACCTTCAGCTCCTCCTTCAGGACCAATATCAATTATCCAGTCAGCAGCTTTGATCAGGTCCAGGTTGTGCTCAATAACAATAACTGTATTTCCTTTCTCTACCAGTTTCTGTATTACATCCACCAGCATTCGCACATCCTGAAAGTGAAGTCCGGTTGTAGGTTCGTCCATGATGTAGATCGTATCTCCGGTACCGATTTTGGAGAGTTCGCGCGAAAGTTTAATTCGCTGTGCTTCACCGCCGCTGAGAGTCGTACTCGACTGGCCAAGTGTCAAATACCCAAGTCCAACGGAGTTCAGCGTCTCCAGTTTCCGCTTGATAGATGGAACTGAATCAAAAAACTCTTCTGCTTCGCTGATTGGCATCTGCAGAACATCGGATATGTTTTTGCCTTTATAGTGAATCTCCAGCGTTTCGCGGTTATATCGTTTTCCGTTGCACGATTCACAGTCCACGTAGATATCCGGAAGGAAGTTCATCTCAATTTTTCGAACCCCGTCTCCCCGGCACGCCTCGCAGCGACCTCCTTTCACATTAAAGGAGAATCGGCCCTGGTCATATCCGCGAATCTTTGATTCCGGCAGTTCGGCAAAGAGAGATCGGATGTGGTCAAATACTTTCGTGTAAGTTCCGGGGTTGGAACGTGGAGTACGGCCAATCGGGCTTTGATCAATAGAAATGACTTTGTCTACATTGTCGATGCCTTCAACGGATTTATAGGGAAGCGGAACTGACTTGGAGTTGTAAAACTCATTTGATAGAATCGGAACCAGTGTCTGGTTGATGAGTGAACTTTTACCGCTTCCGCTCACTCCGGTTACGCAGATAAACTTCCCTAGCGGGATATCCACATCAACATTTTTCAGATTATGGCCGCGTGCATCATGAATGGTGATCGACTTTTGGCTTCCTTTCCGGCGTTTCTCAGGATAGGGTATGACCTCTTCATCCCGAAGAAATTTAGTGGTCATCGCTTCGGGGTCTAGCTCGTCGGGTTTGCCCTGTGTAACGATATAACCGCCTTCAGTTCCGGCACCCGGGCCCAGATCAACTACATAGTCGGCATGTTCAATGGTCTCGCGGTCGTGTTCCACTACAATCACGCTGTTACCCAGATCCCTGAGTGTTTCCAGGGAATGAATCAGTTTGATGTTGTCCCGCTGGTGCAGCCCGATACTCGGTTCATCCAGGATATAGAGAACACCTACCAGCTGAGTTCCAATCTGTGTGGCCAGCCGAATTCGCTGCGCTTCGCCACCACTCAGTGTTTGAGCTTCTCGATTCAGCGTCAGGTAATTGAGACCAACATTTAACAAAAAGTCGATTCTGTCGATTACCTCTTTCAGAACCTGCTGTCCGATTTTTCGTTGACGCTCAGTCAGTTTCAGGTTTCCAATGGTAATACGGAGGTTTTTTATATCCTGATTAACAAGATTGTGAATGGTATAACCGTCGATTTTATAGGAGAGAGCCTCTTTGTTGAGCCGGCCGCCGCCACAATCCGGGCAATCGATTTTTGCCAGATACGCCTTGGCCTTGTCTCTCTGCTTGTTCGACTTACTGTCTTCGTATTGATCGCTGATGATGCTTTTCAATCCGGAGTAGGAGTGCTTATAGGTTACATTGCTGTTTTTGAAATCGTAACTGACGTTAAACTTTTGATCTCCACCTCCATCAAAAAGCAGGTCGAGTGCTTCCTCCGAAAAGTTTTTGATCGGTGTGTGAAAATCCAGGTCAACCGATTCCAGAACAGCCTGAAGCTGTTTAAAGATGAAAATATCCCGAGGTTCACCCAGAAATCGGATAGCTCCCTCGGCGATAGTTTGGTCGGGATTTGGGATCACCAGTTCACGGCTCACATCATACCGGTAGCCAAGCCCGTTACACGCTTTGCAGGCACCGTATGGAGAGTTAAACGAAAACAGATTAGGAGCCGGATCTTCGTAAGAGAGACCGCTTTCGGGATCATAAAGATGCTTTGAAAATACTTTGTCGTTGATTTCTCCATTTTCCTGTACACCCAGAATCAGGTTGCCGTCTGCCATCTCCAGCGCCATATGCACGCTGTCTGAAATTCGTTTTTCGCTTTTAGGTGAGATGACAAACCGATCCACCACTACTTCCACATTGTGGGTCTTATACCGGTCCAGTTTAATTTCTCCTTCTAAATCGATCAGTTCACCGTCTACCCGGGCTTTTACAAACCCCTGCTTCTGCATCTGCTCAAAAAGTTCGCGATAGTGCCCTTTTCGTCCGCGAACCACCGGCGCCATGCAGTACGCTTTGGTTCCCTTTGGAAGCTCCATTATAGCCTGCACGATCTGATCGGAGGTCTGCTTCTCCATCTTATTGCCGGAGATGTAGGAGTAGGGTACACCAATTCGGGCGTAAAGAAGGCGCAAGAAGTCATAGATTTCAGTAACCGTCCCCACAGTTGAGCGCGGATTACGGTTTGTCGTTTTCTGATCTATGGAGATCACAGGGGAGAGTCCATCGATAAAATCTACTTCGGGGCGCTCCATCATACCTAAAAACTGACGTGCATAGGCAGATAGAGACTCCATAAATCGCCGCTGACCTTCCGCGTAAATAGTATCGAAAGCAAGGGAGGACTTTCCGGAGCCGGAAAGTCCGGTAAAGACTACCAGTTGTTCACGGGGAATGTCGATGTCGAAAATTTTGAGATTATGCTCGCGAGCTCCGCGGATGATAATGTTATTCTGCAAGGAGATACCGATTAATTACAAATTCAAATGGGCAACCGTCAAAAATACGAAACCTTTGACGGAATGGCATGCGTGAAAAACAAATTAAAAACGATACTCATTCGTTTGATGTTAATCCGAATAGATAAATAAGTAGTGATTGAAACATATAACCCTTATTTTTGATCTCTTTTTTAATACATCAAAGTTCGTACCCTAAATGAAACAGAAGGCTAAGGAAGAAAATCCTATCAATACAAAATCTCTAAATAGCGATCAGACATGGAGTCCGCTTTCATGGAGTGAAAAGCCGATCAAACAGCTTCCGCCCTATCCGGATACAGCAGATTTGGAACGTACATATAACGAACTGAAATCACTTCCACCTCTGATTACTTCATGGGAGATTGAAGCACTAAAAAGTAAGCTGGCCGATGTTTCTCAGGGCAAAGGGTTTCTGCTGCAAGGCGGTGATTGTGCCGAAACATTTGATGCATGTACAGCGCCTAAGATTGTAAACATGCTGAAGGTGATGCTTCAGATGAGCTTTATTCTTGTACACGAAATGGGTACTCCAATTGTGCGTGTTGGCAGGATTGCAGGTCAGTATGCAAAACCACGGTCTAAAGATTCGGAGATCATCGATGGAGTAGAAATGTTGAACTATCGGGGAGATCTGATCAACAGTTTTGAGCCCAATAAGGAGGCACGCACACCCGATCCGCAGCGATTGATAATGGCTTATGAAAAAGCTGCGCTGACTCTCAACTTTTTGCGGGCGCTTGCCGACGAAGGGTTTGCCGATCTGCAGCATCCGGAGCAGTGGGAGCTCGATTTTATGCAGAATAATGAGTACTACAAAGATTATGAGGCGATGGTAAACTCCATCAATAAAGCGATCAACTTTATGGAGACCATTACGCCCAACAGTTTTAATACCCTGCATAAGGTTGATATTTACACTTCGCACGAGGCGCTTAATCTCTATTACGATTCAGCTCAAACCAGGCAGGTTCCAAGAAAACCGGGTTTCTTCAATCTAAGTGGTCATATGGTTTGGCTGGGTAATCGTACCAAACAGCTTGATGGTGCGCATGTAGAGTATCTGAGCGGAATCAAGAATCCGATTGGTATTAAAGTGGGGCCACCGTTTGATATGGATGAAACCATGTCCATTATTGATAAACTGAATCCGAACCACGAAGCCGGCAAAATAGTGCTGATTACCCGGATGGGTACGGATGAAGTGGAGAAGAGCCTGCCGAAGTTTATTCAAAAAATTAAGCATTCAGGGCATCCGGTAGTCTGGAGCTGCGACCCGATGCACGGTAATACCTTTGCAACGGAAAGCAATGTTAAAACACGCCGGTTCAACGATATCCTGGAAGAGATCAAGTCGACTTTTGCGGTTCATCGAACCGAGGGGAGCTATCTTGGCGGAGTTCACCTGGAACTCACCGGTGATAATGTGACCGAATGTGTGGGTGGAGCCAACGGTTTGAATGAAGCCGGGCTGGGAACCAACTACGAAACCTATTGCGATCCGCGCCTGAACTACGAACAGAGTCTTGAGATGGCATTTTTGGTAGCTAAAGAGTGGAATAAGAGCTACAGATCGTAATCTGCTGATAATTGCGGATTACAGATTATAGTCTATTTTAAAAGGCAGTATTTGACCGAAAGGTTTGAGTACTGCCTTTTTTATTTAATTCAGGGTGAGTTCGATTTGAGATTTGGGAGAAATAACTGAGGCTGTCCCAAAAGATGTTAGTGATTTATGGATGCCTTAATAATTAAAGTTCACTTCGTGAACCTTCGAGACTATTTGCCACGAAGGCACGAGGGCACTAAGCAACACGAAGAGCTCGTGCTGCATTTGTTTAAATTAACTCAACATCATAAATGAACCACCCCTAAATCACTTCGTGGGAAACACTTTGCTCGGAGCCCTCCTTGGAAATGGGGGCATCTCATATTGCCAAAATCAATGATTTTATATCCAACTCACGTTAATTTAGTTCAGAGTGCTATGAAACCAGTAAAACCGCTCATTCTCTTAATTCTATTAATCGCTAGTTTTATCATGATGTCAGCTTGCTCAGAAAATCCCGATCCGTATCAGCCTCAGCCCTATGTGACACTTGATCACCCGGAGTGGAGTAAGCATGCAGCAATCTACCAGATCAATACACGGCAGTTTACCGAAGAGGGTACGTTTAAGGCAGCCGAAGAGCATCTGCCCCGACTGAAGGAATTAGGGGTAGATATCCTATGGCTGATGCCGATTCACAAAATTGGAGAGAAAAATCGCAAGGGAACATTGGGAAGTCCTTACTCGGTGAAGGATTACTATAGTGTGAATCCGGAGTTTGGAGATCTGGAGGATCTGAAGAGTTTTGTAAATAAGGCGCATGAACTGGACTTATATGTGATATTGGATTGGGTGGCAAATCACACGGCGTGGGATAATGCGCTTACTGAGGAGCACCCCGACTGGTATGCACGTGACTGGAAAGGGGATTTTCGTCCGACACCATGGTGGGACTGGACAGATATTATCGACCTGGACTTTAGTAATCCGGAAGTTCGTGAGTATATGACCAAAGCGATGAAGTACTGGGTGGAAGAAGCGGATATTGACGGCTTTCGTGCCGATGTAGCAGGATTTGTTCCGGTGGAATTCTGGAATAATGTTCGCCGTGAGCTGGAGACGGTAAAGCCGGTTTTTATGCTGGCAGAGTGGGAATCACGTGACCTGCACGCTAAAGCATTTGATATGACCTACGCCTGGAGCTGGTATGATGCGGTTCACAAAATCACGATGGGCGAAACGGAAGATTTGAGTCCGCTTTACGTCTACTACTCATGGAATGAGAGCGCCTTTCCTAAAAAGAGTATGCGGATGACTTTTGTGAGTAATCACGATAAGAATGCGTGGAAAGGTACGATG
>SL_7KL_010_BRINEDRAFT_10001032_pt1 | contig 13330 bp, 13 predicted proteins | sample SodLak_010_BRINE_FD_10663 | JGI IMG/M metagenome (IMG submission 10663)
CGACACGACCGCAGCTAGGCGAAGAAATGACAGACACTCGCATTCTTAAGGGATCGGCAGCATGGTGGCTGTACTCGGTGCGGCGCTGTTTCTCACGCAGCTGGGTCAGCTTCTGAAGTTGATCGGGCTGGAGACCCCGTATCAGCTCATCATCCAAGGTCTGGCCATTGTCGTCGGCATGTGGCTCTCCGGGTTCTGGGAGAAGCGGCAGAAAAGCTGAAGAAGCTCTCGCGTGCGGTTCGTCCCGTGATTGCAGCAGGGTGCGAATCTTGCGTGACATGAACCAGTGCCTTCCGGGGTGCACCTCCAGTCAGGTAGGAATGCGCCCGACTTTATCACTCTTATTGGCACGGAGGGGGATATGGTCAGCCGGGCGTGGCGCAAGGTCAAGACGGACTGGGACGCGTGGTGCGTGCGCAGCCTCGAAGATGAGGACATCATCCGGGTCATCCTCGACGGCACGGTCGTCAAGACGCGGATAGACAAGAAGGAGCGCGCCCGTGTCTCACCCGAAGGCTGAAATCGACAAGCTTGAAGCGCTGCTCGCGGCGCTTCCCGCTGAAGCAGCAACCAAGCCTACTCTAGAGTATCCACTATGACTGCCGGTGCGCGGAAGTCAGCTCACAAGCTCACCGGCTTCGCCTTCGGTCCCGTCATCCTGAATGGCTAGCTGGCGAAGGGCGGAATTGCGCGCAGAGCGCACATAGACACGGGTAGCCTGGTCTGCCGCATAGGAGTCGCGGCGCTCAATCGCCTTCACGATGCGCCCTATCTCGCCCACACTCCTAAGCGATCGCCCCGGTTCGGACATCGCGAGCACGCGCAACCGGCTGATGCGGGCATGCAGCATCTCCAGAGTGTCCGATAACACGTCGTTGCCGGCACCGTTGACGAGCACATGATAAAAGCGTCGCATGATCAGAACCAGCACGTCTATATCGTTCGACTGCGCCGGCTCCTTGATCTCCTTTACTAGCTGGCCAAGATCGGCGATCTGACGGTCGGTGGCATTCTCTACAAACTCGCGGACCAGCAGTGACTCTAGCTCCACGCGCAGGTCATACATTTCCCGGACCGTCTTGGCGGTCAATACCGCTACACGTGGACCACGATGCGCGGCCACTTGCACCAACCTCTCGGCCTCAAGCCTACGGATCACTTCACGCACGATGGTACGACTTGCACCAAGAGCTTCGCAGAGTTCACGTTCTATCAGCCGCGTCCCCGGTCGTAGACGGCCGGTTATTATGGCATCCTTGATGTGTTCAAAGGCCTGCTCGCGCCTCAGCAGTGGCGGGGGCGGCGAACCAAGCGCCTCTGCCAGCGCAGGAGTCTTAGCTACCATATCCGGCCCATGTTTCATGACGGCCCCAAAGTGACGACGACGTTCGCCGGCGCCCCGCTCTCGACCGCTTCATGTGCTTCGGCGGCCCGGGCCAGAGGAACAGCAAGTGCGATATCCGGGATCAGTTGCCCGCGTTTTAGAAGTGTTTCTATCACGCGTGCTCCAGTGTCGCGTTGGAGCGGGGTAAGCTTGCCACCTTGGACAAAGTTCAAACGCGCACCTTTGAGCGCGAAACCGTAATAGTCGAGCACCGGCATACGCTCCGAGGTCGAGGAATAGGCCGCAACGACACCTTGGTCCGCAAGCGCGGCTATGGTTGTCTTCTGATTGGCGGCAAAGTCGACATCGATCACCCGCTCTACTCCGGCGCCTTCCGTCATCTCGGACACCGCTTGCCCGATATCCTCGGAATGGCGATCAAGCACCACGTCGGCCCCGCGTTCTGTCGCAACCTCGCGCCCGGCAGAAGAGCCGACAGTAGCTATTACGCGCGCACCGTTCCAGGCTGCCATTTCGACGCACAGCCGTCCTACCGCGCCGCCACCGCCATGCACCAGCACATTGTGGCCCGTCACCGGGCCGTCTGACAGGACGGCAAGCCACGCGGTGAAACTCGGAACGCCAATTGAGGCGCCCTGCTCGAACGAAATCCCTTCAGGCAACGACAGAGCCCAGTCGGCACCGATGACCATCTGTTCGGCGGCGGTTCCGCGCCGAACCGGGGCTCGTAGAACATAGACCCGTTCGCCGATCCGCGCTTCTGACACACCAAGCCCGACGGCGTCGATCACGCCAGCTCCGTCACTATGGGGCGTCACGCCACCGGCGTCCGAAAGGGTGCCGAGCCAGCCGGAGCGCTTCTTCGTGTCGTGCGGGTTGACACCGGAAGCTCGGATGGCCACCCGAACCTCACCTGGGCCGGGCTTCGGGGCCTCTTCCTCTACAGTTTCGAGAACCTCTGCCGCCGAGCCAGTGCGAAAATAACGCAATGCCCTCATCGGTTGCTTTCTGCAAGACGCATGATCGATTTCGCGACGACCTGCGCACGCGGTACAAGACTGTCAAGTTCCACATATTCCTCCGGGCTATGGGCGTTGCCGCCAACGGGTCCTGTGCCGCAGATGGTGGGCACTCCCATGTTGGCTGTAAAGCCCGAGTCCGCGCAGGAGCGTGTGAACTCGGCACCAATACCATGTCCAAGCTCACGCGCCACATCGATATATAGATCGACAAGAGTTTGATTTTCAGGGCCATCAGCAATGGGCAGGAACCCGCCTCTGCGCTCGAGCGTGCCGGACAAGCCGTCCTGGGCACATGTTACGGCAATATCGCGGATGTCGGTTTCGAGCCGCGCGCCGGTCTCGGCCTCGGCGAAACGCAAGTCGATCTGTGCCGTACAAGACGGCGCTACCATGTTTACAGCCTGCCCACCCTGGACAGTGCCGACGCTTACGGTCACGTCGGGCTCGTCACTCGTCAGCGCACTCCAGGCCAGGATCTTTCTTGCCATCTCCTCGATCGCGCTGCGGCCTTCGTGCGGGTTCAATCCGGCATGGGCCGATCTGCCGGTCACCGTCGCCCGAAAGAATGTTCCCCCGCGTCGTGCCTTCACCACATTGCCGTTCTTTCGGCCCGGCTCGGCGTTGAACACCGCAATGGCACCTGCAGCCTCCGCTTCGATGGCGCCGCGGCCGTTGGGCGAACCGATCTCCTCGTCGCGGGTGTAGAGCGCGCGCAATGGCGCCGGGGCGCCACCATTCACGGCGAAACCGGCCAAGATGAAAGCATTCATCACCAGCCCGGCCTTCATGTCGGCACATCCCGGACCTCGACCGAGTCGTTTGCCCTTCTGTTCCTCGACCCACCACGGTCGTCGTCCTGTCTCACCGGGGGCGAACACCGTGTCCATGTGCCCCATCATCAGGATATGGCCGCTGTTTGAAGCCGAGCCTATACCCGCCGACAGACAGGCCCCCCCTGCAGTATCGATATCCACGGTATCGATGCCATGCTCCTCGAAAAAGTGGGAGAAGAGCATGCGCACTGCTTCGATGCCGCCGGGGTCGTGGCTGCCACTGTCGATGCCAACCACCCTTGCCAGCATCTCTTCCATCTCTGGCCCCTTCATGGCCAACCATTCCAGAACTGCACTGTTATCAGGCATGTGCCCCCCTGTTGCGTTCACTTCCTGTGCTGCGCCCGGACAAGTTCGGCATTTCCGCCAGACACTCGATTTGGGGTTGAGCGAATCCGTTGATAGTGCCATCGTTCAAGCAGATTGTCATACAAAGAAGTGAGAAAACGATGGGCAACGATGTGACCGAGGAGGTATCGGCCGAGAATGTACGTCGGCATGTGGAGCACATTGTCACCGAGATCCCTCACCGTGCCGCAGGGTCGGAGAACGGAAAGCGCATGGCCGAATATTCGCGCGACGCGCTGTGCGCGGCCGGTATCGACGATGCCCGTATCTACGAGTTGCCCGCCATCGTCAGCTTTCCCGAGCACGCGGATTTCCGGCTCGAGGCACCGCGAACAGTCTCGATCGCGGCCAACACCCTCGGGCACAGCACCCAGACCATGCCGGAAGGCATCCGGGGAGAGTTGGTTTATGTGGGTTCAGGCGCTTTTTCAGACTATGAGGGGCTGGACGTTCGCGGCAAGATTATCCTGACCGAGCTGTCCTACGCGCCGGCGCGGCACGAAAAGCAGCGTATCGCGGCACTCAAGGGCGCTATCGGCGCAGTGATGATGAACTGGGGGCACCCGGAAAACGATGCGGTTCCATTCGGATCGGTCAAACCGGCCTGGGGCGTGCCGACACCGGACACCTATCGCGAAGAGATGCCTGAGATCCCTTGCATCGGGATCAGCCGCGTGGCGGGACTCGAGCTGAAGGATCTGGCTCTCAAAGGTGGCGCGGAAGTCTGGTTTCGTACGCATGTCGAGAACCCCTGGCGACCGATTCAGATCACAGTCGGTGAATTCAAGCCTGCGGACGACAGCCCGGAAGCCGAGGATTTTGTGCTTCTTGGAGGGCACCAGGACAGCTGGCCGGGGGAAGCGGCGACCGACAATGCCGCAGGAAACGCTTGCATGATAGAATTGGCCCGCGTGTTGAACGCGCGGCGAAGTGAATTGCGGCGGGGGGTCGTGCTCGGTTTCTGGACGGCCCACGAGACCGGTACCATGTCTGGCTCGACATGGTTCGCTGACCGCGAGTGGGACCGGCTGCGCGAGCATGCCGTATGCTATTTTCAGATCGACCAGCCGGCCTGCGTGGGGGCCTCGCGGTGGGCGACATCCTCGAATTCGGAGCTGAAGGCGTTCCACCAACGCGTCGAAGCGAAGCATATCGCCGACATAGAGACAGTATGGAAGCGGGCCAGCAAGACGGGTGACAGCAGTTTCTACGGCCTTGGCGTGCCAATGTTTCACGGCGAAATGACCTTCACCGAGCAGGAGCTCAAGGAGACTGCGCTTGCCAGTCTGGGGTGGTGGCACCATTCGCTGGAAAACCGCCTTGACAAGCTCGACTGGCAGCTGATGGCCATTCACATGCGCCTCTATGCTGCGTGGATGTGGGAGCTGTGCACCGCCCCGGTGCTGCCATTTCGTTTTACACTAGTAGCAGAGCAGATTGCCGCCCGCCTCGACGAGCTGGCCGGGCCTGGCGACACGGTGGGGCTTGCCGAAGCACAGGCACGAGCCAAAGCTTTCCACGATGCCGCAGGTCGGCTCGACGCCACCGCTGACTCATGGGCGGCGCGCTTTGCCGAGGGCGAAGGCGATGAGGACGCCGCACGCACGCTCAACCGGGCCATGAAACGCTTGAGCCGTATTCTCGTGCCACTTCAGAGCCAGGTGAAGGGCCCCTACGGCCAAGACCCCTATGGCTACACACCTCAGGGCACCATGCTGCCCTGCCTGTACGACCTGCCTAAGCTTGCCGGGATGCCCGATGGGCCGGAACGGTGGATGCTTGAAACCCAGGTTGTCAAGAATCGCAATCGCGTCGCCGACGGTGTGAGCGATGCGCGCGCGATGATCGACGACACCTTGCGTGCCCTGGGGGAGCGCTGAGGTGGGCGCGCGGCGCATCTTGTATCAGTTGGTCGCGCCGCTCGCGGTGACGGTCGGTCCTGATGAACCAGTACGGCGGGCTGAATTCCTGAACAGGCACGCGCTTTCAGGCACAACAGTCGAGGTGCGCTCGGCGGCATGCGCGCGTGACGGAATCCAGGGCGATTGGGACGCCGTCGAAGCCGGTCCCGCCATCATTTCCGGCATTCGCGCAGCCGAGGACGAGGGCTTCGATGCAGCTATTGTCGGTTGCTTCTCGGACCCCGCGCTGAACGCGGCACGAGAGGCGGTTTCGATACCGGTGATCGGCCCAGGCACGGCCTCGGTGTTGCTCGCGATGCAGGTCGCCGACCGCTTTTCCGTTCTGGCACCCGGTGAGGGCAGTGGTGCCCGCACTCGGGCATTCCTGCGATCGATGGGTCTTGAATCCCGGCTCGCTTCGGTGCGCAGCGTCGGTCTGACAGTGCCTGAACTGGCAAGAGCGTCGCGCGACGGGACCCTTGACGCTGCTCTGGAGCGCATCGCGGCGCCTGCAGCCGAATGCGTCGACCATGACGGCGCCGAGGCGTTGATCTTCGGCTGCATGAGCATGGCCTTCCTCGATCCGACTCCGAAGATATCCGACCATGTTGCGGTGCCTGTCATAAACCCCGTGCTCGCATCGCTCCGCATGGCGGAAAACCTTTCGTCGCTCGGCCTCTCCCACAGCCGCCGCCGGTGGCCACGGGCCGAGGACCGCCCCCTCGTCGGGCTCGACCCCGACGTGGAAAATCCCGCCCAACAGATGGAGAGAACGTCATGAAACCGCTAACCGGGCTCGCCTGTGCCGCGACTTTCGCGGTCCAACCCTTTGCTGCCGCAGCGCAGTCGACCGAGATCGTATGGGGCGACACGCTGCCGTCGGGGCTTGACCCACATGTGGTCTTCGACGTTCCGATGCAGTTCTACATGCTCAATGTGTACGATAACCTCTATCGGTACCTCGGCAATCCTCCGGAAATCGAACCCTGGATCGCTGAAAGCCATGAGGTCAGCGACGACAGCATGGTCTGGACCTTCACACTGCGGGATGATGTGACCTTCCATGACGGATCATCGTTGACCGCAGAGGATGTCGTGTTCTCCTTCGAGCGTCTGCTCGAGCTTGGCACCGGGCCGGCGGGGGCGTTCCTGCCGGTGCTCGACGCCGATGGCATCGAGCAAATCGATGAACTGACCGTCGAGTTCACGTTGAAGGAACCGTACGCTCCGTTCCTAGCGGCTGTGCCACTGGTGGCAATCCTGAACAAGGATCTGGTCGAGGCCAACGACGATGACGGCGACCTCGGGCGCACGTGGCTGTCATCCAACGCCGCTGGCTCGGGTGCCTACACCATGGATCCGGATACCTATGTCCCGCAGGAGCGGGTCGATATGTATATCAACTCGGACCATTTCTACGGCTGGGACGACAATCCAAATCCGGTCGAAATCGTACGTGCTCATCCCGTAGCTGAAACATCGACGCGGGTTCTCGCGCTCACGAACGGTGATATCGACGCAACGGACAGCTATCTCCCCACTGATCAGGTCGAGCGGGTCCAGAACGCCGAGGGCACCTATGTCTCAGAGGACGAGTCCATGCGGGTCATGATTATCCGCATGAACAACCAAAAAGCACCCTTTGACAATGTCGACTTTCGCAAATGTGTGAGCCACGCATTTGACTATGAGGGCTTCATTGATGGTGTGCTTGGTGGTTACCCGATCCGCAATTCTGGCCCGAACCCTGGGAACCTGTGGGGCTCGCCGGACGACCTTGAGGGCTACAACTACGATCTCGAACAGGCGATGGAGTATTGCGATGCCGCCCGTGCGGCCGGCGCTCCGGTCGATGAGCCGATTGAGATTCATGTTCAGTCCTCGCTTGAGCAAACTGTTCAGGCTGCGGAGGTGTTGCAAGCCGGACTGGGTGCAATCGGTGTCAATCTCGAGCTTGTCGCATCTACCTGGCCCCAGCTGACCAGTTCGACCGGCTCGGTCGACAGCACGCCGGACATGTGGGTCCATTGGGTATCGACCTACTTTGTCGATCCCGAGAACTGGATCGGACAGATGTATGACAGCAGTTTCCACGGCACTTGGAAGGCCTCGTCCTGGTATCAGAATGATGAAGTCGATGAGCTGCTTCGGGCGGCCCGTCGCGAACCCTCCCAGGATATTCGCTCAGGATATTATGAAGATGCTTCGCGGCTTGTGGTCGAGGATGCCGCCGATATCTGGATATACAACACGGTCCAGCTTCGTGGCCTTAGTGACCGGATCGAAGGATATCGTTTCTCGCCGGTCGGCTCCGGCGGCGAAATCCGCTGGATCTCCATCGCCGAGTAAATAACGCGTAATGGCCGGGCGCGAAAATGCGCCCGGCTTCGCCTAGCGGAGTCATCGTTGATGATCCTGTTCGTTATCCGGCGCTTGCTTCTCATAATCCCAGTCCTGCTTGGATTGCTTCTGCTAACCTTCGTCATGTTGAGGCTGGTGCCGGGCGATCCGGCAGCGGCCATCGCCGGCGACGCCGCGACACCGGAGCAAATCGCTCAGATTCGCGCAGAACTGAATTTGGATGAGCCATTCGTCGTCCAGTTTGCCGACTATGCCTGGAATGCGGCGCAGGGTGACTTCGGGGTCTCCGCGTATTCCGGCCGGCCCGTGGGGCGCGACATCGCACAACGCTTGCCGGCGACGCTGGAGCTGACATTCGTTGCATTGATAATAGCGGCGGTCGGGGGCGTTACCCTTGGTGCATTGGCGGGGGCGTGGCGAAACTCGCCATTCGACCACATCACCCGAATCCTGACCGTCATAGGCTTGGCAACCGCCTCATTTTGGCTCGCGATAATGCTGCAGCTGGTTTTCGCGCTGGATTGGGGTATACTTCCGTTGCGCGGCAGACTGCCATCGGATGTGCCTATGCCGCCCGGTGTGACCGGAGTGGTGCTGATCGACAGCCTGCTCGCCGGGCGGTTCGACATATTTCATTCCGCGCTGACCTACATAACCCTGCCGGCCATCACCATAGCCTTCGGGGGACTCGCCACTTTGGCGCGTTTCACGCGGTCCTCGGTCGTCGATGCAATGAACAGCGAATACGCCGCCTACGAAACGGCGGCTGGCTATCCGCGCCGTCGGGTGTTGTTTCCCTATGCACTCAAGAACGCACTGGTAACACCGGTGACGCAAATCGGTTTGCTGTTCGGCGCTTTCGTCTCGAACGCCGTTGCCGTCGAGGCCGTGTTCGACTGGCCCGGACTAGGCTCCTATCTCGTCAACGCGATCTACACGAACGATTATCCCGCGGTTCTGGCCGTGACGCTAGCGATCGGGCTGGTGTATGCCCTCATCAATATCCTTGTGGATGTTGTACACGGGTTAATCGACCCCCGAATTGCGGAGCGACTATAACGTCATGCTGATCCTGAAGAAATTTCTTCGTGACACGGCCGCGATCATTGGCGTTGTTATCGTCGTTCTCGCCGTACTGATTGCATTGTTCGGGGACCCCATCCTTGTCGATGGTGCCCGGGCCATCCAGCCCAACATTGGCTCCCGGCTACTACCGCCGTCCTGGGAACATCCGTTCGGAACCGATAATCTCGGTCGCGATATCTACACCCGCGTGGTTATGGGAACCAGCAGCGCATTGACCGTGTCGCTGATAGTGGTTTTGGCGGCGATGCTGATCGGCATTCCGCTTGGTCTGATTGCGGGCTACACCGACGGCCTCGGCTCCGAAGCAATCATGCGCGTGACCGACGTCTTCCTCGCCGTGCCACAGTTGATCCTCGCGATCGCGCTGGCGCAGGTCATCGGGCGCGGCATGGATGCGGCCATAGTGGCGCTTGCGCTAACCTATTGGCCCTTCTTTACGCGGACCGTCTATGCGGAAACCCGACGTGTTCGAACCCTGCTGTTCGTCGAAGCCCTCGAGGGCCTCGGGGCCTCACGCATGAGGCTCATGGCGATGCACATCCTGCCCAATGTCGCCGCTCCGGTGATCGTGCGGGCCACCATCGGTATGGGCTTTATCATTCTGACAACGGCAGTCCTCGGCTTCATCGGGGTGGGTGCGTCGCCCCCCTCGCCGGACTGGGGCCTTGCAATCGCGGAGGGACGGCGTTTCATGCCTGACAACTGGTGGATGACGACCTTTCCGGGCCTTGCCATCCTGATGCTCGTGCTTGGATTCAACTTGATGGGGGACGGGTTGCGCGACCTCGTCGACCCGCGCCTGCGGAGGTCACGATGACGATCGAGCCACTGCTTGGTGTGCATGATCTGCGCATCTCGGTGCGTGGCGACGAGGGAACGGCCCGCATCCTCGATTTCGTGGACCTCTCTCTATCGCAGGGCGAAGTCCTCGGCGTCGTCGGGGAGTCGGGTTGTGGAAAATCCACCCTGCTTAAGGCAATCCTCGGCTTGCTGCCGCGCGGAGCGAATGTGGAATCCGGCCGGATCCAGTTTCGTGAGCGCGACATCCTGAAGCTTTCATCAGCACAGATGGCGCGCGGCATCCGCGGGCGCGCCATCGGCTTCATTCCGCAGGACCCTTTTCAGAGCTTCAATCCAGTATTTACCGTTGGTCGCCAGATGATGGAGATCCTGCGCTGGTCCGGTTTGCCCGGCGAGCCGCCGAATGCTCGCTGGACGCGCGCTGTTCGCGAGCGGGCCCGGGGGCGCATCCTTGAAGTTTTCAAGGCGGTGCAACTGCCCGACCCGGAGCTTGCGCTCAATCGCTACCCGCATCAATTCTCGGGTGGACAACGTCAGCGAATCCTGATCGCCGGTGCGCTTGCCGCGCGGCCTGAGGTTATACTCGCCGATGAGCCGACTACCGCGCTCGACGTGACGACCCAGATGCAGATTCTGAAGCTGCTACGCCAACTCGCGCGCGAATTTGAGGTCGGGATGCTTTTCGTGAGTCATGATTTTGGTGCTGTTGCTCAGCTCTGTGACCGGGTCTCGGTCATGTATGCCGGCCAAACCGTTGAGACCGGTCCGGCTGCAGAGCTCATCCCGCGGCCCGAACATCCATATTCGCGCGCGCTGCTCGCCTGTCATCCCGATCGCGACGGTGATCTGGTCGGAATTCCTGGACAGGTCGGTTCACCGCTGGACCCGCCGCCCGGCTGCAGATTTCATCCACGTTGCAATATCGCCGAGGCCTCATGCAGAGTCGCGCGTCCCGACTACAGGCAAACCGGTCCGGGCAGAAAGGTCGCCTGCATCCATGCGAGGGCGCAATGACTGTGCCGTTGATGGAGGTTAATGGACTGTCGCTGACCTATGGCGGACGCCGCAGGTTCCTCGCACGGCGCGCCCCTGAAGTGCATGCTGTCGACAACGTAGACCTGACCCTCAACGAGGGCGAGGCGCTCGGCATAGTTGGCGAGTCGGGGTGCGGCAAGACCACCCTGGCCAAGACAATCTTCGGCCTGCTACACGAGTCCGCAGGTAGTATATACCTTGAAGGTCGCGCCGTCTCGAGCCTACCGCCGAAGCATGCACGACGTGCGCGGCGCATGATCCAGTACGTTCATCAGGACCCTGGTGCTGCACTCGATCCGTGGTGGCGGGTGGGTGATACGCTGCATGAGACGCTCTACATCCATGGTGTCGATGAGCGGGCGGAACGCCAGAAGCGTATTCACGAACTGCTGGAAGCGGTCGGCCTTGCGCAGGATGTAGTGCGGCGCTATCCGCACGAGCTGTCGGGCGGACAGCAGCGGCGAATTGGTCTGGCACGCATTCTTTCACTTCGCCCCCGCGTGGTGATCCTTGACGAGCCAACTTCAGGCCTCGACCTGTCGGTGCAGGCTAGCGTGCTGTCATTGTTGAATGACCTGCGCGCGCAGTATTCCTTGACATACATTTTCATAAGTCATGACCTGTCGGTGGTGCGGCGCGTCTGCGACCGTGTGGCTGTGATGTATCTTGGACGTGTCGCCGAGCTTGCTCAGGTTGACGCACTGTTCCAAGATCCGCGCCATCCCTACACGCAAGGTCTGTTCGCTTCGGCCCCAACACTCGAACCGAAGCTGGATCTTGCGGTGCCGCTTGAGGGTGACCCGCCAAGCCCGCTCGACGTCCCCTCAGGCTGTGCTTTCCGTACCCGCTGCAAACATGCTGTCGCCGCATGCGTGGCTTCTAAGCCGCCCTTGGTCCCGGTACGCCATGGTGGGGTCGCTGCCTGTCCTGTTCTAAATGCACCGGGCCACGATCATACTTCGTGACCACCAGGACATCGCCGGCGTGTAGTTGTGCGGGGAGCTTCTCAAGCTCCGTGCGTTGCCGCGCCTTTCCCGTCCCCTTGTTCTCGAAGATCCGTTCCGCCCCGGCCGCCCTCAGGGCGTCACGCTCAGCGTCGGAGCTATGCCGGGAAATGGGTGACGGAGTTTGAGATGGCGGCGTATCGTGGCGGGTGATCAAGCCTGCCAGAACTTCCAGAAGGAACGATACGCCATGAAGAACGATACCGACATCATCGCCCTGCGTCAGCCTGAATCTGTTGATGACCCGCTGACCGAGATCGCCCGCGACGGGGCACGCCGGATGCTGGCGGCCGCGCTGAGGGCCGAGGCCGACGCCTTCGTCGCGCAACATGCCGAAGAGGTGCTCCCGGACGGTCGCCAGCGGGTTGTGCGGCATGGTTACGGGCCGGAACGCAGTATCCAGACCGGGATCGGCGCGCTGGATGTGCGCCGCCCGAAGGTGCGTGACCGCGCCGCCGGGCCGGATGACGAGAAGGTGCGGTTCACCTCCGGCATCCTGCCGAAATGGGCGCGGCGCTCGAGGAGCCTCGATGCCCTGCTGCCCGTGCTCTACCTGCGCGGCATCTCGACAGGGGATTTCCAGGAGGCGCTGGTCGCGATCCTGGGTAAGGACGCGCCGAACCTGTCGCCCAGTGTGATCTCGCGGCTGACCGGCGAGTGGGAGCAGGAATATGATCGCTGGCGGCACCGCGATCTCTCGGCCCGGCGGTATGTCTACATCTGGGTGGACGGCGTTTACCTCCAGGCCCGGATGGAGCCGCAGGCCGAATGCATGCTCGTCATTCTCGGGGCCACGCCCGAGGGCAAGAAGGAACTGCTGGGTTTCCAGGTCGGCGTGCGCGAGAGCACGCAGAGCTGGCGTGAGCTGCTGGTCGACATCAAGGCGCGCGGCCTGTCGGTCCCACCGCAGATCGCTGTGGGTGACGGGGCGATGGGGTTCTGGAAGGCGCTCGACGAGGTTTTCCCGGGCACGCGTCATCAACGGTGTTGGGTGCACAAGACCGCCAATGTCCTGAACAAGTTCCCCAAATCGATGCAGCCCACGGTGAAGGCCGACCTGCGGGAGATCTGGCAGGCCGAGACCCGCGCCGCGGCCGAAGCCGCCATGGACACCTTCGCCGAGAAATATGGGGCGAAATACGAGAAGGCGGTGACCTGTCTGACCAAGGACCGCGAGGTCCTGCTTACCTTCTACGACTTCCCCGCCGAGCATTGGGATCACCTGCGAACCGGCAACCCGATCGAGAGCATCTTCGCCACCGTCCGGCACCGCACGGTTCGAACCAAGGGCGCGCTGTCGCAGAAGACGGCGAAGCTGATGGTCTTCAAGCTCGTTCAGGCCGCCGCGAAAACATGGCGCCGCCTGAAGGGCGCGAACCAGTTGCCAATGGTCATCGAAGGCGTCACATTCACCGACGGTGTCGCCGAAACCGACACCACAAGCCGCGCCGCTTGATCAGGCCGCGTCACCCAGATTTCAGCATAGCTCGCGGGATGATAAAGCGCGTCGCGCATCTCGATTGACACAACCACGGCCTCACACCAGCCACGACAGCACCCACCCCAGCCCCGTCAGCACCATGAGCTGAACGGC
>SL_7KL_010_BRINEDRAFT_10001033_pt1 | contig 13322 bp, 26 predicted proteins | sample SodLak_010_BRINE_FD_10663 | JGI IMG/M metagenome (IMG submission 10663)
GAGATTTATGCAAGATTCAATTTGCAAATGTGATCGTATATTTTCTGATTATCATGTCTTTTCTCAATATCAGATACATCAAAGCCTGATTTTCTTAAAGCAGTTCCAACATCATACCATCTATTCTGCAACCAATTATAGGCTTGGTTCGTGAAGCTCGTATCACCATTTTCTTTGGCATTATTGTAGCTTTCAAAAGCTGATTTAAATGATTCCAATTCTCGTTTGTCAGTGTTATTAAGTGTATAAGTTTTCATTGTCTCAAAGGTTTGTTGATTGTTAACTCACTTATAATCTATCACATCTGCAAATAATTGTCATATCGATTCTGTCTATAAGGTTTCTGATTCTTATCGATTTTCTCTATGAAGGGCTACCATACAATATTTCAGCAAGTTCATTTGCATGTTTTTTCTCATAAAAATCATCGTAATCAAATACCGGTATCCCCCTTTCTCTCAGCATGGACGTAATTTCTAATTTATGAGGGTATTTACCACTCACTAAAAACCCCTCCTCACAGATATATCCTATAAAGGTATTGTTAATATCAAATAAACTATATCCTTCAACGCCTGGTTCTATTGTTGCATTATTAAAAAGCCCTGCATACGGGTGAAGTATTTTAAACTTTACCATTTTACGCTCCTCGGTTCATGTATTGGTTCATTCATTGTTAAGTTCTCGAATCTCATATTTTCTTTCTCAAAATATTGCCTCTTGATCCCGGTCTTTCCGTCTTTGTGCTTTGCGATAATTATTTCAGCAATCCCGTCTGAGCTTGTACCATCTTCCATCGTATCAACCCCGTAGTACTCCGGGCGGTGGAGAAACATAACACAAAACGCATCCTGTTCAAGTTGCCCGGACTCTCTAAGGTCTGATAACATCGGTCGCTTATCGGTCCTGCTTTCGTTTTTACGGCTTAACTGAGCAAGTCCAACAACAGGTATGTCAAACTCTTTTGCAACGCCTACACATGACCGGCTTATATCGGCTACCTGTTGCTCCCTGCTGTTCTTATCAGACTGCATCAGTTGCACATAATCAACGTATAGCATCTTAATTCCATGCTTTCGTACTAAGTAATTAACTTTTGCGCGTATTCCCTCAGAGCTTAAATCTGTGGTGTCATCGAGAATGATAGGCAACCGGGATAGATCATCGGCTCCATTGCGTATCGTTTGCATTTGCTCATCGTTGATATAACCNCCCTGCATCTTGTCTGCGGGTATCCGGCAGTGATTCGCTATGTAGCGCATTCCTAAAGATCGGTTTGTCGTTTCAAGGCTTAAAAAAGCTACAGGAACACGCTCTGATATAGTCTTTGCCATTTGAACAGCTAATGCAGTCTTACCCATTGACGGGCGGGCAGCTAAGATGTAAAATTGCCCGGGCTGAAATCCATGTAATATCTTGTCAATATCCAATCCGGTTTTGAATCCTATCTCTTCCCCGGCCCGTATCTTTTCAATCATTTCTACAGTTGCATCCATCACCTCGGCCATTGTCTGCTCATTTGTTTCATGACCTATAAGTAAATCAGATAATTGATGTATCGCCTTAATGGTTTTGTCTCTGTATGGTTCATCCGGGCTTACATTGTAAATCGTGTCTGATATTTCACGTAACCGCCTACGGTTGAAATCTTCTATCAGTTGCTCTATCTCATCGTTTATGGATGGCTGAGATAAGGTGATAAAGTCCTGAAATGCTACATCGTTTATTTCTCCGTCAAGAGCTTTTTTGACATCGAATAGCATATCTTCATGATCCCGGCCCTTGTTATAAAACTCCATAATTTCACGCCATACAGGAGAGAAAAATACAAAGTGTTTTTTGCGTAATTTCTGAACGGCCTGAGCCATGCACTTTTCATATGAAAGGCATGACCCTATAATTGTCTGCTCTATCTTCATAGCTCTTTGTAGTATGATGGTTTAGATTCTGAATTCTTTACTTCCCTTTCCTGTAATGTGAACCATCCGTTTTCAATCGTGTACAGAATGGAGCTTTTAATTTGGCTTACGGTTTTACTCTTCCATCTGGATTTCATTAAAACCTCTCTCTCATACAGGTTCATGTGCTTGCCCTTTGATTTCCTGTAAGTGTTCCATATCTCAAGTAGTTTAGGTTTGGTGTTAGCGTCTTCTATTTGGTCGAAAAAAGAAAGCTCCCTTCCATTAGGTTCTTCATTAGGTAATATAGAAGAATGAGATGTGGTCTCATTCAAAGATTGAGATTCTGTCTCACTCGATTGAGATTTAATCCCAATGCTTTTCACATGGTAGTATTTGAGATGATATCCACTCTTTGCATGTGGTTTGCAACTTTCTATTATGCCGTCATCTTCAAGTTCTTTAAGCCACTTTCTAACACTATCATAATTCAAATAGCTAAACATTTTTTCTATAGTTGCCTTTTTTATGAAAGCATATGTTTTTCCATCAAATGTAAGATCGGGATTCCCATGATTTGACTCTTGGTGATACTTTAAATGCTCTAAAAGTATTGCTTTATAAACACCATGATCATTCGCGTCTTCTACGTCAAACTTGTGAGTTTTCATTATTCTATATGCTTTTTAAATCCAAATATTTCCATAAACTCTAATCTCGCATCTGAAATGGCTGCGCTTGCGTACAGATCATTATGATGAGCAAACTCAAGTTCCTTTTCGTAGAGGTATATTAAATATGCTATTTTAGGATCAAATGGTTTTGAAGTGTCCATAAGTAGTTATTTTAAATGTTCGTTAAACAAAAAAAGCCCCTAACAGAGAACAAGCGAGTTAAATTCGTGGAAGTTGCCGACACGGGGCTGAATTTCGCCTGCTCTCTGTTAAGAGCTTTAGTGTATCATTACGCCTTCCACAGCGTTCAATAAATCAAATAGTGGCGCAGGGGGGATTTGAACCCCCGACCTTCAGGTTATGAGCCTGACGAGCTACCGGACTGCTCTACTGCACATGTAAATATAACCAATTCCAAGTAAAATAAAAAGGTAGTTAAGGTTTAATACTGAAAGTTAAATAGTAAATTTCTTAGTTAAGTTTTACGCCTAAAAGTAAAATAGTAACCCGCCCTTGCCAAAGGGAATACGTCACTCTTCCTGTTTCAGTATCACTCTACTAAACACGCTATTGGCAATAGCTACATGGATTCTTTGAGCCGATAACGGGGTGCAATCCTATAGACGGCCTACGCCTATTCTAATACGTCCATGCGTTTAGCTTCATCGGGTATAATAAGCACAGACCTTTCACAGCCTATGCCCTCTCAATCATCTCTACAATAATTTAATCAATCCTTTGTCAAAACGCCTCCTAAGCGTCTCAAATATTGCAGGCATCCAATAATGAGCCATTTCAAAGTCACTGTGAGAATCGACATATGAATGACAATTCCGGCACCCGTCTGCACCCCAAAAGTCGTCTGATTTTGTACCTACACCCTTCATTGAGCTCGGTGCATGGCAAAATACTACGGTATCATTATCATGATTGCAAACACCTGGTATTCGAAACGTGCAAGAGTTTCCTTTCGCTGATTGAGTTATCTTTTTACTCCGGTACTTTTTTGGCTTCTGTAAATTCATAGTGTTAGGTTTTTATCGGACGACATTATCGGACGGTTTAAGGGCTTAATCTGCTTCTGTAGGCCCTGAACATTGTCCGATAATATTCCGGATTCTGAGTTTTTGCCGATAATCGCATGTTAAGTACACTCCTTTTCTAAAATCTTTTCGGCAATTTCCAAAGCGTCTATATTATTTCTCAATGTGTGCAGGTAACTATCGTGGTTAATACCCGCCAGCTCTCTTGCATTTCTGAAAAATATAGCATGTGAACTGCCTACCATATCGCACCACTCTTGCTGTGCTGGCCAAGTATTGGGTTCGCCATTTTCAAGTAGCTCTTTGTTACGTTCTTTCAATAGCTGTTTTGCTAATGCAAGCTGGCTCTTGTATAGCTGTTCCCAAAGTTCTTTCTCTAAATCAGTTTCAAATTTTTCCATGTCGTCGTGTACTTAACAATAGCTTCAAAGCGGACGCTGTTCGCGTCCGGCAATCACTATCGTGATTTATGTTTTAGTTTGTATTTCAATTTAAATTCCTGATCTCAGCGCCGTTTAAGCTTTCACCGTTATTGGCTTTTGGGTATATCAGGTAACAGTCTCCAATGAGTTGGTTGGTTGTGCTTCTCAAACTGTCCGTTCCAAAACTCTCCAATATCTACACGCTCACCGTCACCAGTGCAGTTTCCGTATATCAAATAATTACCTCCCTTTTCGGGCAGTTTATCATCCGTGCTTATCCAACTATCGCCAATAACAATCGTATCAACATGACCAGCCCTTGCTTTTGCATATTTATCAAATAGCTCTGCAAGCATTTCATTATCAATGTTTGGATTATCGTGTGCGTTACCTATCTCGTTCTCTATAAATTCTATTGCTTTCATAATTTGTTATTAGTTTAAAATTTGCTGGCATGTTATACTACATCCGTTATTTACTTAGCATCTTTTTCGTAGATCTATCAAATATCACAATTCCGAGCGGAAGGCTTATTAAAAACAACAATGCGAACCATTCACTAAAAAGTAGCATTAACCCAATCGGAGATATTGCTATAAAAAGCCATCCAAAACAGAGATATAGCACTTTGTATATTTGAATAATATCTTTAAGCACGTTCATTTAAAACCTCCTCAATTTCTTCTTTATAAAACTCCTTGTCATGGAATGATTTTGTCTGTAAATCTTTAATTGCACAGAAAGTATTATTCAGGGTGTTTACTACTCCGGCATGATATCCAGTAGCGTAACTATTACCATTAGTGCATACGTTTTCCTCATATACCTTTTCTTCCCAGTTAATTTTTTCTTCTAAACATTTGAGAAGTCTGTAAATGTTAGTCCTGTAAATTTTCTCTTTATCCATAATCGTAAATAACAATAGTTTCCTGCTGACCAGCCCGCGGCAGCTGTTTTAGTTTTTAAGTTCCTGCTGTGGGCTGATCAGCAGAAACTTGAACCGTTATAAACCCTAATCAATAGGCTCAAAATTATCTTTGAAATATTTCTCCGCAACTAACCATTGGTCGTCATGGTTTTTGGGGTTTCTTGCGATCATATCCCCTTTTTTAGGGCTTCCATTTTGCAAATCAAGTTCACTGACAGAAATCGCTTTACGGCTGTGAGTTTTGGTAACTATCAGTCTACCAAGTTCAACTTCCTCACTGGTTACTGGTCTTAGTTCTGCAATTTGGCTTCTACGGTACTGGCTGAATTTATTCATAATACATCGGGTTTATAACAAGCAACTCAACTCTGACCTGCTTGCTGTTATTGTTTAGTTTTTCCCGCCCACGATTTTCGCAGGCAGGTTAGTTGCATATCCGTTATTTCCGATATTCGTTAGATATCTCATTCATCATCTCAACACGCTCTTTATGGGTTAGATACCGGGATAGCTTTTCAGCCTCTTCACGTATCGCCTGGAGGTGTGAGGGCTCGATACTGTCCTTAATATCACCATCCTTTCCACGGACTTCAATAATATCGACCTTACCGTTTAGTGAGCTATACCGATAGGATACAAGGCAGACTTCGTAACGCTTTGTCTTTTGTTGTAGGCTTCTGCTGTGAATGTTTTCATAATGTGTTTATGTCGATTACGGTTCCGGTTTTGAAATGCGATTGATCGAATGGGTATACGCCTATGCTGAGTAAGTATGTAAAATTGAATATGTCAAGATTTTCTTCAGGGTCATTGATTACTCTGTCGTAATCCCAATGCAAACCTTTCTTTTCATCATCCGACATATCTGAAATAGGTCGGGCTATTAATTTGCAGTCCTCGATAGCAAAGGCGATCACGCCCCACGCCAAACATGAATTTTTATAATACCCATGAAGCGTCTGAATAGAGTTCATGTACTTAAACTGAAACTTCCCATTCGCAAAAAGATGTGGTACGTCTTTCCATGTTTTCATAGGTCTATAACTCCGGCATCAATAAGTTCTTGTTTTATTTTTTTAATTTGCAACCCTTTGTATAGGTCTTTTATCGTCTTTGTATCGTTTTCTTCATACCCTATCAATTCTCCACCGTATCTAATAAATAGATATGTTCTATGAAATACATGCACTATGTGAGTAATTAGGATTATGCAGAAAACGAAAGGTGTAACAAGTATTCTTAGTATAATTTTCATTCTGTACACCCTGCTTTTTCTAAGGCTTCTTCTGCTTTTTCAAACGCTTCATACCATTGCTCAGCTGTAGGCTGTCCGGATCGCAAGCCCTCTAATTCACATTGATTCAGGAATACTAATTCAATCAAAGCATCTATCATATCTGAGTAGGCATCGGCAGCCTGTTCTTGGGTTATTCCCTCAACGTGAATCATTTGAGTTCCTAATAGAAATTTAATTTTCGGCTTTTCCATTAGCTATATTTATTTGAAAGTTCATCCTGATATAGTTTCTTGTACCAATCCGATTCTTTAAGCTCGTCTACTACCGCCTTGCAAATTCGGCTCCATGCGTTATCGTAGTCTTTCCCAAAGGTGTCATATAGAAAATCAACATCTTCGGTTGCAAAATATAGATCCGCTTCTACATCGTCCCAATTTGGATGATGGTAGTCTGTTTCTTTCCATGCGTGATCTATCGTTGCAAGTTCGTCCGGAAGAGAATCTTTTATGATTGATTGAGCGGTTTTGAGTAGGTTCATTTGTTTATCTCCGTATTTAGTTTGTCGGCTAAGTCATACACTTTTTGGAAGCTGTCATCCTTAATTGAACTACCAACTTTATCACCATCATTATAGTCATCAGATGGAAACCGTTTTGAAAGATTAAATCCCTCTTCATGTATGGCAAATAGTTCGTCAATTATTTCTTTGTATGTCATAATAGTATTGATTGAGTTTTAAAAAGCACCTACTAATCCGAAGCCGTTCGGTGCCTTTGATAGGTTCTATTTTTTAGATAATAATTTTCTCGTTTCTTCATTAAATCTTTTTGCGTGAAGTGCTATAAACCCGTCATGATATGCTCTGCAAATTTCAGCAGTTCCGCCACCGATAGGTAAGTCTTCAAAAAGCTTCTGTATTTTTCTGTTTGACCCAGCATTAATTAATTCTTTTCCGCTTAAAAATCTTTCTTCACCAATTTTTCTCGCTGTGCTTATTCTTTCTGAAAGTGTCATGTCGTATGTGATTGAGTTTGTGTTTAATTATAATGTAAGGGGCTGGTGGGATAGATGCAAATTAATATTTAAATTAAATTTTATTTGCTTGCCGTTTCGTTATTGCTTAGATTAAAAGCGAACCATAAATAATAAAATAACCGATATGGACAAAACAGAAGCACAAGGCTACATAGGTATTAGTATAGACGATGCCACAAAGAAACAGTTTAAGAAGCTGTGTGATGAACGTGGCTCAAATATGAGCGTAGAGATTAAGCGATTCATTTATAATGAGCTAAAGGAGGCAGGGAAATGACCAAAACACAAACAGCAGTACAGAACATCAACGCCAAACTGAAACAGAAATTCATAAACCGGATTAAGAAATGAAAGTAAGACTACCCGATAAAGACACTACAGGAATAGACTTAACGAGAACGGATTATATTGAGTTGCGGGATTATTTTGCTGCCAAGGCTATGCAGGGTCTAATGTCAACACAGCACATTGATGGGGGACTAAATAATGAATCAGTAGCATCATGGTCTTACGGTGTCGCAGACGCAATGCTCAAAGCACGAAAACAATAACTAAAAGGTGAGTACAATGAGTACAGAATTAGCAGAACAAAAAAATAAAATCGTATTGGCTGACTTGACACCGGATGTTATAGGTGAATGGAAATTAGATCAGTTCAATGCGCTACTCAATCAACAGCCCCGCAAAAACTGGATAAAAGAGCATCCGTACATAAAGGGCTATCTATACATTCCGATTGATAAAGTGGAGTGGCTACTTAGAAAGCTGTTTAAGCGTTCAAGAATAGAGATCACCGGACAGGGAACGGCATTCAATGGCGTATGGGTAACGGTTCGGGTTCATTACTTCCATCCGGTATTAGAGGAATGGGATTTTCATGATGGGATAGGCTCTATTCAGTTACAGACTCAAAAAGGTACAAGTCCGGCTGACCTGTCCAATATCAATAACGGTGCCTTATCAATGGCATTCCCTCACGCAAAGTCATTAGCCGTGAAAGACGCTACAGATCATCTCGGGGATTTATTCGGTGCAAACCTTAACCGTAAAGACACTATGAGCTACAGCACTGATAGCAACCTACCGGACAAGGTAGAGAAGAAAGTACAGGCAATCGTTGACGCTTGCGAAACATCAGACGATCTACTTAATGCTTTCGATACGGTACCGGAACAGTTTCATTACATAATTGAACAGAAGCTGGAGGAACTAAATGCTAAAAATTAGATGCTCGGCAATATCGAAAATAATGCCAGGGGTTCGTAAAGATTGGCTGAAAGGAACAGAAGATTATCTCCGTGAACTATGGGTGCAGGAGAAGTACGGCAGACAGCGTGAAATAAGCTCTAAGTACATGACAAAGGGAACAGTGGTAGAAGAGGATAGCATAACCCTTTTAAGCGCTGTACACCGTAAATTCTACGAAAAGAATGAAGAGTATTTTGAAAACGAGTTCATAACCGGAACGCCTGATATTGTAGAGCCGGATCTCAGAGATATAAAATCATCATGGAACATCTTCACCTTTCACAAAACCAAAGAGGAAGGCATTACCGATGATAACTTTTGGCAGATGCAAGGTTATATGGCATTGACAGGCGCAAAGGTCGCACACGTTGATTACTGCCTTGTCGATACACCTGAACAGCTTATCCGGTATGAGAAGAACCGAATCCTTTACAACCCTGAGACAGATAGTTCAGAATGGTATTGGAAGAAATGCAAAGAGGTTGAGCGTAATTTAACTTACAGCGATATACCAAAACCCGAACGTGTTGAATCGTTTAAAGTTGAACGTGATGAAAAAAAGATAAACCTAATCTATGAGCGAGTACAAATGTGCCGTGATTGGATGAATAAAAACCTACCTAAGATATGAGTAAAGTAACAACAGTAAAAATTGACGTAACAAAGATTGATAAGAACCGATTGTTTAACGGTAAAAAAGGAACCTACCTTGATGCTGTAATCGTATGGAAAGAAGATCAGTACGGTAACGATGGGTTTATAGCGGAATCTGTTAGTAAAGAAGAGCGTGAAGCCGGTAAAAATGGAACCATACTTGGTAACGTTAAAAACGTGGGAACTAAACAGCAGAATAGCGCCCCCGTAGCAGACCCGCATGCGGAAGAAAAAGACAATTCATTTCCATTTTGATACTCTTAACAACTTTCATTGTAGCCCTTATTATAGGGGCTACTTTGGATATCAACCAATCTATAACGATAGCATTTGAGGAATTATGATAACTAAAAACCAATTTACAGGCGTGTACGATTCAACCGGGAAGGCAATATGCAACGGCTCTACGGTGCGTGTTTACTTTGACGAAGATTCATTCAGGGATTACACCGTAAAATGGATGCCTGCTACCGATTACCCTGCATTTGACTTTATCGGATGGGAAGGGGAAAGTAACGGGATATCTGAGGCTAAAGCACTATACAGAACGCAAGTATTATGAACCAGTGCAAAGTAAAAATAACCGATGGAAAGATAGCGATAGGGCGTGAAAACGTTCGGGATCTTGTAAGGAGTAAGAAAGACGGGTACTACGCCTTTACGCTCAAAAAATGGACCCGTACATTGGCTCAGAACTCAACTTTATGGATGTGGGTATCTATCCTTGCTGACTTTCACGGTATGGATAAGAACGCTATGTACAACGAACTCATTGACGCATATTCATGGATTTACACATATGAAGATTTAAACGGTAAACCTAAACAGGCAAAGGTTACAACGTCTCAAATGTCCACAGATGAAATGTCTCACTTCATGGATTGTATCGTGCGACACGCTTCTGAGTTCGATGTTTCGTTGCCAATGCCGAAGGAGGAAAAGGAATGAACCTATTAATTGATCTCATAGTCTACTCTATATTTTTCGTGATAGGGTTACTTGTAATTATGACCGCTTGCAAAGATTTAAGTAGGTGGTGGAATGACTAACAAACCAAATAGAGGAACAGCAATGAAGCCGAATAAGATTAAGATAACGAATGCTAATAAAAGCGATTTAATAGAGGGCAAAGTTTACGATGTTATCGAATGGAATGAAGAATGGAAAGCGCCATTGATAGATACAGGATATTGTAAATGTACGGTTCTTATGGCAAGTTGGGAGCCCGTTCAAGACTTCAAACATGGTGAGCCGGTGTGGGCTTGGGATTATGACGAGAGATGTAAAATGAAGGGTATATATGTGGGGCCTTATCCTGAGCCTGTAGAATGCTTAGTACATGTCGTCAAATGTGGCGCAAAAGGGATATCAGTATTTAAGCAAGTAGAACACCGCAAGCCCACCATAACACTCAAAGAGCTTGCTAAACGGGCTGATATTAACCTGGATGAATATGAACTTATCGAATGACAATCGCAATACTAATCACACTCGCAATCATTATAGCCATACTTAAGGAGGATAGATGAAAATAGGAATTGACCCCGGTAAGACAACAGGACTCGCAATGTGGAATGGATCGGAAATAACGTTTATGAAGTCCATGAGTTTTTGGGATGCTATTGGAAAAATAGATTTTATAGCAGAGACATTCCCCGATTCAACCGTCTACATCGAAAACCCCCAACTAAACAAACCCGTGTTTGCCCGTGGGAATAAGCGTGTAGTGCGTGAAATGATCGCTCAGCGTGTCGGGATGAATAAAAGGGATGCTCAGTTGCTTATCGAGTATTGCGATCGGTTAGAGCTAAATGTGAAGCAAGTGAAGCCATCAACTTCAAAATGGGATGCTAAGAGGCTAAAAACAATTACAGGTATCACAGAAAGAACTAATAGCCACACACGTGACGCTATTAAGCTTGTGTACGGACGATAACCGCAAATATGCGCATACTTTTTGAAATCAGAGGTAAAATAGAGGGAAAAACTTTCCCTCTACTCCACTTTCCGTCCACTGGCTAAACTTTTCATTCACTGATAACGAGGTGTTGTCGGGGGAATAATCAAAATATATCCATCCTTTTCGACCACATCACACCATTTAAAATTATAGAACCCTTGTAATTTTAAATGGTGCTTTTATATCAGTCATAACAGGGGGAGTGTTATGTGCCAATTGCCATTACATCAACCTCTATTTCATCTTCCTCATCCCAATTCGGTGCTGAAGATTGCTTATAAATACGCAGCGTAGCCTGAGTGTTGGTAATGCCCTGTGAGCAGACTATACCTATCTCCTGAAAATCAAGGCTTACGTTCCATGATGAAATCGGAACTGTTCGCATAAGCGCAATTACATTAGGCTCCGAAATAAAGGGTGCGGGGAACGTCCATACACCCTCCAGTGCTGCATTAGAAGCCTTTGTTAATTTAACAGTGTGCCTGCACTCCACATAGCCGTTTTCATGCACTCGGAACCCCCCGTTTGCATTAGAACCGTAGTTATTGATGCCGTCTATGACCGATTCTCCAAGATTTTGATACTTGTTATTTGGGATGTTCAGAAGGATGTTACCGGAAAATCTACCCACAGTGGTATTATCACCGAAGAACCCATGCGAATTGGTGCCGTCAATCCTGTTAAGCGCGATTATGTTGTTTGCGCCTCCGATAATTGTCATGCCCGAACCCGCACCGCCCGTTCCTGCATCTTTGCAGTTGTTACCTATAATGTTGCAACTGTTAATTCGCAAGTACAATGCAGTGGTGAACGTGTCGCTTATGATATTGCCCTTCACGTTGCACTGTTCGGCAACCCCCACCCCACCAGCATGGCACAGACTTATGCCGTACCTTCCCGTTCCCGTTATCGTGTTGTCATGGATATTGATTCTTTTTATTGATTCTATGAAGATTCCATCGTGTAGTGAATTGTTGATGATATTATCGTGGATGATAATATTGTAAAGGATTTCTTCCTTGTCTCGATCAACTACCATAATGCCCCAATAGGCATTATCAATGATATTATTGGCTACAATCACATCAAAAGACACTTCGGCTGACCCGTGTGTTGGTTTTCTTTCCACCTCAATGCCTGCTTCCTCTGCATCGGAAACGCCCAAAACATAATTGCCTGTAATCTCGCCCTTAGCACCCGGTGATACAGCAATCGGTGAATGTCCACCATTCTCGCAAATAATGTTATTGTTGTTTATATGGAACTTGCGGGCGCCTGCATAAACCGAAACAGGGTTAAAGCAAGCCCCGTCCATCTCTATGTAATTGTCCTGAATCCATACATTGACATTGGGCTTTCTAATGAGAATGCCAAAACCGTTATCTGCCCTGTTAATCATATAGCAATCTTCAATCCTCAGGTTGTCGATTTGCCCGCTATTGTCCACGAAATTAATTAAGGTGTGTCGTCCCTCAACTGTCGGATTTGCGAAAAAGTGAACTTTTTCTATGGTGATATTTTTCAGGTTGCCCGAATCGCTGCCTCGGATAAAGCCCATGTTGTCAAAGTTGTCAGAAGCCGTTTTGTCGGTTCCGTCAAAAAACAGGTTTTCAATCGTAAAGTTTTCAAGGGTGTTGCCTTCGCCCGGCTCTAAAGTCAGGTATGGTACATTCGCACCCGTATCACCGCCAATAACACTTTTTCGCCCCTTCCCTTTTACCTTGACGTTTGATTTGCCAATTATAGAATCGGAAAGATTATAGCTTCCTGCCAAAACGTCCACATCCCTATCCATCAAAGAAGCCATCTCAATCGCACTATTAAATTCGACCTCATCAGCTACACCATCACACACAAACCCCGCACCTCTTTTTATACTTTCGGATGCATCGGAAGGCGCAACGGTGATTGACAACAATGAGGCCTTATCATCAACGAATTCTATAGATGCCTTATCATCAAGGTCAACCTTTACAGTTCCTTCACCTGTCTCTAATACATTTCCAGTTGCCCATGTAGCAATATCGGCTACGGTTTCGTCTGCGTTTCTTCCGCGTAAATCGCTCATTACTTCTCCATTAATTGTTCAACTTTCGATTTCTTTTCGGGCAATTCTTTACAGACTTTTTCTAATATCTCTTTGTATTCGTCAGGATAGTATTTAGGCGCTACAATCTTTTCACCAAATTCGATTTCTTTATCTTGAACGTCCTTTAAATCCTG
>SL_7KL_010_BRINEDRAFT_10001034_pt1 | contig 13320 bp, 13 predicted proteins | sample SodLak_010_BRINE_FD_10663 | JGI IMG/M metagenome (IMG submission 10663)
CGGCTATGCCGCGCTGATGCGCGCGGGCGAGAGCCTGCCGCAGGTGTTCCTGTCGCAACTGGTGCAACTGATCCTGCGCAACGCGCTTGACGGCTGCAACGACCCGCAGGTGCTGCGCGCGGCCGAGTGCTTCTTTCGCCCCCAACGCGCGCATGTGAAGGACGACATGCTGCTGCTGGCCGACGAGGAACTGGTCCAGCTTTACGAGGCTGAAAAACATGCCTCGCCCCTGACCGCGATGTTTTCCGGCGGGCTCGACAGTCTGGACGTGCTGGGCGCCGAGAACGCCTGGACCTACTGGAGCCGGTCGGACGCGCATACCATGGTGCTGAACTTTGGCGGCGACGCGCAGGCGCGGGGCGGCATGGCCGAGGCGATCGCCGCCTTCCTGCGCCACATGCTGGGCCTGTCGGTGACGGTCACGCCGCAGACCCGCGCCGACGATGTGGACCTGCGCTGGTTCGTGGGGCTGGACCCGGCGGGCACCGCCATCGGCAACGCGCTCTGGCACGGAAAGCCGCTGCCTGCGCCCATGGTGGGGCTGTTCCGGCTGGAGATCGCCGACCGCAAGCGGGTGCGTGCCGAGATGGCCGGGCAGCCGGTGTGGCTGATCCTGGGGCTGGGTCAGGACGGCGCGGTGCGGATGAAGCCGCAGAACCTGCTGACCGGCCTGCCGCTGGCCGAACCGGCGTTGAACTGAAGGGGACACGCGATGGTTCAGAAAGTGTTGCGACTGGGCGTTCTGGCCATCCGCCGCCCGCCGGTGACGCGCTGGGGGCCGGGCGAGATGCGCGCCAGCGCCGTGCTTCCGCAGGAGCCCGCCGCCGCGCCGGGCACGCTGATCGGGCGCGAGGATGGGGTGGAAACCTGGTATCTGGGCGCGCGCGACATGGTGCTTTATCAGGGCGACACCGGGCATCACCGGGACAATCTGGCCTCGGGGCGGCCGTCGGTCTGGGTGGCGCTGCGCGGCACCACGCCGGAACGGGCCGAGATCGTCTGCGTGACGGTTGATCCCTATGAGGGCGAGGGGCTGGCCAGCGATCTGGACCTGCTGGTGGAGCCGGTGCCCATGCCCGCCTCGGTGGCACAGATGGTGGGCGATTTCGTGGCCGAGCACCACGTCGACATCCCCTTCAAGAAGCGCAAGCGCCAGCCGGTAAACCCCAACGCCATGAGTGCCCGCGCGCCGCGTGTGCTGCAGGAGGCCGACAAATGGGTGAACAACCCACGCCGGAGGTAAGCCATGCCGCGCCGCCCCGATGACGACGAAGGGTTCCTTGGCCGCTGGTCCCGGCGCAAGCGGTCCGGGGTGGAGATCGACGCCGAAGCGGCGCCGGAGGCGACTTCGGAACCAGGCGCTGAGTTCACAGACACCCCGACCGAACCGGAACATGCTCCCATCACCCCCGAAGAACTGGCGGCCCTGCCGAAGATCGAGGATCTGGTTGCCGGGTCGGACATCCGCGGCTTCCTCCGCCCCGGCGTGCCGCGCGCGCTGAAGAATGCCGCGCTGCGCCGGATGTGGATGCTGACCCCGGCGATTCGCGATCACGCCGACCCGGCGGTGGATTACGCCTGGGACTGGAACACCCCCGGCGGCGTGCCCGGCGACGGCGTGGCGCCGTCGCCCGAACGCGCCGCCGAGATGCTGCGCCAGCTGCGCGAACGCCCCGCGCCGCCGGATGAGACGGCAAAGGAAGGCCCCGAAACCGCGCCGGACCCGGAGCCGGGCACGGAGCCGGGCACAGCGGCCAAGAGCAGTGCGGACACCGGGTCTGGAGCACAACCGGAGGCGGAAGGGCCTGACCTGGCGTCATCTTTGCGGCGAGACCGGCCGCCGCAGGAGCGCGCGCAAGCCGTGGCCACCGCCCCCGGCACCGCCGCGAATGCGACCGATGCCCAGACGCCGCGCACGGCTGCTTGCCCCCAGCCGACCCGCCGCCCGCGCCACGGCGGTGCGCGTCCGGGCTGAGCGCCATACGACCATGGTCCAATGATCCCGCCGCGGTGCGTGCTGTCAATATCGCTGGACACGCGGCAAGGCGTTTCGCTATCCTGCGTGCAATCGCATGCAAATGCGAACAGGAACCGCGGAAAGCGTCAGAATGGATCGCAGCCAGCCCGTGACCGGGTCAGCAACGGATAATGTGGACCTTGCAAGAAGCGAGCAGTATCGCTTTCTTGCGCGGTTGCTATCGAAAGCACCGGATGCGGCAACGCTGGACGCCATGGCGGCGCTGAAGGGCGATTCTACGGCGCTGGGTCAGGCGTTTGGAGCGCTGGCCGATGCTGCCGCCGAAACCGACGCGAAAGCGGCCGAGCGCGAGTATTTCGAGCTTTTCGTCGGGGTCGGGCGCGGCGAGTTGCTGCCCTATGCCAGCTTCTANCTGACCGGGTTCCTGAACGAACGCCCGCTGGCCGAGTTGCGCGGCGATCTGGCGCGCCTTGGCATCGCCCGCGCCGAAGGGCGGCACGAGCCCGAGGATCACATCGCGCTTCTGTGCGAGGTCATGGCCGACATGGCCGACGGCACGCTGGCGATGGATGCCGAGACGCAGGCGGCGTTCTTCAAGAGCCATATCGCGCCCTGGGCGGCGCAGTTCTTCGACGATCTGGCCGTGGCGCCCAGCGCGCGGCTCTATCGCCCGCTGGCAGAAATCGGCCGGCTGATCGTGGATATCGAGTCGCGGGCGTTCCAGCTTGCGGCGTGACGTGTGACCAGAACCTTCGGATGCGCCCGGGAGCAGCGTATCCGGCAACTGCGGGAGGATTGCAGGATGTCGAAACCAGTTGAAAAACGGGCCAATCCCGGGCTGAGTCGCCGGGCGTTCTTTGGCGTGGCGGCGGCGGGTGCCGCGGGCGCCACCGCGCTGACCGGGGGGCGGGCGACCCCTGCCTTCGCCCAGACCGGCGATGACCGCAAGCGCGCGCGCTACCAGGTCACCGAGCATGTGGAGAACTTCTACCGCACCAANCGCTACTACGTCCGGGGNGATGAGTGATGCTTGTCAAACGCAGAACCCGTGAAGCGGCGGCCTCGGGCCGTCTGTCGCAGATGGNCGCAGGCGTGGCCGCGAAGCCCCTGGACCGGCGCAGCTTCCTGCGCGCCTCGGGGCTGGCTGTGGGCGGTCTGGCTGCCATTGGTACCGTGGGCGCCGGGCTGACCCGGCGGGCCGAGGCGTCGGGCTTCACCGACCGCAGCGCGCCGGTGGAGATCAAGACCAACATCTGTACCCACTGCTCGGTGGGCTGCACGGTCAAGGCCGAGGTGCAGAACGGCGTCTGGGTCGGGCAGGAGCCCGGCTGGTACAGCCCCATCAACCGCGGCACGCATTGCGCCAAGGGCGCCTCGGTGCGCGAACTGGTCCACGGCGACCGCCGGATCAAGTATCCGATGAAGAAGGTCGGCGGCGAGTGGCAGCGCATCACCTGGGAGCAGGCGATCGACGAGATCGGCGAGAAGATGCTGGACATCCGCGAGAATTCCGGCGCGGACTCGGTCTATCTGCTGGGCTCGGCCAAGTTCTCGAACGAAGGCGCGTATCTGTTCCGCAAGTTCGCGGCCTTCTGGGGCACCAACAACGTCGACCATCAGGCGCGCATCTGCCACTCCACCACCGTGGCGGGCGTGGCCAACACCTGGGGCTACGGCGCCCAGACCAACAGCTACAACGATATCCGAAATGCCAAGACCGTGATCTTCATGGGATCAAACGCGGCCGAGGCGCACCCGGTGTCGATGCAGCATATCCTTGAAGGCAAGGAGACCCAGAACGCCAACGTGATCGTTCTGGACCCGCGCTTCACCCGTACGGCGGCCCATGCGACGGAATACGTCCGCTTCCGCCCCGGCACCGATATCGCCGTGATCCACGGGATGCTCTNNCANATCTTCGANAACGGCTGGGAGGACAGCGAATACATCGCCCAGCGTGTCTGGGGGATGGATCAGGTCCGCGAGGTCGTGAAGGACTACACCCCCGAGCTGGTCGAGGACATCACGGGGGTCGATGGCGAGACGATCAAGCGCGTGGCCGAGAAATTCGCCAAGGAACGCCCCTCGACATTCATCTGGTGCATGGGCGGCACGCAGCACACCGTGGGCACGGCGAACGTGCGCGCCTACAACCTGCTGCTGCTGGCCACTGGCAACGTGGGCCATGAAGGCACCGGCGCCAACATCTTCCGCGGCCACTGCAACGTGCAGGGCGCCACGGACTTCGGCCTCGATGTGGGCAACCTGCCTTGCTACTACGGGCTGGGCGAGGGCGCATGGCGCCACTGGTCGCGGGTCTGGGACGTGCCCTATGACTACTTCGTCAACCGCTTTGACGCCGTCCCGGCCAAGGGCGGGCGCGATGCGCGCACGGCCGAGCAGAACATGGGCATCCCGGGCATCACCTCGACCCGCTGGTTCGATGCGGTGACGCTCGATGCCGACGAGGTGGACCAGCGCGACAACATCAAGGCGATGGTGGTCTTCGGCCATGGCGGCAACACGGTGCCGCGCATGATCGACGCGCAGCGCGGCATGAACGAACTGGACCTGCTGGTGGTTGCCGACCCGCATCCGACCACCTTTGCGGCGCTGCATTCGCGGTCCGACAACACCTATCTGCTGCCGATCTGCACGCAGTTCGAGGTCTCGGGGAGCCGCACGGCGTCCAACCGCTCGATCCAGTGGGGCGAGAAGATCGTGGAGCCGATCTTCGAATCCGACAACGACTACGCGGTGATCCATGCGCTGTCCGAGCGTCTGGGCTTCGCCGACGAGATGTTCAAGAACTACGAGATGGTCGAGGGCAAGTTCGGCATGGAGCCGACCGCCGAGTCCATCCTGCGCGAGATCAATCGCGGGTCGTGGTCCATCGGCTACACCGGTCAGTCGCCCGAGCGCTTGAAGCTGCACATGCAGCATCAGGAGCATTTCGACCTGGTGACGCTGCGCGCGAAGCCCGATGCACCGGACGAGGTCAAGGGCGACTATTACGGTCTGCCCTGGCCGTGCTGGGGCACTGCGGAGCTTCGGCATCCGGGCAGCCATATCCTCTACAACACCAACCTGCACCCGATGGAGGGCGGCGGCGCGTTCCGTCCGCGCTTCGGGCTGGAGCGCGACGGCGAGACGCTGCTGGCAGAAGGCTCCTGGCCCGTGGGGTCCGAGATCGAGGACGGCTATCCGCAGTTCACCTATGGCGTTCTCAGGGAGCTTGGCTGGGATGCCGACCTCACCGAGGACGAACTGGCCACGATCCTGCAGGTCGCTGGCGGTGACGAAGAGGCCATGGACGGCGTGAGCTGGTCGCTCGATCTGTCGGGCGGGATCCAGCGGGTGGCGCTGCAGCACGGCTGCGTGCCCTACGGCAACGGCAAGGCCCGCGCCGTGNCCTGGAACCTGCCGGACCCGATCCCGGTGCACCGCGAGCCGATCTACACCGCACGGCCCGATCTGGTGGCCAGCTACCCCACCAACCCGGACCGCCGCCAGCACCGTGTGCCGAACATCGGCGCGGTGGTGCAGCAGGATGCGGTGGATCGCGGCGTGGCGCAGGAGTTTCCGATCATCCTCACCTCGGGCCGTCTGGTCGAGTACGAGGGGGGCGGCGAGGAAACCCGCTCGAACCCGTGGCTGGCGGAACTCAAGCAGGACATGTTCGTCGAGATCAACCCGGCGGACGCGGAGGCCCGCGGCATCGTCGATGGCGGCTGGGTCTGGGTGACGGGGGCCGAAGGCGGCTCACGCACCCGCGTCAAGGCGCTGGTGACCGAGCGGGTGAATTCGGGCCTCGCGTTCATGCCCTTCCACTTCGCCGGGTGGTTCCAGGGCGAGGATCAGCGCGGGAATTACCCGGAAGGGACCGATCCGATCGTCCTGGGCGAATCCGTCAACACCGTCACGACTTATGGCTATGACCCGGTGACCGGCATGCACGAGGGCAAGGTCACGCTTGTCCAGATCGCGGCGGCATAAGGGAGGATTGAACAAATGGCACGGATGAAATTCCTTTGCGATGCCGACCGCTGCATCGAATGTCAGGCCTGTGTGACCGCCTGCAAGAACGAGCACGAGGTGCCCTGGGGCATCAACCGGCGCCGGGTGGTGACCATCAATGACGGGCTGCCGGGCGAGCGCTCGGTCTCCATGGCCTGCATGCACTGCGACGATGCGCCCTGCGCCGCCGTCTGCCCGGTGGATTGCTTCTACACCACCGCCGACGCCGTGGTGCTGCACAACAAGGACACCTGCATCGGCTGCGGTTACTGCTCCTATGCCTGCCCCTTCGGCGCGCCGCAGTTCCCGCGAACGGCGAACTTCGGCACCCGGGGCAAGATGGACAAGTGCACCTACTGCTCCGGCGGGCCCGAGACGGACATGAGCCAAGCCGAATACGTCAAGTATGGCTCCAACCGTCTGGCCGAGGGCAAGCTTCCGCTCTGCGCCGAGATGTGTTCCACCAAGTCGCTGCTGGCCGGTGACGGCGATATCATCGCCGAAATCTACCGCGAGCGGGTGGTCACGCGCGGCTACGGCTCGGGCGCCTGGGGCTGGCGCACGGCTTACGGCGAAACCGTGACGGTCTGAGGGGGGAAGACCATGACCAGAACATTCCTATCACGGCTGGCCGCTGCGCTGGCNNNGCTGGCGCTNANCNCGTTGGTGCTGCCCATGGCGGCCGAGGCGCAGGTCAACCCGCGCGAAAGCTCGGTGAACGAGGACGCGATGTTCGAGGCGCTGGGCGCTGGCGGCACCGTCAGCGGGCGCGTCACCATCCCGGATCAGGCCTCGGGCAACCTGATCGTCCCCGACAACAAAGGCTGGGCGGCGCTGCAGGGGCAGACCCTGCACACGCTGTCGATCGTCGCCGTGGTGGGCATGGTGGTGCTGCTGGCGCTGTTCTACATGTTCCGGGGCAAGATCCGCATCGACGGTGGCTTCTCGGGGCGCAAGATCCTGCGATTCAACGCGGTGGAACGCTTCGCGCACTGGACTCTGGCCAGCACCTTCATCATCCTGGCGCTGACGGGGCTCAATCTGATAATCGGCAAATCGGTGATCCGGCCGATCATTGGCGAAGGCGCCTTCGGCACGCTCTCGGCCTGGGGCAAGGTGGCGCACAACTATCTGGCCTGGCCGTTCATGGCCTCGCTGGTGCTGATCTTCCTGCTCTGGGTGATCCACAATGTGCCGAACCGGCTGGACTGGCAGTGGCTCAAGATGGGCGGCGGTCTTCTCAAGAAGGGTGTCCACCCACCCGCACGCAAGTTCAACGCCGGGCAGAAGTTGATCTTCTGGTCGGTGATCATCGGCGGCGCGCTGTTGTCCTGGACCGGGATCATGCTTCTGTTCCCGGGCGAGGTGGCCTCGGCCGCGGACTGGCAGTTCTACCAGATCCTGCATGCCCTTGTCGCAGCGGCGCTGTCGGCGCTGGTGATCGCGCATATCTACATCGGCTCGGTCGGTATGGAGGGCGCGTTCGATGCCATGGGTTCGGGCGAGGTGGACGAGAACTGGGCCAAGGAGCACCACTCGCTCTGGGTCGAGGAAGTGAAGTCCACGCAGGCGCGCAACACCGCGCAGGTGCAGCAGACACCGGCCGAGTGAACCGCCACTGGCGACCGACTGAGTGCGCAGCCCGGTTCCTGGAAGGGGCCGGGCTGTGTCAGCCCTGAAACCCGTTTCGGACTGATGAACGCCGATGACCGCCGGACTGGACCGTGACCGAATCCTGCAGGCGCTGGACGCGCTGATGCTGCCCGACGGGGTGCCGCTGGGCGCTTCGGGCCGGGTGGCGGGGCTTAGCGTCGAAGGCGGGCGCGTCAGCCTGGCGATCCAGACGCCTGCGGATCAGGCCGCCGCGCTGGAACCCCTGCGCGCAAGGGCCGAGGCGCATCTGCGCGCCCTGCCGGGGGTGGAGCGCGTGCTGGTGGTGCTGACCGCCGAAGCCGCCGGGGCGAAGCCCCAAGCCAAGGCGCCGCCCAGTCTGAAGCCGGGCACCCAAAGTCAGAAACCGGACCCGCTGGCGGGGGTGGGGCATGTAATCGCCGTCGCCTCGGGCAAGGGCGGGGTGGGCAAGTCCACCACCGCCGTCAATCTGGCTCTCGCCCTGCGGGGGCAGGGGCTGAAGGTGGGCGTGCTGGACGCCGATATCTACGGCCCTTCGCTGCCCACACTGCTGGGCCTGCACGGACGGCCCGCCGCCGGGCCGGGGCGCAAGCTGAAACCGATGCAGGCGCACGGGCTGGCGGCCATGTCCATGGGCGTGCTGGTGGACCCGGAAACGGCGATGGTCTGGCGCGGGCCGATGATCATGTCGGCGATCACCCAGATGATGGCCGATGTCGACTGGGGCGCGCTGGATGTGCTGGTGGTGGACATGCCGCCGGGCACCGGTGACGCGCAACTGGCGCTGGCGCAGGGCACACGGCTGGCGGGCGCTGTGATCGTTTCCACCCCGCAGGATCTGTCGCTGATCGACGCGCGACGCGGGATCACCATGTTCGGCAAGGTCGATGTTCCGATCCTGGGGCTGATCGAGAACATGGCCCATTTCATCTGCCCCGATTGCGGCAGCCGCCACGCGATCTTCGGCGACGGCGGGGCCGAGGCCGAGGCCGCGCGACTGGGCGTGCCCTTCCTGGGCGCGGTGCCGCTGACCATGGAATTGCGCGCGGCCTCGGACAGCGGCCGCCCGTTGCTGGTGCGCGACCCCGACGGACCCGTATCGCAGATGTTTGACCAGATTGCCGGGCGCCTGCGCGCCGGGCTTGACGCGCGCGCGGCGCCGAACGCCGCCCGCGCCCCCCGATGAGAGGAGACCCCAGATGAAAGCATTCCTTGCCGCCGTTGTCTTCGCCGTGGCGCTGGCCATCGGCGCGGCCTTCGTGCTGGACGGCTCGTATCAGCAGCCCAGCCATACGGCCTTCACCACCGAAGGCGCGCGGGTCAGCGATCCGGGCAGCAACCTGATCGGCAACTGATATCCGCGTGCGCTTGCGCCTGTCTGTCCTGACCCTGGCCGCCGGGCTGGTAACTGGCGTGCCTGCGGTAGCGCAGGACCTGCTGGGCCATGGCGGGCCGGTGGGCGCACTGGCCCTGGACGGAGACCGGGCGCTTTCGGGCGGCTTCGACACCCGCGCGATCCTGTGGGACATGGGCTCGGGCGCGGCGCAGACGGTCACGCGGTTCCACGAGGGCAACGTGACCGGCGTGGCGCTGATGCCGGATGGACGCTTCGCCACTGCCGGGCAGGACGGGCGCATCGCGGTCTGGCGCGCGGAGGCCCGGGTGCCGGATCTGGCCACCGACCCGGGCATGTCCGCGATCGCTTCGCTGGCGCTGTCGCCCGATGGGGGGACGCTGGCGGCGGGGTTTCGGGACGGGACCATCACGCAGCTGGACACCGAGAGCGGTGGGAACCGGGAGACGCAAGGCCACGCCGACGCGGTGACGGGGCTCGGTTATCTGGCCTCGGGCGATCTGGTCTCGGTGGGGCGGGACCTGCGGTTTGCGCGCTGGGGTCCGGGGCTGGAGCTGGCGGCGCGCGCGGACCTGCCGGACCTGCCCAACGGGCTGGCAATCAGCCGCGAGCGGGTGGCCGTGGTCTTTGCCGAAGGCGCGCTGCGGCTGTTTTCGCCCGATGGTGACCTGCTGCCCGAACGCTTCCTGACCGACCGCCCGCTGGTCGCCGTGGCCACCAGCGAGGGCGGCATTGTGGCGGGCGGGATCGACGGCGGAGTCTGGATGCTTGAGCCCGAAGACCTGCTGGAGCGCTTCCGGATCGAGGCCGCCGACGGCCCGGTCTGGGCACTGGCCACCGACGGGACGGTGCTGTTGAGCGCAGGCGCTGACGGCACGATCCGGCGCTGGTCCGCCCGCGACGGTGCGGCGCAGGGGGAGGGCGTGGCGACAGAGATGGCCGCATTCGACGATGGTAGCCGCGGGGCCGAGGTCTGGCGCGCCTGCGCCGTCTGCCACAGTCTGGAGCCGGGCGACCAATCGCGCGCTGGCCCTTCGCTGCATGGCATTTTCGGCCAACGGATCGCCACGCAGCCCGGCTATGACTTTTCCGAGGCGTTGCAGGCGCTTGATATCGTCTGGAGCAAGCGCACGGTGGCAGAGCTGTTCGAGTTCGGCCCCGAAGCCTATACCCCCGGATCGCGCATGCCCGAGCAGCGCATCGCCTCGGACGCGGACCGGCAGGCACTGGTCGAGTTCATCGAGCGCGCAAGCCGCTGAGGGCGAGCACGGGCTCGCCCTAGGCTGGCTGCACAAGCCCCGACCGGGGTTCCCGTGGGCCGCCTCAGTCCCCGGCGACCTCGGCCGCAATGGCGCGGAAGGCGGCGATGGTTTCGTGGTCGTTGTCGTCGAACAGCGGATCGGTGCTGGTCTTGACGATCACCACCTCGCGCGTGGGATCCACATAGACATACTGCCCCCAGACGCCGATGGCGGTGAAATCCCCCTGTGGGTCCTCGGGGATCCACCATTTGTAGCCATAGCCAAAGACCCAGTCGCTGGCCGGGTTGTCGCCGGGTTGCAGGTGCGGCGCCTGCGGATTGATCGAGGCATGCACCCAGTCCGCGGGGACGATCTGCGCCCCGTCGCGCGCGCCCTCCTCCAGAAACAGCCGCCCAAAGCGCGCGAAATCGCGCAGGGTGGCGTTCAGGCAGCAGAGCGCGATCTCGCGGCCCGTGCGGTCGGTGCTCCAGGTGGCATCGGCCTCGGCCCCCATGGGCGCCCAGAGCCGGCTGGACAGGTATTCGGCCACGGGCATCCCTGTCGCGGCCTCCAGCACCAGCCCCAGCGCCATGGTGTCGGAACTGATATAGGCGTTGAACTCGCCAGGCGCGCGGATGCTTTGCAGCGCAGCAATGCTTTCCTCGATCGGCTTACCGAAGGCCATGGCGCGCACGAACAGCATGTTGATGTCCGAACGCGGGTCGTCGTAATCCTCGTTGAAGTCCACGCCCGAGGACATGGTCAGCGCGTGTTCTATCGGCACTGCGGCGTAGCCGGAACCGGCCAGCCCCGGCACATACTGGCCGATGGGATCGCTGAGGCTGCCGATATGGCCTTCCTCCACCGCGATGCCGATCAGCGCCGAAAGCACCGACTTGGCCACTGACCACGAGGTGAAGAGCGAGGTGTCATCCGCGCCCTGCCGATACTCTTCATGCGTGATGGCGCCCGCGTGCACCACCATGAGGCCGGTGGTTTCGGTGCGGTCCAGAAAGGCCGCCAGATCGCGGCTCTCGCCGTCGAATTCGTAGCGCTCGGGAAGGGGGCGCGGGTCGGCGTCGAAGGCCCAGACATCCGCGCCGCGCGGCACCTCCCGATAGGGAAAGATACGGTCCATGGTGCGGAAATTCTCGGCCCGGTGAGCATCGGCGAAGAGCGTTATGCCCGCCCAGTAGGGGCTGTTGCGCAGCCACAGGAACGCGGCCAGCAGCAGCACGGCAAGGATGCCGAAGGTCCAGCCGAGGATCGTGAAAAAACGTCTCATGAGATGAATTCCTTTCGTCGCTTCAAGCCGCGCGCTCGCGCAGGATACGCGCATTCCACCAGAAGATCACCGGCGTCAGCACCGCCGTCGGTCCCAGCCAGGCCACAAGTTCGGGCAGGAAGGTCGCGTTGGTGGTCACGGCGGCCGTGATTGCGGCGATGGTGCCGCCCAGCATCCGCGTCAGATGCCGGGAAATGCGCTCCTTGCCGGTGACCGGCCCGGCGCGCCAGTCGCGCCAGTCCGAAAGCGCCATGGTCAACCCGATGGCCCCAAAGACCAGCAGGATCACCGGAGCCGCGCCGCCCGCGCCCGCCAGCCCCGCCGCACCCGCGCCCAGCATTGCCAGCCCCGCCAGCGCCATCAGCGCGCCCACGGCATGATCCAGGGCGCGCGGGCACCCGTCGCGCACCACCCCGGCGCGCCAGCCGGTGAAGACGAGGAAGAAGCTGAAGATCGCAATCGCCAGCAGGAAGGCATTGGGCCGCAGCGTCACCAGCGCCAGCGACGTGGCGCTGACCCCGAACATGGCGCAGACATAGACCTGCCCCACGCGCCGGTGCAGAGCCGCGCCCTTGGCGCTGCCGAGCGCCAGCCCAGCGGTACCCAGAGCCAGGAAGCCGAAAGCGATATGGATCCACAGGATGAGCATGAACATGGCAGAATCTCCTTTCGCGTGTTGCGGTCCGTCGATGCGGGCGCTGATGCCACAGGCGCTGCGGCCCGGGCGAGCGCCCTTGCGCGAAGGTGTTGGAGTCCTGCGTCAGCGACATGCTACATCCGTTCACGATGCGCGAACGACTCGGACATATTGCGGCCCGAATCGCCACTCGCACGGGGCCGGCGCTGGCGGTGGGGGCGGTGCTGGGGGCGCTGGGGCCCTTCGGCACCTTTGACCTGCTGCCGCTATGGCCGCGGATGGGATACTGGCTGGCGGTGGTGGCGCTGAACTGGCTGCTGGCCGATGCGATCATCCGGCAGGTGGATGCGCAACTAAGCCATCTGCTGCCCGCGCCGCGTGTCCTGGTGCCGCTGGTCGGCGCGGCGCTGGCGGCGCTGCCCGCGACCGGGGTTGTGGCGCTGGCCGGGCACCTGTCGGGGCTGGGGTGGCCCGGAAATGTGGCCGTGCTCTTCGCGCAGGTGCTGCTGCTGATGGGGGCGATCGCGCTGCCGGTCTATACGTTTCAGGATCTGCGCGAGACTGCGCGGCAGCCAGAGCGCACGCCGGACGCAGGGTCGGATGCGGCGGGGGGGCTGGGGCTTTTCCTGCGCCGCCTAGAAAAGCCGCCTCTCGGGCCGATCCTGTGCCTGGAAATGCAGGACCATTACCTGGTCGTCCACAGCGACGGCGGGCAGGAGATGATCCTGTGCCGGATGGAGGATGCCGCCCGCGAACTGGCTGGGGTGGGCCGCCGGGTGCACCGGTCCTGGTGGGTGGCCGCCGATGCGGTAGACCGCCCGGAGCGTGACGGCCAGCGTCTGTTCCTGCGCCTGCGCGACGGGCGGCAGGTGCCGGTCGGGCGCAGCTTCCGTCAGGGGTTGAAGGACGCGGGCTGGATCTGACCCGGCGCAAGCACATGCCCCAGGCAAAGCCAGTGCAGATGATCCATGCACAGGGCCAGTCGCACCCTGCGCGGCCGTGCGCGACCGAGGCACGCAGCGCCAACCGTGCGTCAGTCCCCGTCTGCCAGCGTCACCAGCGCATGGCGCTTCTTGCCTGCACTCAGCTTCAGCGGCGCCGACAGGTCCGCCGCGCCGATCATCTGCCCGGCATCGGTCACCGGGGCGTCATTGGCCCGCGCGCCGCCTTCGGCGA
>SL_7KL_010_BRINEDRAFT_10001035_pt1 | contig 13314 bp, 13 predicted proteins | sample SodLak_010_BRINE_FD_10663 | JGI IMG/M metagenome (IMG submission 10663)
TAGTCAAAAATATGACTCCAAATACCTATCGATATCATATTTTACAAGCTATTTAACGTTTTTATCCCTTTACAGAGGTATTTAACAAAACGATTGTCTTCAATGGGTTAAGCGTTTTACATCCTTCAATGAAAAAAAATATTTACAACAAGAGGGCAATTGATTAACTGTTTATAATTTATCACTTTCTCAAATGATAGAGAGGTATTATTGAGTAACTTCTTTTTAACCAGTAATTTTTTAGCGCAAAATTAATAAAACGATCATAAACGTGTCCTTTTTTAGCGCCACATAAAGCAATGTGTTTTACTTTTTTATTTTCGCTAGATTGGTATAATTTAAATGAAGGGAGGCATTATATGAATTTATACGATTTTCAAGTTACCGATATTCACGGAAAAGAACGTAGTTTAGAAGAATTTAAAGGAAAAGTTGTGCTCGTTGTCAACACCGCAACGGAGTGCGGGTTCGCTTATCAATTCAAAGGATTTCAAGAACTCTACGAACGCTACAAGGACCAAGAATTCGTCATTCTTGGATTCCCATCTAACGATTTTAAACAAGAAACCAAACCAAGAGAAGAAATTTTAAAGAAGTGTACGCTGCTTTATGAGATCACATTTCCAATGTTTGATAAAGTGTCTGTTAAAGGGGATACCATTCATCCTTTATTTGATTGGCTTACAAATGTGAAAGGCGGTTTTCCTACAAAAAGCATCAAATGGAATTTCACCAAATTTCTTATCGATAAAGACGGAAACGTTTTTAAACGTTTCTCTCCAAGGCGCAAACCTGAAGCCATCGAAAAACATATAGAAGAAATTCTTTAACCACCAATCATTTTCGTACGCTAGATTAAGTCTCTCAAGCGGGAGACTTTTTTCATTACATCCTTCAGTTGATGCTTATAGATAATTTAACACCCTTTATATTTTATTTGACTGACATCTCCACAAAAAAGAAATGATTATGGCCAATTCTATAATCATTTCTTTTGTTTTATTTTACATATTCCATTGGGGCTTTAAGTTTTGATTAATAATATTTTAGTAATGTCNCTTATCAAGCATGTAGACACAGTGCGTAAGACTTCTCTTTTATTCTTTGTAAAAAAGATTTTTATCATCCTCTGGTTAAGAAAATTTATAGACTAAGCTTAGCTTCTAAAAAGTCTTTGTAATGGTATTTATGCGGGTGTTACATTCATTTGTGATACGTTTGTTATTAGTCATTTTCTATAACCAAAATATATTTTTCTTTTTTTAAGTTTGTTTCAATCCACTCAGTAAGCTCTTTTATGAACGTTTTCAGTTCGTTTTTATGTTCAAATATTATCCCTTTTTGAGAATACAAATGATTAGGAATAGAAAGCATACGCATCAATTGATCGGGGGTAGACGCATCATCTAAATTGAGGATAACTTCTTCGAATCCACTCAGTATTCGACGCCAATCATCGTTATTGATTTGATTGATTTTTTTATGATTTCCAAACTCACGGTATTTATTCCAAATTATTCCTTTAATATACTCAAATACATCAATATCCATAAACACAGATGGTTGTTTCTTTTTTCCTTTACCGACCTGTAGCTGAATATATGGTGTTTTTGTTTCTGGCGCTTCTTGATACAGTTTAAAGTTTAAACCACTCATTATAAGCCTCTTTTCTGTATAATTATTTATAACTATACACACCTTCATTATACTATATTTTGAGCGCTGTCACACTTTTAGTTATAATTTGTTCAAAAACCTAAAATGTTGCGTGGTAAATGTATATGGCGGACTGAAGTCAATATCTTTATACCAGCCATCAAACGTGTCGCTTTCTTAAGTATTGAAAGATTGTTTAGGGGATATCAATCAAAAAAACGGAATCAAGTTGCGAACTAGATGGCCTTGGATATTTCTATTTCAATACACTATGCGCTGTCTTTTTTCATCAAATGACATCTAGACAAATCTATTTGTTTTCAATTTTTCGATATAAGAAATCATCGAGTAATTTAAGTGAACGGATGGCGCCAGACATATCGCCTGAGGCACCATGCCCTTCATCACTATATTCAACGTATTCAAAGTCTTCGTTTTCTTTGAACCCATGTTTTTTAAGTTTGTCCACAACAATGTGTGATTGCGATACCGGACAACGTGGATCGTTGGTTCCATGTACCAATAACAAAGGGGCTTTCATGTTTTGGATATGCGTCAAAGGTGAGCGTTCTATCCATAAATCTCTGTTCTGGATGGGATCTCCCATTTGTTGGCGAAGCATGAATTTAAAATGTTCCATGCTTAAATCATACATTGATGTTAAATCACTGACTGGTACCCAAGCAATACCGGCTGCCCATAGGTCTGGGGAGTTGCCCATCGCCCATAATGTTGCATACCCACCATAAGAACCGCCATAAATAACAACTTTTTTTGGATTAACGGATGCGTTTTTGATTAACCATTCTCTACCAGCCATCCAATCTTCATGGTCTTTTCCGCCCCAATCTTTGATGCAGGCATCACGGAACTTTGAACCATATCCAGTAGACCCACGGACGTTTGGATGTAAAATCACATAACCAAGATCGGTGAAGTATTGGACACTTGGGGTGAAGGATAAGAAGTATTGTGCAGTTGGTCCACCATGCGGCATGATGATGGCAGGATATTTTTTGTTTGGATCAAAGTCTCTTGGTTTGTAGACAATGCCTGGAATTTTGGTGCCATCTAAAGACGGATAGAAGATATGTTCCCCATCAACGAATAACGATTTGTCAATGTTACCCATATCGGTTTCTAGTAAAATATCGCTTTCTTGTGTATTCAAATTAAAACGCATCAATGTCGATGGGGATAGTGGACGATTGATCATCATAACAATTTCTTCTTCGTTAATTAATTCTGATCCGATCGAAATGCCTGGTGGAAACTCAAGAATCGCTTTTTCACCAGTTTTTACGTCATAAAGAATAGGCGATAAGGATGCGTTTTTATTCGAGATGGCTAAAATTTTATCGTTCCCTATGACACGGGATGCACTCTCTGCTTGAGCGCCGTCTCCAAACATTTTGATTTCATCTGTTTCAACATGATAGATGGCCACTTGGTTGTTTCCATTGACATCGGTTGTAAACGCAAAGAAACGTCCATCTTCAGACCAATCACAGAAGCGGTCTTGTGAGCCAACTTTAAGCTGTACTAAGCGGCGCTTGTCACTTCCATCTGGTTTCATTAAGTAGATGTCAGCGTTGACTAGGTTTTCTTCCTCATTGGTTCCATAAGCAAGCATCGATCCATCTTTAGAATATGTTCCTCCCATGGCAGGGTTGGCATGATTGGTCAATTGTTTGACTTCTTTTGTCTCAAGATTCAAACGATATAGATTCATCTGTCCTTGGTTTCGGTTCGCGTTAAAGGTCATCCATTTACCATCAGGCGATACATCAGCAGGTATGTCTTGTGCTTCTTCAGTTTTTGTTAGTTGGATGACTTCTTTAGTGTAAATATCAATGCTGTAGATATCGTGTTTTTCATCCCCATCGTTGTCCTTTGTGTAAAAGATTGTTCTGTCGTCTTTGCCCCATAAGTATCCAGCACGGATGCCTTTGGGTAGTTCCCCATCAGAGACCTGTGTAATTTCCTTGGTTTCAAGGTTCATAGTATACAGTTCAAAACGACCGGTTTTGTTCCAGTAAAAGGCAAGCGTGTCCTTTGCATTGTTCAGTTTTGCCATGGCAAACGTCGGTATTGAAGCTAGTTCCTCAATGTTGAAATTTCCTCTTTTTTTCTTTTCTGTTTGTCCCATAATTTCCTCCTTATTTTAGATAAAGTTTCTCAAGAACTCTCGTTTTAATTTATTATTGTTCATGTTTTTCACTTCCTTAAATTACTCCCAGTGATAACAAAATGATTTCCCGAGCCAAGTATGAGTAATCCACGATGCAAATATATTATTTGTGGGCAAAAAATCAATCTTTAAATCAACCTATTAATAAATCCAGAAAATTATGATACGTCTCTTTGTAACAATCTAAGGTACACCTTATTATATATCCTTTATATAATCTCTTTTAGCATAGATTACTCTTACAATGTTAATGAGTTCTTTGCCTTCATCATATAAATAAACAATGATAAAGTTATCTACAATTGACTTTCTCAAATGATGGTAATCTAAATTAGCATTTATTATCAATGGATATGCTTTAGGAAACTTACAAATTTCATTAAACTTAGTTTCAAATTTTTCGATTAGTTCTAAAGCTGATTCAGGGTTAACTAACTCTAATGCTATATACTGAAAAATATTCTCTAAATCCTTTTTAGCTTTAGGTAATAGTTTATAACTTCTTTCCATACTTTGCTTTCATTTCACTAATAAACATTGGTCCATCAGTTTTTAAAACATCCTTTTCTATATCTTTCAAGGAATCATTAATCATTTTCACAATTTGGTTTTTAGCAATTTCTCTTTCATAGACTTCAACACTCATTAGAACCATCGAACCATAACCGTTTTTTGTAATAAAAACTGGTTCATCACTTTCCTGTACAATTTTAGAAATGTTTGCTGTATTCTTTAGTTCATTGATTGGAATAATCTTTGGCACATCAATCACCTCTCTTATTATGGTATAATTATACCATAGTAAGAACTTAGTAACAAGACTATAAAAAAAGATCAACAGCAAGTGAACCCCTCTTATCTAAAGTTAGTTAACAAAACTGTATCTCTACTTATGATTTTTTCTATGAATAATATGATCTTTGCCAATTACAGCTTGCATATTACGGTCTATCGTAAATTTCACTTATTGAACAAACTGTATTTTTTAAAAAGGATTTTATTATTCAATTTAAAATGCTAGACATGCTTGGCATTTAGGTACCAAAATCATTTCACAATTTTGCTATTCTTAAAATAGAGTAGTTTTAAACCCAATGAAGTAGTACCCCATTTAGACTCACATGATGTAATCTCTGTAAAATCTTTTATGAGCAGGTAGTTAGCGATAATATAATCATCTTTTAGTGTAAAAGAAAAATCCCTGATTTCATAATTATGACATTCTAGAGGGATAGCATTTAAAATGTCGACTTTATTATATGTTTTTCCCGATGCACCGATCTCAAAAAAGTCAACATGTAATAGGTGGTCCATCTTTTGATAGTTAGTTCGGAACTCTTTTGATAGGTGCTTCATCTCATTTTTTATTAATTTCTCTTTATTTATCATTGTTTTTACCTCTTTAGATTACTACTCATATATAAAGTATTACAGTATATTCACAAGCGCTTTTGTTACTTGTAATATAACAAGACTTACACCTATTTATGATACGGCTCATTGTTGTTAATCTTAAACGCTCTAAATAACTGCTCTTTAATCCTAAGCGCGATTAACAGATATAAATATGTGATTTTAGAGCGCGATAAAAGGTTATCACATCGTTGTTTTATTGCTTGTGAAAGTCCATATGAATCCGCAATTAAAAGTAATTTTTGATCCCTTATAGAATTGTATAGCTTTGATAAATCTTTTGAAGGATTTTGATTTTAAGATTTGCCTTCTAGGGATAACCCTATAACGTGAGATGATTTTATCTTAGAAAGCAGTTTCCGCTTCATTTTTACGCATGGCTTTGTCAGAAGCGTTTTTAGGTGCTTTTTCAGCGGGAACATGTAAAAAAGATACCTTGGCAAAAGACGCAAGGTATTTTTTATAGTGTTTGATTCCATCCAACACAAAAGGTTCTTTAATTTTTCCAACACTAATAATATCAATATTCATTGAATAACACTTTCAATCGTCATTCTCTTTTTTTAGCTCGTGGATGCGCGTTTAAGTAATTTCTTTTTAGATCTTCATTGGATATGGAGGTATATATTTGTGTACTAGATATATGCGCATGCCCCAACATTTCTTGAACACTTCTTAAATCTGCTCCTTTACTCAATAAATGCGACGCAAACGTATGTCTTAGGGTATGAGGGGTAATGTTATGTAGACTCCCCGCTTTATTTAAAAGGCTTTTTATAATATAGCGAACCCCTCTTTGTGTTAAAGGATTGCCTCTTAAATTTGTAAATAAAAAGGCATGCGATTGCTTATTTAAAAGGTTTTTTCTAGTGGTAATTATATAGTCGTTAAGAACGTCAATTAACGGTTCCCCTAAAGGGACCATCCGATCTTTATTGCCTTTTCCTTTGACAAACACTAAGCGTTTATCAAAATCAAAGTCTTTTAGTTTTAACTGGCATAATTCGCCTACCCTTAAGCCTGTATCATAAAGAAAAGAAAGTAGGGCAAAATCTCTTTTCCCTTTATCCGTCGAACGTTCAATACTTTTAAAAATAACATCAAGTTCATCAGGGTAGATAAAAGAAGGAAGTTTTTTCTTTCGTTTAGGCGATTTCACTTCTAAAAATGGATGACTCTCTATCATGCCTTCATCTATTAAAAAGTGATAAAAACTTTTTAAGGTAGATAGTTTACGGTTAATACTAGATGCGTCATACCGTGATGATAAATCACTGACATAAAACTTAGCAACTCTTCTAGAGACCGTTTTTAAACCGCCAAAAGATTCACGATTCAAAAACGTTAAAAAGTCTTTTAAATCGTGAATATAAGCATTTTTAGTATGATCAGAATACCGTTTAATCCCGCTTAAGTAGTCACTAAATAAGATGAGTAATTCATCATCATTCATGCGTTTCCTCCTTAAATGCTTTAATCGCTTCAATGGCTCTAGAGGCATAAAGCGTTTTTCTTTCTTTTTTACGGTGTTTAAAGCCTAAAGGTTCTAAAAGCCCAAAATTGGCATTCATCGGCTGAAAATGTTTAGGATTCGCTGTTTCTAAATAGTCTGCTTGCGCGCCTAAAATAGAGTCTTTAGGGAACGTTAATAATGGTTTTTCTTGAATGAGACGTGCCATATTAATTCCGGCGACTAACCCACTACCAGCACTTTCAATATAGCCTTCAACCCCACTTAATTGACCGGCAATAAATAAATCATCACGGTGAATCGTTTGATACGTTTTTTTAAGATGAGATGGCGCCTTAATAAAACTATTTTTATGCATCACACCATACCGTATAATTTCCGCTCCTTCTAAGCCTGGAATACTTCTAATGAGTCTTTTTTGTTCACCGAAGGTTAGATGCGTTTGAAACCCAACCAGATTAAACATCGTCTCTCGTGCGTCATCTTGTCTTAGTTGAACCACCGCAAATGGTTTATGAGAAGAATCTCTTCTAAGCCCAACAGGTTTCAAGGGTCCATACCTTAATGTATCATAGCCCCTAGAAGCCATGGTTTCAACCGGCATACATCCTTCAAAGACGTTTTCTTCAAAGTCTTTAATTTCAGCGGTTTTAGCGCCTGTTAAAATACGGTAAAATTCATTATATTCTTCTTCATTCATCGGACAATTAATATAATCACCCTTTAAATCATCTTCATATCTATTTTTGTAATAACAAACGTCCATATTAATACTATCTTTGGTAATAATCGGCGCCACGGCATCAAAAAAATGCAGCGATGCTTCATCCAAAAGATTCGTCAATGCATCGTTTAACCCTTTAGACGTTAATGGCCCAGTTGCGATAATAGTAGGTTCATCAGGAATATCGGTGACCTCACCATAAATAATTTCAATCTTCGGATGATGGGTTAATGTTTCACTCACATATAAAGAAAACTTTTCACGGTCAACCGCCAACGCACCACCCGCAGGGATTTCTGCATGCAGTGCGGCTTCCATGATTAAAGAATCAAAATATTTCATCTCTTCTTTTAAGACCCCTGCCGCATTCACAAGCTTTTTAGAACGGAAGGTATTCGAACATACCATTTCCGCAAAATTTTTGGTTTGATGCGCTTCGGTCATCTTCTTAGGACGCATCTCATGAAGCACAACTTCTATATCTCTTTTCGCAAGTTGCCAAGCCGCTTCACTTCCAGCAAGCCCAGCCCCTATTACATGAACTTTTTTCATAAAAACACCTCATCACATTATATCATAAAAATATTGCCTAAAAAATTTAGGCAATATCATTTATCCAACAATAAAATCTGTTTCCGGATAACTAATCGTACTATGTTTCTTTGTTTTTGGTTTAAAGAGGAGTAATGTCGCAAGAATTCCAACGCGCCCTACAAACATTGTGATGATCAACAATATCTTAGAAACCACATTTAAACCAGATGTAACCCCTAAAGAGAGCCCTGTCGTTCCAAAGGCACTAATGACTTCAAACGCATAATATTTAATTTCGTGTGATCCTAATATACTCATCAGCAAAACCACACTAAAAACAAAAACCAATGCCATAAAAACGGTAATCAACGCTTTATGAACGGTTTCTTTTTTGATGGTTCTTTCTCTAAATACGACATCATCATATCCTCTAGCAAAAGCCCTTACTCCTAGCAATGCCAAAAACAAAGTCGTTGTGCGAATTCCACCACCCGCACTGTTCGGGCTTGAGCCTAAAAACATTAAAAAGATATATACAAGATGGGTCGATTCTTTTAATTCAGATATATCAAACAAAGAAAACCCAGCGTTTCTAGGGGTTAGCGACATAAATAAGGTATGATAAATCATTTTACCTAAAGACATAGAATCTAAATACCCATCGCGTTCAATAAGGTAAAAAACGATAGCACTAACAATCCAAATCGTTAAATGTAAAACAAAAAGTGTTTTTACAAACAATGAAAACTTAAACGTTTCTTTTTTAAGTTTCGCTTTAATAAACGCTTTAAGTTCAACCAATAACCAAAAACCAACAGCCCCCATAAATATAAGGACCATCCCCGTTACTTGAACCACATAATCGTTTTCAAACATAGAAAGCGACGACCCGCTAGGAGAAATATCAAACCCCGCATTCGTAAAGAAAGATACCGTTAAAAATACACTTTGTAAGATAGAAGTTGATAGATTAAAATATCCAGAAAAATAAAAATAAAATCCTAAAATTAAAAACGCTATAATTTCGATCGTAAAAACAACAATCAACACATCTCTGATGAACTTAACAATGCCTTGTCTGGTTAATTGGTTTTGGTCAGTCATAATCAATGTACGTTGTGAAAACCCAATTTTTTTTCTCATTAAAAGCCAAAATAAGGCAATCATCATAATAAGCCCTATTCCACCCACCTGAATAATCAATAAAAGCATGATTTGGCCAAAGACACTAAACGTTTCACTTACCGTGACAGTACTTAAACCAGTCGTACTCAGCGCACTTGCGGAGACGAAAATCGCATCAACAAAACTTAAATCGATTCCTTCTTGAATACTCCAAGGTAAAAATAATAAGCCAGCACCCACAAATAAAAATATTAAATATGATGTAATAAACATTCTTGTATAGGTTCCAAAAAATAACGATTTTATACTTTTGAATACACTCATAATAGTATCCTCTTTTCATAAGGTAAATAAACGATAACAAATTTAATTATTTTCAACAAGTAATAATGGAATTAATAGACAAAAAACCCAATGATCCCTGAAATAATTATCACCAATATAGGATGCATTTTAACTTTCCAAAGTAAAAACACTAATAGAAATAATATAATATATGCTTTAAAATCTATTAACGCATCACTCGCAATAGACGCAACCGATGAAAAAATCATCCCAACCAATGCGGGTTTTAATCCAATAAATATGCCTTTAACCACTTTACTTTCTTTAAACTTCTGTGTGTATTTTGAAACCGTTAAAACTAAGAAAAACGGCACAAAAACAACCCCAACCGTCGAAACCATCGCCCCAGGCACACTCGCAATTTGAAAGCCTATAAAGGTCGCACTATTGATCGCAATCGGTCCCGGCGTCACTTGCGATAATGCAATCATATCAATAAATAAACTTCTTGTAAGCCAGCCTTGTTCAATGACCACCATACGTTCAAATAATGGAAGCATGGCATAGCCTCCACCAAAAGAGACCATTCCTATGAGTAAAAAGGTAAAAAACAAACTAAACAGAATCATAGTTTTTCACCTCATTTACACTATAGATCATATACCCAAATAAAGCCATAAACACAATCACAAAAAACGGATGGACCCCTACGGAAAAAACAAGCGCAAAGGTTAAAGACGCGATAAAAATCCCTTGAAGGTGTTTATTTTGTTTGAATAACTTAACCCCTGCGGTCCCTATTAACGCAACCACACTAATTCTAACCCCATTAAAAATCGCTTCTATGGCTGGGTTATCTATATATTGAAAGAAAAAGATTGCGATCACAATAATGATTATAAACGACGGCAACGCCATCCCAAACGCTGTGGTTAACGCACCTTTTAACCCTCTTAATCTAAGTCCGATAAAGACTGCGAAATTGATCGCAATCACACCGGGTAATGATTGAACCATTGCTAAAATATCCGCAAATTCTTCTTCTTTAATGTATCCATATCGTTTAACAAACTCACGCTCAAAAACAGGAATCATCGCATAGCCCCCACCAAATGTAAAGGCTCCGATTTTCATAAACGTTAACAATAATCTTAATAAACTTGGTTTTTCCATAAAATCACTCCACTTAACACTATCATACAAAAAATACGACTTTTAAACAACACGTTTAATCTATAAAAAAGCGCCACACTATGTGGCGCAATGCATTAAAATTGTTCGGTAATGGTTTTTCCTAACATAAATAATTTCAAGTAATCAGGGCCACCTGCTTTTGAGTCCGTTCCACTCATTTTAAACCCTCCAAATGGTTGGTAGCCTACAATTGCTCCCGTACATTTACGGTTAAAATATAAGTTTCCAACATCAAAACGCTCTCTAGCCAGCTCTAAATGGGCTCTATTTTTAGATAAAACCGCACCGGTTAGGCCATATTCTGTTTGATTGGCAATATCCAAGCCTTCTTCAAATGTCTTAAACTTTGTCACCCCAAGCACAGGGCCAAAAATCTCTTCTTGCATAATGCGTGAAGTCGGTGCTAAATCGTAAAAGACCGTCGGTTGGATAAAGTATCCTTTAGAATCATCGCTATCGCCACCGACCAATAACTTGCCTTCTGTTTTCCCTATACCAATATATTTATTTATTTTTTCAAACGCTAAATCATCGTTCACTGGCCCCATTGAATGATTGATATTTTCTGGATTCCCAACTTCCATTGCGGCAACTTTCTTTTTAAGATGCGCTAACACATCATCATAAATTGATTCATGAACAATGGCACGCGAGGCGGCTGAACATTTTTGACCGCTAAACCCAAAAGCCGATCCTCGTAAAATCTCAGCAGCTTCTTCTGCGTCATAGCCTTCATCCACAATGATCGCATCTTTACCACCCATTTCCGCAATGACGCGTTTTAAGTGGAATTGACCGTCTCTAACTTTTGCGGCCTCTTCATAAATGGTTTGACCAACTTGTTTGCTTCCTGTAAATGAAATGAATGAAGTTTTAGGATGTTTTACCATAAACTCTCCTACTTCACTCCCTTTACCTGGAATATAATTAACAACCCCATCAGGAAGCCCTGCTTCTTCTAAGGCTTCTACAAGCTTATACGCAATGACTTGCGTGGTTAGCGCAGGTTTTACTAATACAGTATTCCCTGTCACAATCGCACTAGAAACCATCCCTGTGAAAATCGCAAGTGGGAAATTCCAAGGGGTGATAACAGCCCCAACCCCCATTGGGATATATTTAAACTCGTTTCTTTCTACATGTTTTCTTGATAATACATTATCTGTATTTTGATCAAGTTCTACCATTTGTCTTGCATAATATTCTAAGAAATCAATCGCTTCAGCGGTATCAGCATCCGCTTCATTCCATGGTTTTCCAGCCTCTTTCGTCATTAACGCAGAAAACTCGAATTTTCTTTTACGAATAATCGCGGCGGTTTTAAATAAAACATCCGCTCTTGTTTTAGGGTCTGTTTTTGACCATGTTTTAAACGCATCAAGCGCTGATGCCATTGCGGATTTTGCTTCTTTAGTAGACGCTTGATGAATTGAGCCAATCACTTGGCTTTTTTCAGCAGGATTTAACGACTCATATAATTGGTTCGTTTTGACACGTTTCCCATTAATAATTAAAGGATATTCTTGCCCTAAATACGATTCCACGGTTTTAAATCCTTCTTCGTAACGCTGGATGTTTTCTTTTTCCCTAAAATTTGTAAAAGGTTCCATCTGATAATCATAAATTGCCATGTTTTGCTCCTTATACGACACTGGTCTCCATTTCACTTAAATCTTTCCCCTCAAACCGTGTCAGCTTCAAATTTTCTACGGGTAAGGAAGGTGCTTCCCCGAGAATCATTTCACTGAGCAACAAACCAGTCATCGGCGCTAACATAAACCCATGACCTGAGAAACCACACGCCATATAAAACCCTTCTACCTCTTTAGAATCAGAGATAATAGGCTGAGAATCAGGTGAAAAGTTATAAAGTCCGCCCCATTGCCTAATGACTCTAAGTTCACCAATCGGTGGTAAGAGATTGGTCACTGTATGAGCCATTTTATCTAAAAACTGATGGGTTGAATCCATACTATACCCTGGTGCCCGCTTATCACCACGCCCCATTATAAAGGCGCCATGTGGCGTTTGTTGACAGTAAATATTTTTTGAAAAACTAATAACCATCGGCCCTTGAATTTTTTCAATTGGCTCAGTTACTAGAATTTCACGGTTTTGTGAATGAACAGGAATATCAACACCAGCCATCTTGCCTATCTCTTTAGCAAAGCCTCCTGCGGCATTAATTACATGAGACGTTTCAATCAAGCCTTTGTCGGTTTTTACTGCATTCACTTTTCCGTTTTCCACAATTATATCAAAAACCGTCGTATAAGTGAAGAAATTTACGCCTAATCGCTTCGCTGCTTTATAAAAAGCATCCGTGGTAGTGAAAGGATTTAAGTGACCATCCGTCTTACAAAATGTCGCACTTGTCACACCATCAATGTTTAAATGCGGAACAATTTCTTTTGCTTCTTGTGGGGTTAGAAGCTGTGCTGGAATGCCTAAAGATTGTTGCAGTTTAACGTTTTTCTTAAACTGCTCATCTTCTGATTCATTGGTCCCAACAATTAAATAGCCTTCTTGTTTAAATTCAATATTGCCATCATATTCAAGGGTTTTTTGCGCTTTTTCAAAAAACTCAATACTCTTTTTAGCGAGTAAACAGTTCGCTTTGGTTCCCCATTGTTGACGAATCCCAGCGCCGCAACGCCCAGTCGCCCCCCAAGAAAGATGGTGTTTTTCTAAAACAACAATATTTTTAGCGCCTTTTTTGGC
>SL_7KL_010_BRINEDRAFT_10001036_pt1 | contig 13311 bp, 13 predicted proteins | sample SodLak_010_BRINE_FD_10663 | JGI IMG/M metagenome (IMG submission 10663)
TGGCATGAATTAAAAAAGCTACATGACGGTTATTCAGATGTAGAGTTCACAGGTATCATAAAACAAAGTGAAATTGCACAGATACACACTGCTGCAACTTTCTTTCTGTATCCAACCGAGTTCCCAGAGACTTACGGAATCAGTACACTGGAGGCACAAGCGTATAACTGTGTACCAATAACAGCAAGATTCGGTGCACTTGAAGAAGTTGCTGTTGAATTAGCAAGCTGGAAAATTGACTATAGTGTGACTCCCAACGCTGTGTTTCCTAATATAAACAAACAAGAACAAGTAGAAAAGTTTGTGAACATGGTGTGCTTTGCTCATACAAACAGATATCTCACACAACAGAAACAATATTACTGCAACAATGTAAAAGACGTATGTGGATGGGACAGTGTAGCCTTGCAATTCAAGCAACACATCTACGCTGTGTGTGACCTGTATATGCCTGTTGAAGAAACTCGTGAGGCCAATTATATTAACAACCGAGTTCATGAAGTATTCGGCAGACGCATGAGCAACGATGTTGAATGGGGTTCATACAATGCCCCTGAAAGAGAAATCGTTATAGTCAGTCCATACTGGAATGCACAAGATTATATCGCTGACAACATAAAAAGCGTGGCTGCACAAGATTATTACAACTACCGACACATACTCATAAACGACAACAGTGATGACAACAGCTTGGAAATTGTACAGAATACTGTTGATAGTTTAGGAGATATAAAAGACCGGTTTGTTTCTCTCAATAACAGCCAAAATGTTGGAGCTGTGTTCAACCAAATCATGTCAATAAGAGAATTGGTTGACAACCCAGATGCAATAATAGTACTACTTGATGGTGACGATAAGCTTATTGCCAACCCAAATGTCCTAAAGTACATCAACATGCTACACCATAGAGGTGCTGAGTTCACGTATGGTAGTTGTTGGAGTATGGCTGATGATATACCACTTATTGCACAACCGTACCCTCATACTGTGAAACAAAACAAAACATATCGACAGCATCAGTTCACTTGGGGTTTGCCTTATACACATCTAAGAACCTTTAGAAAGAAGTTGCTGGACAACATAGATAACAGTGTGTTCAAAGATCATGATGGAAATTGGTTCAGGGCAGGTGGTGACGTTGCAACCTTTTACAATATATTAGAGGCTGCTGACCCAGACAAAGTGGTTACAGTGAGTGATATACTGTGTATGTATAACGATGCCAACCCACTGAATGACTACAAAGTAAACGCACAGGAACAGAATCAAACTGCTGCCATAGCAAAGAACAATACTACCAAACGTGTGTTGATTGCAGTGCCAGCAATGAAGTACATCGAAACTGACTGTTTCAAATCAATACTCAAACTAAAGATTCCTAACAGATACAAAGTAGACTTTGAGTATTTTTTGGGTGATAACATAGAAGATCAAAGAAATCAAATCAGTGAATATGTATTAGATAATGGCTATGACTATCTGTTCAGTGTTGATTCAGATATTGTGCTTCCTGATGATGCCTTGTACAAAATGCTGAATCATGATAAGGATATTGTCAGCGGCGTTTACATACAAAGAATACCAGGAACACACACAATTGAGCTATACCGTGCAAGAGATAGTGTTAGTAGAGAACATATACCGTATGAAAACATACGTGGCAGTGGACTGATTGAAGTAGATGGTTGTGGTTTTGGGTGTGTGCTGATCAAAAGAAAAGTTTTAGAGAATGTGCCAATACCTCATTTTGTATACAAAGAAGCTCTTGACCATCGTTTCACATATAGTGAGGATGTGCACTTCTGTGTGCAAGCCACTAATCGTGGATTTGCCATATGGGCAGATACACATATACAATGCGAACACATTGGGAGTTTTAGTTTCACTGTCGAGTAACCGGTAAATAATGTTATGCCAAAAATTTCACTGTGGAAGCCCAAGCAAGAGGCTGATTATACTTACATAGATCGTATTGCCAGAGAAAACTTTGATCTTGGTGCCACTGGTGTGTTTGTACACAAATACACCGGGCCTGAGATTGAAAATCAAGAAACCGATGAACTAACAATAGGTGATATTCTGTTATTGGAAAATCGTAACAGAAAGTATGATAGCAGTGTTTATGAACTTCGTGGAGCCTATACACCAGCAGACACTGATCTAGATCTAACACAGTTTGGTATCTTTCTTACTGACGACACTATCAGAATCACTTTTCACCTAAATGATATGGTGGATCGTTTGGGTCGTAAACTAATGAGTGGCGATGTTTTAGAACTTCCACATCTCAGAGAATATTTTGGGTTGGATGAAGAAAAAAGTGCAGTGAATCGTTTTTATGTAGTTGAGGACGCAAGCTATCCAGCAGAAGGGTTTAGTCCAAGATGGTGGAACCATATGTGGAGAGTCAGAGCAAAAATGATCACTGATAGTCCAGAGTTTGAGCAGATTCTAGACCGAGTGGTAAACGAAGATGGGACAATCGGTCCACACGCAGGTGATGATTGCTGTGATGAAACTCTCAGAGACATTCTGAGCCAAGCTGGTCGAGACCAAGAAATAACAGACAGAATCATAGAAGAAGCTGAGAAAGATGTGAAGTATGATCCTCTTTGGTATAGAGCAGATCATCTTTATGTTCAGATGCACCCAGATGGTACTACTGGTATAATCCACAGGAGAACAGGTGATGGTGCACCACCGAATGGTATACAACTGAGTGGTAGCGGAGACACTTTCCCTGATGATCTACAGATCAATGACTTTTTCCTGAGAACTGACTTCCACCCACCTGTGCTATTTCAGAAGATTTCTGACTGTAAGTTCAAGCGTGTTGAGACTGATCAAAGAAAACTACCTTGGACAGCACAGAACAAGCTACTGGATACATTCACTGAAAATGATGAAAGTGTTACCAATGATGATGGGTCTGTTGTTCCAAGCAAACAAGCACTAAGCAAACTAGTTAAGCCAAGGCCTAAAAAATAATGGATTACTTTTTCGACAATCAGTTACGCAGATACTTGTTACAGTTTATACGGATATTCAGTGATATAAAAATTGAAAGTACTCCAGGTGTGTTCAAAAGAGTGCCAGTAAAGTATGGTGATATGAATCGAATGGTTGCAAACATACTGCGTGAAAACTCGCAAAACACAGTTCTCAGTGCACCACAAATGGCTGCGTACATTACCAATCTTGAGTTAGCACCAGAAAGAAGAAATGATACGATGTTTGTAAGAAAGTCAAGAGCAGTAGAAAGAGTATACGACTCAGATAGTGACACTTATGGTACTGAAGCGGGGAACCGCTATAGCATTGAGTCTTATATGCCAGTACCTTACAATCTGAATGTTCAGCTTGATATTTGGACAACAAATACCACAGATAAGTTCCAGATTTTTGAACAAATAATGACTGTTTTTAACCCTTCTGTTCAGATACAAACAACAGATAACGTGTTAGACTGGTCTAGTATATTTGAAGTAGAACTAACCAACATAACATGGAGTAGCAGAGGAATACCTGTGGGAGCTGATAGTCCTAATGACTTTGCATCCATGCAATTCAAAGTACCTGTTTGGATTTCTCCTCCATCTAAAGTCAGCAAGCAAAGAATGATCAAGCAAATCATTACCAATGTTTTTGATACCAGTTTAGAAAAAGCAGAACTCAGAGGCGTCACTGACCCACTACAATCATGCTTCGACAGCATCAAGCAGTTTGTGATAACACCAGGTAACATAAAGATAAGTGTAAATCAAGATCAAACAGTTAGTATATTAGATGATGATTTCAACTGGGTCTCGCTGTTCGCTACATATGGAAATATAGAAGCAAATGAGGGCTTGTTATTATTAAAGACAGTAGATGACTTAGACGATACCAGTGGAGACATATATGGCACTGTTAACTTTGTTGATGAAGACACGGCTGTATTTGAAGTAGATATTGATACGCTACCAACAGCAAATATCACTGTCGATGCTATCATAGATCCATCAGTAAGTTTCCCAGGTAGTGATTTGCCTGTTGCTGTTGCAGGACAAAAGTATTTGTTGATTGATTCACAAGGTATTTCACATAACCAACAAATCATACCACAACAAGCAGCTTGGGGATCTGTAAGTGCATTTGAATACGACATCATTGAATACGATGGTACAAATTGGAATGTGATATTTGATAGCTCCACAGAAAGCGAAAATCAATACTTAATCAATCTTGACGACAATCAGCATTATAGATTCGTAAACTCGCAATGGGTGTTTACTTATGTTGGTGTGTATAACCCAGGATACTGGAGATTAGAAGTGTGAAGTGTGCGTCTGGAGCTTTATTCCTGTGTACGACCACTAACAGAATTCTTCTGAATCTAAGATCACCTCACAAAACACATCGCTTTACTTGGAGTTTATGGGGCGGAATGGCTGAAGGTGATGAAACACCAACGCAATGCTTGTTCCGTGAGATACGAGAAGAAATTGGATTTACACCAGACATTCAGAAAACATATCCATTTGATATATACGAAAGCAAAGACAAGAGCTTTAGATACTATACTTTCGTGTGTGTGGTAAATTCAGAGTTCACACCAAATATAAACCATGAAGCAGTTGGGTACTGTTGGTGTAAATCTGGTGTGTGGCCAAAGCCTCTACACGAGGGTGTAAGAAGTACTTTCACCACACACAAAGGGCAATCACTACTAGATATTATCGCTGACCAACATCGCTAGTTCTGAGTTGAGCATTGCTTTTCATAGTCTTTACAGCAAGGAAACCCAAGAATCTTTAGTTCTTAGGTAGTTGACAACCAGAAAGTGTAAAATCGGACCTTTTAGTGTTTTCTGCCTCTGGCGAAATGTTCAAAGCAAACTCTTTTCTTATGTTCTCAGAGTAGTCATTACCTAATCTGTTGCAGCATAATCCGCAGAACATAGTGAGTCTTTTGATTCAGACAGTATCGTATCTGGACTCAATACTGTATACGATGTTACTGTCTTGCCATTTTTTAATGTTCACTTCTCACTCCCAAATATCCAGTTGGCTCTGTCATCTACCCAAACATCATAAGAAGGTTTGTTCATATGAAGCTCATGATACAAACATCCCCAGTCTGAGAGCTGCTGATGGGTTAGCTCAGTGTGATCTAATCCACTACTCATTCCTCGTGCAGTCCAGTATGTTATATAGTGTCCTTGTTCGTATAGCTGATTCACTTGATCTATTCTATCTTGATAAGGTTGTGCCAGATGGTACATGCCACTCGCTTGTTGCGTACATATTGTACCATCTATGTCAAAAATATACTTCATGTTTGATTCTCAGTCAAAGAAGAACATTTGCCAGAGTCTGGCGTTTTCATGTACTGTACCAAAATACTCTGACGCTGAATGGATACAACTTGCATCAAAAATCACAAGTCTGTTAAACACATTACCAATCACATCAACTGGCTCAAATGGTGTTCCATCAAGGTGTGGATCCCCAGGAACATTGATCCATGCGTCATCCCAACCAGGATCATTGTAAGTTCGTGCTCTGGTCTTTTTATTTGCATGCAGCGTGGTACCACACTGGTACGGTGCGTCTGGTGTAAGAAACAACATACCAGCCCATTTTTGAGAGTCACAGTGATACACTAGTGGTTCTCCAGCCCATGCAATTTGGAATCTTCCATTCATATCATGTTCGTCCCACTTGGTGATGGTATATCCCATGATGTCTTCAAACTCTTCTTTTAGGTCATCAAACAGAAACTGTTCTTTTGACCGTCTACCAATGAATCCTCTACCGAATCCACCCTCAAAGTACTCTTGTTTTAGTGCAAAATCTCTTACTGCATGTGGGTCTTGGTAGAAGTTATCTACTACCCACACACTGCTTGTTGGATTGGTATTGATGTTAAAGTTTGGCTTTTTTGGTTCCACTACTTCTGCTCCTTGATTTTGACCACTAAACATATAGTCTTTGATATTATTCACACAGTCTTGTTTTATTGATGTCATTTTTGACAGTGTAACTGGATCAACCAGATCTGGATGAACCCACCAGTCTTCAAATGTAAACTCATCATTAGGTGATACATCATTTACCACTAACACATAGCCTTTGCTTCTGAGATAATTTCTAGACTTTTCTCTAAATGACTTTGTTGTATCTACTGTGTAATCGTGTTCATATGTGATCACCGCAAACCGATATTCATCAAACGGAATCCTTAGAAGACATTCATATGTGTTTCTTGCTGGTTCAATATCTAGCTGTAGGTAGTCAATTACCTTTGTGTCAAAACTAACACTGAGTAGTTCTTTATAGTCTAGTTGAAGTGCATTAGAGTACCAAACTCTTGTTGGTCTTTGTTCTCTGTATTTTTTTACTAGATCTTCTGATAGTTCAATGGAAACACCTTCCCAACCAAACTCAGACTCTAGCAAAGCTGTGTTATTTCCGTGGAATGGATCACCACCACCAATCTCCAAGAATGTACCATTTTCTTTTCCATTCAGCATTGAGAGCACAAATAAATCTTGTGCTGCTTGAGAATAATTCTTGTTTATTTGTCTACTATTTGGGAATTGATATCTTAGTTTTTCATATTGTGACTTATCATACTGTACATAAGCCTCACTCACGGGGCCAGCACCTAACTTCATCAGATTTGTTTCCACGGCGTTTTTATGAGATCGATCCATTTTGTCCCAATAGTTGTTTGCTAGATCTTGTAATAGTGTTCTTGATTCACTTCCTCTTCCACACCACCAAGCGCTCAGTGCCTTTTGGAATAGCAACCCATATTTGCCTGGATAATCAGACACAGTATTGGTGGATTTTTCAATATTTTGTACACCAACGCACGCAAACATATAACAGTAGAACCAAGCTTCCACTCCGCTGTTTGAGTTTGCATTATCTGTAGCATACAGTTCATAATACTTACTGAGGAAATAATACGCCTCTGGTCTATCAGGTACTAAAGAGATTGCGTGCTGCAAAAGACTTCTAACAGCCATACCTCTCGTTCCTTGTGTGGCAAAGCATTGTGATGCATGTACCAAACAGTCATACGCAAGGAGATCATCTTGCGTCCGTTCTGATGCTCTAATATAAAAAGAAGCTGCGGCAGCGGTTTGCCCCATGCTGTCATAACATCTTGCTAGTTCCAAGTTACGCTGTGGATTTTCTGGGTCTTCGACATATTGATTTAGTAGAGTCTGTAATTCCATAATTCCTTTCACTGAAATTGTTGTTGAATAACATCAATCGGTGTTCTCAATATAAAAGAGAGATTATCTTGATATCCGAATGATATTAGAATAGTATCTTTCTTATGTGGATCATAGCACATACCAGCAGCAAATTCAATATCTGACCCAATAAATGAGAATGTTGGAGACCAAGAAACTATATTCAACCATTTATCCCATAGCACAAATCGATGGTAGTAGGTGTTTTTGTATGGTTGTCCTTCTGGTTGTGTAGTTACTACATCATGAATAAGCGAGATATATCCCGTACCAAAAGGCAACAGGTGTGATCCGCCTCTGAACTCATTTGGTGTACCAACAGAGTCTGAAATCTTTTTCTGTGTTGACTTTCCACTTTTTGGATCTACTGTCACTATTTCTGTTGGGTCACACCATTTCACATAGTGATATGGTTTATCTAAAACAGGCATCCAATTCTTTTCACAATAAGCATCGTGGTCTATTGGATTTTCAATTCTGGTTCTTGACACTTCAACTACTGTGTCTTTGTTTACTTGTATTTCGCTGAGTTCCATTCTGCCTTGGCCGTTCGGTGTGGTGTCTCGCCTCACACCTGATATATACAGTTTCTCACCCCACTTGAATAGTCTTGGGTCTTCTAATCCAGTAAAGTACCATTTGGGTTGGTATGTGTCAAATGCTGATGTGTCTATCTTGTTAATTCTGGTAAGCGATAGATTCTCATCTAATTCACCGTAGAAGTTAGTGGAGTGAGCGCCTTGTGATGTCAACTTTGGATACACATTGAATCCCCATTGATGCTTGAACTTTCCTTTGTCCGCACCATACACAATACAATCAATGTGTCTCATAGTCACCATCAGTTTTCCATCATCATTATACACCGAAGGGTTCATCACTGATGTTCCATTGGTCATGCTTGATGGCACTATGAGGGGATGAATAGACCCACCTTGTTCAAATACTTTTTGTGATAATATCACTTCATCTCCAGTAACTTTAGTGCAAGTGTCTTGGGTAAGCGAACGCAGTATGCTGCGTTGTCTTGGAAACCAAACGTAATCAGTAGACTATCTTCACGATGTGGGTCTTCACACATGCCAGCAGCAAACTCAATATCACCACCCATGAACGAAAACTGCGGAGACCACTTTATCATATTCCACTGTTTATCCCACATCACAAAGCGATGTGTGTAGATGCCATCTTTTCTGCCGACTTCAGAGGTGAACAAATTTACATCATGTGTTAGAGCAAAATAATAATCACCAAAGTCCAACACTTGAGACCCACCCCTGAAACTTGTTGGTGTCCCTTTTAATGAAGACAACTGCACTTGCGTTGTTGAACCGTCGTGTATGTTAACTTTCACCACTTCTGTTGGGTCACACCACTTAACATAGTGATATGGTTTGTTTAGAACTGGCATCCAGTTCTTTTCGCAATATGATTCTTTATCCAGTGGTGGCTCAATCCTTAAACGATTAACTTCTTGAACGCTACTGTCTGTGACTTCCAATTCACATAACTCCATCCTACCTTGGCCGTTTGTTGTTGTGTCTCTCCTCACACCTGAGTGATAAAGATTTCCATTCCATCTGAACAGTCTGGCATCTTCTAAACCAACAAAATCCCACTGAGGTTCATAGTTATCAAACTTACTTGTGTCAATATTAGATATTCTTGTTATCTGCAAATTGCTATCCAACTCAGCATAATAGTTCCAGGTGCGCAAATGCATATCATCTTCAGGGTGAACGTATGACAGTGGACCCCAGTGATGTTGGTGCAGCTTCTTTTCGCTATGAAACAACGTATAGTTGACGTGACGTATGATAGCAATTAGATTACCACTATCATTATATATAGAAGGATTCATTAGTCCTGTGCCATCAGTTAACACAGGTGGAACAAGGAGGGGAACTATTTCCCCTCCTTGTTCGAGAACATATTTTACTAGACTCTTCAAATTACTCCCTTACCATTGACAGACCTTAACAACATCGTCCAGTGCGATTCGTTGCAGCTTTTCAAGAGCACGAACATTCTTGCTATTTCCGAATACCGAAACATCATCAGAATTGATGAGTTTACCAATAGAGACGCGAGAACTCAAATTGCTGATGTCGTTGGTGTCTTTGATAATACCTGACTTTAGTGCACGATCTCGCGCAATGTTACGACCACGCTTTTTAGATCCTGTGTCACGCGAATGTACTACTGAAAAGCCCACTCGAACAACAGCACCATCATTGATAGCTACCGCAGTAGCTGCAAGCTTACCATCAGTGGTATGAAAATGTACAATGTGCTCTTTTTGTGTATTCATTTTTGAATCTCCATGTGTGGATCTATAGTATAGTCAAAGTTTGTGTTATTGTCAACGGTTAATACGTCTGACTATCAAACAACAACCCAAAGTCAGATCAGTATTGATAACCATACATACTATGATTGAGGATCTCTGGTTCGATCTCTAACGACATCTTGTGCATACAGATATGCCAACAAAGGATCTCGCATTATCACTGGCTCTGCTTCAGGCCAGCGACCACTAATGACATCCAGTGCATACTGATATGCCCACAGTGGATCTCGCATTATCACTGGTTCTGCTTCTGGCCAGCGATCACCAATAACACGTCGTGCATATCTACAAGCATATTCAGGGCTTTTGATTATAGTTAGTTCCCCTTCGGGCCACCTACAGTCCATATGCAATAATGAGTACAGATAGGTAATTCCAGGGCTCTTTAGTACTGCAACATGCGTACCAGCAAGTTCTAACATGAAAGCTTCTTTTTCTGTCACATTATCAAATCTTTCATCATCTTTACGAAATACTCTCACTAGTTTTGTCATTTCTAATCACTTACTTGACACAGGTGGTGGCCTACTATGGAACTTAGGTCGTGGATTCTTTTCTTTAAAGGGACATTAAATGCAAACCATAATTTCTAGGATTGAATGTTGATTTGAATTCTTGCATGATATCAAATCATTGAAGCTATGTCAACCCATTCATTGGAAACAGCACATCATTGATGAATCTGTTCGCTACTTCTTCACCACGATGCGCTTTCAGCATTCTGTACGTCTGAGGATTTCGTCTCTGACCTTGTATGTACTTGATCTGCTGTTGTTTGTTTGCCTCATGTGTCTGCGGATCACACTTGGTATTTTTCAGTGTGGATATGTACCTTGGTAGGGTGCTTATTGCAATGTCTATTTCATGGTCAGTTGGTCTACAACACACAAATGATTCACTAAAAAAATCACCCCATTCTGGAACAGGTCTTGGGTTCTCAAACACATGTTCAGTGGCTGGTTTGCATTTTTTTCCAGTTGGTGTGAAGTCAAGAAACATTCCAGTGATTGACCCACTTAGTTCAACCAAGTCAAAACCATATATTGGTGCTGGACAATCAAGTGTTGGCATGATCACCAGATGCAAAACAGATGCTTTTGGATGATCGTACTTTTCTAGATGAGCCCATCTTATCTTGTCACCAACCCAGAATTTATTCTCCCATCCCCAGTCTTCTTCGGATGGTTTCTGTTGGTAGTGTAGATTTAGTAGATACTCCAGTGCATTTGATATCTTTGTTAGTTCTTCACTGTATTGAGTCATAGACTTTTATTACCCATTCAAATGCTTTTTTTGCTTCATCTGCAAACCATTGTTCTTCAGTTATGTGTGATCGTGCTTCTGCAATGCTCACTTGTAGACTATCAAACTGTAAGTGTGAGCATGGGAATTTCAGTTTTTTTGATATATACTGTCCGCCGTACATATCACCAAGATAGTTGACATACAAGTGTGCTTTGACTAGATTATCTGGTAGTGAGTTCACATATTGACTATAGGCTATCGCTTCATTGGTGTACAGATCTGCACTGAACTGTTGATTGACACATCTGATATCTTTTAGTATTTTATGGTACCTTTTTGTGTCTGGATGAAGTTCTAGTCTTTGTTCTATGATGTTGGCTAGTAAAAGTTTTGCTGCAAGGTATTTGATATACTCTTGCTCTGATATTTTTCCTGATATTAATTTTTTGGATGTATCTGTTTGTTCTGCTTGTTTGTGTACTGTTTCAATCTCTTCTTTGAGGTTCACTTGTTTTTCCTTACTGGTCTATAGTGATTATTGTGTCTTCTTCCATTTCTAGCATTTCTTCTCGTGTGCCAGTTACTTTAACATCTTTGATTTTCTCAAACTCCTTTTCTGCTTTGCATGTGTCGTCTTCGTCTTTTTCTGTTACTTTCTCAACACGATAGATATCATCCCAAAATGCGAATGCAGAGTTAGCATGTGCTTTCATTATTTTCTTTAGGTATTCTTTGGTCAAATCAGTGTCTTCATCAATATTAATGAGCACACCGAAGTTGGGATAATCACCACACTGATATGTTATCTGTATGCTTGCTTCATATACCATTTCTACGGTACATGTATAATCGTATGCTCGGTGTTTCATTATGCTCCTCCGTAGAAATAAACTCTTCGTGTTCCAGTTTGTTGTGGCAGCGCCGTATCGAATCCAAAAAAGAATGTCGTGGAGGTTCCAGCGTCATTGTGATTACTCCTAGGAGCATACCCAAACCCTTCAAAACTACACCCAGTAAGAAAGCCTGGGGGGTGTGATCCTTCTATTTCGAGGTTCAATACCAATCCTCCTTCGGGCCATGTTAGACTAATTATATTATTTCCATACACATTATCTGGAGATACTGATCCAAATTCTAGTTCTGAGTTAAACCCATAAGTAGTAGTTTTTACAGTAAAAGATCCCACTGTTAATGTTATCCCTTGCATAACATTAATCCATGATAAACCAGACCTTCTTCTCACTCTATTGGTTATCACCCATGATGAGCCTGATCTTCTTCTGAACTCTTCTATGTGGACCCATGATGAACCTGATCTTCTTCTTATGAATGACATTATATCATATCCCCTATCAAAATATCCATAGATCCCCATTTACATGACCTCCGTCTGGCGCAGAGGGAGTTCCTGATTGAACGTGTATTCTGGGTATCCTAACGTTAGCAGATACCAGAGTCCCGTTAGAGGCTATAAATAGCTGTCTTGCACCTGTGGTTATAGTAGAAGTGGGGAATATTCTTACGCCTTCTCCGCTGTGTCCAGCAATGCCGCTGTGCACACCGTTCACGTTTTGAAATATAACTGCGCCAGTCGTGCCAGTAGTAGTCCTGTTGACTGTCAGTCCTTCCCACGCACCATCATGGTCAACGCGGAATCCTGAGGTGATAGCTGCACCGCGAATACTCCCGTTTCGAACAATATGAAAGTTTTGATTAGAAAATGTTCCTACATGTGCAAAAGGAGCGTTTGGACTTCCACCTATACGTATATCCCTAGTCCCTGCAACAATCTGAAGAGAGGTATTGGTAAAACCACTGTCTACCAGTGCGTTGCCATTAACATGAAAAAAAGCCTGTGGTTCTGTTGTTCCTATACCAAGTCTAGAGTCAGGCAATATGAATGCTCTTCCGTTATCCCTGGACCCAATTACTACAAGATCGTCATTATTGTCATTGCCTATTGTTATAGCAGGATTTTCACTACCATTACGTGTAAACTTAGCAACACGGAAGTCAGAACCTTTAACTTCAAGAGGGGTCGATGGCAGTGTTACACCTATACCTAAATTATCATTGAATGTCTTTACACCATCTATATTTTGGTTTCCACTTGTTCTAACAACAGTATTGTCTACATCTATCGTTCTATTTTGGTTTAATAGCCCAGCACCAGTCAGACCATCACCAGCAGTTAGTGTTACTGCTGGTCCAAAGTTACCTTGGATACCCTGTCTTCCTTGTGTTCCTTGTGCACCAGTAGAACCAGTAGAGCCTTGTGCACCAGTTGGTCCTGTGTTACCGGTGGTACCTTGTGAGCCGGTGGTGCCTTGTGCTCCAGTAGCACCGGTGGTACCTTGGTTCCCGGTGGTTCCTTGGATACCCTGTCTTCCTTGTGTTCCTTGTGCACCAGTAGAACCAGTAGAGCCTTGTGCACCAGTTGGTCCTGTGTTACCGGTGGTACCTTGTG